>Ga0209128_1000082_pt1 | contig 59539 bp, 46 predicted proteins | sample ETNvirnome_6_100_FD_184072 | JGI IMG/M metagenome (GOLD analysis project Ga0209128, IMG submission 184072) | Marine viral communities from the Pacific Ocean - ETNP_6_100 (SPAdes) (version 2) | ecosystem: Environmental > Aquatic > Marine > Oceanic | place: Pacific Ocean | collected 2013-06-19
TCAGGCGAAGGTGGAAACAGAAAATTGGCAGTAGAGTAGGCTGAAGAGGATCAATCAGATAATCCGCTGAGAAAGATTTTCTTCTTTACATCTTTGGCATTTTATCAACCAGAAATTCCGGATACCCTAAAAGCAAAGCAATGCCACGATGACGTATATCGCCTGCCTCTCTGAGAACTCACAACGCCGTCAGTGACATGACAGCTAAGTTTTAGTGTTCTGCGATACCTGCCCTCAGCAGAAGGCCTGAATCATGAGTGCTTCGGTATCAGTGGGCAGGTGTTGCAGAACACTAAAACTAACCAGCCATTAGGGGTATGGTTAGATGCATTGTTTGGCCATGCTTGCTTCTTTCAGTATTCTGATGCCACCTCGAATGACAACTATAGAAATGATTGCCCCAATGGCCAGGTCAGGGAACCTGCTGCCGAAGAAGTAAACCAGACCGCCAGAGACTATTACCCCTGTATTTGCAATGACGTCATTCATCGAGAATATCCACGATGCTCGCATATGAACGCCTCCATCTCTATGACGTGAGATAATGGCTAAACAGCAGATGTTGACAGCAAGGGCAATGAATCCTATCAGCATCATCAGATAGCTTTCAGGGTCGCTACCCATCACGAACCTTCGGATCACTTCAAAAATCACACCTACACCTAGCACAACCTGCAAAACGCCGCTGATATGTGCCGCCGAAGATTGTTCTCGCAGTCCCTTGCCTACAGCAAGAAGAGCAACACCATACACTCCCGCATCAGCGAGCATATCAAGAGAGTCTGCAATCAGGCCTGTAGACTCTGCGACCAGTCCAATTGCCAGCTCCAATACGAACATCACTGCATTGAGCAACAGCAATGCAATAAGAGCTTTTCGTTCTAGCGTTTCAGCTTGATCTGAACCACAACTACAACCGGGCATTTGTTAATACGCTAATGAGAGTTTTTGATTTTATTGAAAAGGGTGTCGAACTCTTGCTGGTCTATATCGCCTCTTGCAAGTCGCTCCTTCAGGGTCTGAAGTGCAGAGTCATCTTCTGAGACGCCTGAATGTCCCATAAACGACCTAATCAGAAAAACTGCCAATCCAATAAGAATGACCCAAAAAAGAACCATTGTAACCCCTCCCCAACCCATCATCCAAGGCCCGTTCCACATGTGATCGTGCCACATAGCAGCCTCCTTTTAATTTGCTTTAATATCAATTAGGCCTGTCTAATATTATAGCTGTATCTCAGCTATTTTGGATAACCTATTCTGCAATAGATGGAGACTAGTGGTTGAACCCTTAAAGGCAGCAAAATGCCCGTTGCAGGCATACGGCCTGCGGTGGAAAGTGTCTGCTTTGGAGTATTTGTCTAACGAATCTGCCAACGAATATCAGTGATCTTTAACGTTCTGAAATGGGGCCAGTACCGGAAACTTCTTCATCCAACCAGTGGACACCGCTCAGCTGATAGGCCATCACTAAGAAATCCAACCAGCAACAGATCTTGAAGAGGTGCTCAGCGGGTCAGGATTCCAACCTCAGAATGCAAATAGCCCTAAAATATATGGGGCGAGCTTCATGGTTCCATCTCCTTTCATCCTGCGCAGCAGGACAATTGTTTGACATCCTTGGTGAAGGTCTGCGCCGCGAGCTTCAGCCCCTCGACCATCGTCAGGTAGGGGAACAACTGGTCAGCCAGTTCCTGTACGGTCATGCGGTTACGGATCGCGAGCACCGCCGTCTGGATCAGCTCGCCCGCTTCCGGGGCCACTGCCTGTACCCCAATGAGTCGTCCGCTACCTTCCTCGGCTTGTCCTTTCGAATTTGAATTGGATAGCGTAACCTTACTTCCGTACTCATGTACGGAGTCAAGCGGTATGGAAAATAATTTGGAGAACCTGACCATTGGCGTTTTTGCCAAGGCAGCCGGCGTCAACGTGGAGACCATCCGGTTCTATCAGCGCAAGGGCTTGTTGCCCGAGCCGGACAAGCCCTATGGCAGCATTCGCCGCTATGGCGCGGCGGACGTGACACGGGTGCGATTCGTGAAATCGGCCCAGCGGTTGGGCTTCAGCCTGGATGAAATCGCCGAGTTGCTGCGGCTCGACGATGGCACCCACTGCGAGGAGGCCAGCAGCCTGGCCGAGCACAAGCTCCAAGACGTGCGCGAGAAGATGGCCGATTTGGCGCGCATGGAGGCTGTGCTGTCTGACCTGGTGTGCGCCTGCCATTCGCGGCAGGGGAATGTTTCGTGTCCGCTGATTGCGTCGTTGCAAGGTGGAACGAGCTTGGCAGGGGCTTCCACAGCTTAGCGTGCTTTATTTTCCGTTTTCTGAGACGACCACAGATCAGAAAAGACTGTGCAGCCGACTCTTGATATTCCGTGCAGTCACCTTCTGAAAATGACACCGCGAAAAAGCTTCGATTTCCTGTTGTTTTCTGTCCAAAAAACACGTACAAAAAACTATGATTATAAAAGGTGCGTTTAATGATCATAGGCTATGCCCGTGTCAGTACCCAGGATCAAAATCCTGAATTCCAGGTGGATGCTTTGGAGAGGGCTGGGTGCGAGCAGATCTTCCAGGAAAAACTTACAGGCAGACTCCGAGAGCGCCCCGAATTGTCGCAGTGCCTACGCACACTTCGAAAGGGGGACGTTTTGGTTGTATGGAAATTGGATCGACTGGCCCGTTCACTGAAAGATCTAGTTGAGATCGTTCAGGAGCTGAATGACCAGGAGATTGGCTTCAAATCGCTAACGGAAGCGATCGATACCACCAGCTCCGGTGGACGCTTGGTATTTCATATCTTTGGTGCGCTAGCAGAGTTTGAGCATGATCTGATTCGTGAGCGCACGATTGCAGGTCTTCAGGCAGCCAGAGCGAGAGGACGCAAGGGTGGTCGAAGACCCGCTATGTCTGATTCCGATATACGCAAAGCGGCCGCTATGTTGTCAGACCCCCAGATCACGAAAACGGAAGTTGCTGCACACTTCGGCGTAACCCGAACGACGCTGAATGCATCACTTAAAAGAATAGGATTGGCAGCCTGAGTCAGACGCTGTGAAAAAAATGCTTTAGTGGAGAACGACCGATGACGGACGATCAAGCTAACCACCATCAGTCTACAGTCCCCACCTGTTGTTTGTTTATGATACCTAGACATAATCGACCCAGCTACGCAGAACAGATGGTTTGTAGCTACCTGACTGTAAGCGAATTGCTCAAAAAACGTAGAGAGGATGGCCCTTTGCCGCGGTTGTCCAAATCTTCTCAACCAATAATCGGCAAGGAGGCGTCCTGATGTTAAAAACCGTCAAGCAAGCGTGTGAGTTTGATCCTCAAGTAATGGACTACCAGATGTCTCAGGGGGTTGAACACCTATCGGACGTAATAGCGGACGAAGGTGATGGAACGGCCTTTTTCGATCGCAACTACGTTACACAGGGGATGGAGCAGCTCTTCACTGAGGGGCTTTTGCGTTTGTCTGGCAAGTCCGATCAGGCCGTCTTCGAGTTAAGCCAAGCGATGGGTGGTGGTAAGACTCACTTGATGATTGCCTTGGGTTTGATGGCTAAGCATGAGCAGCTGCGTCAGACGTATCTGCCTGATTCTTTGCAATCCCAGGTCGAGATCCCTGCGGTTAAATTGGCTGCGTTTAATGGCCGCAATAACCCCGATCACTATGTCTGGGGCGAGATTGCTACCCAGCTTGGCAAGGCCGCTGAAATCCGCGATTACTGGGCAAATGGTCCTCGCGCCGTTGATGAAAGCACGTGGATGGAGCTGATCGGTGATGAGCCAACACTCATCATGCTCGATGAGCTTCCACCGTATCTGAGCATGGCCGCTACGCAAAAAGTGGGCGACGGTACGTTAGCCAGCCTGACTACCTATACTCTTGGCTGTCTGATGAGTGCTGCGCTCAAATTACCACGTTGTGCCGTGGTCATCGCCAACCTATCAGGATCCTACGAAAAACAGACCGAAGCAATCCGTGAAGCCATCACAGACCTCCAGAATGAAGCCAGCCGCCAGGCAAAAAGTATTACGCCTGTTTCCCTGGAAGGCAGCGAGATTTACCAAATTCTTCGTAAGCGCTTGATCAGTGAAATGCCTGATGAAGACGTAATCAGCGAAGTAGCGAATGCCTATGCGAGTCGGGTCAAAGCCGCAAAAGATGGGGGGCATATTGATGCTACGTATATTGGAAACGTAGTAGAAGAAGTTGAGGAAACGTACCCGTTCCACCCCTCGTTTAAACACATCGTGGCGCTCTTCAAGGACAATGAGACCTTTCGCCAGACGCGCGGGTTGATGCAGTTTGCAGCTCGTTTGGCAAAAAGCGTACTTACGCGTGAGCAGGACGATGTATATCTGATCGGTGCTCAGCACTTCAATCTAAACGACCCAGCAGTACGTTCTGAGTTCACCCGCATTGCCAACCAGCTCAATCCGGCGCTAACACGGGATATTGCCGACGGGGGTAATGCAATAGCCGAGGAAATTGATGCCGAGATCGATCCCGACGCTGCTAGCGCTCAGCAGGTCAGCACCTTGTTGTTGGCGACCTCTCTTTCCCGAACAGGGGGGCGCATTGGCCTGACCGAAAGCGAGATCATTGAATTTTTGGCAGCTCCGAATCGTAAGCCGAGCGAGTACAAGACGGCGCTTGGAAAGCTTCAGGAGAGGGCCTGGTATCTTCATCGCGAAGAGGAACTCTATTACTTCAAAGAAACCGAAAACCTTACGCGCCAGATTGAGCGAATGGCAAAGGACGTAGCGCCTAACCGAGTGGACAAGGAGCTGATTCGACGTATCACCTCGATTTTGACTCCCTCGGAAAAAAAGGCGTATCAAAGTGTTCTTGTGATGCCCGAGCTGGATAACATCAAGCTGGGAGGTGGTCGAGTACTGATTGTAGTGCGTCCTGATGGTCGGACTCCACCTGAAAAGCTGAACTGGTTTTTCGAGTACGTTGAAGAAAAGAACAGCCTCATGTTCCTAACTGGCATGGATAGCCACTTGGCTGATGCGGTCGAGAATAGGCAGCGAGAAGCCTATGCGATAGAGCAAGTCTGTGCGCAGCTGAAAACGGGGGACACGCTCTATCAAGAAGCACAGGAGCGTCGCGAAGACATCCACATGCGTCTCGACCAAGCCATTTCGGCAGCCTACAACCGTTTATATTTCCCCTCTGCGGGGTTTGACGGCTCCGGTGAATTGGGCCGGGCTACCATTCAGAATAATCTTAGTATCCAGAATGCCGAAAAGCAGCTTGAGACCTTGCTCGCCAGTGCAAGCTGTGAGGAAAAGCTCGCACTGGACATGCGCGACAACCTTGAAGCTTTCTGGTCTGAACTAGAAGAATACGTATGGCCCGGTAATAGCCGCCGTGTGCGTTGGCAAGATGTACTGAGCAAGATGAAGACCGACCCAACTCTGCCGTGGTTGCCTGGTAATAACGGTCTCGACACGCTCAAGCAAGAAGCACTACGCCAAGGGCGTTGGCGTGACAACGATGATGGCTACATTGAGAAGGGGCCATTTCCCACTGAAAAAACGACCGCGAGTATTACCGTTAACAAAGTATCAGCAGATAACGGCACAACTGAACTGACCATAACGCCTCGTCATGCGGGCCCCAACCCGGTGATACATTATGCGGACAACCCGGGGGTCAGTACGTCCGATCCGCTCGTGGAGACGCCCGATGAATTCACTACCGATAGAGCGACGCTTTACTTTCTCGTGGTAGATGGTGATGGGAAACACGAAACGGGCGAACCTGTTTGTTGGAATGCAACCCTGAAAATCCGTCATCAGATTCACACGCAAGGGGATAAACGCACTGTTGAGTTGCAGTGTACCCCCCAGGCTGAAATGACATACACCCTGGACGGTTCCAACGCGAGGGACGGCGATCCTTACCAAGACCCATTTGACGTTGGCCCTGAGAAGCAGGTGCTACTGGTTTATGCCGAGTCGGGTGAGGCCAGTGCCAGCGAACAGTTCACCATTCCGGCTAAGGGTGATAATCGGGTACAGCTTGACGACAAAAAGCCCACCAAGCTCATGGCAAAGACGACTTTGGACGCCACTAACAAAAGCTATGCCGTGCTGAATCACTTCAAGGAGGATGAACAAACCCGTTTCCGTGGCGTGCGTATTGAAGTGGGTGAGGGAGAGCATACGGTCTCTGTGCGTTTCCAAGAGCGTGCCGTAACAGCCTCTGAAATGGAGATAGCCCTCAACGCTATACGGCAAATCGTAAACGACGATAACGCTAACGTAACCATTCGCATCGCTAGTGGCGCAGACTTTATTAACGGATATGAAGCCAAGGAATTTGCGCGCCTAGCCGGTATTGAACTGAAACCAGAAAGTGTTGTGCAAGGAAGCGAATAACCATGGAGTTGGCACAACGAAACACCGAGGGTAACGCCATGAGCCAGCGAACAGAGGTGTCAGGCACTGGGCCGCGCCCGACCGAAGGGTTTGGTGTCCCGATGACAGAAACTAATCCACATTGCTTTCTCGTGCGCGTGCCCAGGAGCAATAGCGGCGCCGTAGAAATTGTGGAAAATCTCGGAGTGAAATCTAAAGACGACAGCGGCGAGGAAATTGTGCGGGTTATCTTGGATCGACCTCGCTGGACGGCCATCCGCCAAGAGGTGCAGCGTATTTTCAACAATCGCCTAAAAGAGCACAAACTGTCCACCAGCCGATGGAAAGTGGGGGAAAACCCTGTGGATCGCCTTCTTGGTAAGGAGCTGTGTGTGCTGGCCTGGGCCGTCGAAAAAATGGATGAAGAGAATATCCCGATGGCAGTTCGCAATTGGATGGCGTTTCGTCCTGAAGAGCGTTGGTGGCTGTTCAGCATGACGGCCATGAGTACCGGCCTTTACTACGAGGGCGACAAGGGCTGGCGTGTGGCGCTCAGGCATGCCTTGGGGGATGTGCCACAGCATGAGCTATTCAAACCTCGCGGGGCAAAAAAGCGCCCTGTCGATCACGCGGAGCTCCCGCTTGATCTCTTCAGCCAAGATACGAACAAAGAGTGAGTTCTATGGATGCTACGACGCGATCGAAGACGGCAGAGTTAGTACCTTCAGCCCTGAAAGGCGCACCCGCACTGATTGAGAGGGCGTTTCCTGCGACTAAGGTGTCGTTTGAAGCACAAAAAGAGCGCAAAGCGAATTTAGGACAAACGCTCACGGGGTTAGGGTCATACTGGAAGGGCCGTAAGCCGCTTATTCTCGTGCGAGCGATTGTGTTGGGCTGCCTCCTGCCACAAACCGAAGATGCAGAGGCGGATTTAGCTCTCTTTGAGGCATTGATGGGGTTCGATATTGATGGCTTAGCGCGTCGTGCAGTAACTCAAAACGCCTTGAAGCCAAAAGACCTCGCTGGAATGGTTCATCTTGATCACCCCTGGAAGTACTTTAACTTTACTATTAAGAAAGGGGCTTCCATTACTGAAGACGAAGTTAAAGCACTTTCCTTCCCGGTAGACGCTGATGCACTCGGCGTGACTATACAGTGGAAGCGTGGTCTGAATAACGACAGCAAAGCCTTTGTATATGCCAAGGCGCTCGAAGTCCTAACAAGTTATGAGGAGCGAGCGAGTCTGTGCAAGCGCCCTGAAGAAGTCGACCAAGCATGGCTTTACGCTCCAGCGTGGCGCAAGGTTAACGTCCATCTCGCCGATCTTGGGATAAACGCACACTCCTTTGATGAGCTTATTGCGCAGCTTGGTCTGCTTCGTTACGGCAAACGTCCGCGTGTGGGTGACACGTTCAGCGGGGGCGGGTCAATACCATTCGAAGCCGCTCGTTTGGGCTGTGATGTTTACGCTTCCGATCTAAATCCTGTTGCTTCCATGTTGACGTGGGGTGCTCTCAACATCATCGGCGCTGCCCCTGAAAAGCGTGAGGAAATTGAAAAAGCGCAAGAAGAGGTGGCTAATGCTGTTGACGAGGAAATAATCTCTCTAGGTATCGAGCATGATTCTCAAGGAAATCGCGCTAAGGTGTACCTATATTGCCTTGAGGTTAAATGCCCGGAAACTGGTTGGATGGTACCTATGCTGCCCTCCCGGGTAATATCCAAGACGCGTAATGTGGTAGCCACATTGATACCAAACCACATCAACAAGCGATTTGATATTGAGATAAGCTCAGGCGCATCTAAAGAAGAACTGACTGAAGCAGAAAAGGGGACCGTGCAGAACGGTTCACTGGTTTATGAGCTTGAAGGTAATATTTATCGTACTGCGATTAAAACTCTTCGTGGTGATTATAAAGACTCCGAAGGCCATAACCGAAACCTGTTGCGGCATTGGGAAAAAGGCGATTTCAAGCCACGAAAAGACGACATTTTCCAAGATCGTCTATACGCCATTCAATGGATACAAGCTGATACATTAGACCGCTCACGGCCTCATACTTTTTTTAGATCTGTTACCGATGAGGATTTAGAACGTGAGCACGAGGTAGAGGCGCTTGTTGCATCGAATTTATCACAATGGCAGCGAGATGGTTTGGTGCCCGATATGCAAATCGAACACGGCGCAGAAACAACTCGGCTATACCGAGAGAGGGGGTGGACACACTGGCATCATTTGTTCAGCCCGCGACAGATCATTTTGAATGGTTTAATCCGCCGGGAAATAGCTAAAAAGCAATATGCTCCACATCTTAGTGTAATCTTTGGTCGCTGCATCGATGCAAATTCGAAACTCTGCCGGTGGGATTCGGCCCAAGGTCAAGATCGAGTAGCTAACACATTTTCGAATCAGGCATTAAACACGGTGTATAATTATCCCGTTCGTGGCATGAGCCATTTGTCGCCTCAAGTAACGTATCTCACTGGGAATATTGACTTGCCAGGGGGTACATTAGAATGTGCTCAAAGACCGGCAAATCTTATTAATCAGGAGTTAGACCTATTTATTACCGATCCCCCTTATGCTGATGCAGTGAACTATCATGAAATAACTGAGTTCTTCATTTCGTGGTTGCGTAAAAACCCGCCTGCGCCGTTTAATGAATGGACTTGGGACTCGCGTAGGAGTTTAGCTATCAAGGGCTCCGACGATGGTTTTAGGCGTGGCATGGTGGACGCTTATAAAGCGATGGCTGATCATATGCCTGAGAATGGGATGCAGTGCGTCATGTTCACCCATCAGGATACTAGCGTATGGTCAGATATGGTCGGGATCTTTTGGGCTGCGGGCTTGCAGGTCACGGGTGCTTGGTACATAGCTACTGAAACCACTTCCGAGTTGAAGAAAGGTGGCTATGTTCAAGGTACGGTAATCCTGATGCTGCGGAAGCGCCCAGAAGGCGATCGAAAAGGTTTTACGCGTCGCATTTATCCGGCCGTCCACAAAGAGGTAGAAAGCCAGATAGAGGAAATGCTCCACCTCAATCAGCAAGTTGAAGATCACACAGGTGAACCGGTATTCAATGATGCTGACCTGCAAATGGCGGGCTATGCGGCTGCTCTCAAGATCCTGACGGCCTACACTGAAATCGGCGGGGAGGATGTGACGGCGTTTGCTCTACGTCCACGTCAGAAAGGCGAGAAGACGGTTGTTGACGATATTGTGCAGCAAGCATCCGAAACAGCCAACAGTCTGTTGGTGCCGGATGGACTGAAACGTGACACTTGGCAGTCGATCAACGGAATCCAACGTTTCTACCTGAGGCTGCTCGACATCGAGACGACGGGTGCCAGCAAGCTCGACAACTACCAGAATTTTGCTAAAGCTTTCCGAGTGGAGGACTACACTCGGGTTATGGCAAGCACGGCGGCAAACAGCGCTAAGCTCAAGCAAGTTGAAGAAATGACGTCCCGTGATCTGATGGATACGACGGAGTTAGGGGCGACGCACCTCGGGCATTTGATGGTAGCGATTCAGCAGTTGCTAAACGATGTTGATATCAAAGTAGTCGTTAGCCAATTAGTTAGCGATCTGCCGGATTACTTTGAGAGGCGAGGAGAGCTCATCGATATGACACGTTTCCTGGCCCTCAAGGCGACTAATGAAGATGTGCGCCACTGGGCTGAGGTTCTTGGCGACCGGATTGCTAACGAGCAGTTGGCATAGGAGATGTCTAAGTGTCCCTCTACCCTATGTCGATGACCTCAGGCACGCAGTCCTCAGCTATTACTCGGCTATCTTCTCGCACGCACGCGCTAGATGAGTCCTTTTTGACTAAGTATTTGGAGGGGGCTACCCGCTACCGTCGTATTGCGGGGTATTTTACCTCTTCGATGTTTGAGGTGGCCGGGGAAGCGATTATGAACATTCCTCGCGTGGAGATTGTTTGTAATGCGGATGTTCAGCCCGAGGATTTACGAGTGGCCAAGGTCGCTCAAGCCAAGCTCATGGGTAAATGGAACGAGCACTCTGATCTCGAAACCGATGCTCTGTTTAATCGAAAGCGCTACCAACAGTTGGCAGATTTCCTGACGCGAGGCCACACCATTAAAGTGGCACCGTCAAGTAACTGCGGTTTTGTTCATGGCAAGGCCGGTATTATCGATTTGGCAGACGGTCGCAAGATCGGATTTATCGGCTCTATGAATGAGACGTCCTCTGGCTGGCGCCATCATTACGAAATCCTGTGGGCGGACGAAAGCCCAGAAGGAGTCGCTTGGATAGAGGCCGAGTTCGACTATCTCTGGCGGAACTCCGCCTTTTTACCCGACGCCGTGAGCAATGAGATTCGCCGGCGAACAAAACGACACGAAGTGACCCTACCGGAGATAGAAAAACCCGAGCAAGTGGCTCCAGCCGCCTTGGTGGAATCGCCGATGTACCGAGAAGGGTTTACGCTACAGCCCTGGCAGCAAGGCTTTGTGACGGAAACCCTGAAACATTATCGCGCCTATGGGGTAGTCCGCCTACTGCTAGCCGATGAGGTTGGCTTGGGGAAAACGCTGTCCATGGCCACTGCTGCGCTAACCTTATCCTTATTGGAAGAGCAGGAAGGTACGGCCCGGCCCACGGTCATTTTTGCCCCAGCAACACTCTGTGAGCAGTGGCAAACCGAGCTTATTGATAAGCTCGGTATTCCCACCGCTCGATGGAGTACTTTGCACAAAGGGTGGCTGAATCCACAAGGCATGCTTATTTCCGGCACAGGGACCCAAAACATCACGGAATGTCCATTACGTATTGGGATAATCTCGACCGGCCTCATGGTACGAGACTCTGACGAAAAGCAGCGTCTTCTTGATCGTCGGGGAGATTATGGTTTGGTCGTGCTTGATGAGGCCCATAAAGCACGCACGATGGTTACTCCAGGCTCCGCTCCAGATAAGGACAACAAACTTCTCGCGTTCATGAAGAAGATTGCCGGGCAAGCGAAACACGTCATCTTAGGTACAGCGACACCGATCCAAACCCGTCGCGAAGACCTGTGGGACGCGATGCGAATTTTGCATCAGGGCAAAGGCCGCTTTGTTCTCGGGGAAGGTTTGTCGCGCTGGCATCACCCATCTGAAGTGGTCGATTTGCTATCGGGTGTTGCTCATATAGGTCAAGCCGAAAAGGCATGGGCATTCGTGAAGACACCACTACCACCGGTTGAAGCAACCAATGAACCCAAGGCTCGGCAGCTCTATAACCTGATTAGAAGCGAGTTAGGTCTGAGTGAAGATACCTTTTACTGTGATCCGCCACTGGTAACGCTGGATGAAGATATCCAGGACGTGCTTCAGGACGCCCTGGACGAAGAGGTGAATGGCGCTCGCTTCTTCCAACGCGAGAACCCCTTCGTGCGGCATATAGTTTTGCGTAAACGCTCAAGCCTCGAAAATGCAGGGCTATTGCCGCGTATCGCCGTAGATATTCATCCGGATATCGCCCGTGTTGGCGACGAGCATGGCTTTAGAGGGCTTTTTGACGGCATTGGCCTGCGTGTTGATGACGACTACCGTGTGGCTTACGAGGCCGCTCAGGACTTTGGAAAAGCATTGGCATCACGAGGCCGGGGGAGTGGCTTCATGAAGAACCTCATGGAGCAGCGCATCTGTAGCAGCATACATGCCGGCATCAGTACAGCGCGTAAGCTACTGGAGGGCGATGTCATTGCGGACGAAGAGGATGAACAAGAGGCTTTTGCTCAGATCGATACCGGTTCTGATGCTGAAATTGAGGCACTAGAAACCCTGATCGCTAGGCTAGGTGAAGTCCGCGAAGATCCGAAGCTCAATGCGATTCAGTTTTATCTCGACACTGAAGGCTGGTTAGTGCTCGGCTGCATTGTTTTTAGCCAATACTACGACACGGCAGCATGGGTAGCCCGCTCTCTGGCAGCACGTTACCCAGATGAGCCGATAGGTCTCTATGCCGGGGCAGGCAAGAGTCGCCTGTTCTTTGATGGAAGTAGCGTATCTGCAGAGCGGGAAAATCTTAAGCTCATGGTCGCAGAACGCAAAATAAGACTGATGATTGCAACCGATGCTGCCTGTGAGGGATTGAACCTTCAAACCCTTGGCACCCTGATTAATGTTGATTTGCCATGGAACCCTACCAAGCTGGAACAGCGAATCGGGCGCATCAAGCGATTTGGTCAGACGCGGGATCGTGTCGACATGCTTAACCTGGTAAATCACGGGACAGTGGACGAGCGTGTCTATGAGCGTCTATCTGAGAGGATGCGGGATCGCTTCGATTTATTTGGCGCACTACCCGATACGATCAAGGATGAGTGGATCGACAATATCGAAGATCTGGGCGAAGAAATGGACAAGTATATTGACGCCCAGAAACGCGAGACTGGGTTCGATATTCGTTATAACGCAACCTTGGAGCCGGATGACGATACTTGGAGCGAGTGCTCAAAAGTCCTGTCTCGCCGCGATTTCCGGGATTTAATGTCGCGTAGCTGGAATGGAAAGCGCTCGACGACAGATCAATCCCAGTCAGAACTGATTTAGGTAAACTGAGATTGTTTATTATCTAAGTCAGAGATGATTGCGGGAAAGTTTGCTTTTTATGTTTTTAAAAAGTATTTCTCACTTTTAAATAGAGAAGTAAGTACGGATTCTTAATTAAAATGAAAAAACCATTCGAAAACGGCGTAATCCAAATCCCACTCTACCATGGAACGACAAGTTTGTTTGTCGATTCGATAAAGGAGTATGGTCTCGGCGGGTTGAACCCGGTAGAGGAATGGGATCTAGTTTCAATTTATCGTGCGTTGTTTGAAGTGGCTGATAAAAAATTTCGAGGCGCTAGTTCATGGGAGAAAGTAAGAAAAAAAGCATCTTATATAGCTTATCAGAAAAATTCTAATGACGGATTAAATTACAACTTTCGACACGGCAACGTTTATCTTACACCAATTCGAAAAATTGCATTTGACTACGCAAGCATCAATGAGGGGTCAGAACTTCTCGGTTATTTAAAAGGATTAGCTTTATATTTAATACGCCAGAAAGAGCATGAAGAGGTCAATAATATCGTCCCGATGAAAGTCGCCAGCATTCTCTCCAAATCCTATCAGCCTGTTTTATTAAAATTGGAGTCAGTTTGTTTGACCGAAATTGAGCCTGAAAATGGTATGGATAAAGATTACCTGATTTCACTTTGGCAAAATTTGTATGAAACGGGGACGATAGACAAAGAACTAACAAACTGGAAGCTCATAAATCCTTTGCCGTGGGGTAGAATTGAGTTGCTCGAATATTAACTTTGCATCATTTTGCGAAGCAAGATGAGGCGAACGTCCTGCAATTGAGGGTTTGGTGATGTGCTTAATCTCTCAAGAAGTGGTGGAAGATCTAATTCTTGATCGCACCCAGCTCATTAGTGGCTGCGTAGTATTATCGACGGATTTTGCTGATATTGCAGAGGATCTGGTAATTCGCTCCGCTCTTGAATCTTTAGCAAAGAATGAAAAGCTCGCTCAGATTGGTGAAGTGGTTTTTGCAAAAGTGCGGCTTAACCGAATAACCGGTGATGTCATGCTCGATTCGGACGGCGGTTTCGATTGTGTCGCAAAAGAGGCGTTAACTCGGCTAGGCATTGCCTGGGAGTCGAGTTCTGCTGAGAATGCCTACAGCCGTGGTGAAAAGCATGTTCCAGCGCGATGTGTTGTGCGTGTTCTCAAAGGGGATCCACCGAGTCTCTCGTATAAAGGACATCGATTGTTATATGAAAATTGGTTGTGAAGGTTAGTTATTGAACAAGGTGCTGATTTTCAAAGGATCCTTTAAAGTTTTTCGCTTGAAAGCTAGGCAGGTTAGGCTGTGAGAAATTGATAGGTAAACTTTAGTATGCAGAATACTGCCCCTTCCACCAGGTCATGACCAAATCGAAATTTGCTATCCAGGGATTGTTCGGGACAAGCTTTCTATTAGTAGCGATTAGTAAAAATTCCTACTAATCGCTAATTTTATCGAATTATCAAAGGGATATTGGGTGCCTCCTCCGAGGCCTTGCCACTTTGAGCTGCCAAGCGCTGTGAGATATGAGCGGTTTCTCGGCACTTTGTAAGCATGCCTGCCACCCGGCAAGGGAGCATGGAATGGAGCCTAAATGTGAGAATTAGAGAAACCGAACCAGGGTGTCGATCATGATTGGGAAGACTGACGCTCGATCAGCGTATGACGAACTATTAGAGCGAGCTGCTCAGGTGTTTGGCTCGCGGCAAGTCGCAGAGGAATGGATGCATAGTCCGGTCAAAGCCTTATGTAACCAGACTCCGGCCTGCGCAATTATCCACGATCGTGCGCAAGTGGAGGCAGTGCTCAAAAAGATTGAGGCTGGCGACTTCTCCTGATCAAGTGGGCAAATCCATTGGATCTGAGTTAACGGTGATGAGAGAAGACTCATGCAGCAGGGCAATGCCTGGTTAACGAGAGGGGGTGCACTTTTACGGATGCTTTCGGATGCACTTTTGGTCTTGGCCATGACTGATTTTCGGATGCACTAAGTGCAACCGTAAAATCACGGTTGACGTGAGTTGTTCTGGGACTATAATGCGCAACCATCTTCACGCCTCAACGTGCTTCTAGCATAGTCTGGCGGTAGATAGATGTACCTTTGCTGGATATATGGACTGGGTCGGTAGCTCAGTCAGTCAGTTGGCTGACTAAGTTTCTAGTACATATATGGGTTCGAGTCCTGCCGGGCGCGCCATCAAGTCGTTGGCTTGGTCCGCGCCGGAGCGACCGTAACCAGCAAAGTTGAAAAGTAAAGGCATGTCCCGATGTGGTGGACGTAGCTCAGTTGGTAGAGCTCAGGATTGTGACTCCTGCGGTCGAGGGTTCGATCCCCTTCGTCCACCCCACTTTTCTTTCAGAGTAGATTCCGCGTTTGTTGAATAGATTGATGGCAGGCTTGCCATCGGGCATTCTTCATTCTGTTGTGCGCGAGTGGCGGAACTGGTAGACGCGCTGGATTTAGGTTCCAGTGGGGCAACCCGTGAGAGTTCGAGTCTCTCCTCGCGCACCAGCCCTTTCTTTTTTCTCTTTCGTCCCCATCTCTGTCTTCAAGATTCAGTCGGTCCCGTGACTGTGCGGCATCAAACTGCATTGCAGGGTGATTCTCTCGGCGGTGCAAAGCATGATAAACTACCGGCTTTTAATTTTCGGTCCTTTTCCGGGAATCTCCCTTGGACCGGACTTTTAGGTTTAATTTCATTCACATACCGAACCTGTAATTTGAGGATCTTCCATGCAAGTGTCTGTTGAAACGACCTCCAACATCGAGCGTCGAATGACGATTGGTGTGCCCGCCCAGGAAATCGACCAGGCGGTCCAGAAACGCCTGCAGGAAACAGCGCGTACCGTGCGCCTGAACGGTTTCCGTCCGGGTAAGGTGCCCATGAGCGTCGTCAAGCGTCGTTTCGGTGACAGCGTCCGCCAGGAAATCGTTGGCGAGGTTATGCGCGACAACTACATCAAGGCACTGCAGGAACAGGATATTAACCCGGCAGGTTGGCCGAAGTTCGAGCCAAAGACCATGGAAGAGGGCAAAGACCTTGAATTTGTCGCCATCTTCGAAGTGCTGCCGGAAATCGAGCTGGGCGATCTCAGCAAGATTTCAGTCGAGAAGCTGACTTCCGAGATCACCGACAAAGATGTCGACAACATGATCGACAACCTGCGTCGTCAGCAGGCCACCATGAAAGAAGTCAAGCGCAAGTCCAAAAACAAGGACGTGCTGACCATTGACTTCAAAGGTTTTATCGACGGTGAAGAATTCGAAGGCGGAGCCGCTGAAGGCCATCGTCTGACTCTGGGCTCCGGCCAGATGATTCCGGGCTTTGAGAAGGCCATCGTTGGTGGTAAGGCCGGCGAAGACATGGAAATTGAGGTTACCTTCCCGGAGGATTACCACAACGAAGATCTGGCGGGTAAGCCGGCCAAGTTCGAGATCAAGATTCACAAGGTTGAAGAGCCGCAGTTGCCGGAACTCGACACCGAATTCTTCAAGAAGTTCGGTATTGATGCCGAAGACGAAGCGACTTTCCGCGAAGAAGTCAAAAAGAACATGGAGCGCGAGCTCAAGCAGGCGGTTTCCAACAAGGTCAAGAACGACGTTGTTGACGGTCTGCTGGAAACCACTGAGCTGGATATTCCGGCTGCCCTGGTTGATCAGGAAATCGATCGTCTCCGTCAGGACGCCGTCCAGCGTTTCGGCGGCCAGATTGATCCGCAGCAGCTGCCCAAGGAAATTTTCCAGGAGCAGGCTGAGCGCCGCGTGAAGACTGGCCTGCTGTTCCAGGAAGTGGTCAAGAAAAACGACCTGAAAGCAGACCCGGCCAAGGTAGACGAAAAGATCCAGGAGATCGCGTCTACGTATGAACAGCCAGAAGAAGTGGTTGCACACTTCAACAGCAGCCCGGAGCAGAAGTCTCAGATTGAGTCTTCAGTCCTGGAAGATGCAGTTGTTGACCACGTGCTGGAGCAGGCCCAGGTCAAAGAAAAGAAAGTCAAATATGAAGAGGCCGTTCAGGCCGGTCAGCCCCAGCGCTGATTTTGCCCGGGATCGGAGTAGAAAGCCGGTCCCGAAGGCCGACCCCTGAGAACAGCCGGCATGCCCGGCTGTTTTCATCTGGGGCCGCTGCTGGCAAAGTATGGGGTGCAACTTTATTGAAACTGCCGTGGCGCGAGTCCACGACCCATTGTCCATAAGGAGTTCAGGCGCATCATGACGCAGAAACCAATTGATGGTCCCGCAATGGTTACCAATTCCGGACTGGTACCGATTGTTATCGAGCAGACAGCTCGCGGCGAGCGGTCGTTCGACATTTATTCCCGTCTGCTCAAGGAGCGGGTGATCTTCATGGTGGGTCCGGTTGAGGACCACATGGCGAATCTGATTGTGGCCCAGCTCCTGTTCCTCGAGTCTGAAAACCCGGACAAGGATATTCACCTCTATATCAACAGCCCCGGCGGCTCGGTAACTGCAGGTATGTCTATCTACGACACCATGCAGTTTATCAAGCCGGATGTAGCCACACTTTGTGTTGGCCAGGCGGCCAGCATGGGTGCCTTCCTCTTGGCGGGTGGTGCTGCCGGGAAGCGGGCGTGCCTGCCGAACTCCCGAGTGATGATCCACCAGCCGCTGGGTGGCTATCAGGGTCAGGCAACGGATATCGAGATTCACACCCGTGAAATCCTGAAGATTCGTCATACCCTGAATTCGATCCTGGCCCATCACACCGGTCAGGATCTGGAGACTATCGCCAAGGATACGGACCGTGACAACTTCATGGATCCGGCTCAGGCGAAAGAGTATGGGCTGATCGATTCAATACTTGATAAGCGCGTACCGAATAAATAATACTGGAAGTAATCGCATCATACTTGGCCGGCGTATCAGGCAGTGACGCCGGCAAAACGAGATCAGAGGTATTTCAATGGCAGATGAAAGAAACGGCAGGGGCGACGATAACGGCAAGTTGCTCTACTGCTCGTTTTGTGGAAAGAGCCAGCATGAAGTCCGAAAGCTCATTGCAGGGCCCTCGGTGTTCATCTGCGACGAGTGTGTCGACCTGTGCAATGACATTATCCGGGAGGAAATCCAGGAGAATGCACAGGAAGAGCCGAGCGATCGCCTTCCTACACCGGCCGAGATCCGCAATACCCTTGATGAATACGTGATTGGTCAGGATCGGGCCAAGGTCGTCTTGTCGGTGGCGGTCTACAACCACTACAAGCGTTTGCGTTATGGCGAAGGCAAGGGTGATGTCGAGCTAGGCAAGAGTAACATTCTGCTGATTGGCCCAACCGGTAGTGGTAAAACTCTGCTGGCCGAGACTCTGGCGCGGATGCTGAACGTGCCCTTCACGATCGCCGACGCCACCACGTTGACTGAAGCCGGCTACGTTGGTGAGGATGTCGAGAACATCATCCAGAAACTGCTGCAGAAATGCGATTACGATGTCGACAAGGCTCAGCGGGGCATAGTCTACATTGACGAGATCGACAAGATTTCCCGCAAGTCTGACAACCCTTCCATTACCCGGGATGTTTCCGGTGAGGGTGTTCAGCAGGCACTGTTGAAGCTGATCGAGGGTACTGTTGCATCGGTCCCGCCGCAGGGAGGTCGCAAGCATCCGCAGCAGGAATTCCTGCAGGTTGATACCGGCAATATGCTGTTTATCTGCGGTGGCGCCTTTGCCGGATTGGACAAGGTAATTCGCGAGCGTACCGAGAAGAACAGCATCGGTTTCTCTGCTTCGGTTGCCAGTCAGGACGATGCCAAGAACACCGGCGACGTTATCAAGGATGTGGAGACCGAGGACCTCGTGAAGTACGGCCTGATTCCGGAGTTTGTGGGTCGTTTGCCGGTAGTGGCAACCCTCAACGAACTTGATGAAGAAGCGCTGGTGCAGATTCTGACCGAGCCCAAGAACTCCCTGACCAAGCAGTACCAGAAACTGTTTGATATGGAAGGGGTCGAGCTCGATTTTCGTGAAGATGCGCTTCGGGCAGTTGCCCGCAAGGCCATGGAGAGGAAGACAGGCGCCCGTGGTCTGCGTTCCATTATGGAGGCGACGCTTCTGGATACCATGTATCAGATTCCCTCTGAGCATGACGTGACCAAAGTGGTGATCGATGAAAGCGTGATCAGTGGGGACTCCGAGCCCTTCAAGATTTACGCCAGCAGTGATCACGCCAAGGCTGTGCCCGAGGATTGACCCTTGGTTAGCGGTTGAAATGAAGAGGGGCGGCAACGCCCCTTTTCGCGTTTTTGTATCGCGATATTCCCGCCCTGTTTCGTTTAGTAAAAAGATTGCAATTTTTGCGGGCGCCCCAATGAAGGGTGATATGCTGAAGTAAATACCGTCAGAGGATTCCCAATGACCCGTATACCCGAAGATGCCGTGCAAGAGTACCCGCTGCTTCCGCTGCGTGACGTAGTGGTGTTTCCGCACATGGTGGTCCCACTGTTCGTGGGCCGAGAAAAATCCATTCAGGCTCTGGAAGCCGCGATGGAAGGAAGCAAGGAAATCCTCCTGGTAGCCCAGAAAGACGCCTCTACTGATGAGCCGGGTCCGAAGGATGTGTTCGACATGGGCACGCTGGCAACGGTTCTGCAGATGCTTCGCCTGCCCGATGGTACCGTCAAGGTGTTGGTAGAGGGCAACGCCCGAGCCACCATCAGCGATATCTCCGAGGGTGAGTACCTGTCCGGTGGCGCTGTCCTGATGGATGAAGAAGGGCTGCCCGAGCGCGAGCAGGAGGTCCTGATAAAGACCCTGATGGACGAGTTCGAGAAGTACGTGAAACTCTCCAAAAAGGTCCCTTCCGAGGTCTCCAATGCTCTCACCGGTATTGAGGAGCTTGAACGCCTGGCCGACACCATGGCTGCTCACCTGGAAATGCGTATTCCGGAAAAGCAGGAACTGCTGGAAGCGCTGGATATCCGCAAGCGGGTGGACTTGCTGCTTGGTAAGCTGGATGGCGAAATCGACCTGATCGAGGTTGAGAAGCGCATCCGTGGCCGCGTGAAAAAGCAGATGGAGCGCAGCCAGCGCGAGTACTACCTGAACGAACAGATGAAGGCTATCCAGAAAGAGATGGGTAACCTGGGCGAAGGCAACAACGACTTCGAAGAGCTTGAGCAGAAGCTGGAAGAAGCCGGATTGCCGGAAGAGGCCCGCAAAAAGACTGAAACGGAGCTGAACAAGCTCAAGATGATGTCTCCGATGTCTGCGGAAGCGACCGTCGTCCGTGGCTATATTGACTGGATGCTGGCGATTCCCTGGAAGAAGCGCAGCCGTGTCCGTCACGACATCGAAAAAGCCCGTGAAATTCTCGATCGGGACCACTATGGCCTCGATGAAGTCAAAAAGCGCATTCTCGAATACCTTGCGGTTCAGAGCCGTGTGAAGAAGGTCAAGGGTCCTGTGCTGTGCCTCGTTGGTCCTCCCGGGGTGGGCAAGACTTCGCTCGGTCAGTCCATTGCCCGTGCGACCAACCGGAAGTACACCCGGATGGCCCTGGGCGGCGTGCGTGATGAAGCTGAAATCCGCGGCCACCGGAAGACCTACATTGGTGCGTTGCCCGGCAAGCTTCTTCAGAAGCTGTCCAAGGTGGGCGTGAAGAATCCGCTGTTCCTGTTCGATGAAATTGACAAGATGGGCATGGATCATCGTGGTGATCCGGCCTCAGCGCTGCTGGAGGTCCTCGACCCGGAACAGAATCACACCTTCAACGATCACTACCTCGAAGTGGATTACGATCTCTCCGATGTGATGTTCGTGTGTACCTCCAACTCCATGGACATTCCTCCCGCCCTGCTGGACCGGATGGAAATCATCCGTATCCCGGGTTACACGGAGGACGAGAAGGTCAATATTGCGCTGCGTTATCTGTTGCCGAAGCAGATCAAGGCCAACGGCCTGCGCAAGGATGAGCTCAAGTTGCCAGAGGACACCCTTCGCGACCTGATCCGCTATTACACCCGTGAAGCCGGTGTACGTGGCCTGGAGCGCGAGATTGCCAAGATCTGCCGCAAGGTGGTGCGTGACCATGTGGAGAGCGGAGAGAAGGTCTCTGTCACTCTCACGCAGGACATGCTCGAAGATTACTCGGGGGTCAAAAAATTCAAGTACGGCCTCGCCGAGGAAAAGAACGAGATTGGTCAGGTGACCGGTCTGGCTTGGACCCAGGTGGGTGGCGAACTGCTGCATATTGAGTGCGCCCTCACACCTGGCAAGGGCCGGGTCGTGAAGACGGGTTCCCTGGGTGATGTCATGCAGGAGTCCATCCAGACGGCATTGACGGTGGTACGTAGCCGGGCACCCGGTCTTGGAATTGCCGATGATTTCCACGAGAAGCACGATCTGCACGTGCATGTACCGGAGGGTGCGACACCGAAAGATGGTCCCAGTGCCGGTATCGGTATGTGCACAGCGCTGGTTTCTTCTCTGACCAAGATTCCGGTTCGCGCCGACGTTGCAATGACCGGTGAAATCACTCTGCGTGGACGTGTTCTTGCCATCGGTGGGTTGAAAGAAAAGCTTCTGGCAGCGCATCGGGGTGGCATCAAGACGGTGATCATTCCGGATGAGAATGTCAGGGATCTCAAGGAGATACCTGAAAACATCAAGGAGTCGCTGGAGATTCGTCCTGTGAAGTGGATCGACGAAGTGCTGGATATTGCACTGGCCTATCCACCCGAGCCCAGGGCTGAAGATTCATCTCCGGAAACGGGTTCTGGCAAGCCGCGTGACGAAGAAGGCGACGCGTCAGAGCGCATAAATACACATTAAAGCCTTGATGAGTTGTTGACATGCCTGAGAGCCCATTGGTATAACTGTTTCGCCGTGAAGCAGCCAATACCAAGGGCTCCCGCGCAGTCAGTCCCTATTCCGAATGCCGGTATAAAGCCGAAAGGAATAAGAAAAGTGAAGAATGGAATTCTCCGACCGCTTATGCGATAGTCGAGAACGTCCGAGAAAAAACAAACCAACCTATAACATCTTCAACCTGAAATCGAAGGGGTTTAGTGTGAACAAGTCCGAACTTATCGATGCAATTGCAGAGTCCGCAGATATCTCCAAAGCCGCCGCTGGCCGTGCTCTGGACGCAATGACCAACTCAATCACCGGTGCCCTGAAAAAAGGCGATCAGGTAACTCTGATCGGTTTTGGTACCTTCTCCGTAAAAGAGCGTGCTGCTCGTACCGGTCGTAACCCGCAGACTGGTGCCGAGATCAAGATTCCGGCCTCCAAAGTGCCTGGGTTCAAAGCAGGCAAGGCCCTGAAAGACGCCGTTAAGTAACGGTTCTTTCTCCGGTGGCTTCTGTCGCAGGAAGCCACCCAAGAAGAATTCAAGGCGCATTCCACACCGGGTGCGCCTTTTTACGTTAGGTCCGCCCTTCGCCGCGCGCTGAAACGAATAAAACTGCACTACCTTGAACAGGGATCCGGGAGAAACATGCTTCAAGATATTCGGAACAATGCCCAGGGCACGATCGCCAAGGTCATCATTGGTCTTCTTATTGTGTCGCTATCCATCTGGGGGATGGACGCCATTGTCGGCGGCTTCTCCGGCGAGCCTGAGGTGGCAACCGTCAACGGCGAGGATATTACCGAGCGGGAGTTTCTCCGCGTGGTCCAGATGGAGAGCCAGCGCCGGCTATCCAGAATGGAAAACCCGGATCCCTCGATGCTTGACGAAGACCAGATTCGCACAGACGTTCTGGATTCCCTGATCCAGGAGCAGGTCCTGATCCAGGATGCCAACGCTCAGGGACTGGAGCTCAATGATGCTGATATCGATGCGTTGATTACCCAGATGCCGCAGTTCCAGGTGGATGGCCAGTTCAATCGCGACCGCTTTGTGGCCACAGTCCGTAATATGGGCATGGGCGTGGGCGAGTTTCGGGAAGCCATGCGCAAGCAATATGTGGTGAACCAGATCCGTGCGGGTATCGTTCAGAGTGGCCTGGTGGCGGATGAGAATGCCGAGCAGCTGCTCCAGATTCAGAACCAGACACGCAGTTTCCGGGTACTGGATATTCCTGCCAGCTCAGTGGCGGACGCGGTATCGGTTTCTGATGCTGACGTTGAAGCCTTTTATGAAGAAAACTCGGGTGCGTTTCAGCAGCCGGAGCGTGTAGACGCTGCCTACATCACGCTTTCGCTGGGTGCCCTTGCTGAGAGCATTGAAGTTGACGATGCGGAGCTTCAGGCCTATTACGAGCAGCAGGCTGCCGATCTGGCCAGTGAGGAGCGTCGGGCGTCCCACATCCTGATCGAAGAGGGCAGTGACGCAGACGAAACCATGGCAACGATCCAGGAGCGCCTGGCGGCCGGGGAGTCATTTGCTGACCTGGCGCGGGAGTATTCCATTGATACCGTTTCGGCCGAAGACGGCGGCGACCTGGGCTATGCCGGTCGTGGCATTTACGCCGAGCCCTTCGAGGAAGCCCTGTTTGCCCTTGAGGAAGGCGAAGTTTCCGAGCCGGTTCGGACATCGTTCGGGGTTCATCTTATTCGCCTCGAGGATGTCAGGGAGTCCGAGGTGCCGTCTCTGGATGAAATGGAAGACCAGCTCCGTCGTGAGCTGGCCCGTGAAAAGGCTCGTGAGCAGTTTGCTGAAGTCCGGGCAGAGCTTGCCGACTCCGCGTATGCCGCCGATGATCTGGCCGGCCCTGCCGAAGAGCTCGGGCTTGAGGTGCGGGAGGCCAACGGCGTTACCCGTGACGGTGGTCAGGCGCCGTTTGACCACGCCGGTCTGGTACGACAGTTGTTTTCCGAAGATGTCCTCGACGCGGGTTACAACACCGAGTTGATCGATGTGGGTGACAACGTGTCTGTCGTTGCCCGGGTGAATAAGTATCATGAAGCCGAGCAGCTGCCCCTGGATCAGGTTCGCGATCAGATCCGGACGACGCTGGAGCAGCGCAAGACGCGGGAAGCTCTTTCTGAAAGGGCTGACGCGATTATCGCTGACCTTGAGTCAGGTGAGAGCCCCGAGGGTATTGGTGAGTGGTCCAGCTATGAAGGGCTGGCACGGAACGCGTCCGAGGCAGGTCCCGCCATTCTCCAGCAGGTGTTTTCTTTGCCGCGCCCGGCGGATGGCGCCCGGTTTGGCAAGGCTGTGATGGCCAATTCTGCCGCGGTGATCGCGCTGGACGAGGTCACGGACGGGCAGGTCTCGGAAGATGGCACCGAACTGAACCAGCTTCGGGAATTCCTGGCATCTCTCGAAGGCCAGAGGGAATACGCTGCGTACCAGCAGTTCCTTCGAAACCGGGCGGAGGTCGAGAGACCCTGATATCCGCCTCATGAAAAAGGCGCCGAATGGCGCCCCGCGATCAACGAAAAGCCCGGTGCGAATGCCCGGGCTTTCTTGTATCTGCTGACCTCTTCTATTGTGGCACTGAGGCTCAGGTCGGTGGGAAGCGGGTGGGCTTGAGGCTTTCCTTGATCTTCTTGAGGTGCCCGAGGAAATCCGCGCCGCGTTTGAGGGTTACGCCGGTTGCAAGAATGTCGATAACGCTCAGATGAATGATCCGAGAGGACATTGGCATATAGACCTCAGTGTCCTCCGGCGCGGTGACGCCCAGCACCACCGTGCAGCTTTCCGCCAGGGGGGAATCGGGGTTGGTGATACCGATCACCGTAGCACCGTTGGCCCGCGCAAGTTGTGCGATATCCACGGTTTCCCGGGTGCGGCCCGTGTAGGAAATGAGCACGATAACATCGCCCACGTTTGCTCCGGCCGCCACCATGCGCTGCATCAGGGCGTCGTCGTAGGACATGACCGGGATATTGAAGCGGAAAAACTTGTGCTGGGCATCCATAGCCACAGCAGCAGATCCGCCCATGCCAAAGAAATTGATCTGTTTGGCCTGGATCAGGTAATCAATGGCCGTTGCCAGGGCTTTCGGGTCGAGCGCTTGCCGAGCCTTGTCCAGGCTGGCAATGGTACTGAGCATGATCTTGTCTGCGAATTCGGCAACGGTGTCGTCGGGCTCCACGTTCTGGCCGATATAGGGGGTGCCGGTAGCGATACTCTGGGCGAGGCGAATCTTGAAATCCGGGAAACCTGTTGCCGAGAAACCCCGGCAGAAACGGTTAACGGTGGGTTCGCTGACGTCGGCGGCTCTCGCCAGGGCAGCTATGCTGTAACGGGTGGCCGCGCTTGGGTCACGGAGAATGGCCTCGGCCACTTTCCGCTCGGATTTGTTAAGGGTCTCCAGCCTGGACTGGATGTCCTCAAGCAGATTGTCGTCACGGTGCGCCTGGTTCGCGGCCATCAATGGTACTCCCTGAATCATGGGCGGTCGTTGTCTTGAAAACGCGGTGATTATACCGCTTTTTTACCGGTTTTGGGGTAGTAAAAGTATCACGAAACGCAGTTTTTTCTTGGAAAAACGATTTTTGGATGTCATTATTTGGTTAAAATTACTACATTGAGTTCTGTCGTCGAGTTTTTGCGACGGACTGCTCACCAGAGAGAAGGAACCAATGGTCAACAAGATCAATACCCGTTGTGACCTGATGCTCTTCGGAGCCTTGGGTGACCTTGCCCAGCGAAAACTGTTTCCGGCGCTGTACCAGCTTGAGCGCGCCAACCTCTTGGCGGAGGGGAGCCGGGTCCTGGCCATTGCCCGCTCAGATGCCGATACCGAGACCGTGCGCCAGCAGTTGTTTGACAAGCTGAAGCAGTACGTAAAGCCGGAAGAGTTCGATGCTGGACTGGCCGAATCCTTTCTGAAGCGGGTCGATTACCAGATTCTGGATTTTAACGAACCCGATGCATTTGCTGTGCTCAACGAGTGGCGTGATGACGCCAATAATGAGCTTATTGTTTATATGGCCACCCCGCCGTCCATGTATGGCGTCATAGCCCGAAACCTGCGGGCCGCCAGTTGCTGCACCGAGAAGACGCGGGTGGTGGTCGAGAAGCCGATCGGTCACGACCTGGAGTCGTCGAAGGTGATCAACGATGAGCTTGGCGAGGTCTACAACGAGAACCAGCTGTTCCGGATTGATCATTACCTGGGTAAGGAAACGGTCCAGAACCTGATCGCTCTGCGTTTTGCCAATAACCTGTTTGCCTCCCAGTGGGACCAGAACCACATTTCCCACGTGGAGATCACGGTGGCCGAGAGCGTTGGCATCGAGGGGCGGTGGGGCTATTTCGACAAAGCTGGCCAGATTCGCGATATGATCCAGAATCACCTACTTCAGCTGCTGTGTCTGATCGCCATGGACCCGCCCTCGGACCTGTCTGCCGACAGCATCCGGGATGAGAAAGTCAAGGTTCTCAAGGCCTTGAAGCGCATTACGCCCGATATGATGGACAGTTACGTGGTGCGTGGCCAGTACACCGCCGGCACCAGTAACGGCAGGCCGGTGCCCGGCTATCTGGAGGAGGAGGGGGCAAACAAGGGCAGCGCTACTGAAACTTTCGTTGCCCTGAAAGCAGAGATCGACAACTGGCGCTGGTCGGGTGTCCCGTTTTACATTCGCACTGGTAAACGCCTACCCGAAAAGCTGTCCCAGATCATCATCCACTTCAAGCCTGCGCCGCATTACATTTTTGATCCGGACCAGAAGCACCTCGCCAACAACAAGCTGATTATCCGTCTTCAGCCTGACGAAGGCATGGCCCTGAAGATCCTCACCAAGGACCAGGGCCTGGATAAGGGCATGCGACTTCGTCAAGGCCCTCTGGAGCTCACCTTTTCTGAGACCTTTGTTACCGATCGGATTCCCGATGCCTACGAGCGTTTGCTTTGGGAGGTAATGAAGGGTAACCAGTACCTGTTCGTGCGCCGTGACGAGGTGGAGTATGCCTGGCGCTGGGTCGATCAGGTTATTCGGAACTGGAAGGATGGCGGCGAGCCGCCAAAACGTTACGCGGCGGGAACCTGGGGCCCCGTTGCTTCCATCGCCATGATTACCCGGGATGGCAGGAGCTGGTATGAAGATGTCTGATCTGCGTTTGCCCGAGGGTGTCAGTGATCGCTCAGGTGAAACCGCTGATGGCGTGGCCCTGGATCTTGCTGATGCCGTGGCGGGATTTCTGGCGGCCCGCCTGAGAGAGGTGCCCAGGGCGAGCCTGGTGGTATCCGGCGGTTCCACGCCGCTGCCATTTTTCAGGGCGCTGTCCGGCAAGGATCTGGATTGGGGCAGGGTAGACGTTCTGCTGGCGGATGAGCGTTGGGTGGAAGAAAACGATGACGCCAGCAATACCCGCCTGGTTCGGGAGAACCTGCTGCAGAATAAGGCGGCCTCGGCCCGGTTCCTGTCGCTCAAACAGCCTGGTGCGACACCCTCAGAGGGTCTTGAGCGAGTGAAGGCCGAGCTCGTGAACCTGGCCCTGCCCATCGACGTGCTGATTCTTGGTATGGGCAACGACGGCCATACCGCCTCACTGTTTCCCGACGCACCCGAATTGGAAAGTGCGATGAATCCTGAATGCCAGGAAATCGTTGCGCCCGCCACGCCCGCGTCGCAGCCGCAGAAACGCATCACCTTGACCTGGCCACCCCTGAGGGATGCCCGATTTACCGCGTTGCATCTGAAGGGCGAGGACAAATTGCAGACGCTGGACCGTGCTATGTCTGAACCGGACAAGGTGCTCGAGATGCCAATCAGAGCTTTCCTGAAACCAGGCCTCCAGGTGTTCTGGAGTCCCTGAAACGCCCGACATTTGTTATGGAGAAAACCGTGAGCCAACTTTCCGATTACCATCGCGAGCGCGTCAGGGCAGTACTGCAATCCTCACCCCTGGTGCCGGTCATCGCCATTCAGGACCTCGACGACGCCGTGCCCCTTTGCCAGGCTCTCGTTGATGGCGGCATCAACGTCCTCGAAATTACCCTGCGCACTGAACACGGCCTAAAAGCCATCGAAGAAGTCCGCAAAGCCATCCCGGACGCCTGGGTAGGCCCGGGCACCGTTACCAGCATTGCCCAATACCGCCAGGTAGAGGCCGCTGGCGCCCAGTTCGTAATCACCCCGGGCGTAACCGAAGCCATCCTGGAATTCGGCCTGACCTCCGAAGCCCCACTGTTGCCGGGCATTGCCACCATCTCGGAAATGATGATTGGCTATAACCTCGGCTACCGCGAATTCAAATTCTTCCCCGCCGAAGTCGCCGGCGGCATCCCGGCCCTCAAAGCCTTCAGCGGGCCGTTCCCGGACGTCACCTTCTGTCCCACAGGCGGCATCCGCCGAAACACCGCAGCCGACTACCTGGCCCTCGGCAACGTCCAGGCCGTTGGTGGCACCTGGTTGACCCCAGCGGACGTGGTGGCGGCCAAAGACTGGTCGCAGATTACGGAGATTGCGCGGGGGAGTCTGGCTGATCTCTGACTTCCGACTTGGTTTCCCAGACTGGAAGTTTTGGAGTGGACGCGCTTTGGGGCAGGGCTCCCGGGAAACGCTACGAGCACATCCATGTGCGCTTGGCGCTGGCCATCCTTGGCCAGCGACATTCCCGGAAACCCTGCCCCAAAGTGCTTGTCATACCTTCCGATAACGCCTGCGGTTAATCCGATCTACATCCTGCTTTCTTAATATTCGAGAAGCTGTCAGACCGAGATAACTGGAAAATTCTGAAGGAGGGAGTGGGGTTCCCCTTTCCAAAAATGTCTGTGGCCAAGGATGGCCACAGCCAAGCGCACATGGATGTGCTCGTAGCGGTTTTTGGAAAGGGGAACCCCACTGCCGCCGGCACAGACCCTCAGGCTACAAGGTCAAGCGCCAAGCGACAGAGGGCTGGAAAGAAAAAGAGAATCAGCGAATATCAGAACCAACCCGAACAATCTTCATAGTATTGGTCCCACCCTGGGCATTCACATAGTCACCCTTGGTAATCACCACCAGATCACCATCCTTGACTGCCCCGCGATTCACCAGCTCCGACACCGCCAACGCATTGGTCCGCTCGTTCGGAATCTTGGCTGAATCGAAAGGCACCGTTTGAACGCCACGGAACATAACGACCCGATGCTGGGTGGAGTGATGGCGCGAAAACGCAAAGATTGGCAGGCTCGATTTGATGCGAGACATCAACCTTGGCGTGGCACCCGTCTCGGTCATGCAGATAATGGCCGAGACACCCTCAAGGTGGTTCGCTGCGTACATGGCGGAAAGAGCGATAGCTTCATCAACTTCCTCCATGCTCTCGTGAATCCGGTGTTTGGACTGATGCATCGACGGATGCTTCTCTGCGCCCAGGCAAATGCGCACCATGGCTTCGACTGCTTCCTTGGGATAATCACCCACGGCCGTTTCCGCAGACAGCATCACTGCATCGGTATAGTCCATCACCGCGTTGGCAACGTCTGAGACTTCGGCTCGCGTTGGCATGGGGCTGGTGATCATCGACTCCATCATCTGCGTGGCCGTGATCACCGCGCGGTTGAGAACGCGGGCGCGGGAGATGATGTGCTTCTGTACGCCCACCAACTGGGCGTCGCCGATTTCAACGGCCAGATCGCCACGGGCAACCATCACGGCATCGGATGCTTCGATTACCGCGTCCAGGGCTTCGACATCGTCGGCAAGCTCTGCCCGTTCGATTTTGGCGACTAGGCCGGCGTCAGAGCCTGCTTCCTTAAGCAGGCGCCGGGCGATGTGCATATCCTCGGCGGTGCGAACAAACGAAACCGCCACGTAATCCGCGCCCAGTTTGGCGGCTGTGACGATGTCCTGCTTGTCCTTTTCCGTCAGTGCCTCAGCGGACAGGCCGCCGCCGCGCTTGTTCAGGCCCTTGTTATTCGAGAGCGGGCCTCCGATAAGCACGGTGGAAGTGATGCTGTGGTCGCTGACCGACTGCACTTCCATCTCAATGCGGCCATCGTCCAGAACCAGAATGTCTCCCGGTTCCACATCTTCGATCAGTTGCTCGTAGTCGATGCCGACCTTTTCCTCGGTACCCGCCTCCTTGTCCATGGCAGCGTCCAGGATAAACGTCTGGCCTGCCTTGAGGGTGACCTTGTTCTCCGAGAACCGTGCGATGCGCAACTTGGGGCCCTGCAAATCGGCCAGCAAAGCGACAAACCGGCCTTGGGCCGCTGCTGCTTCGCGAACCCGGCGAGCGCGGCCGATGTGCTCTTCGGCGCTGCCGTGGGAAAAGTTGAGTCGGGTGACATCCACACCGGCGGCGATAATGGCCGCGAGGGATTCCGGTGAATCGGTGGCCGGGCCGAGAGTGGCGACAATCTTGGTACGCCTGAGCATGGTTGGTGTCCTTTGGTTCTTCAAAATGGTCTCGAAAAGAGTAGCGGAATCAGCTGAAACGGCCAGATTTACTGGCCGGCCTCGAAGAGGGCGAGGGCATTATCCAGCATACGATTCGAGAAGCCCCATTCATTATCGTACCAGGCCATGACTTTTACGTGACGACCCAGGACGCGGGTGTGGTTGGCATCATAGATGCTGGAAAGTGCGTTGTGATTGAAGTCGATGCTGACCAGTTTCTCGGTATTATAACCAAGAACCGGGTTTTTCTCGGCCGCTGTTTTTATCGCCTCGTTTACTTCGTCAACGGTCGTTTCGCGGCTGGCGATAAAGCCAAAGTCCACCAATGATACGTTGATGGTGGGGACGCGAACTGCGAGGCCATCAAGCTTTCCCTCAAGTTCCGGAATAACCTTGCCAATGGCGGCAGCCGCGCCGGTCTTCGTTGGAATCATCGATTGAGTGGCAGAGCGAGCGCGGTAAAGATCAGAGTGGTACACGTCGCTCAGTTTCTGGTCGTTGGTGTAGGAGTGGATGGTGGTCATCAGGCCACTCTCGATGCCGATGGCCTTGTTCAAGGCTTCGACAACCGGTGCCAGGCAGTTGGTAGTGCAAGACGCGTTGGAGATAATGTCGTGATTGGTGGTCAGGGTTTCGTGATTCACGCCGTAGACAATCATGGCATCCGCATCGGGGCTGGGTGCAGAGATGATAACCTTGCGCGCGCCGGCTTTCAGATGAGCTGCCGCCTTGTCCCGTTTGGTGAAAAGCCCGGTGCACTCGAAAACAACATCGACACGGTGATCTTTCCAGGGCAGTTCTTCGGGGTTGCGCAGTGCTGTGATGGCAATGCGGTCGCCGTTCACTGTCAGCGATTCTGAGTCGTGGCTGACATCTGCCTCAAATCGACCATGAACACTGTCATACTTGAGCAGATGGGCGTTGGTTTCGGCGTCGCCAAGGTCGTTAATGGCAACAACCTGTAGCTGGCTTCGGTAGTTATTTTCATACAATGCTCTGAGAACATTGCGACCGATGCGGCCAAAACCGTTAATTGCGATACGGATTGTCATTGTCTGACTCCTTGGGTGGTCTTTTTTTGTTCGTTAAACCTCAGAAATGTAGTAAATATAACAACAAAAAAAGAAGAAATGAACGATGAAACGGTGGAAATGCCAAAAAAAGGAAGTAAAATTACGTCTAAAAACGACCACTCTAATAAATTATGCAATGGAGCCCACCATGCACCCGACCGTAGACAAGGTTACCCAGAGAATTATCGAGCGCAGTCGCTCAACGCGGCAGGACTACCTGGACCGCATGAATGCTCTCAAAGCCCAATCCCCGCACCGGAGTTCTCTGTCCTGCGGCAATCTGGCCCACGGTTTTGCGGCCTGTAATCAGGGCGACAAGGACACCCTGAAGTTCATGAACAAGGCCAACGTGGCCATGGTAACGGCCTATAACGATATGCTTTCGGCCCACCAGCCCTACGAAAAGTTCCCGGATCTTATTCGGGAGGCGGCCCGGGGGATGGGATCCGTGGCTCAGGTTGCCGGTGGCGCGCCCGCCATGTGTGATGGCGTAACCCAGGGCCAGCCGGGTATGGAGCTGAGCCTGTTTTCCCGCGACACCATCGCCATGAGTACCGCCGTGGCCCTGAGCCACAACATGTTCGATGCCACGATGCTACTGGGCATTTGCGACAAGATTGTGCCGGGCCTTCTGATCGGCTCGCTGAGCTTTGGCTACCTTCCCACCATCCTGGTTCCTGCAGGCCCCATGCCTTCAGGGCTGCCGAACAAGGAAAAACAGCGTATTCGCCAGCTTTACGCCGAGGGCAAGGTTGGCAAGGACGAGTTGCTGGAGGCCGAGAGCAAGTCCTATCACAGTCCGGGCACCTGCACGTTTTATGGCACGGCTAACAGCAACCAGCTGTTGGTGGAGGTCATGGGTCTGCACATGCCGGGGTCGGCTTTTGTAAATCCCAATACGCCGCTGCGCGATGAGCTCACCCGGGCGGCAACAGAGCTGGTGATCAAACTGTCGAAGCCTCACGGCGGCGAGCTCGGCCTGGGCGACATGGTGGATGAAAAGAGCATCGTCAATGCCCTGGTGGCATTGCTGGTTACCGGTGGCTCCACCAATCACACCATCCACTGGATTGCTATTGCCCGTGCGGCAGGGATTATCATCGACTGGAATGACTATGCCGAGCTTTCCTCGGTGGTTCCGTCCATGACCCGGATCTATCCCAACGGGCAGGAAGACGTGAATGCCTTCCACGAGGCAGGCGGTACCCCGTTCCTGATCAGGGAGCTGCTGAGCGGTGGCTTCCTGCACAATGACGTGAACACCGTGGTGGGCTTTGGCCTGGAGCGATACACCGAAATGCCGGAACTGGTGGGTGAGAAGCTGGTTTGGAAGCCGGCGCCGGAAAAAAGCCTGCGCCCGGATGTGCTGAGCCCGGTTGCGGAACCGTTTGCGCCGGATGGCGGCCTGAGAGTGCTTGATGGCAACCTTGGGCGGGGCGTCATCAAGGTATCTGCTGTTGCCCCGGAACACCGGAAAGTTGAAGCGCCGGCCGTTGTCTTTAATGACCAGAACGAACTCAAGGCGGCCTTTGAGGCTGGCGACCTGGACAGGGATTGCATTGTGATCGTGCGTTTCCAGGGGCCCAAGAGTAATGGCATGCCGGAACTGCACAAGCTCACCCCCTACCTTGGCGTGTTGCAGGATCGCGGGTTCAAGGTGGGCCTGGTGACCGATGGCCGTATGTCCGGCGCGTCGGGCAAGGTTCCCGCGGCGATCCATGTGTACCCAGAGGCTCTGGATGGTGGTCCCCTGGCGAAGGTCAAGAATGGTGATACGGTCTGCCTGGATGCCGAAAACGGTGTTCTTGCCATCCGCGTGGATGAACAGGAGTTCGCCGGCCGGGAATCTGAAAAAGCCGACCTGACCGGGTATCATCACGGATATGGTCGGGAGTTGTTTGGCTGGATGCGTCGCGCTGCCAGCAATCCCGAGGAAGGGGCCAGCTTTTTCTGGAATCATGAGGCATGACAGCGACACATTATTCACTGGTTGGTGATATTGGCGGCACCAATGCGCGGTTTGCCCTGGTAGAGCAGGGCAGCGTGCAGCCTCGTGCCATCGAGATTCTGCCCTGTGGGGAATATACAAATCTTGATGACGCCGTGCGGGATTATCTGGCCCGGGTCGGGGTTTCAGAGGTAAATGGGGCCTGTCTGGCAGTTGCCTCACCGGTTCGCGGTACCCAGGTTCGGATGACCAACAACCATTGGCGTTTCGATACCGAAGAAGTCCGGGAACAGTTTGGCTGGTCCACGTTCAAGGTAATCAATGATTTTACCGCCATGGCCCTTGGCGTTCCCCACGTTGCGGACGACCATCTGGTGCATGTTTGTGGCGGCCCGGGTGACAGCCGTCGCCCCAGACTCGTTATGGGTCCTGGAACTGGGCTCGGTGTTTCAGGCCTGGTGCCCATTGAGCATGGCTGGGTGCCGTTAATGACCGAGGGTGGCCACGTGGATTTCGCTCCCACGGACGATACCGAAATGGCTGTGCTGCGGATTCTCAAGGCCCGGTTTGGCCGCGTGTCCGTAGAACGAATTCTGTGCGGCCAGGGCCTGCTGAACCTTTATCAGGCCCACGCAGAAATTCAGGGCGTGGCCGCCCCACTGGATGCACCGGAGAAAATCACTTCGGCTGCGGTGGAAAACACCGATAGCCTGGCTCGTCACACGCTTCGCCATTTCTGTGAAATCCTCGGTCGGGCAGCCGGCAATGGGGTTCTGACGCTGGGGAGCACTGGCGGTGTCTACCTGTGCGGCGGAATCCTGCCCCGTTTCCTCGAGTTCTTTCTGGAAAGTCCATTCCGTAATGGCTTTGAGGATAAAGGAAGAATGCGTCCGCTGCTGGAGTTCACACCGGTCTATGTGGTCACCGAGCCCTACACCGGTCTGCTGGGAGCAGCCGAGGCACTGGGCAATCCGGAGGTATGACGGCGGATTGCCGCCGCGTGATCAGAGGTAATGCACCAGTTGGCCCTGATCAAAACGGTACTGGCGGTTATACACGCCGTTTTCTGCCCGTCGGCCCGCTGCCAGTACCATGGTCACCAGTCCTTTCCCGGGCAGGTTGAGCAGCTTCTTAACACGACACTCGTCAAAACCCTCCATGGGGCAGGAATCATAGCCATGGGCCCGGAGCGCGAGCATCAGGTTCTGGGCCGCCAGCGCTGTGGATTTGGTGGCCCAGATTTTCATTTCGCAGCTGGAGTAGGGGCCCCGGGGCACAGGCCGGGTGATTCCCACCGCAAGGCCGGCCGCTTTCTTTGCTAATCCCAGAATACCGAAGGGGCCCTGGTTGTAATGAATGGGGGCGACTTTGCGGTAGTACTTTTCAACGATGGGCGGCAGCTTTTCTTCCGGCCAATCCTCCAGCGCTTGCCGGGCATGGGCCCGCCAGGTATCGGGTCGGGCAACCACCACGATCAGCGCGGCGGCGGTTTTCGCGGCATTCTGGCCAAGGCAGGCGTGGGCAAGTTTTGCCTTGAGCTCCGGAGTGCGGACAACGAAAAATTCCCAGGGCTGAAGATTGCTGGAATTGGGGGCCAGGGTGGCCAGCTCCAGGCAATCGTCAAGCACCGTCTCGGGAATAGGCTCATCGGTGAAGCGCCTGATGGAACGTCGCGTGCGAACGACTTTCCGGAACTCTTCGATATCGATTTCCGGCAGCGGGAGAGAGCCTGCTTTCGCATTCATGATGTGTCCTTCGAGACTTGTTGTGTCGTGATTGTGCCTCTATCGTTACGGGAAATGACGGTATATGCAATCACCCTGATAACGGAACGCTCATGACAGAGGACCTTTCCCGGCTTCCCTTCGATGACCTGGTTCGGCGCGTGCGGGCGTGTACGATTTGCGCCGACGTTCTGCCCCGTGGCCCAAGGCCGGTTATACAGATATCCGAAAACGCCAGAATTCTGGTGGTCGGGCAGGCTCCGGGCAGGCGAGTGCACGAAACCGGGCTGCCCTTCAACGACCCCAGCGGCGACCGGCTTCGGCAATGGATGGGGATAACCCGGGATACCTTCTATGACGAGCAGAAGCTCGCCATCCTGCCCATGGGGTTTTGCTATCCGGGTACCGGCAAGTCCGGAGATCTTCCACCGCGGCCAGAGTGCGCGCCAGCCTGGCGCAACTTGTTGCTGGATCGTCTGCAGCATATCGGGTTGACTCTGGTTATCGGCCAGTATGCCCACGCCTGGCACCTGGCCGATTGTCGTAAATCCGTCACGGCCAATGTGCAGCATTGGCAGGAGTATTGGCCGGACGTTCTGCCTATGCCTCATCCCAGCCCCAGAAATAACCTCTGGCTGCGCCGCAATCCCTGGTTCGAAAGCGAAGTGGTGCCCGCGCTGCAGGGTCGAGTTGCCAAGCTTATTGAGCCCGATTGAGGCCGGGAGGTTGTTTACTTGCCCGCGATGTCCCACTGCCTGAGCAGGTCCTCATAGCGGATGGTTTTGCCCTGGGGTTTTTCATTGCTCAGGCGAGGCTTCGGCGCACCGGGTTGGGCCAGCCACCACTCTTCGCCCTTTAGCTGTTCTTCATCCGCCATTCTCGGGCCGCAATCACCGGCCAGGAAATTACGCTCAATGACCGACAGAGTTCTGTCCTGTGCCGCAGCCAGGTTATCGAGCGCCTGCTGCGGGCTGACTTTACCCGTCACCGCATCGGCGATGTTTGGCCACCAGAGCTTTGCCAGCCTGGGGTAGTCTGGCACGTTCACTCCGGTGGGCGACCAGGCTGTCCTCGCTGGACTGCGGTAGAACTCGACCAGGCCTCCCAGTGCCGGCGCTCTTTGCTGCATTTGCGGCGATTCCAGGTCTGAAAGCCGGATGGGTGTCAGGCCGTAGAGGGTTTTCTGCAGTGACACGGTGCGCGAGACGGTGAATTGGGCGTAAAGCCAGGCTGCTTTCTGCTGGTCAGCCCCCATTGCGCGCGGAATAGTCCAGGCACCAACGTCCTGGTATCCCAGTTTCATTCCCTCCTGCCAGTAGGCGCCGCGGGGGGAGGGCGCCATGCGCCATTTTGGGGTGCCGTCTTCGTTGACGACGGGTAAACCCTCTTTTGTCATATCGGATGTAAAGGCTGTGTACCAGAAAATCTGCTGTGCAACCTGTCCCCTGGCCGGTACGGGCCCGGCTTCCGAAAACGTCATGTCCGCAGCTTCCGGCGGAGCGAAGCGCTGCAACCAGTCAATGTATTTGTCCAGTGCGTAGACCGCCGCCGGGCTGTTGGTAGCGCCGCCACGACTAACCGACGAGCCAACAGGATGGCAGCCCTCCATACGAATGCCCCATTCATCGACCGGTAATCCGTTGGGGATGCCACGGTCACCTGCGCCTGCCATGGAAAACCAGGCATCGGTGAAGCGCCATCCCAGGGACGGGTCCCGTTTGCCGTAGTCCATGTGTCCGTAGACGCGCTCGCCATCAATTTCCTTTACGTGGTTCGTGAAGAACTCGGCGATGTCTTCGTAAGCCGACCAGTTGATGGGTACGCCAAGCTCGTAGCCGTAATGCTCTCGGAATTGAGCCCTCAGTTCCGGCCGCTGGAACCAGTCGTAGCGGAACCAGTACAGGTTGGCAAACTGCTGGTCGGGCAGCTGGTAGATCTTGCCATCCGGGCCTGTTACGAACTCCAGACCGATGAAGTCTTCCAGCGCAAGGGTGGGCAGGGTAAACAGTTTGCCTGCCCCCTCCATGTAATCGCTGAGCGCCAGGGCCCAGCCGCTGCGAGCATGGGTGCCGATCATGTCGGAGTCATTAACGAACGCGTCGTAACGGCCTTTGGCAGCCATGATCCGCTGAAGGTTGATCTGGCGGATGACCTCGCCTTCTGGTTTTCTGTCGTGAGTTACGGGAATCTCCGTGAGCTTCGAAAACGCAGGCGCTAAAACCCGAGCTTCATAGTCATGGGTTGGCAGTTGTTCCGACAGGACCGAGATCTCGGTTCCCTTGAGCTCCATGGCTGCGTGGGCGAACCAGGCCAGCTCTTCGGCCTGTTCATCCCCCGACAGGGTCGAATCCGGAAAGTGGTCCTGGATCAGCGTGCGGATGAGCGATCGCTTTTCATCGGACAGCGAGTCGAAGAGGGGGCCGGCTATTGCCGGGCGGCTAATCACTAGCATCAAGCCGATAAATAGCAGAAATGTTTTCATGATCGTCTCTTGTTTTTGTTGCTTTTCGTACAATTAACGATCTTATGACTAGATAGAAGGTTCGTCAACGAAAAAATATTGATCAGTTGTTTATTGGATTAAAGTGCTGTTAAACAATAATTTAAGTGGTTTTTATGGTATTTTTGCCTTTCTGAAGCTCGTCTAAACGAAAATTTTTTCGATCATAAACTTTTCATTTCCGATTTTCGGCGTTAGATTTGTTCTGTTTCGAACTGTTGCGTCTTAAAACGAAAAGCGGGCAGTTCGTTAACGCAGTTAGCCACCCATGGCTATGTCCTTCGCAAGACGTTTTGGGTGGCCGACGATCGTTCAGCGCTAACAAAAACAGGAAGCTAACATGATCGAAAATAACAATGTTCCAACGTCGTCCAACAACCACTCGTTCCGAAAAGCTCCTCTGGCAGCCGCGCTCTTACTGGCGGCAGGCGTTTCTTCGCCAGCCCTGGCGGAAGTTTCTTTTGAGTCTGATAACGGGTGGAAAGCCGGTTTTAACGGGCATATTCCGATCTTTGCGGTGTTCGGGAACTATGACCAACCAACCGATGAGGATTCATTCACCATCACGACCGGCTTCAATCCGGCAACACTGCAAACCAACATCTATGCGCCGACCCAGAATGGCCTGGAAGTCTCTGGCCACTTCCAGATGAACGCCAACATTGCGCCGGGCGATGCCAACGCCGAGTTCCGCAGCCGGGTTTCCGAGATTGCCGTGGCCGGCGATTTCGGCAAGGTCAATATTGGTAAGGGTTTCGGTATCTATGGGGTTCCTGCCATTGGTGATAACGGCAGCGCGCTGGGTGTCGGCCTGATCGGCGGGCCGGACCAGGTGGCAGCCACCGCCGGGCGCATCGGTAACGGCTACTTCTACGCCGACTTCACACCCCGCGTGATGTACACCTCCAACAGCCTGGGCGGCCTGCAATTCAAAGTTGGCCTGTTCAGCCCGTCGAAGGTTAGTGAGGCAGATTTTCCGGCGGCGGCAGACGCTGAATACACCATGCCCCGGATCGAAGCGAACGTGGTGTACTCCGGCAACAATTTCTCCCTATGGTCCAGTGGCTTCACTCAGGACGTGGACTCCAAAACCGGTGCTTTTGATAACTACACCATGTCCGGTATAGATTTCGGCGGCTCCGTATCGTTCGGTGGTCTGAGTGTTCGTGGTAACTACGGCATGACCCAGGGTACCGGCAACGGCGTTTTTGCCGCCCGCCTGGACCCGAACGAGGAAGACGCGAGCCAGTGGTATGTTGAAACCACCTACCAGATCAACCGAACCACGCTGGGTGTCAGCTATGGTGAAGGCGAGGACGACTTCATTGCCGGTGACGGTGACGATACCGATCTGACCATGCTCTTCGCCCGGTATGCGGCGACAGACCACCTGACTCTTATGGCGGAATACACCACGCTGGGCACGGGTAATGGTCAGGGCGAGTACGATGCGATTATTTTTGGTTCGCAACTCACGTTCTGAATGTCACAGAAAGTAGTAAGCACCCTCGAAAGTCGGTGCATAAAGGTTGAGGTGAATTCCTCAACCTTTTTTTTATTGTCCGAAATTCCGGAAACGTGCGGGAGGGCAGGCAGAGGAGATTCCTAAAACCGTGCGGAGCCATGGATGGCGGAGCCGAGCGTACAGGGACGTATTTACAGCGTGTTTTAGGAATCTCCTCTGCCTGGCCGACTTCTCGCAAGCCAAAAATCCTGGACCGTGGAAGCGAAAAAAAGCTCCGGGCGGAGATTATCCGGCCGGAGCAAAAATGCCTGAGAGAGCTTCAGGCGCTGTGGTGGAGAGCAGTCTTGCGGTTATCGGTAGTGACCGTTTTCATAAGAAAACGTTCCAGGGCTTCGACATTCGAGTCGCTGGCGTATAACCCCTGTTTGGTCCTGCGCCAGAGAATATCCTCTGACGTCATGGCCCATTCGTTCTTGATCAGGTGCTCGACTTCGCGCTGATACAGCGTCCCGGCGAAATGTATGCCCAGATCGTTCATTGAGTGGCAATCCCGGAGAATGTCGTAGCTGGTTGTGCCGTAGGTACGAACGTAGCGACTGATCACCTTCTCGGAGAGCCAGGGAAAATCACTTCTGAGTGTTTCCTCCAGTGCCTCGTGGTTGGCAAAGTCTCCGCCCGGTAAAACACCAGTCTTGGTCCAGCGACCGCCGGCCTCCGGAAAGAACTGGCACAGCTTGTCCGTGGCGGCTTCGGCCAGTTTGCGATAGGTGGTGATCTTGCCTCCGAATACCGAAATCAGCGGCGCCTTGCCTTTTTCACTATTGACCTCGAAGGAGTAGTCCCGTGACGCTTTCTGGGCATTCTCCTGCTCATCGTCCATCAGGGGACGGACACCGGAGTAGGACCAGACAACATCCGAAGGCTCCAGTTGCCGCTTGAAGTGAGAGTTCACGATGTTCAGCAGGTAGTCTGTTTCCTCGGGCGAAATCTTTGCTTTTTTCGGGTCACCTTCGTAATCCACGTCGGTGGTGCCCACCAGTGAGAATTCGTCCTCGTAGGGAATGACGAAAACGATCCGCTCGTCCTCGTTCTGGAGGATATAGGCCTCGGTGCCCTTGTTCATGCGCGGTACCACAATATGACTGCCTTTCACCATGCGAATCATCTTGGGCGCCGGCATTGAAAGAGTCTCACCGAACAGTTTGCTTACCCAGGGGCCAGAGGCATTCACAATAGCCTTCGCCGATACCGTTTTTTCGGTTTCGTTGGTCATGTCACGAAGTGTGACCTTCCATTCCTTTGAGCCCTGTTCTGCCTTGACGCATTTGGTGCGGGTCAGTATCCGTGCGCCAAACTGCTGTGCTTTCTTTGCGGTCAGCACCACGAGACGGGCATCGTCTACCCAGCCGTCCGAGTATTCAAAGCCTTTAGTGATATCTGGCTTCAGAGGATCCTTCTCATCAAATTTGATCGAGCGGGAGCCCGGAAGGATTTCCCGTTTTGCCAGATGGTCATAGAGAAACAGGCCGGTGCGAATCATCCAGGCTGGCCGCAGGTGAGGGCGGTGAGGCAGCCGGAAACGCATGGGCCACATGATGTGTGGTGAGTTGCGAAGCAGGGATTCGCGCTCGGCCAAGGCTTCCCGGACCAGGCGAAATTCATAATGTTCCAGGTACCGCAGCCCGCCATGTATCAGCTTGCTGCTGCTTGATGAGGTGGCTGAGGCCAGGTCATTCATTTCGCAAAGCAGAACTTTCAGTCCCCGCCCCGCCGCATCCATGGCAATGCCCGTGCCGTTGACTCCGCCGCCAACGACAATAACGTCAAACTGATCGTGCTCCATAGTCATTGTTGGTCATCTCCTGACGCCAATGGAAAAGACGCTTTGTTTTGGTGCGCACTTTTCGTGTTCGATATGCGGTATATCGCTATTATGCGAAAGGCAAACATATTCGTAAAGGAAAAAATGGAAAAAAAACGAAAAAGCGGATGCGTTCACGTTTTCGGATAGAAGGGCAAGCGAAAAGCGGTCAGACGATGTGGAGTTGAACGTTGTGTTCGGTCAGCAGCTGGCGGATTTCCACGGGTGGCTGCTGGTCCGTAAACACATGGTCAGCCTGGGAAATGCTGCCAAGACGGACCATGGCATTGCGCCCGAACTTGGAATGGTCCGCTGCCAGCAGAACCTGGTTGGAATTGGCGATGATAGCCTGGGCAACCCGGACTTCACGGTAATCGAAGTCCAGCAGGGAGCCGTCGTTATGGATGCCGCTGATGCCAATGATGCCAAAGTCCATCTTGAACTGGTTGATGAAGTCCCGGGTGGCTTCACCGACAATCCCGCCGTCCCGGTTGCGTACTTCACCACCGGCAATGATCACGTGGAAGTCTTCCTTGGCAGAAAGAATCGACGCGACATGGAGGTTGTTGGTGACGATCTGGAGGTTGTTCTTCTCCAGCAGGGCTTTGGCAATGGTCTCGGTGGTGGTGCCGATATTGATGAACATGGAGGAATTGTCTGGAATCAACTCCACCAGCGCCTCGGCGATTCTTTCCTTGGCTTCCAGATCCATGATCTTGCGGGCCTGATAAGCGGTATTAACCGTGCTGGAATCAATCCCTGCTCCGCCGTGGTGTCTGCGGAGCTTTTTCTGCTTGGCGAGTTCGTTCAGATCGCGGCGGATGGTCTGGGGCGTTACCTTGAACTGGTCTACCAGCTGTTCGGTGGTGACGAATCCGTTCTGCTGGATCAGCTCCATAATCAGATCCTGTCGGCGACGCTGTGCCATTAAAATCTCCTCCGCTTTGTCATTTTTCTCATGCGAAATACTGTGCGTCCGAAAACAGTCTCAAAGTTTAGTAGTTTTCAGCGGGTTATGCAGCTTTTTTAAACGGTTTGGCTAGTGATATGCGCGCTTGCCGTGAAAATTGCTTGGCATTTATGTTCAAAAAAGTAAAAATACGAAAAAATAAGAAACCGAGGTCGAACATTATGAGCCAATACATACTTTCCATCGATCAGGGGACTACCAGTTCCCGCGCCATACTCTTTGACCTGCAGGGCAACATACACGCCACCCGCCAACAAGAGTTTCCGCAACATTTTCCGGCCAGTGGCTGGGTTGAGCACAATCCGGAAGACCTGTGGTCATCGGTTCAGCAAACTTGCAACGCCGTCATGGCCGAAGAGTGTGGTGATCGTGGTGAAGTGGTTGCTGTAGGCATCACCAACCAACGCGAGACTACGGTGGTCTGGGATCGCAAAACCGGAGAGCCTGTCTACAACGCCATTGTCTGGCAGGATCGGCGAACGGCCTCCTATTGCGAGTCCCTGAAAAGCGAAGGCCTCGAACCTTGGGTCAACAGCAAGACCGGTTTGCTGATTGATCCCTATTTTTCTGCCACCAAGATTCGCTGGATTCTGGAAAATGTCTCCGGAGTAAGGGAGCGGGCGGAACGCGGGGAGCTCGCATTCGGCACGGTCGACAGCTTTTTGTTGTGGCGATTGACTGGTGGTCGCGAGCATAGAACGGACGCCACCAATGCCAGCCGTACGATGCTGTTCAACATCCACAACCAGAAATGGGATCCGGAGCTTCTGGAACTCTTTGATATTCCCGAATCGCTGCTTCCGGAGGTAATGGACTCCGCCGATCAGTTTGGGCAGATCACCGACGGTGGGGCTCTCAACGGTGCCTCTGTGCTGGGTGTGGCCGGCGATCAGCAAGCGGCCCTGTTTGGCCAGACCTGCTTTGGAATTGGCATGGCGAAGAGCACCTATGGCACTGGTTGTTTCCTGATGCTCAATACCGGTGATAAGGCTCTGCAATCTGAGCACCGATTGCTTACCACGGTGGCATACAGAGTGAATGGCAAACCTACCTACGCCCTTGAAGGCAGTATTTTTATCGCAGGGGCCACCATTCAATGGCTGCGGGACGGCCTTCAGCTTATTCGTGACGCCTGTGAAACAGAACCGCTGGCGGAGGGGACGCCCGTCGACCACGGTGTTTATCTGGTGCCGGCTTTTACCGGGTTGGGTGCGCCGTACTGGGACCCCAATGCACGGGGCGCCATCTTCGGTCTTACCCGCGATACCGGCATCAAGGAGATTGTCACGGCGGGCCTGCAATCTGTTTGCTATCAAACCAAGGACCTGCAAAAGGCTATGGAAAAAGACGGGATTCGGCCGGTCAACCTTAGGGTTGATGGTGGCATGGTGGCCAATAACTGGGTACTTCAGTTTCTGGCCGACATTCTCGGTGCCCGCGTGGATCGCCCGTCGCTGGTTGAAACCACGGCATTGGGGGCTGCCTACCTGGCTGGCCTCAAGGCCGGTGTCTATGGCTCTCTCGAGGAGCTTTCCGAACTATGGCGATGTGACCGGAGTTTTGAGCCCGTCATGACGAAAGAGAAGCGGGACGCGCTGTATGATGGCTGGTTCCAGGCGGTTCAAAAGCTCTGACACCAGGCTTCTGCGGGTCTGGGTTTTATCGAACCCCAAGCTCCCGCAGACGCTTGTATAGCGTGTTACGGCTGATTGCCAGTTCTCTTGCGGCCTGGGATACATTGCCTGTGCACTTGTGATAGACCCTCAGCGTTCTGGCGAGTGTATCCTCGGGTTCCGCTTCAATGCCCGGTACAGATGGCTGCGGGATAATCTGATCGGATTCCTCGCCCGAGCTGTTCTCGAATTCTGCAAGGAAGTCTTCCGGTAAATGCCACACCTGCACGTCCTCCCCGTCGGCAATGGCGATAGCCACCCGCAGCACGTTGACCAGTTGGCGGATGTTGCCCGGCCACGGGTGGTTTTCCAGGGCCGAGAGTACCCTGGGAGACAGCTGTTCTGATTGCCCCGGATCACGGTGACGGGAATAGAGGGTTTGTATCAGCAGCAATCTGTCGGCGCGGTCCCGAAGCGCAGGGAGTTCCACGCATAGCCCGTTGATCCGGTAATAGAGGTCTGCCCTGAAATGACCGCTTTCGATCCGTGTGCCCAGTGGTCGGTTGGTCGCCGTGACCAGCAGAATATCAACAGGGATGCTGTCGGTAGAGCCGACCGGAGTAACCAACCGTTCCTGGAGTACCCGTAGCAGCCTTGATTGGGCCGAAAGGGGCATTTCGCCAATTTCGTCCAGAAACAGAATGCCTTTATGGGCCTTTCGGATAAAACCCAGTGAACCTTGCGCCCGCGCGCCTGTGAAGGCGCCCGCTTCGTAACCGAATAATTCCGATTCGACCAGTTCCGGGGGAATGGCCGCGCAGTTAACCGCCACCAGTGGTTGATCCTTGCGCGGCGATGCCCGGTGAAGCGCCTTGACCAGAACTTCCTTGCCGACCCCGGTCTCGCCGGTGATTAGAACCGGTAGCCCCCGCTGCAGCACTTTGAGACCCTGTGTCGCACACCGCTTTACGGCTGAATCGCCGTATTCGAGATTGTCGATACCCAGCAATTCATCGAAATGCCTGCCCTCGTCAGGGAGTGGTAACGGATCATTTTGGGCGCTGTTGTCGACAACTCGGGTAGGGCGCTTGATCCGGGCGCTCAATCGCACCTTGCTGCGGGTGGTCAGTTGCAGGGTTTCGGTTTCCGGATGGCCAAGAATGTGATTCCGACGGCCGTTGAACAATTCATCCAGACGGGCCTCCACGGTATTGATCCCCAGCAACTGGTCCGCTCGCTGGTTACTCGCAATGACACGTCCGGAATCATCGCACACCAGAATCCCCGACCAGGGACTATCGAAGTTATCTGCCGTGGTATTCAGGGTGATCTGGAAATGATCGGGACCGAACTGGCGATTGATAAGCCGGTTCTCCACAGATTGGGAAAGCAGGCGAACCATGCCCAGGGTGTGAGCCTGGGGGAGGTACGCGTCGCTGAACACACTGAGAACACCGGCAATCTGCCTGTGGGCATCGAAAATCGGTGCCGCAGAACCAATGATGCTCCGGTTCGTTTTCAGGAAATGTTCGTTTCGCTGAATCTGAACGGGGGCGCCGACAGCAATAGAGGTGCCAATGGCGTTGGTACCGCAGTTCTGCTCCTGCCAGTTTGCGCCGGTCTGAAACCAGGGTTTCAGCCGGGTCTCGGTAATGCGTTCATCGCCCCAGCTGTTCAATACCGTGGCGTGCTGATCGGCGAGCAGAATGAGGCAGCGGCTATTGGAAAGTACGTTCCGGTAGTAGGGCAGAACCTCAGCCTCGGTAACCGAGAGCAATTCGCTGTATTGGCGGTTTATTTCTTCCAGTCTGGCAGACTCCGGCACCAGCGGTGTTGGCTCATGGTCGTGATCAAGGCCCCAGGCAATGCAGCGGTCCCAAGAATCGGCAATAACGCTCCGGTAGTCCGAATATTCGTTTTTTCTCATCAGGCGTCACTCAGGTGTTCGTTTGTTGTTCTGGCAGACGACTCGAGCAGCTGGCGTGGGCAACTGTGTCAAATGTGTTGCTCAATCATCTGTGCAAATCCTGTTCACGTCAATGTTCAATTTGAACAAAGTATTGCTAAACGAACATTATGGTTTTCGTATGAGAAATTGTGCGAAAAATAAAAGGCTTTACAAAACAGTGAAGTAAGTAAGATTACCTGCGCAGACGTGCGAGCTGGTATAGCCTTTGCGTAAGGAGATTCGAAATCGAATTTCTGTGGCCGATGTAAACCGGCCCGGAGTGCGTTTCCACAAGAACAAAAAGGAAAGCCTATGTCCTTAACACTGGAGAATCTCTCCCGTGAGGTCGACGGTGTCGACTATATCCGGGATGCCAACCTCACCTTTGAGGCAGGTTCCTTTAACGTTCTGCTCGGCCGGACACTGGCCGGTAAGACCTCATTGATGCGACTGATGGCAGGGCTGGACAAGCCTGATAGCGGCCGTCTGATCTACAACGGTGAGGACGTTACGGGGCAGAGCGTGCAGAGCCGAAATATTTCGATGATCTATCAGCAGTTCATCAATTACCCCAACCTGACTGTCTACGAAAATATTGCCTCGCCCCTGCGGCTTGCAAAGATGGCAGAGTCCGAGATTGATCGAAGGGTGAAAGAAACCGCGTCGATGCTTCGGATCGACCCTTTGCTCAAGCGCTACCCGCTGGAGCTGTCCGGTGGCCAGCAGCAACGAACCGCCATGGCCCGGGCGCTGGTGAAGGACGCCACCCTTGTGCTATTCGACGAGCCACTGGTCAACCTCGATTACAAGCTGCGCGAGGAGCTCAGGGCGGAATTGCGGGACCTGTTCCGCGAGCGTCAGTGTATCGCGGTTTACGCCACCACAGAGGCCAACGAAGCCCTGGCACTCGGTGGCACAACCACATTATTACACGAAGGCCAGGTGGTTCAGACCGGCCCGGTGATGGATGTCTACCGCGCGCCCGTGAACACCCTCGCTGCACAGTTGTTCAGTGAACCCCCGATGAACATGATTCGGGGGCGTGTTTCTGAAACCGAAGTGACCTTCGACGAATATTCACACCACGCGCTGACCCAGGAGCTGGCGAAGCTTCAGCCGGGTGATTATTGGTTCGGGATCCGACCCAGCCATATCGGCCTGGTGCCCACCAGCGACGATGACCTCGAAATGTCCATGGAGGTAGAGCTCAGCGAAATCAGTGGCTCTGAAACCTTCATGCATGTTGAGAACAGTCACTTCGAAATGGTGTTGCAGTTAATGGGGGTGCATCAGTACCACACAGGCTCACCAATCAAGGTGTACCTGCCGATCAATAAACTGTTCGTGTTCGACAACAACGAGCAACTGGTACACACACCGTCTCAGGTTTCAGGAGGGTCTGTCTGATGGCTGAAATTCAGTTGAAATCACTCGCCCACAGTTACAGTGATATGCCCCAGGGCCCGGACGATTATGCCATTCGTCAGCTCGACCATGTGTGGCACAAGGGTGGGGCCTACGCACTGCTGGGTCCGTCCGGTTGCGGAAAAAGCACCATGCTGAACATCATCTCCGGCCTGGTTCAGCCCTCCGAGGGCGATGTTCTGTTTGATGGCAAGCGGGTTAACGAGCTTTCCCCGCGAGACAGGAATATCGCCCAGGTTTTCCAGTTTCCGGTCATCTACGACTCAATGACCGTTTACGACAACCTGGCGTTTCCGCTCAAGAACAACAAGGTTCCGGCCTCCAAGATCAAGGCCCGTGTTCATGAGATTGCCGAAGTCCTGGAAATCGAGGACAAGCTCTACAAGAAGGCAAAGAACCTGACTGCGGATGAGAAGCAGAAGGTATCCATGGGCCGCGGCCTGGTGCGGGAAGATGTTTCGGCGATTCTGTTCGATGAGCCCCTGACCGTGATCGACCCGCAGCTCAAGTGGAAGCTGCGTCGGAAGCTCAAGCAGATTCACGAGCAGTTCGACATCACCATGGTGTATGTCACCCACGACCAGCTCGAAGCCTCCACCTTTGCCGACAAGATTGCCGTGATGTACGGCGGACAGATTGTCCAGTTTGGCACCCCGACCGAGCTCTTCGAACAGCCCAACCACACGTTCGTGGGTTTCTTTATCGGAAGCCCGGGGATGAATCTCATTGAGGTACAGAGATGCCCCCGCGGCGTGTGTTTCGGTGGCACGGTCGTGGCACTTGAGCCCTGGCAGGTTGATGTCCTGCAGCGGACCAGGTCCACCAACATCAAGATCGGAATCCGGCCGGAGTTTGTGGAAGTGTCCTCCGTAGCTTCAGACGACACCTTCGAGGCGGAGGTCCTGGATGTCGAAGACCTCGGTACCTACAAGATCGTTACCGTGCAGCTTGACCACGAGAAAATGAAAGTCCGGCAGAGCGAGGACTTCGCCGCATCGATTGGTAGCCGGGTTCATCTCTCGTTCCCGAAGCAATGGCTGAAGCTGTATGTGGATGAATTCCTGGTACAGGAGCAACAGTGATGCAAAAGGTACAGAACAACAAAGCCTGGTGGCTGGTGCTGCCAGTATTCCTGCTCGTTGCCTTCTCGGCACTGATTCCCCTGATGACCGTGGTGAATTATTCGGTTCAGGACATTTTCGGACCGGGCCAGGCGTTCTTCGTGGGCACCGAATGGTTCAAGGAGGTATTGACGGACGAGCGTCTTCAGGATTCCCTGATTCGTCAGTTCATCTTCTCCGGTGCGGTCCTGCTGATTCAGATTCCCCTCGGGATCGGAGTGGCGCTGATGATGCCCAAATCCGGTATCAAGGGTTCGCTGTGTCTGATTCTGCTGGCCATTCCCCTGCTGATTCCCTGGAACGTGGTTGGCACCATCTGGCAGATTTTCGCCCGCGGTGACATTGGTCTGTTCGGCTGGGGCATCAACCAACTTGGTATCGATTACAACTACACCGGTGACACTCTTGATGCCTGGTTGACGGTGCTGCTCATGGACGTATGGCACTGGACACCTCTGGTGGCGCTGCTTTGCTATTCCGGGCTGCGTGCGATTCCCGAGGCGTTCTACCAGGCCGCGGAAATCGATCGGGCTTCAAAGTGGGCTGTGTTCCGCTACATCCAGCTGCCCCGCCTCAAGAGCGTGCTGATCATCGCCGTGCTGCTGCGCTTCATGGACAGTTTCATGATCTATATCGAGCCGTTCGTGCTGACTGGCGGCGGGCCTGGCAGCTCGACCACCTTCCTGAGTCAGACGCTGACCACCATGGCGATAGGGCAGTTTGACCTGGGGCGTGCGGCGGCATTCTCGCTGATCTACTTCCTCATCGTGCTGCTGATTTCCTGGCTGTTCTTTACCGCCATTACGCACGCCGACAAAGAAAAATAAGGAGAATGTGATGAGACAGACACGTTCGAAAAATTTTGGGATAACCCTGTTTATCCTGCTGCTGCTGACGCCGATCTACTGGTTGCTGAACATGTCGTTCAAGACCAACCAGGAAATTCTGGGCGGTCTGACACTCTGGCCCCAGAATTTCACCCTGGACAACTATGCGGTGATTTTTACCGACCCGAGCTGGTACAGCGGCTATATCAACTCGATGATCTATGTTTCGATCAACGTGGTGATCACGCTGGTGGTGGCCCTGCCGGCAGCCTACGCTTTCAGCCGTTACAAGTTTCTCGGCGATAAGCACCTGTTCTTCTGGCTGCTCAGTAACCGGATGGCACCGCCAGCGGTTTTCCTGTTGCCGTTCTTCCAGTTGTATTCGTCCATCGGGCTGTTCGATACCCACATTGCCGTGGCCCTGGCGCACTGCCTGTTCAACGTGCCGCTTGCGGTCTGGATTCTGGAAGGATTCATGTCCGGCGTGCCGCGCGAGTACGACGAAATGGCCTATATTGATGGCTACAGCTTTCCCAAATTCTTCGTGAAGGTCTTCCTGCCGATGATTCGTTCCGGTATCGGGGTTACGGCATTCTTCGCCTTCATGTTCTCCTGGGTGGAGTTGCTCCTTGCCCGGACCCTGACGTCCGTGGATGCCCAGCCGATCGGGGCGATCATGACCCGAACGATAGGGGCGAGTGGTATCGACTGGGGCGTTCTGGCGGCTGCCGGTTCACTCACCATCATTCCCGGCCTGCTGGTGATCTGGTTCGTTCGTAACCACGTTGCCAAAGGCTTCGCCCTCGGACGCGTGTAAGGAGACGTTCTATGATTGCCTGGATGAACTGGACACCGACCGTCGCCATCTTCTTTGCCGTGATTGCGGGGATCCTGGCGGTGATGACGGTTTACGAAATTGTCTCCCCGTGTACCGAAAGGAAAGGCTTTCTGCCGATAGCCACGACCCGCGGTGACAGATTGTTTATCGGATTGCTCTCGGCAGCGTATATACACCTGGCTTTCCTGGCTGTAAGCGATATCACGTTATGGGTGGCGCTTGCGGTTTCGGTGGCCTGGCTGTTGGTGCTGCTGCGCTGGGGATGAGTCTTAGGTCGGATGTTCGTTATGTTGTTTTTGCGAACATTCGACTCTAAAAATTCTCTAAAAACACTTGTAATGATTTCGTAAACGAACTATTTTTATTTCAATGATCGGAATCGATCATAGGCGATTCCGGTAAAAGGATAGCGACCAGAGCGCTATAAGTGCGGAAGCGAAACCCGGCTGTTTCGTTCCATTCATAAAAAGACGAACGAGGTTGGATATGTTCAACAACAATAAATATCCGAGGACCCTGTTGCTGAGCGCCGCTGTTGGTGTTGCCAGTATGGGGTTAAGCCTGCATGTCAGCGCCGATCAGTACAGTGAGGCGGCTGAAAAGTGGGTGAATGAAGCGTTCAAGAACTCTACTTTGACCAAGGAAGAACAGCTCAAGGAAATGGAGTGGTTCACTCAAGCGGCTGAGCAGTTCCGCGGCATGGACATCAACGTGGTTTCCGAAACCATCGCGACTCACGAATATGAGTCCAATGTTCTGGCCAAGGCGTTTTCGGAAATTACCGGTATCAACCTGACCCATACGCTGATTCAGGAAGGCGATGTCATCGAGAAACTCCAGACCCAGATGCAGTCGGGACGGAACATCTACGATGGCTACGTGAACGATTCAGACCTGATCGGTACCCACTTCCGGTATGGCAAGGTAGTGGCCGTTGAAGACATCATGAACGGTGCCGGCAAGGATCTTACCCTGCCCACGCTGGATCTTGACGATTTCATCGGGCTCGACTTTACCACCGGGCCTGACGGCAAACTTTACCAGTTGCCTTCCCAGCAGTTCGCCAACCTCTACTGGTTCCGTGCGGACTGGTTCGAACGTGAAGATCTGCAAAAGCAGTTCAAGGAGATCTACGGTTATGACCTGGGTGTACCGGTCAACTGGTCTGCCTATGAAGATATTGCCGAGTTCTTTTCGGTGCACGTGAAGGAAATTGACGGTGAGCGCGTTTACGGTCACATGGACTACGGCAAGAAGGACCCGTCCCTGGGCTGGCGCTTTACCGATGCGTGGTTCTCCATGGCAGGTGCTGGCGACAAAGGCCTTCCTAACGGTTTGCCCGTAGATGAATGGGGTATCCGGGTTGAAGAGTGTCATCCTGTGGGCTCCAGCGTCAGCCGTGGCGGTGCAACCAATGGTCCCGCTGCCGTGTATGCCACCGAGAAATACGTGGATTGGCTGCGTGAGTACGCACCCCCCGAAGCCCAGGGCATGACTTTCTCCGAGGCCGGCCCGGTGCCTGCCCAGGGTAATGTTGCCCAGCAGATCTTCTGGTATACCGCCTTTACCGCAAGCATGATCAAAGATGGTCTGCCGGTTGTGAACGAGGATGGCACGCCCAAATGGCGGATGGCGCCGTCACCACGCGGTCCCTACTGGGAAGAAGGCATGAAGCTTGGCTATCAGGACGTGGGTTCCTGGACGTTCCTGGATTCAACCCCTGAAAAGCGTCGACTGGCGGCCTGGCTGTACGCCCAGTTCACCGTTTCCAAGACCGTGTCCCTGGAGAAAACCATCGCCGGCCTGACGCCAATTCGCGAGTCTGACATCGAGTCCGAGGTGATGACCGAAATGGCACCGAAACTCGGCGGTCTTGTGGAATTCTACCGCAGCCCGGCCCGGGTGCAGTGGTCGCCCACTGGTACCAACGTGCCGGATTATCCGAAGCTTGCGCAGCTGTGGTGGCAGTACATTGCTCAGGCGGCCAGTGGTGAAGCCACTCCGCAGGAAGCACTGGACGGATTGGCCCAGGCCCAGGATCGGGTGATGGAGCGCCTCGAGCGCGCCAATGTTCAACCGACCTGTGGTCCGAAGCTGAACGAGCCCCGGGACCCGCAATACTGGCTGGATCAACCCGGCGCACCCAAGCCGAAGCTGGACAACGAGAAGCCCCAGGGCAAGACCGTTGCCTACGATGAGCTGCTGAAAACCTGGGAAGAAGCCCGCTAAGGCGAACTGATTCCCTCAAGAGCAATGCCTGTCGCAACAGGACCCTTTGGTTGCGGCAGGCAGAGCACCGTTGTCACGGTGGGTTTTGGCCGGTTGCTTATAGTTCCCCCCCTTTCAAGCATTTCAAGGTAGCCCCTCCCGGGGTCAACCCTGCCGGCCCTTTTTCTGCCGTTTGGCCCGTCTTTGCAAGAACATGGCGGGAAGGGTGTGTCCAATGAACAGAATCTCCGTAATTCATCGTTTGTACGCGGGTTTCGGCCTGCTTTGCGTCATTATTGTTTGCTGGGGAGCATTCAACATCAGCATCATGTCCTCGTTCTCTGGCGCAACGGACAGGCTGACGTCGGATGTATTTCCGCTCAGTGGATTGATTCAGGAAATGGAAGCCCATCGATCAGAAACCGCAAGATACTCCGTGGAAGTGGTGGCTGCAGGCGATCAGAAAGTTCTGAGTTCCCAGTCTGCCAGACTTTCCGACGCACTCAACAAACTGGGCGATAGCCTGGATGCCTTCGTTGCGTCCGACAGCACGGCCATGTTCCCGGAGCTGGTTGCGGTCAACGAGTCCGCGAACGCCCGGCTGGCTGAGTTGCAGAAATCCGTCAAGGCGATCTTGGCTCTGAAAGGACAGCTGCTCTCCGTGTCCGATTCGGTCAATTCCGGGCTGAGTGATTTCCTCGCCAACAACGGGGAGATGAAAAGAACCCTGGTCAGGGAGGGTACAGAGCCGGCGGGACAGGATATCTATATTCGTGACCTGTTCACGACGGTAATGGAAAACCTGACAAACATCGAGCTGCTGATCATGCAGATGGTGAGCACTGAAGACGCGAGTGAACTCAACGCCATCGTCGAGAACCTTCGGTTCAATACCAGCACGTTTGAGCAGGACATTTCGGCCCTGGTGAGCGAGGTACCTCGCCTGGAGGGCTTGCCATTATTGGTTGAAAGGTTTCTTGCCGCGGTGAACGATGACGCCGGAATCATCAGCCAGTACTCAGACTATCGCCAGAACCGGTTGGAACTGGAGCTCTTGGCCAGGAAGGTAGACGGCTCTTTTTCGGCAATGGCATCCGAGCTGGATGACGCACGAAAAATCGTTGCCGAGAGGGCAAGCGCCTCAGTGTTCGCGCTGGATGATACCGCGCTGAATTCGGAACAGCTGGTTTACTGGCTGCTGCCCCTGGTGGTTCTGATTGCGCTGGCAACTTCGATCAGACTTGGACGGATGATCAGCCGGCCGCTTCAGGCGACTCAGGAACACCTGGCCGCAATGGCCGGGGGCGACTATTCTCAAGCCCTCGAGTTTCCGGCGTGTGGCGAGTTTATGGACCTGAAGCGTTCCGTTAACCGGTTGTCCGAGGCCATGGCAACGGTCCTGGGGAGCCTGCAACAGGCTGGGGCGGACATATCCGTGATCGCCTCCGGTAACGCCAGGTTTGCCAGAGATTTTAACGAACGGATACGAATTCAGTCCGATGAGCTCGGTTCTATCGCTGCTGCGATGACTCAAATGGAGGCGTCTGCCAGGGAGGTGGCGGGTTCGGTTCGGGATACCCATAGCCTCGTTGGCGAGGTAAACCGGCAGGTTGAAGACAATCTGTCTGCAGCCGAGCATGGGATGGACTGTGTTGAGAGCCTCGGGCGCCAGGCGGAGCAGACTGCAAAAAAGCTGAAGCAACTTGAGCAGGCGTCCTTTGATATCGGCAGGATTACCGAGGCCATTGATGATATTGCCAATCAAACCAATCTGTTGGCCCTGAACGCCGCCATTGAATCGGCGCGCGCCGGTGATGCCGGTCGCGGCTTTGCCGTGGTTGCAGATGAGGTGCGCGGGCTGGCCCGGAAGACCACCGAGAGCACCGACACCATACGGAATCTCGTGGAAGGTCTTCAGCGGGAAGCCTCAGAATCGGTAAGCTCCATGAACTCCAGTTTTGAACAGCTGGGATCCGTGCGTGATTTGATGGCCAGTGTCTCGGAAGGCGCGGGCAGAATTGATTCGGCAGTGGGACGGATCCATCAGGGCGCCGAGCATATTCGTCACGGCATGGATGAGCAGGAGAATGTCAGTCAGTCGGTGGCGCGGCAGGTCAGTGAAATCAGCGCCTCGGTGGCTGAAAGCCTTGAGAGTATCGACGAATTGGTCACGACCTGTGACCGGCTGGAGGATTCGGTGACCAGCATTGAATCATTGATGGCTCGATTTCGCATCCACTGAACCCGTCGCGGACCAACCAATTATCGTTTCCATATAACAAATTTGTCTGATTGATGGGTTTATTTCGCTTGATGATGTTCGTTTACGAATATTAATATGGCTTTAATGTTCGTTATCCAAAAATAAAATTCGCAAACAATAATGATTGAACAGGAACGACGCTATGGAACAGATAAAATCAGTCACTGCCCGGGAAATTCTGGATTCCCGCGGATTTCCCACAGTGGAAGTGGACGTAGAACTCCGAAATGGCGTGGTCGGGCAGGGCCGTGTGCCATCCGGGGCGTCCACGGGAACCCGGGAGGCGCTGGAAAAGCGCGATGGTGATGACAGTCGCTACAACGGCAAGGGCGTCCTGCAGGCAGTTCGGTGCGTTAACGAACGGATTGCTCCGGCGCTGGAGGGGCGCGTGGTATTTGATCAGCTCGTGATGGATCGCCTCATGTGCGAGATGGATGGCACGCCCAACAAGGCGGAATTGGGGGCTAATGCGATTCTGGCCGTATCCCTGGCCACAGCCAACGCCGGCGCCAATTACCGGCAACAGCCCCTGTACCGGTATCTTGCCGAGCTTTATGGCTGCAACGGCCCCAGTATCTTGCCAGTGCCCATGATGAACATCATCAATGGTGGCGCCCATGCCGACAACAACGTTGATATCCAGGAATTCATGATCCAACCGGTCGGGGCGCCCAGCTACAGCGAGGCGCTGAGGATGGGGGTGGAAACCTTCCATGCCCTCCGGTCGCTTTTAAGGAAGAACAGGCTGTCCACGGCGGTGGGCGATGAAGGTGGCTTCGCACCGAATCTGCGTTCCAGCGAGGAGGCACTCGACCTGATTCTGGCCGCCGTTGAAAAGGCAGGTTATCGGCCCGGATCCGATGTGGTCCTTGCTCTTGATTGTGCCGCTTCTGAATTCTATGAAGACGGCCGATACAACCTCAAGGGTGCCGGCAAAGAGTATACCTCTGAGGAGTTCTCGGATTACCTGCTCAATCTGGCCATGAAGTATCCCATCGCGTCTATTGAAGACGGCATGGACGAGAGCGACTGGGACGGCTGGAAACTGCTGACCGAGAAATTGGGCGAACGTGTGCAGCTGGTGGGTGACGACCTTTTCGTGACCAACAGCGCAATCATCACAGAGGGCATCCGTAAGGGAATTGCCAACTCGGTACTGATCAAGTTCAACCAGATCGGAACCCTAACAGAAACCCTGGATGCTATCGGAATGGCCCAGGACGCCGGCTATACCACGGTGATTTCCCACCGCAGTGGCGAGACCGAAGATACCTTCATATCCGATCTGGCCGTGGCGACACGGTCGGGCCAGATCAAAACCGGCTCTCTCTGCCGATCCGACCGGGTCGCCAAGTACAACCGTTTGCTGCGTATTGAGCAGGACCTTGGCGCCCACGCGTTTTACCCCGGTGTCGGCGCGATTCGCTGCGCCTTGGATACCTGAAACCGCTTTTCGGGAGAAACACTATGAGGAAACCCATTCTGATTGGAAACTGGAAGATGAACGGCAGCCTTCAGGCCAACCAGGCCCTGATGGTCCGTGTGCTGCCTCGTGTGAGGGCGTTTCGCAAGTCCATTGATCTGGCCGTATGTCCCCCACATCCCTATCTGTTTCAGGTGCGGGATCTATTGGGCTACACCGGCATCATGCTGGGTGCCCAGAATGCGTCCGGATTTGTCTCCGGCGCCTACACCGGCGAAGTCAGTGCCACCATGCTGCAGGAGATGGGGTGTCGCTATGTGCTGGTGGGGCACTCTGAGCGCCGGTTACTGTTTGGCGAAAGCAATCATGAGGTCGCTGCCCGTTACCGTTCGGTTCTTGGAGCCGGGCTTACGCCGGTACTGTGCGTTGGCGAAACACTGGACGACAGGGAGTCTGGCCGCACCAGTCTGATTATTGAACAGCAGCTTCAGGCGGTGATTGACGAGGTGGGGCTGGCTGCGATGGCGAATGGAGTCATTGCCTATGAGCCGGTGTGGGCTATCGGCACTGGCAAAACTGCAACGCCGGAGCAGGTTTCCCAGGTGCACCAGCAAATCCGCCAATTCATTGCGAAGAGTGCACCGGAGGCATCCGAGGACATCAGCCAGGACCTTCGAGTGATCTACGGCGGCAGCGTCAAGGCGGCCAACGCCTTGGAGCTGTTCAGTCTTGCCGACGTTGATGGCGGCCTGATTGGCGGTGCCTCACTGCACGCCGACGAATTCGGAACGATTGCCGGTGCCCTGGCTGAAGCTTCCGGCGTTCTGGCCGGCGAATGCGAAACCAATTGATGGAGATGGAAATGCAGCCAAAACGCTGGATGCAAACGACGTTTTTCCCGAATGAAAGCGACGTACCCGAACAATTTCGACGGGGTGGTGTGGAATTGGCCGATACACTGGTCGGGGGCGAACTCCGCCGTTGGGACGGTCCCTACGCAGACGTTCGCAGCCCGATCTGCACTGTCGCGCAGGGCGAGAGCGAACCTCAGCCCCTGGTGATCGGTCGGACGCCGCTGATGGATGAGACCGCCGCCTTGGAAGCTCTGGATGCGGCAGTGCAGGCCTACGGTCAGGGCAACGGAGAGTGGCCCAGCATGTCAGTAGCCAACAGAATCGAACATGTCGAACAGTTCCTCGCGGAGATGCGCAATCATCGGGAGGCCGTGGTAGAGCTTTTGATGTGGGAAATCGGCAAGACCCGGAAAGATGCCTGCAAGGAATTTGACCGAACCTGTGACTACATCAATGATACTATCCATGAGTTGAAGGTGCTCGACCGACGCTCTTCGAGATTTGAAATCGTCGGTGGTGTGGTCGCTCAGACCCGTCGTTTACCGGTGGGCGTTGCACTGTGCATGGGGCCGTTCAACTACCCGCTTAATGAAACTTTCACAACGCTGATTCCGGCGTTGATCATGGGTAACACTGTGGTGTTCAAACCTGCCAAATACGGGGTGCTCCTGATCGGCCCTCTGATGGAAGCATTTCGGAAGTCGTTTCCGCCGGGAGTCATCAACATTATCTTCGGACGGGGCAGGGATACCGTCGGACCATTGATGAAAAGCGGTAAGGTCGACATGTTCGCCTTTATAGGAACCCACCGGGGTGCGTCAGCGCTCAAACAGATGCATCCAAAGCCCCACAGGTTGAAGGCTGTGCTGGGCCTGGACGCCAACAATCCGGCCATTGTGTTGCCAGACGCGAATCTTGAGCTCGCCGTCAACGAATGTGTCACGGGCGCGCTGTCTTTCAATGGCCAGCGCTGCACCGCTCTTAAACTCCTGTTTGTCCATGATTCGCTTGCGGATCAGTTTGTCAGTAGGCTATCGGCAGGCGTCAACGAACTCGTTGCGGGGATGCCCTGGGAGCAGGAGGTATCGCTGACGCCATTGCCCGAGCCGGGCAAGATCGGGTTCCTCAGGGCGCTGGTGGACGATGCCGTCGCCAAGGGTGCATCGGTGATCAATGAAGGTGGTGGTGAGGTCAATGGCACGTATTTTCATCCTGCCGTGCTTTACCCGGTAACCGCCGATATGCGCATCTACCACGAGGAGCAGTTTGGGCCGGTCATTCCTGTTGCAGCCTTTGCGGACGAGCAGGAAGTGGTTGAGTACGTTCGGGATTCCAGTTACGGGCAGCAGCTCAGTATCTTCGGTTCGGATTCTGACACGGTGGGCAGGCTGATTGATCTGCTTGCCAATCAGGTAGGCCGGATCAACCTCAATGCCCAGTGCCAGAGGGGGCCGGATACCCTGCCGTTTAACGGACGAAAGGATTCCGCTGAGGGTACGCTGTCGGTATCGGATGCCCTGAGGGTGTTCTCGATCCGCACAACCGTGGCCACCAAGTCCAGTGACAGCAATCGGGACTTGGTGACCGGCATCGTGCGTGGACGACAATCGAAGATCCTGACGACCGATTACCTGTTCTGATCGCCGGATCTTTTAGTGTGGGCTCAGAGCCGGAGGGGTTTGCCAGCCTCCCGGCGCCGCTCTTCCCATTCTTCGCGTGTCTGGGCCGCCTGATCGCCCGGCATCGAGTCGATGATGCTGAAATAGTCGGAGCTATATTCGTCCGCTACGATCGTGTTGCGGGGTTTTACCTTGACCACATATACGGTCTGAACGTTCTGATGGTCAAATTCGCGCCAGTACTGTTCGTCTTTCAGGAAGGTGTACCTGTGGCCCTCCAGGGCACGTATGAGGCTGGCGGTATTGGTGGTGCCGGTACGCTCGACGGCATCTTTGTACTGGTAAACAATGCTGTAGGCGGAGGCCGCAGCGGTTGATGGCCGCATTTCATAGCGCTTTGAAAAGGCCTCTACAAATTCCTTGCCTCTTGTGTAGTTGAATTCATAGGGCACGTTCCAGACCCAGGGGGAGCCACCGATGATGCCTTCCATAATGGTGGGGCCTACCTGGCGTGCCATGCCGAGGGTGAGGTTGGGTACAACGATCTGCATTTTCTTGGTGAGACCCATTTCGTAGGCAACATTCAGGGCACGCACCATGTCGTCGCCGAAAAGAACCATCATCAGGACCTTGGCATTGCTTGCGTCTGCCTGCTCCAGGGCCTCCCGGAAGTCGGTAATCAGCGCTCGCGGGAAAGGGGTTTTAACGCCCTGATGGCGCTGGGTATCCTCGGTTCCCGAAAACTTGCGTACGGACTCTTCCACAGACCAGCCCCAGGTATAGTCAGCGGTGATGTAGAAGTAGTCGTCGTCGGCGTGGTTGGTAGTAAGGTACTGGCTCAGAGCCTTGGCGGTCATCCAGGCATTATAGGGCTCCCGGAACATGTGGGAGTGGCCTTCGGCGCCGGTGGTGGCGTTCGAGTAGGTTAGGGTGCCAAAGTAAATCCGGTTTCGATCCCGCGCAGCCTTGCCAGAGGCAATGGCAACAGCGCTGGAGACGCCACCAAACACCATCTGAACGCCTTCACGGTCGATGAGCTCTGCGGTGTTCTCTGCCCCCTGGGCAGGTTCGCCACGGGTATTTCTGATCACCAGCTCCAGCTGGCGACCCATGACACCGCCGGCCTTGTTTATTTCGTCAACGGCCAGGAAGGCGCCAAGACGCTGTTGCAGGCCCTGGTCCTTGTAGCGACCGGTCTGCGGATAGTTCAGGCCGATTTTCAGGGTTTCGGCATAGACGGTGGTGCTCGCCAGCAATAGCAGGCAAGCAGAAAAGAGTACTTTTCTGAGATTCATTCAGGTTGGCCTCCAGAATTGCAGCGCCAATGGGGGGAGAGGGCTGCGAAGCTTTTTTGATTATTTGTTAAGCAACGCTAGTTTCATTGCTGATTATGGAGGCAACAATGGGACTAAAGTGGAATTTTGGGTAACAAATTGTAGGTTAGTGATCTGGATCTAATCTGGTCTTTGTTCTTTCGACGAATCGGTTCAGTTGCAGTTAAGGAAATAGATATACTAAGAATTACAAAAGTAAGCGGACATCATTTATAATGTAGGCATTGTTCAACCGACCTTATCGGAGTTGCCTACTCATGCGCCATACTGACGGTCGTAAACTGGATCATAAAACTCTGGAAGCTCTTCGCATTCGTGCTGTC
>Ga0209128_1000089_pt1 | contig 58138 bp, 104 predicted proteins | sample ETNvirnome_6_100_FD_184072 | JGI IMG/M metagenome (GOLD analysis project Ga0209128, IMG submission 184072) | Marine viral communities from the Pacific Ocean - ETNP_6_100 (SPAdes) (version 2) | ecosystem: Environmental > Aquatic > Marine > Oceanic | place: Pacific Ocean | collected 2013-06-19
GGTAAAAGCGGGGTGGAAGGGATCGTTTACGGGATGGGACTCCTAAGCCGTGTGAAGAAGGCGGGAAGGGGGGTAGGGTACTGCTTCGCCTTACCCCTACCCCCTGGCGGGGCGTCCCCCCTTCCCTGGCGTCGTTCCCCGTTGCTGCCCCATTATATCAGGGCGACCCGCCGCTATGGAAAACGGGGACGGACGGTCGGGCGGGGACGGCGGATGATGCGACGGGTTGGCGTTTGCTGTTTCATATCTAATTATATCAGTCGGCTTTGTGTCTATGGAAAACGCCGCCCATTTCTGAGCGGCGTTTGCGGGCGTGGAGCGGGCGTCTGCGGGGTTCTATCCGGCGACGGGTTCGGGGGTCTGCTCGGCTTGCTCGGCTTCCTCGGCTTCGTCCATTTTCTTAAGAGCGTAGTCGATCCCGTTGACGACTCGATTGGTTTCGCTCATCGCCTCATAAGCCTCTTTGCGGAGTCTGTCAAGACGATCAAAGTTCTCTCGCATGATCTGCCTGATTGCTTCCAGTTCTTTACGATCCATTTTTATTGCTCCGTTTAGCGTAATTGCTGTTTTATTATATCAACAAAATCCTGGCTATGGAAAACGTGATTTACGTTATTCATAAACCAACAACAGCCAGGATTTTAGTCAATCCATATAACGATTGCTCCGTTTGTTGTCCTATTATATCAATGCCGATTTACTCAATGGAAAAATCCCCGCCCGGCGAACGTCGCCGGGGCGGGGATCTGGAGCGTTTCGCTCGGGGCAGTCTATCGTCCGATCATCGACAGACCGCATAAACCTTGCCGTCAATCGCCAGCGTCCGCAGGTTCTCCAACCCGGTAAGCTGAACGTCGGTCCCATCATGCCGCTGGGACTTGGGCAGATACGGCGTAACGTCATCGGTCGGGACCGCTTCGCCCTTGCCGGTAAAGTACCGGCTCTCCGCCTTCATGCGCCGCTCGGGGCGGGGGTCGCTGCCTGCTGCCCGAATGATTTCATATCGCAGGTAGAGGCGGGGGTCGGCAGTAATCTGCTGACTGTTGCCGTCAGCGTCCAGGACGGCCCGCTGGTTGGCGATGCAATCCTTGACCTTGCCATCGACCAGAATAACGCCAGCATCGCCAGCATCGGCCAGACGGGTAACAACGTCGCCCTTATGAATCGACAACGGCGTAACGTCGCCGCCGACGATCAGGGCGGTATGCCAAGTACCCCGATGGGTACGCTCGGCGACGGTTTCGCCAGCGTCGGCCCGGCGTTCCCGCTTGGCTTCATAGCTGGCAAAATTGGCGGTCAGTTGCTTGCGGCTGACCTTGAACAACCCATCAGGCGAACCGATAAAGGGGTTACCGGTCTTGTTCATGCGCTTGGGTTCGGTCATGTCAAAGACCTCGACGGTCCCGATGAACGTCGGGCGATTGATACCGATCAGAATGGCGACCAGTTCCATCGGCGTAACGCCAATGACTGTATCGATATGCCAATCAGGCATCATCGTAGAAACTGCGGGGGCGGTAAGAGGACTCATTTTATTGCTCCGTTTGGCGTAATTGCCGCATCATTATATCAGGATTTTATCGTCTATGGAAAGCGTGAATACAGTCAATCCATACCGATAGCATCCAGGATTGGTCATCCAATGCATGATTATATCATGCTGATTCTTTGCTATGGAATAGCCCAATGGGGAACGCTCGCCTTTTACATTAACCCTATCCAGTCAAGGGTCCGGTTCTCCCAGTTTCCGGTCAACCCGGCAACGCCGGGCATGCTTTGTAGCTGGAGTCAGGAAGTCCAAGAGAGCGTTCCTCATCAGGCTATTCGGTTGTCATGTTCTATTATATCAGCCGGATTTTAGTCAATGGAAAACCGCCCCGTTTCCGAGGCGGCTCCCGTTTGGTTTAGTCTTTCCAGTCCGTCCAGTTCTGTAACCAAGTTTGTTCTCTAGCGTAGTTCTTCAGTTCTTGCATGGGGTTCCAGTTATCCAGCTTCCCCGGTTGATCGGCTACGGACTTGCAGAACAGACCCGCCAGCGTCAACGGCTCAACGTCGGACAGGTTCGCTTTGGCAACGTCCGCAACGCTAATGAAGACGATCAGGTTAGCCGTAGCGACGTTAAACAATCGCTTGCGTTCTGCATCGTCTGCATCTTTCAAGCGGCTGAGAACGGCAGCAAACAGCCCTACGCAGCGAACGGGCGGCTCGTCATCGTCAAGGGCAGCAAGACTCTCGATAGCAGCGATAGCAAGGTCAACATTCATCGTCCGATCCTTCCGTAAAAAGGTTGATAAGACAGGCGAAATTGCCTGACTCTACCCTTAATACGTAATTACATTGAGCGGCTGACAGGCGATATGAAAAAAACCTACCATTTTTTGGCAGGCTTTCCGGTCGTCATGTCTCATTATATCCGGACGGTGTTTCTCTATGGAATCGGTGCTTTTGAGAATCGGTGCTTTTGGACTCGGTGCTTTTGAGAATCGGTGCTTTTGGACTCGGTGCTTTTGAGAATCGGTGCTTTTGGACCTGGACCTGGACTTGGACCTGGACGATTGATCAATCGGGTTCGCTCATGCGATAGACGCCATCATCATCGGCATAGATAGCTCGCTTGGGGATACCGAACCGTCCGAGGTTATCGTATTTGTTTCCGTTCCAAGCCATGACGTCGCCGTCAAAGAACGTTCTCGTTTCGCTTACGTTCGTTACCTTTTTGCAGAGTCTACCGGTCTGTTCGTGGACCGAGCGGATCAGGGCTTGAACGATAGCGGTCTTTCGGATGTCGTTACTATGGATGCGGGGCATGGTTCGTTCCTTTTGTTGTCTCATTATATCAATGCGGATTTAGTCAATGGAAAACCGCCCCCGGTTTGGGGGCGGCTTCCGTTGCGGCGAAAACGCTTGCGGGTTGGGCCTGATACTCAGGCGGTTTCAGCGGGGGCGGCTTCCGTTGCGGCTTCCTTGGAAGCGGCTTCGACCAGAGCGGCGAGGGCTTCCTTGCTCATGCCGCCGAGCGTCTTGAGGACATCGGGCGACAGTTTATGCTTGACCAGTCGCTTGGCTTCCGTTTCCTGTTCCTGCTGGCGACGTTCGATGACGCCGGTCTTGTAGCCATCGAAACCGTCGTAGCGGCTCGTAACGGGATGCTTGCCATCGGACGGGGTTCCGCCGATCTCAACCATCTCGACGTTGAGGGCTTCGTCTGTCGCCGTAACGCCCAAGGCATCCCGTTCGGCCTTGAGGATTTCGTTACGTTCGCCATCGGTAATGTCGAGGATGACGGCGAGGACTCGCTGGAAAACATTGAAGTCGGGCGAGCGTCCGCCCTTTGCTTTCCGAATCCTCTTGCAGAGGACGTATGATTTGGTAGTTTCTTTCGCCATGATACTTTCCGTTCCTTTCGTTGGGGGTTTCTGTTTTCGCCGGGGTATTATATCCGTTGGGTTCCGTTCAATGGAGAATCAAGCCGCCGTCATAACGAACGACGGACGGCGGGCATGGCTTCGACGCTTGCGGTCCTTAATCAGTCGATCCAGCTTGCGGATCATTTCGGCATGGGTTCCGTTGATCCCGGTTTCCTGTTCGGCATCATGCTTCCATGTCCCGATACCGGAAACGTCGCCATGTTCGGATTGTTCCTGCGCCAGCTTTCCCCGGTAATGGATCAGTTGACGAAGGGAGAGGGTTGCGGTTTTGGACATGATGATTGCTCCTTGTTTTGTTGACTCATTATATCCGTTGGATTTTGTTCGATGGAGAATCAAACAAGGCGACTAATCTCTTTACGGGATGATCGCCGGTCTTTGCGGGGGGAGTCTTTACCGCCCCAGGATTTGGCCCTTGGAACCCCAACCGTTTGACGGCGTTGCTGATCGGATTGCCGAGACAGACGGCGGGCTAGTTTTAGATCGTTCTTAGTCATTGGTTTGCTCCATTGACTCATTATATCGCCAGGATTCTGGTCAATGGAGAATCAAAAGCCGCCGGTCAATTCGATCTTCCAACCGGCTGCCGTTTCGTTGGCGGTAAACTGCAAGCCCCGCTGAACCAGACCGGCGACGATGGTAACGAGTTGGTCGGTATCTTTTGCGAAGATGATCATGGTATTGCTCCTGTTGTCTCATTATATCATGCGGATTGTTTCGATGGAGAATCGAATCCAAGGCGGGCGCAAGCATCCTCTAAAGATTCGTACTTGACAATCTCGCTTAAGTCCCGTTCTCTGCCTGCGTCTTTGCTTACGTTCCAAAGATGGTCCGATTCGATACGATCCAAGGGAGCGAAGCCAACGCCGGGAGATACCTGTTCGGGTCCGATCTGTTGGGGTTCGATGTCAAAGAATACAGGACGATCCATAGCCCAAGGGTTGGGCAGGATGGACTTGGGGTTGTCTATGATGTCAAGAACGACGGCGAAGCGAGTACCGTAGAGGGTAAAGAATCGGACGGTATCGCCAACCTTGACGGTTTCGCCGTACTGGTCGATCCATTGGGGTTTATTGCTCATGACTGATTATATCAGTTCGGTGTTTTGTTATGGATTAGTCATCGGGATCGGGCGCAACGAGTTGCAGGAAACCCATCAGCATCGCTTCTTCCATGCCATATCCGGTGTTTTGATCGCAGACGGGGCATTGGGCTCGATGGGCGTCGGGTTCGATTCTGCCGCCAACGATGTCATCGCAAGAGGTGCAATACATTTCGAGGTCAAACTCAGCGGCGGCGTACTGTTGTTCTGTAAGTTTCATGTTTCATTATATCGCCGGATTTTTGGCGATGGAAAATAAAGTTTTGGCTCAGGTCGGGATTTGAACCCGCCGCTTTGGTTCAGTGTCAGCGGGCTTGGCCTCCGCTTCTACTGTTTACCTTGCTACCAGAGTAGATGCTACCCTTATCCCATTTCCAAGACAGGCATCGGTTTTCATCCCAAGACAAACGGTTCTCGACTCCGTCGCCATGTTGGGAGGCATCCTCTGAGCCATCTTATTATATCAAGCAATTCCTGGCTATGGAAAATGGACAGACCCCCGAACCGTTCGGGGGCCTGTTGGAGGGGGAGTAGATTCGGTGTTTTCGTAAAAGCTTGCCCCCGCAGACTCAACCGCCCTATCTTCTATCTGTTCCTGATAGACGCCTTGGGTTGTTGTCCTGCGAAGGCAGTAAACCCGGCTCCTTAGCATCCGAGGCTACGATTGCAGGAGACCAATGGGATGCAGCCCTTGATTGTCCTCAATCGCTTTGAACGGAGGGACCGGACCCGCTTACTTTTGTTCCCTGACTGACGACGTTGGTTCGGGCAACTTGCCAGCAAGTTAACAACGCCGATACTGTCAAGGCGGCTAAGCGAAACCGTTGTATGTTATTAGGTTGTCATTAACCCATTATATCATGGGATTCGGTGCCTATGGAAAATCAATCATCTTCAACGATTTCGTCCAACGCTCCAGAGATCCAATTCTCCAATACTCCGAAAGCGGTGTTTGTTCCGTTGGCGGTTCGGACCTTTTGGTCTGGGTCAATGCCATTGAGTTTCAGGATTGCTTCGATCAATTCATGCATGGCTTGTCCCTTTGTTGATCCATTATATCAAACGATTCGGTGCTTATGGAATATCCCGCTGCCCAATGGCTCTGTAAGTTTGAACGCCGTTACCCTTCCGGGTACTCCCTATATGTAGGGACAATGGGCAAAGCGGGTTATTCGATTGTCAACGTCTGATTATATCAAACGATTCGGTGCCTATGGAAAAACGATTCGAGTTTAACCTTTATCCTACTGCCCATATAACTCGAAAGGTCAGGGGGTCGGGCGGTTAATTCATTGAGGCTAACCGCTTACCTCATGTTCTCAACTCATTATATCAGGCGATTCGGTGCTTATGGAAAAATCCCGCCCCCGCCCCGGCGACGTTGCCGGGGGTTGGGGGCAGGGGAGCAATCGAATCATCGACGGATCGAGTAGGTTACCCCTTTGATCGTCAGGCATCGGAGGCAATCAAGGCCGGTCGTCTGGAAGTCCGTACCATCATGGCGACTGGACTTGGGCAGGTAAGGCTTGACCGATTCGGCATCGACCAGCTTACCAGAGCCATCGTAGTATTCGGACTGACTCAGCATCTTTCGATCCTGTCGCTGATCGTCGCCGCTTTCCCGGCGAATCTCATAGCGAAGATACAGGCGGGGATTGCTGGCAACAAGCTGCGTATTGCCATCGTCATCGTTGACGGCTCGCTTGTTCCAGACCGTAGCCTTGACCGTAACGCCGTCCTTATCAAAGGTAACGCCGTCCTCGTCTGCCGTTGCCATGCGGCAAACAATGTCATCCTTATGAACGGACAGCGGGGTAATCTTGCCGTCCTTCATAACGGGGGTATGATGCGAACCCCGGCGGGTACGTTCCTGAACGTCCTCGCCTTGCTCCGCCCGGACTTCCCGCTTGGTTTCGTAGTCGAAGCAAACGGACGACGTTCGACGGGAAACCTTGAACAATCCGGCTTTGCCTTCATCCGTATCGGGGTTAATGAACGGATTGCCGGTCTTGTTCATTCGCTTGAAGGACTTGCCATCGTCTTTCAGTTCGGTCATGTTAAAGACTTCGACGGTTCCCGCCCAAGTCGATCCATGGATTTTCTCCAGATCGTTCGCCAGTTCGGACGGCGTAACGAACCGGACGGCTCCCCGATCCTGAACATGATTGATAATCCAATCATGGGTCAGAACGGCGACCGTTGCGGGGTTGGAAGTTTGCGGGGTCATGGTATTGCTCCAGTAAGGGGGTTGTTTCGTACTGCCGCATTATATCAAGACGATACGGCTCTATGGAAAACGAAATCGTCATGTCGGGCAACATATGTCCCTTGCCTACCGCAATATATGACAGTAGCAGAACATGACGGTTTCGTTTCCATGATTCATTATATCAACTGATTCCAAGCTATGGAATCATTCGGGCGGTCCCATGTCATCGTATGCGGTCTTGAACGTCATCCCGGCAAACTGAGACGCATACTCGGCGACAAAGGCAGTAATCTTAGGGCCATCGCCTAAGACTTCATCGAGTTGCTCAACGGTTGCGTTGCGGGCAGCGGCTTGCAACGCCCGATGATGGTCTTGGGAATCAATGCCAAAGTCTACGATAGCCCCCGGCGTCAGGGGCATATCCAGAATCATGGCATCGTAGCATCGTTGGGCGACAAGGCGGGTCATGATCAAAACTCCAGTAGCGTTATTGCTGTTTCATTATATCGCCGGATTTTTGGCTATGGATTTACTCCCCAGAGTCGCCAAGGATGGTCATGGTTCGATCATCCTTATCGTACCCGATGGTCGTCGTACTGGTCGGACCTGCGCCCCAAAGAATGATGATGACAGGACCGACATAACCTGGCGAGTCCGAGCAATACCGGGGAAAGACAACGATCTGCGAGTTATTCAGATAGTTGATAAGGTCGCCTGCCGATTCCCAAACATCCTTGAAGTTCTCATGTCCAAGGATGAAGTTGGTCAAGGCGAACAGTTCAATATTGTTCGGACGACGAGAGATAGGACGATTACGCTTTTCGTCCGCCTCCCTTGTCAGGTCATCGTACATTAACGATTGGAGTTCTTGGGGTTCCATGGTCATTGCTCCTGTTGAACCATTATATCATGTAGATTTCGACTATGGAAGTCGATTGAGGTGGCAATGAAAGCCCATCCTTTCGGATAGCTTACTGATAGTTAGCCGAACATCCGCCGATGTTGTCAATAAACTGATGCGGTACGCCGCCATTACGGGCAGTAATGATCGCATTGCTTCGACTGCCGGGGGTTCTGCTTTGTCCCCTGATCGGCAGACCCTTTGCCAGTCGTTCTGCTTCAACGTCCTGAACGGTACGCCTGCGGGGTTGGCCTTTAATCGGTTTGGGTTTCATCGTTTGTTCCTTTCGATCCATTATATCAACCAAGAATCCGTCAATGGAAAACCGCCCGATTGCGTCGGCGGGCGGTTCTCGTAATTCAAATTATGCATAACATCTAACGGGTTGCGTCATAGGAACCCAGCCCATGCGCTGATTCCAGCGGACGAAGTAGCATTGATCCGTCGTTCTGCGAGGACGGATCGGGGTGGAACGTATCGGATCGCTCGGCGTCGTTTCCCCTTGGCCATCTTTGGCAGGTAGATGATGAGGAACGGGATTAGGTAGGCGATCCAAAACATCCTTGTTTCCTTTGTTGCCCCATTATATCAGAACGGTTCCGATCAATGGAATTACTTGCATTGGCTCATCGGGGTGGGCTGGAAATGGGCATCCCTTTCGATTGCCATGCCGTTGGCTTTGATACCCGCAAGCGATTCCTCAGGGTATTCGTCGTTGGCAAGCAGGAACGTTCCCCATTCGCCATCGGGGCAAAGGGAGCTAAAGACCTTGCCGAACGCTTCGCCGGTGGTCTGATCCAACTCAGTCATATACCAAGTCCAACTACCAGCGGGTGTGAAGAACTTGAAGTGAGCGATTGCATCGGTGACGTTTTCCTGTCCGCCGATTTTGGGAATATCTCGTGCCATCGCTTCGGTGAGAAGGCTTTGGGTGCCGGTGAGGTTTTTGATGGGAAACTGTAACATGTGTTGCTCCTTTGTTGCCCCATTATATCAAACAATTCGTAGCTATGGAATTAACGATACATCGGCGGAATGCCTCGATACTTCAAATGCTGATTAACCTGTTGTTTCCATCGAGGCAGTTCTCGTTTTGGAGGTTGTAAGTCAGTCAGTTGACGCCTAACCTGATCGGGAGAAGTTCGGTGGATCTGGTCGAGCAGGTTGACCATTTGCGAGTTAGGACATTGACGGATTCGATAGACTTTACCTTCAAAGATGGCAACGTCCTGATGCCCCCATTGTCCGACAACTTCGCATTGAGTCTTGTAGACAGTTCTCATTATACGGCATACTTTCGTCGGAAAGAATCGGAGAAGCGGGCGATAAACTCTCTTGCCGCTTGCTCTTGAGACTGGTTCAGGATGCAAGCTGCTGTTTCAATGTCAGTTGGCATTAGATTTATCCTGTTCTGCTTTTACCTGTTCCATTAGTTCCCTAAAGCTTCCCCAAGCCCCCTCATCTATGACTCGTTGAGCAGATTCAAGAGCCATCATCAAATCATCATGAGTTCTGGACGTTTTAATTTCCCATCTAGCCGATTCCATCCTCGTAAGGATATCAACGGCAGCTTCAAGGGCATGCTCTCTGATGTTTTCATCGATTCTGTTTTCCATGTCTAATTATATCAGCCAGAAATCCGACAATGGAAAACCCCGCCTATGTTTTGGGACGGGGTTTTCTTTGGAAACTCAGGTTTTGTCGGTATTAACGATGCTTTATTATTTGCCTCCTTTCGATACCAAGTCTCTAAGTTCTTTGTTTTCCATGTTCCCCCATTTTTCCATAAGATGATCAGGATCGTCCATCTCCCATACCTCAAGACCTTGATTGCCCGCTTCTCTCCCCATCAAGGTTCCAATAAGGTAATCCCGCTCCTCTCCTTCTTCGATCTCTTTACATGCTGCTTCGCAAGCCGCAGGATCGTCGCAGGGACCTTCTGAGTCCCATCGTCCGCAGTTAGGGCATTTGGAGTATCCCTGGGCAGGGCCGCAGGAGGGGCAGCATATGTCTCCGCAAAGGCATGGTCCCATGGGTTTGTTCCTTTCAGTCCATTATATCAGTGGACGATTTGGTTATGGAAGGGGTTGATCCCATTCGCCTTCGACCTGTCCAACGCTGGTAATGGTTGCCAGTTCATCCTCGACAGTTGCCTCAGCCTCGAACGAAAATCGTTCGCTTTGGCTACCTACCAAGTTAGGATAGTTGGCGTCAGAGTCGTCAACGTCGTAGTCGATGGGATGGGGGATGCGATCAACACCGATATTTTCGATGGTAAACATCCAGCCATGCGTATCTTTCCATAATGTCCCAGTTTCGGTTGTCATGGTTCATTATATCAGCCGGATTTTTACGATGGAGAATCAGCAGACTCGCCAGCAATACTCTTTCATCCATTCTTTGAGGGGAACGAGTTCGCCAAGGGTTACGGTAGCGATAGCGTCAACAACCTTGCGAGCAGCAGCAGTCAGATCGTTGGCGGCAAGATCGACGCCATCCATACCCGTATACAGTTCCCATTGTCCTGCATTGTTCGGGAGTTTGGCATTACCCTTTTCAATAGTATCCCGGATCAAAAGTTGGAATTGACAATCCGGCTCAGTATCCCAAGCCCCAAACTCTCGGTGTCTCTCTTGAACCGTTGCGAAATCTTTGACGGCTCGTTTGATTGCATTGATTGAAGTAGGCATGATTGCTCCTTTATTGCCTCATTATATCAGCCGGATTTTTACGATGGAGAATCAGATTCGGATACGTTGCGACCAATAGTAAACAGCTTTAGCAAACTGTTCGGCAGTATACGTTCCCATAGTTCCGCCCGCTTTCGTCAACATATTGCGAGCCATCGCAAGAGGTGACATAGGTTCGTTCATAACCGGACTTGCGATAAGACAAACGATTTCCCAATCGTCAGTTGTCGTTCGTTCTCCGCCATTCTCCAACAGTGCTTCGGCTGAATAACAAACAACCTTAGCATAATTGCAATATTCAGGTTCAACTTTGATACCTTGCAACTTTGCGATAAGCGGTCGTAACTCGTTACCGATGAACAAATCTTCGCCCTCTTGCCGTTGTAAGACGACGCTTTTGATCGGATTGATCCAAGCGTTTTTCATCTGTTCGGTGATAAGAGCAGATGGGCAAACGAAACGATGATGAGATACGGGGACAACAACTTTTCGATCATGGCATCCTTGGGGTTCGCCATCGCCGGGCAATCTAAGATGCCAAAGTCGTCGAGTTTCCTCGACGACTTCTCGGTGGGTCATGGTCGTATAGGACTGACCTGTACCGGGTCGATGCCTTTTAAGGGCGAAGCTACTCCAACCGATTGAGGGGACGTTGTTCATAGTTGCATTATATCAGACAGAGATTGAACTATGGAATCAGAGTTGAACAATCTTATCGGCTTTGAAATGGTGGTGTCGTCCCATATCTTCGCTAGGAACGATAATCTCGAATCCGAAATGGCAGAATCCGAATACATCGGACAGAGCATTAGAGATTTCTTCCTCCGCATCATCGACATTCGTTGAGTTGGTATCCAAGAACAGGACGTACTTTGGAAGTTGACGGGAAACATCTTCATCCCCGTCCGTATCCCAACGGACATTTTGAGCGATGACGTTCATGACGGATTCCTTTCTAAGCAGGACACAGTGTATTATTATGACGGCATCCTTAGCCTATGACCGTCGCCCTGCATGTTTCATTATATCGCCAGATTTTCGACAATGGAGAATCAATCATCCCAAGTTTCGATGTACCGTTTCAGCTTACGTCGCATTCGACGATAGGCGTCGAGGTGCATCTTACGATTGTCGGAATCGATCCAATCGTCGGGATCATCTTCGTCAATCAGTTTGTTAAGTTTCCTCAGCGTTTTGTTCGCCAACTTCAGAAGGTCGTCATCATATCCTTTTCCAAGTTTGGAAGGAATGATATGGGCCTCGAAAATGAGAGCGACATTGACGACGCCATCGGTGTTGAACTCGTTATCTTCGAGCTTCAGGGCTTTTTTGAGAACCTTAACAACTGCATAGCAGAGGTCGCTGCAAACGCCAGCAGCGTTGTCGCTGGAGCCAGGATGTTTGAGTCCTGAGTAACCCATTTGTATTTCCTTTCGCCCCATTATATCAGCCGGATTTTCGGCTATGGAGTCCAGTCAATCGTGCCGTCGCCATTGACTTTGATCCATGACAGACGTTCACAGAGTTTTTTAATCGAGTGGTATTCCCTTGCTTCTTCTTCGACTTGTGTAAGCAGGATGGTTGCTGCGTCGAGCAGTTGATTCCTTCCCGTTCTGGCATCCAAACGGGTGCAATAAGATGAGTCGATCATTTGCATCCATTCGCCATCACCGAAAGCATCACCATCGACTACCCATTGGGGGATTTTGTCACCTTCAACAAACTTGCGATAGACATTGAAGCGAAGGTGGGGATAATCGTCGGGATCATCCCGTTGCCAGTCACCGTCTTTGCCTTCACCGATCCATTCAAGATTGACCATAACCAGACCATCTTGGGAAACGACTTCAAGTTCGTCAAAGTCGTCAAAGGTGGTATAGGCGTACAATCCAACAAAAGCCGGAGGTTCAGTGTTGTAATCGTTTACCCAATCAACTTCCGATGCTGCTTTGGTGATAGCATCGTTCAGTTTGTCTACCGGAGTTTCGTCGGGATTTCTATGTTCGTTCCGCCAGTCCCTTCCAACCAAGCCCATACATCTTCGAGCGTGGCGTTCTTATTATCGACGCTGCAATCCCAACGAACGTCAAGGTCCGGGGGGAAGCTGCGAACGTAACGGTGCAGACGATACCCTTCGCCCTTATTTTTCAGAACGACAAGGGCTGTATTGAGGTGTTCGTACCAGACGGAAGTAAGGGCTGTGAGTCCCTTTTCCCATGACAGTCTACAACGAGCGAGAAAATACTGGTGTACGCCTTCCATGTTATTCCTTTCCTGTTGCCCTATTATATCTGCCGGATTTTCGGCTATGGAATTAGATACCGCCAGCAACTTCGCAAAGGTCGGCGGCGATTCTTTTCGCCGAATCTTTCGCTTCATTCAGCATGTAATCGTAGGGCCAACCAAAGTAACCCCCACACGAATCCAAATGGTTGCCTTCATCATCTTCGATGACATAGCAGTAAACCGCCCCGGTCAGATAGTCGTCATACGTTTTGACTTCATCAACAAGAGCCTTTTCAATTCGTGCCTTTACTTTTTCAGGATCCGTTTCCTTGATACCCAATTCGTCGAGCATCTTTTCAATGTTGGCATAGATGAAGCCAACCTGTCCCGAATCCCAAGGACAATCAAAGCCTCCAGTGTTCATCGTGATGCCGCTATGGTCGTACAGATAAAGCGGAAGAACGACAAACGCTTCCTCAAAGATTGCCCGCAAGTCGGCGTCAGAATCATCAGCCAATTCTCGTTCTTCGCCGAGTTTGTCAAGCGTTTGATTCGCCAAGTCCTCGAATAAATGACGAGGACTGTATTCGTCTGTCCACCGATGATAAGGTTCGTCGCCAAGGCTATAGTTGCGATTCCAGCAAACCATAGTACTAAGGTTATCCCATTCGGTACGAGGGTTCATCGGATCGTCGTCACGATAACACTTGATCGTCAATCCATCTTGTTTGTGTACGCTATCGGCTTCCATGTCATTCCTTTCCTGTTGCCGCATTATATCAGAAGGATTGCGACTATGGAATAAAGACGAGAGTGCAGTCGCTAGGCTTTTCGTACCAACCCTTGGCAATTTCAAGCCAAACAATGAATTCGTCGTCCGTATCCGGTTCAGGATCAACTTGTCGCCATTCATTCCAGAGTTCCAGAAGAACAGCATCCCAAAACTCTGTGCTGTTGGGGCCAGTCGATCTGGTATCTGCCAACAAATGATCGGGCGGAATAGCAATACCAAGAGAAACCGGATCGGCATCGTCATACAGTTTTAGGATTTCGATTTTCATGACTGATTATATCTCCTCAATTTTCGGCTATGGAATTAGCCGTTAAAGGTTCGGCTGGCATGAGAAGACCAAGCTTTCGTTGCCCTGTCCCGATGACGAGTACCACCATTGAGAACCTTTTTACCCGTTCCCGGTTGTTCTCCGCCTGCGGCTCTAGCAGCAATTCGAGCGTCCCCCTCCATCACAGACTGTATCGAGTGCATGTTCAGGGGCGTGCTGGTATGTCCCAGCCACTAATACCGTGTTAACGTGCCGAACAGGCTCGATAAAGCCTCTCCGACCGGTCCTCGACCATTTCCAGCGGTGGCTACCTCGGGTCATGAACCCCTACTTCCCCACATGGATGGACGCCCCTGAACATGCAGTCGAACGATCATTCGGTTGTCAAAGAACTCTGACCTTCAATATACCCTGTTGCCCAATTATATCAGGCAAGATGTATCTATGGATTCAAGTATCGGACCCAAGATTATGGGACCATGCCTCAATCGCTGTCTTGGCTTCCCTCAAACCAATACCAAGAGCGATTCGCAAATCCTTGATAGCCTGAATCTTCTTTCCCTCTACGAGAAGTTGAGTAACTTCCTCAGCGACATGCAAAGGAATCTCGTAACCATTGATGGTATGCAAGTCCTTGTAACCATGATCGGTGGCAGCTTCGAAAAGCAAATCCATTACCTGCCCTCGCAATGCGGTGTCCATCGAGGTGGGAGCATTACGCATGATGGCGTCGAGCAGGTTGACAACTTTGAAGGTGAAAGTATCCATGCCCTATTATATCAACCTATCCTTGGCTATGGAGAAGTTTGGAGAATAAATCAGGTTCGATTATGTCGTTTGAAACGATTCCATCAATTCAAGCATTTCCTGAAACGTAGGTGCGTCAACAATCTCGCTTTGACAGCATACCTTACCATTGATGGGTTCTTCGATCAAGGTCTTTTCCCGAAATGCCTGAGTTGCCTCGATAACATCGTCGAGGTTAGCGTAAGCATAGGAAAGAGCCAACAGGGTCAATTGTCTTTTGCGTTCAGACGTCATACCAGTAATGCCTCGATTTCTTCTGGGGGAACGTCCTGTTCGGTGTATCCCCAATTGATTTTTACGATCCAGAACTTGTATCGTAACCTTTCGGTGACGGGTCCGCAACCACAACTATCGTGGACGTGCTTATCGGCTTTGTTAGCTTCCCTCATCGTCAGATTATATCATCTTATTCCGGCTTATGGAGATGTCCGATCTGACTTTCCAGACACTGCTGACCGCAAAGAGGACAAACCCCCATTCGGGCCTGCTCAATCATCTCATCGGAAGGATTCCGATTGATCTTAATGGCAACGTCGAGTACATCCCTTTGCGTAGCATAGCTATGCTCGCCGCTAATGCCTTGTCCGCAGACATTACACATGAGGTCAAGCGTTTGGACAAGCTTGAGGTCCGGTTTCTGTTCGATAGATGGGGTAAGACTAAGACTCGTCATCATTTCTCCTTACATCGTTCCATACATGACCGCAATTGTTGCAAGCTTCCCCGATTAATGCATCGTCGGGAATGGGTTCATTGCAGTCGGGGCAAAGGGTGTTTGCATAATCCTGCCTGACTGCCAAGCCTCCAAATACTTTGTTGAGCGTTTTTTCTTCTTCGGTATCGAGGGATACGAAAATAACATCTTCAAAGTATTGGAGAAGATAGCGATCTCCATGCAGCAGAGAGGCAACATGGAGGCTTGCTGTCCATGCCTCATTTGAGGGAATATAGACCAGGGAGCCAGTCATCATGAGTGGACCAGCTTTCCCCTTGCCTCTAAACAAAAGCCAAGCATTATGCCAGTCTTCTGCATCCCTTTTCATCGAGACTTGGATTCGTCTTGCATTCATGAGTGATTATATCCGCCGAATTTCGGTAATGGAGAATCAGGCCATCTTGGCGATGTCATCCATCGTCAAGCCCATGATGTAGTCGATAGCTTCCTGCGGGACATCGGACTCCTCGCCTTCTTCGCCGGAACCAAGAACGAGGAACGGACCATTGATTTCATCCCCTTGGGTGAAACCGGGCCAGTAATGCTCGACAACCGCCGTCGCAACGGGATTGAAGGGCAGAGCAAGCATCTTGCCATCTTCGTTGATATAGGCATGAAACTTTCCGCCGTCCCTGTCAAGAGGATACATTTCGATATGCCCGCCGACTGCCTTCTGCAAGGTAGCGAGATCATCGTTGACTTCAATGACGGTTGGGAGTTCGAGTTCGGGAAGGATGAGAATTGCTTTGTTAGTTTTCATCGTTGCTCCTTTGTTGCCTCATTATATCAAGCAGAGACTCGTCAATGGAGTGGCGGAGAGTCGAACTCCGGTCCTGTGTTGGCTCTTGGGATACCAGCGGTCTTTGCGTGGGCTTTTATCCGCTGTTGGGAACCATCCCATGTATCTTGCTAGTCAACCAGTCTATACCAGTCCACCCCTGTTGTTGATCCATTATATCATGCAATTAACAACTATGGATTACCTTTGGAGGATTACCTTTGGAGTCCTTCAACAACTTCAAGAGCCGGGCATTTAAAACCCTTGCCATCCCGAACCCGCTTGATGCAGAGGGGATTCTTGGGTGCTCGCATGTTCGCCCCAACGAGTTCGTATGCCTGTCCGTCCCAAAGGGTAAACGTTTTGTTCAAGTCAGACGCTTTCAGACCGAGTTTCGAAGCGTTTCGCTTGAAAGCTTCGGCTTGAGGAGTAAGCGGTTTCTTGCCGCCTGTACTGGCATGGGTGACAACCAGTTGTAAATCGGCGGAGTCCGCAGCTTTCCTTCCCCTACCAAAGCGGAAGGTGATACCTTTTTTGACGCCAAAGGCTTTGAGTTCATCGAGGATGTCTGCTTTGAGGTCACGAAGTTCCGGGTTCGAGAGAAAATCAATCATGGGGATTCCTTTCTTGTTGTCTCATTATATCTGCTGAAATTTGACTATGGAAAAAACATCCCGCCTTTCGACGGGACGTTGCATCAGTGATCAAGCTTCTTAGCCCGCCATGTAAACCAGTTTTGCCAGAAACGGAATGAAAGACTGAACAACCGCTGATTCAAACAACTCTCCATTCTCATCCCGTACTTCAAGCCTAACCAACGGAATCCCCTTGTGTTCAGGTTTGGGATGAAAAAATCCAGCCCCAAACATTAACACTTTCGGATATCCACCTTCAGACGAATCTTCTTCAGGCTCGACGAATTGTAACTCAACACATCGACAACGATCATTCCACTGGATCGAACGATACTGAATCTCTCCCTTGAGTTCTTCGGTGGCGTACTCGTTCATCCTGGCAGCGATATCCATCAGAATGTCGATGATGTTTTTTCGTTGAGGTGGCAAGCCTTCTTGCGGACGGGGACGGGGACGGGGCGATTTATTTTCGGCGTTCTCATCCATTGGTTTATCTCCATTTAGTCAATTTCGGTGTTAATACGCAGGAAGCGAGCAGTCTACTCGCTCCTACGCTTTACCGGGGCAACGGTCAGTCATTTCAACTAACAGACTAACCGATTTCGTTCTCAATGTCAAGACGAAAGTTGCTCAACCATACTTTCGGGATCAATGTACTCATGCTCGTAAGGATCAGCAGAATCAGAACTTACGTCCTCTCCGGGTTTGATCTCGACAACAACGACGGCATCTTCTTCATAGTTGGCGTCTTGATTAACCTTTTGTACAGCATCTTCCAAACCGAGGTCATCGACGATATCGGTGACAATAGGTTCGACACATCCGACGACATGGACAACAACGTTTTGGGTGGTAAAAAATGCCTTACGCATTTCATCTACGTCCTCTTTGAATTCGTTGTCGGGATCATGCAGGCGGGCATGAACTACCATGTGTCGAATCTGTTCGGCAAGTTTGTCGGTGATAAGAATCATATCAATATCAATCCTCTCGCTTTGACCCATTCAAGGGCAAGTTGGTCCATCGTCTTAGTCCCGATGGAAAAGCCAGCGTTCAGGGTGATGCCACGTCTTGCGCTTACTCCATCGATAAAGACGGACTGACCTGTCTCAGAATCGCTGTGAGCGAAAACGACAAGTTCCTTAATGTAGAACGTACCATTTCGACCAGTGCAAATATCATGTTTCGGATCAGTCGGGATGTTAAGTTGCATGTTAATCCTTTCAATCCATTATATCAGTCATAGTTCGGCAATGGAGAATCCCATTGCTTAACGACGAACCCTTTGTACTCGAATTGAGATTTACCATCCCAAGACTGAATGAAGTCCTCGATTGCTTCTTTAACATCGTCGGGAAGATCGTATTCCTCTTGGAACCCCCATTGATGGTAGTAGTCGCCGGGCGGGAATTCGTGATAGAATCCTTCTGCCGACTGTTGGATATAAGTCTCAATCCATGAACCATCCTTAAGGATTGACCATCCAACATACGTCTGATTTTCCTTTCGATTGAATTCAGCATCGTCCCATGCTTCATAGATGGTTTCCCTAATCTTTTCCAAGTCGGTGGAGTGATCAATAATACATTCACCCATTCCCGGCGTATCAAAATCATCGCTAACCGAAACCTGGATGCAGAGTTTGCCTTGATCGTTCGAGATATTTGCAGAAGCGATCTCCTTTTTCGAGGCGTACCAGCCAGTGGTCCATCTGTGGTCCGGGCCTTGATTAAGGGCGTTCTGGATGCCTTCTTCGATTTCTAAATACCAATCGCCCAACCCGCAATGTGCTCCGTCCAAATGGGACGACATACATTCAAGCGTAGGAGGATCAGGCTTATGCAGCGGAGGGAGTTCAAGAGTAACCTTTACGGTCGTCTTGTCGCCATCCATACTTTCGACAACGCAATCTTTCTCAGATTCCATCGCCTTACGAAACGATGTAACATCCGTGATCTCGTCATCTTTAATCGTAAAGTTGTCATCAAGGAGGAAATATTGTTTTACTTCCTTTCCACCTCGTTTCTCCATGCGGAGGTTAGTAGTATCCAGAGTAATGTTGTTGAACGTTAGGGTGTAAGTTCTGGTGGTCATGATTCATTCTCCAAGCTAAAGGTTTCTGAAACCCTCAGCGGTGGAGAACCGCTATTACAATTAGCAGCGACCCATATACGTCACCGTGGTCCGTCCCGTGGTTAGGGTCTGCAACCATCTTTCGGTTTTATATATACACTGGACTTTGGGTTCTTACGCCCCGATTTCCAGTGATCCTCCACCGCAGAGACGGTAGAGGACGGGAAAATCAGTTAATGTTAGTCATGGCTCATCCTTTCTTTTATCTTCCCTTGCCCCTTCAAGGTCGATAATATGGGTCGGGTCTTCTTGGTTAATGTCGCCCCAAATGACAAGTCTCAGCTTGCCTTCGCAGATTTCGAGCAGGACAGGTTCCCCTTTTCCATCTGCGGAACAATGATCTCCATACCCATCAGGGCAGACAAGTACGCCTCTGTAGTCAATGACAGGCTTTACGCTTACGTTTAATGCCCTGTCTCCGTCGCTGACTTCTTTGATCGTTGTGTACATGGCGTATTATATCAAGTTACTTGTTCGCTATGGAATTGTCCGGTAAGCATTCCCATGATTGCCCCCATGACTTCTCTCGGTTCATCTTGCCATTCATCCTCAATCCAATAGGCAAGTTCGGTTTCCCTATCAGCAGCAACATAGCGAACATGCTGCGTACCATCGGAATCATGTTCCGCATTCTCAAAAACGATATAGTTACCGCTTGGAAGTTCAAGGGAAGTTTCGCCATCTTCGATAGGAGAATTACAGAAATGACTAAATTCGGCATCACTGAATTCAACCCATTCGCCTTCATGGGGAAGATCCAATAAAGCCTGCCAGTTGTCATACTCAAAAGCGTCGGCAGAAAAGAGGTCCCCCCAACCATTTTTATGGCTCCAATAAAGCCTGCATGGGTAACTATCGTTGATGGAATCCGTTTTGTTTATGCAACGAACGACATACATTAGACAGGTTCTCCCTTTTCATTAAGGACTTCGCCGATGCCGTAAAGTCTGTATGCCTCTGTCCATTCGCAATCGCAGTCAGTACATCTGACATTCATAAACATTTCATCTGCGCCATGAGCCTCTGACTTACCAGCTTCGATATTTTCGCTGCCGCATTCGGGGCAATGAACACCATCATAACCGCCCATGATACCATTACGATGAGGTTCGCTTTTACCACCAGCATGTACGACAACGGTGGTCTCCGTTTCAATGACCATCGTATACGTTTGAGCCAGACCGTCGAGGTCCATTTCGGCGAGAGCGTCAATGATTTCTCGGACAGCTTGATCATCGGGTATCGTTTTCATGTTTACATTCCTTCAATTTGACCAACGTCGATGTTGAAAACCAGACCGACAGGTTCGGGGATAGGTTTGGGGAACAATACCATTTCGATACGATTGACGTTATAGTAACCAACGGCTCCCCAAAGGGTTGCCCTGCCACCTTCGTCATTGGGGATAATGGTCATTAACCGTTTTCCCTGACCGGCTTCAACGTATTCCCACCCCTTTTTGTAGGTAACAACTCTGGGTTTACCGCAATGTCGGACAATGCGGTCGAAGTTGGCGGTTTCTTTCCAAGGATGAGGCATTGGTTTCCTTTCACGCCATTATATCAGCAGATTTTCGGCAATGGAAAATTTACCAATAACTAGGATTGTAATTGTATCTGGACTTTCTTCCGGTCGTGCCGCCGCCGAGAGGACCGAAGTGATAAGTTGCGTAGTTCCCGCCCCCATCTTCTTCATAAGATTCCCGATGGTACTCATCATTCTTAACGATGGTTCCGCCTGACTGACGCTTCCAATCAATCTCATCCAATGCAGAGAACAAGACGCCTGCCATCGGATGGTTATGCGCCCTTTCAACGGCATGGTTATTCTCATCAACGGCCCATGCAACAAGCTTTTCCTCATCGTTGAAGCAAATACTGGCTTCATCAAAATGAATGTTTGCCTGTTTGCTGATCGGGATAAGCTTGAGGTCTTTCTGTTGGGGATTGTGGGGCTTGCTCTTATCTTCGTTTCCAAAGATAAGTCGAGAGATAACCCAACGATCATCTTCGTCGCTGATACTCAGGAAGTTGCTTTCCCGAGTGAATTGGACGAGTTCATCAAAGTTGTCTTGGAAATAACTACCGAAGTCAAAGTTACGTTTCCGGTAGCCTGCCTTTTTCAGACGTTCATGAACCAGCTTGGCAACTTTCAACAGATACTTCTGCCGATCATTCCATGCTTTGAGAATCTTCTTTCGGAAGGCGGGATACTGTCCTGCCGGGATACGGATAGTACCCCTTTCCCATTCGTAGCAACTCATGATAGGTTCCTTTCCTGTTGACCCATTATATCAGCCGAAAATTCGGCAATGGAGATTTACTCCGCAACGGAGAAACCATTAGAATTACACCACTCCAAGGCATTACGCATTGCTGCTACCTCAGAGGGACCATAAAGCCTTACAAGTAAATACTCTACGTCCAATACATCAGCGGCGTCGGCATTACTGTAAACGCCACACCCATAACGAACACCTTGCGAGTTGGCATCATCCATACCCTCACATCCGGTATCCCGGTCATCATGAACAATGTAAGCAGGCGTATTGGCATCAAGCAATACCTCACCGCAGGTTTCGCATTCGATAGCGATGTTTACCGGATCGCAGTCGTTAGCACCTCTATATCCGACGCAGACGAGATCATGGCCTATGTGGGGCCTCAGATCGTTGTAGAGGTCGTTGAAGTTCAATCCCATGTCTGTAGTCCTTTCCTGTTGCCGGATTATATCAGCTTGTTTCCCGGCTATGGAAAGGCTCAGAACAGGCAGGATGCTGGGTTGTCCATGCGATTACGATCAATCATTGGCATAATGTCCTGGAGAAATGCTTTGAAGTCTTCGGGAGAGAGCCCATGTTTGATCGCCAAGTCTTCGGCATGATACGAAGCCAGAGCCCAAACATCTGGGGATAAAACGTTACAACTGAGCCCGGTCAGCATACAGACACAACCAATCAGGTTACGCTTCGTCTCGGCGGACATGGGCGACGATTCTACGACGGTTGTCATTGAAGAGGGATTGGCAGCATCCGGCACCGAATGCAGGGCTGAAATAGGAACCTTTGTCAGCCAAGATCCTCTCGAACTCTCCGCATTTGTAGACATGAACGTCTCCGGGTAAGGCTGCCTCTACTTCGAGGTGCTTACATTGCGTTCTTTCGGTGTTCCAAGCTCCGTATGAGCAGGGGACTTTCTTACAACACATGCCCGAGCCCACGCACATACCCGGATCGGCTTCGAGTTGGGCAAGTGTTGTTCTCATGTACTATTATATCAGACAATTTCCGTCGATGGAGATTCAACATCGACGAAGGTTGCCTCTTCGCCGCATTCCTTACAAATCCATGAATTCCCCGTATCCGGTCCATGGGTAGTTTGGATAGCTTCGCTAGACGAAATCCAATTACCAAACTCATCAACTAACCATTCTTCTTGTACATGGGCAGACGTATAGAAGCGGTTATGAGAAGGGTCGTTTGGGCATTGAGCTTTTTGGTTAATCATTTTCCTTGCGCCTTTTCATGTTCCAACTGTTTCCGATGAACCCACATGCCGGTATTGATCCATTGCGTACTTCCGGCAGTAACGAATACGGCTCCGCCTCCCTGTTCGTCCATTCTGTTCCTTGACGAGTAGTAGGCCCATTCCAAGCTGAATGAATCCTTGGACTGAAAATGCAACAGGAATGCTCCCATCAACTCGGCAACCTGATCCGGGTCACCCGATTCTTCGGTGCCAATGTACATGATCCAATCCTTGCCATCCTTGGGATCGGTGGCCCGGCTGAATTCGACATCAAAGCAAACACAACCCATCTCCGCATAGTTATCGAACAGTGCCATTTCTTTTGGCTCGGGAAGGATCTTTTTCCTCAACTCTTCGAGTTGTTCCGGTGACAGCCCGCTGTTTTCCGGGTTGTGAAGACAGAACATATCGTGCAGGACATCATCGTCCAACTGTTTTTCGAGCCATGCCTTTTCATCGGTGGTGATACTGACGGCGGTAGAGAATTGGATATAGTTGTTTGACATTCAGTGGTTCCTTTCCGGTTTATTATATCGGCCAAAAATCCGACTATGGAAAATCAGCTTATGCATTCAACCAAGTCGTTCCTACTCAAGAGGAAACGTTTCCCTTTGTGGGTAATAACGAGTTCGGCAGAGTCTCCAGCTTGGGTCAACTCCGAATCGGTGATACCGACTGAATGACCATGCTGCAAAACACAATTCATTGCCTTGAGAGCTTCAAGATCATCATTCGATTCAGGTTCGGGCTCAGGAGCCGGGTCGAGTTGATCGTGCATAACGTTCCCTTTGTGGGTAATGGCATTTCGGGCAGCCATAAACCTCTTCTTGGTTCGTACCGTCCATGTCTTTCATGAACAGTTTCAATTCTTTGCCGCATTCTGGACAATCAGGTTCAACGCAACTCGAACAAAGAGCCGAATGGTCGAAGTCCCAATGAGCCAAGATGGTATCCCAATTGATACCTTGATTAGCATCAAACTTACGAAATACGTCTTTCAACGTTTCGTAAGCCGCAGCATGAGTAGGGGTTACGCCACGATGAGCCTCAATGGTGTCGATAACATCTTGTACGCACCATGTAACCGCAATCTTATCGTTCCATTCTCCATGAAGGATGTTGAATACTGTTATGACATCAACCCCATCCTTGATAAGACCAGCGTCAAACAACCTCTGAGCCATTGCTGAAACATGATGAGAGTACATGAGCTAGGTTCCTTTCCGCCGCATTATATCAACAGAATTCCTGGCTATGGAAAAAGAAACGGGTCGGAAAGGGACCCATATGGCCAGTACTAATCAGGTTCGTCGTCGCCGATGAAGAGGATATCATCGTCATCCAGCCAACCATGAGTTTGCCCCATGTTATCTTCTTCGCTTTCCTGATCCTCCAAATATTGGATAAGAGCCTGTTTCGTCTCCGGGTCCTTCTCTGACCGCTCATCAATGAATCGGCAAAGAAGGATTATCTGACTAAGCTCGTTCCATGCAGTACGATCAATAAAGCTTTCAACGATTTCTTCAGTACTTCTTTCAGGCATGAGCATGTTCCCTTGCGTATATCCCCATGGGATGCTCTTCTCACTCCGTTGTTACTTTACCTTTGCAGCAATGCCAAGTTTTTTGTTCGTCCTTGCTTGCTGCTTTTGTTTCTTATCCCTTTCGTTGACTCGCCGATCTTCGATTCGACTCCGCTTGATCTGATACTCAAAGCTTGACATCCAAGCCAGCGGCGATGCGCTGCGGCAATCCCCCGCTTCGACCGACATAATCATATCATGGAAACCTCGAAAGAATTCCTCGCCATGAGTATGGGAGCCAGCTGTATTGATATCATGAGCCATTTCATGCGAAAGTAAGGCGAACAATGCTCCAACGCCAATGCTATCATTCAAGTTCAGTCCATCCAAGAACGAACGTTCAATGACGATATACGTTTCGCCATCGGTCCAACCATAAGCCGTCATTGACAGACCGATATGGATTTCTCTACCTTTCCAACAAGGCATCTTGTTGAGAATGGCAAGGATTCTCTTCTCGGTGGCTGTAAGACATTGACTGGTAAGAATCGAATAGCTTGAATTGAATTGCTTGCGCAATTCTTTGAACGGTTTAAAACAACCCTCAAGGTGACCCCAATTTTGAAAGAGGTCCCAATCAGCAGCAAACGCATTCGCCAACCAATAGAACAGGCGACCGGGATTGCCAGTAAATCCCAAAGCTTCGGGAAGATTTTCGTCAAGACAAAGGGCCTGTCCCTGTTGCATGAGTTTGTCAGCGATGATATCGCCATGCTTAGCAAAGGTCCATGCTCCCTTATGCTTGCGAATCTTTTCAAGCGTAACAACTCTGCCGTTGACATCATGGACCAACCCGATGTTTTTGACTTCATCGTAATCCTCGACACCATCCCGCAGGTCAATCAGCGTACTCAATCGTTCAGACTTATCGAGCGACCGACGCTGTTGACGAGTCTTTTTGCGATTCTTAATAACGACCTTGTCCATGTCTTGCCATATGGGGCAATCCGAATGGACATCATTGCGGGCGAAGTTAACTTTCAACTGTTTCTTTGAGACAACGATTCCGCTGACGCCGGAGCGATAAGACGGGATCGAATGGACGTATACGCCAAGGTTGTAAACCTTCAATTCCTCGCCAACTCCGAACATATAATAAGCGTTTTTATCTTGGCATGTCCATTCCAACTCTTTCGGGTCATTGTTCAACTGTTCTCCATCGAACAGAACGGGGATGGAGACAAAACGTACCAATTCCTGAATACGTTCCTTGAACGATGCAATGCTCGGATAGCTGTAGCCAATGGGATTCTGATACAACTCTACTTCGATCTTGCAACCCTTAGAGCGGGTATTCTTTTCCAAGAGCCAATCAAGGCCCTTGTTTTTGACATCGACTGTCATCTTGAATGGACCAGTCCGCCATACATTCTTACCGAATGCAAAAAGCTGACCTCGCCCCATTCTGAATTGAGCCCATATCTTGTTTTCCGACTCTTCATGAGGCGTACCAAACTGTTCAAAGAACAGTTCAACTTCCTCCCTTGTCGTAATACCACGACCATCATCGCCGATAGAGAGGACGGCTTTGTTGTTCTTCTCTTTCAGACTGATTCTGACGGTATTAGCTTTGGCTTCGATGGCGTTCATAACGCCTTCGAGTACAGCCTTTTCAAGCGTTCCTGCCTGACGTTGGATAACGTCAAGCAGAAGTTTGGGATGCATCGTAAGAGTACGTTGTTCTTTGGACATAAGTGGTTCCTTTCCAACCCATTATATCAGCCGAATTTTGGCTATGGAAAATGGCTTAAGTATTGTTCCCGATTGCTTCAACGGCAGTTTCGACGGCTTTAACAAATGCCGGAGATTCGATATCAATCCCTTCGCAAGCGGCAGCCAGAATCAATGATTCGACACCATCCATTGCTCTGTTGAAAGGATCATTAACATCAGCCGGTACGGTTTTCAGATCACTGATAATAGCTCCCCCGTACTTGTCAGTTTTAACCTCGATACCATAACAAGGAAGATTATAGTCCCTTGTCACGAAAAAGACTGACATATGGCTATCTTCCATGAATTCGTCGAATCGTTGGTCAATGTTTCCATGACCAAAGCCTTTGTCGGGCCAAACCCATGTAAGGAATGCCAAACCCAACTTGTATTCATCGTGAGTCAATGACTCACAGATGTAATTCATAACGCCTTCGGCGTCGGCACCCATGGTAGACCCGCCATTGAGCAACAACGTCTTGAGTTTTTCATTCCATTCGGGCGGACGGTTCATGGCTACCCTTTCAACTCGAATTCCGAATACTCAAGATGATTGTCAACATTGGTTACTATGGCAATAACTCGACCAGTCGCAACATCGGAGACATCGCCACCTTCCTGTATGGTAGTGGCAATCCTACCTTCATGCAAAGTGGCGATAATGTCGGCGGGAGACCAGTCGGGGTCAGTTACCCGAATCGTTTGCGTGAAATGACCCATCGCTTCAACGACAATGTCGATATCGAAACCCGAAGGTTCCGGTTGGACCATGTTGAAGGGCAAATACTCTTCCCATTCATCGACGACATCGCCCATTTCGTTTTCGTAAGTTACCTCATCGCCTGCAACGAATTCTTGGCTGACGAATTTGCCCGCATACGGGTCAAAGGTCTGAACAACGAATCCGACTGTAACTTTCTTAAGCATGGGTGTTACCTTTTATCCCATTATATCAAGGATATCTCAGCAATGGAGAATTATCCTTCCTCAGCAGGAATCCATTCAATGTCAAGGTCACCATTGTTTTCGGGATCAGGTGTAGCGATAAACTCAATTCGGCAATCATCTCCAGATTCATCGTCGTTGATTTGAGTCATCCCTCTTTCCCAGAAATGGGGATCGTCAACGTATTCTTCGCCATCGGTGCGATCATAGATCTTGTCAGCCATATCCATGATTTGTTCGTCGGTGGCATTGTCTGGGACTTCGACAAGACAAGTATACTCGACTCTTGTCAGAGCCCCTAAGCAGACTCGTACAGCTCTCATGATGTTTCCTTTCCTGTTGCTGCATTATATCAACAGGATTCCTGGCTATGGAAAAAGCCCGCCCCATACGGAGGCGGGCTACAGGAAAGATACAGCCTAGATCAGGTCTCAGTCAGAGACAACGATGGTCGTTCCATCGACCTTGACTTCCAGATGAGTCTTTCCGTCCAGACCAGCAAGAGCAAGCTCCTTCTGGTTCAGACGGATGCGACCATCCGCATTGACGAAAAGCATCGTAGCCGCAGACGAAAGATTCGGCATCTGAGCCGCAATCTTCAGAGTCGAGCCGTCAGCGTCGATGATTGCCGATCTGCCGGGATTAAGGCCAACCGACTCCGCAACATCCGGCGAGATTTGCAATCGCTGCTTCGCCGTCAGAGCTTGACCGGTTGCAGTTGCAGTTGCAGTTGCAGTTGCAGTTGCAGTTGCAGTTGCGCCATCATTCGGGGACGGGATATCATCGCCATCATCGTCGCCGTCATCGTCAACGTCATCGTCAACGTCGAGATTCGGAGAGGGGACGCTACCAACGCTGGTCGGGGCGGCGCTGCCGCCTGCCTTAACAACGCACTCGTTGGCGTAGACAGCCGGGTCAACCGATGCCGGGTAGAAAATCCACGGGTTCGGCTTACCGGAGGGCTGGCCGACGAACAGGCTGGCGGTACGCAGATAACCATGCGGGGCGATCAGCGTATCCCAGTTCCGGATGACATGATTCTTGAGATGCCAGTTGGGCTCATCGGCCCCCTTGGCGGACGCTTCGCAGGCGACCTGATAGCCGGTAAACACCTCATCGGCGGCGATATGAGCGGCAATCTGATCTTCGACAAGGACTTGATTCGCAATGTTGCACATTTCGGTTCTCCTTTGGCTTTAGCTCTTTGGTTCCTTGAGACTATCGGTTACGCAGATACATTATATCAGAAAATCTCCAGCTATGGAAATTATCCGTTTGACTCATAATCCTCCGGCGTCGGGAACGTTAAATCACCGCATTGCAGGCTGATTTCGCAGTCATTCATCTGCCATTTCCCGTTTGACATACGTTTGTCGCCACCCCAATGAGCGTAGTCCGCCGCCTCAGTCATTTCGCTTACGACATCGACCTCAAACCCATCAATCTTGTTGACGATGATATAGCTTCGAGGATCAGTAGACATTCGACGCACAGCAATAGGATCGAAAACGGTGTCATCGTTGACATATTCCCGGAGTCGTTTCAATTCCTTTTTCAGAACGTCGGGGACTTCGGATTCATCGGGGGCAAAATAGATGGAGTAGTCTTGACCATAACAGAAAACGTCAAATCCCCCACAACCTCCGCCTTCGAATTCGACGACGACTTCATGGATGACTTTATGATCGTTTTCGATCAACAGGGAGACTTTACCCTCCATGATCGTCTTATCCTCAGCTTTGCTACCGGGATAGATGAGAGCAGTGTCACCAAGTAATGGGAGTTTATCAGGCATTGGGTTTTCTCCCGAATCGCATTGCATCGAGAACTTCGTGCAATTCGTCGATTGCTTTGTAGATCAGATTTTCAAACGATGCTTCGGTGTAGCTTCCATTTTCCTCTTTGAGATCATGAGTCTCCCGGACCAAGAAAAGGAAGAGGGTATCACCTGATCGTTTGGCATCCTCCAAGAGCGTATCCATATCTTTCAGTGACGTTTCCGGATCAAGGTTCAGTAAATCGCCATGCGGATAGCTTTCGTAGAGAAGTTTGGCCATTTCGTGAGAATTCATGTATCTTTCCTTTCGCCGTATTACCAGCGATTTTCGGCTATGGTATTGTTACTCGGGAAACCTGTAGAAGACCCCATCAGAAAAAGCTTCCTGCAAGGCATCCCACAACTCTTCATTCATGTCATCTCTCCGGTCGGTTTCCATAAAGCACTTGAAAGCCAAACCAACCTCTCGTCGGCCAGGGAACCCAACCAAAAGATCAATAGCCTGTCGTATAAGTTTCTTATCATTACGGGGGGCTGTCCTGAGAATTCTTTCCAACTCTGATCGGAAGAAAGTAACAGTATCAACCTTTTCCGGAACATAGATCGTAATGGTTTTGGGAAGTCGAGGCATTTATGCCACCTTGTTCTCAGGGAATTTCTTCTGCAACTCGGCGAGCGTATCCAAGTCCCGCAAGCGAGGCTGAAACAGAACGCCAGTACCATTGCTTGTCATGAACGGATATTCAATCTCAGCATACGGCGTCTGACCCGCCTTGACCATTTTATGGAAACGGTCAACGTATCCAACCGACAGAGCAGAGCATTTACCCCGATTGCCATTAAGGCAATCAATGATAAAAGCTCCCTTAGCAGGACCGTCGCCCGTATCTTTGCCGGGTTCGTGATCGAGAACAGGGAACTTGCCTTCCCGCAGAATCTTAAACTTGATTCCCTTGCTTCCGTCATGAGGCTTGATAACCAAACCTTCAACGTAATGATCCAGCTTACAATGATGCTGAATGAACTTCCATCCTGCCTTGACAGTCGGGAAACGCTTGACGGTTCGCAGAGCTTTGAACGAATTGGCGGAGATGTCGAAAAGCTCGTCGAGCTTGGCTCGAACATCGACCGGCAAAGCATCCGTCCAATCGTCACCGTCAAGCTCATTGATCTGAAAGGCGTAGAACAAACCTTTCTGCCAATTGATACTTGCGTTGATGTCATGAACGTTACCGCCGGGTACGGCGATTTCGCCTTGGAGCTTCCAATTGAAGCCCTTAAGCTCTTGAACGATGTGAGGGAAGCGATCATCTCGGACGATGCCACGCTCGGAAACGAGATGTTGACCATCCCATTCCATGCAGGTTCCGTCATGCTTCAATTCCGTAACAACGTCGGTACGGTCGATGACGGGGTCGATTGTCTTGATTTCTTTGTAGTCAGGCATGAGGCTTTTTTCCTTTCGTACCAGATTATATCAGAGGTTTTGTGGTTATGGAGAATTCAATCCCACCAATAGCGGGTATATCCGTCGTCTCCCTTATACTGGTGCATTTCATCGCAACAAACAGCAGCCATCGTCGGGAGTCTCTTACGACTCTTGACGTAAAGACATACGCTGCCTTCCCTTGCGATAAGGAATTGAGTATCTTCGGGAAACTTATCGATCAGATCAGGCTCGAATTCATTGTAGCCGGGAAAACAATCAGGTTCGGGCGTACCATCTTCAAGCGTGTATTGTAACACCCGAGCCATGGTAGCCTTGGCAGCCGTTCTACCGACAGGGAGATTGGCCCGGAACCAGAGATTGCGATATTTGTACGCTTTGTTTTCTCGTACCTGATCGCCAACAGGGAAGTACCCATGGGAATCCGCATACGCTTCCATGACAGCAGCCAAGACATCATCTTCACACATAGCTTGCGGAGCTTTGCGAGTAACTCGAATATCGAGAGTATTCGTTTCATCCCAAAGGGGGCGATGAAGCCGATAATGAACCGCAAGATCAGTTAACCATGCTGTCATTTCAGCGAGACTCTCCGAGTCGGGAAAAACAATTCTAAGCTTTGCCCCATAAGCTTGATCGTAATGGGCATAATGAGTCTTGCCGCCCAACAGTTGGGCCTTACGTCGAATTGTGTTTGTCTGCTGTATCATGGAACATTATATCTGCCGAAAATCGACTATGGAAAACTAAATCACAATCAATTCCCGATCAGGGATAGAATAGACAGCGATCAGATTGTGAACAGGACTTGCGTCCCCATGTGACTCGCATTCGGTGTCCTCTTGACCCATTCTTCGCAGATGCCAAGAAGTGAATCGTTACTAATATCGGGGAGAAAGATATGCAAGCTATCCGATCCTGAGAAACGTCCAATTGTAATGAACAATTCAAACATGATTTATCCCCATTGATCGGCCATTGCGTTTGCGATACCAACGTAGGTATAACTTCTTTTCTTAGCTCGATCCGGTGACGGACCAAGTTTATTCTGCCCGCTCGGAGTTTGATTGTCCCAATACCCGCATTCAGGCTTAGACAAAACATCCGTATGAACCAGCTTAGGAACATTCTTTAACCAAAGGCAAGTACCCTTAGATTCGGAATGACCAAAGTGATACGGCTGAATGATCTGATCCGGTTTACGGATACGAGTACTAATACAACCAACCGGATTCTCAATGACGATTTTATCAACGTCAGCATCAAAGAATGCTTGGACAAACGCCAACGCCTCTTCCGTTTTGATTGCTCGTTCGGGGCGACGTTTGTTCCAATGCAATCCGCTGGACGTAAGATAAGTGCATGGAGGATGAGCGATCATAAGATCCCAACCATCGGCGATGACTTCAAGTACATCCCTTTGGAAGTGAGGACCGGGCGACTCGGTAGGTTCCAAGTCGCAAGACCAAGCATCATGTCCTTTATGGATAAATGCGTCTCGGACGGTCCCGCTCAATTCACATGCAATGAGTACTTTCATGATCCATTATATCAGCCAAAATTTGGCTATGGAAATTCAGCAACCGTTTGGCGTAAACTCAATCAGATAAGTCAAGTCAGCTTGCGACGTTCTGTAAACGATCATCTCATTGTTTGAAACGCAAGCACCGGCTTTAGCATACGTCGAATCATAACCAGCCGGAGCTTTACGCATCGACCAATTAGAATTGTTGGGATGATGAGGCTTGCCCATTGCAACGTCAGCAAGGAACATGAAACGCCGATCCGTTCGCCCGCCACCTGCCCAAGCATTCGTGGCATAACGCAGGCTCTTAGTCGATTGATCGGAGAAGTACAAACCATCGCCAAACATTCGACCAGTAACATGACCAGAGCTTGACGACGGAATAACCAATCCGCCCTTCAAGATCGAAAGTAAGTTGGACGCTTTCGTTCCATGCCACAACTGCATGACGCCGCCGACAATCATTCCGTCAGTCTTAAACGCCGAACGAACAGGCGGAAGATGAACCGCCCAAACCGCCTTGATATCCAAAGTGGCAACGTCGTAATGATTGCCTTTGTCAGCTTTGTATTTCTTACGAACCGCTGCGACAATCTTCTTATCAGCAACCGGCTCAAGCTCGACGGTAAAGACCTTGGGAGCATCAGCCTTTTTCTTTTTGCCCTTAGTCGGCTTTGCATTGGCAGTCAACGCATCTTGAAGCGAAGATGACAACGCATCCAAAACATCGTTCTGCTTTTGAACGTCAGCAACGCATGAGAACAAACGCTCATGCCAACCTCTGGTCATGCCGACATTCTGCGGAATCAACATGCAGTATTCGGAGACAACATCGAGGCAACCCTTTTTGTTAATATCTCCCTTGGCGACATAGTCACCGATAGGAACAAGCAAATCCCTTGCTTCATCAATGGCCGACGCTTCAACCAAACCTCTAGGGGTTCGGAATGATCCCGCCGATTCATCAAACGTGATCTTGGTTGCCGACGTGATTGTATGAATGTTGGCATCGACCAGATACTTAACCAAGTCCTGAACAACTTGGCTGCCCTGAATCTGATCCAAAGCGATCTGCAACAATGATCGCTTGTTGGAAGCGACCTTTTGACTACCGGACGATGAGGCGGCATTCGATCCCGCCACGGTTCGTTCCTCTTGATAGCCCTTTTTGATTTTCGAGTTGTACCATTTATCAGCAACGGACTGTCCGCCATTCTTAGACGGCTGCTGGTTTCGAGTAACGCCGACCCGTCCATTGATGACAACGAATCGCCCATCGGGCAAAACGTAGGCTTCGAGGAATTTGTTATTGTTTACGCCAACGTCCACCATGATAAGGCGGGTCGTCCAAGTAGCGGTTTTGAGGATACTTTCGTCAACGAATCCAGAATCGCCGGGCTTAACTGTAGGCATGATTGGGCTCCTTGCTGTTTGTCTTTGAGCGTTCCATTATATCAATCGGATACCAGCTATGGAGAATTTACCATACTGTTCATCCGATGTCAATCATTGGCATCCACATGGGTTCACTCTTGTGACTTTTAATCCTTGGTCATTCAACGAATCCAAGAATTTACCAGCAGTACCATCAATAAGACTCGCCCCTATGGTTTGTTCCAAAACCAAATGAACTGATGACGAGATGTCCGCCTCTTCGTCTCCAAGTAATAGAGGACCTTGATCAGGGGTTTTCAGATCCCCCTCCTCGAAACACTCAGCCAGACTAGCGATTTCACCCAGGAATTTGTCCTGTTCAATCTGAGAAGACTCGAAGAATCGACGAGCATTGAATTGACTGTTGGTAAACGTTGCCAACAATAAGTCTTTTGCGAATTGACTTTGCACGGTATTTTCCTTTCTGTTTATGTAGGAACCTGCATTCGTTTCTGGATAGGAAACGCTTTATGTTTGAGCAATGGGATAACATGTTTCCATTCTGCTCTGTCTCCTACCGTCTCCGGAACCAAGCCGAAGTCTCTATCCCGAAGGACAATCGTTGGGATTGCTTTGTCCTTCAGAACTTGTTTTGGCCCTTCAACATAGAAGAGCGTAAGTTTCTTTCGTAACGACACTAAGCCTTGATCGTCGCCCCAGATCACATGCACCAAGTCCACCATGACTTGCGTTCCTTGTACTAATGTTCCCTGATCATCTCATAATAGCGATATCGTTAGCAAATTCAATAGGACCTTTGCCATCGATTTCGTTCCCTTCGTGGTCAGTTTCGTATCCGTCGAAATTCGGCTTATCAACCATGCATCCAATAGCTACTCCTAAAACCAGCAGCAACAAATCAATGTCTTTGATGGCATCTTCAGAGCATTGGATGACGGTCTCCGCCAACTGTTTCGGACGCATGATGATACCTTCCGCCAATTCGGGAAGGATATGAATCTGAATATTCATTTCGTCTATACGGGTGACAGCAACTTGACGAATCTTTTCCCACACGTCTCGACTTTCCTTCAGTCTATCCTTGGCAAGTCCAGACGGTTCGTTGATGATACGAATGGCATGCTTGTATTCATCTTCTGAAAGCTCAAGACTTTCGGCGAGAGAGATCCATCGACGACAACGGTGGAACACCGCTTGTTCGGGTTTATCAAACCGGATGGTTTCAATGATTCTCATGCCGTTACCATTTCCTTTCGCTTTCGCCGATTTTCTCGGCGAACACCCAACTTTATATATCGGGTGATATGTTTACGAAAAATAGCCTGTCTCATCGGTGCGCCATGAACAATGATAACCGGATAACCCTTTATACCATTGTGTTCGCCGCCCCTACAAGCTCGGCATTGTTCGCAAGTAAGACGTTTGCCTGCCTCTTTACTTGCCGGGCAAACGAATCCGCCAACCGGAATCGGAGCATGAACTTGGCGAGCATAAAACGGTGTCCAGTTTACCGCCAATGCTTCCCTTACCTCAACTTCCGTATCGCATGACGCCATGCAATAGTTACGAAGCTCAGGGTCAATACTTCGATCTTTCCATTGATGGGTATAACCGGTCCAGTGCTTAGCAACGCCGCAAAGCGTTTCCCATATGAACGTAGGAACGGCAGCCGGATCGCCATAAGCTCCGATGCGTAAGAAACGATCCCGGAAGTAATCAAGGTGTTCCGGCTTTGCATCTTCATAGCTTCCCGCTTTATAAGCCAAGTAGACTTGACGGGGGCCATGAATAAGATTGACGTAACAACTGCCCATGATTCGGTGTTTACAATCGCCGCATACCGAAACATCGTCACCCTCAACATGAGCGGTGATAGGATCGGTATCCGAACGAATGATCCATACCTGAATCATATCGCCCGTTTTCTCATTCTTTGACTTGCGACCGATGCCAGTGGCGATTGCCACAATCGGTTCGTTGTCGATCAATGATGGGCCTTTGTAGCATACGATGCCAAGTGCTTTTTTCATCGAGGCATTCCTTTCCTGTTGCCGAATTATATCAGAGAAGATATCAGCTATGGAGTTTCCCGTCAAGGCCAACAATAGATACCAGCCCCGATCAGCATCATTCCAATGACAGCCGTCAATCCTACTTTCGTTTGGATTCCAATCCCAAGCGTAGGGACTCCAAAGGTAAACAAGAGCAAAGCTGCAAAATATTTACCTTGACCCTGATCGACTAACATAAACATGTAAATGAAAAGAAAGAAAACCGCTTGGCAGGTTAAAGGCAAAGAGATAGTAGGTTGGAAGGGGAAGATGATATCGGAACAGATACCAACTAAGCAGCAGGTAAATCCGAACCATGCGGCAGCAGCTTCATGATCGCTGCACCAAAGAAAGATGCAGCCGATCAAACCAATGATTGCACCAATGAAAGCAAACATGACTTAATCCTACATGAATGCGAACCAGAAGCCAACCAATAATCCTAACGCTCCGGCAACCAAGAGGTAGCCAGTCTTAGTAAAGATTGCACGATAAATCATTGAAGCTGCAAACGCAAGACATAATACGCCTGTCATTTGCGGAGCATCAACGCCATAGTCAATGGGGTTCTTACCTTCCGGCAAACCCATCGCCCAGACAGAGAACACGACAAGGGCAGCGAAAACCCAACAGGCTCCGCCCCATCCCCAAGCAGATTCATTGTCAGGGTCACCGTCATCGGGAGCATTAAGCCATTTGAAGCCCCATACAAAGCAGCCAAGGGCAACGGCTCCGCCGACAAGATTCAGCACGACTTGGTCATTTCCGTTCATGACCTATTATATCAAAGGTTTAATCAGCTATGGAAATTAACGGTAGGCATGTAAAGGGTCTTCTAGACGGGACTTAATGCATTGCATCGCCTTTTTCCTGGTGCCATATTCGAGTACAAAACCCTTTTGAAACTTAATGATGGTGCTTTCGATATGGACAGCATCATCTTTATGAACTCGAACGACTACCCAGTTTTTGGGCTTTGGGTGTTGGAAATATTCGTTCTCTCCATTGAGGCTGCCAATCAATCCGTTAGTAACTTCCCGATCATTCATGAACTTTTCGGCAACAACGATTCCATCGAAAGGAAAGACGTTACCCAACAGGTCGGATCGGTGCTTGTCCAGTGCAATGAGAACCAGGATATGATTAGAATTGCGCATGCAATTTCTCCAGAGCTTTGTACTGAATCTGGCGGACACGCTCTTTGGTCAGGTTAAAAATAGCACCGACTTGCATTAAAGTCATGGGTCGATCATTTGTAGAAAAACCAAACCGCATGTCGATAACCCGCTGCTCCATATCGGAAAGATCGGCAGAATTGTGCTCCAACACGAAATGCATGTGATCCAAGTCTTCTTGAATCTCAACGCTCGCATCTATCACGCCTTTTTCAAGGTGAGGATTGAAATCACTAGCAATGCGATTGTGATATTTGTTGTACTTTGACAGGTCCAGAGAGATGGCCTGTTTAATACCTCTCCATGCATAGGAGGAAAACTTGAATCCTCGACCGACATCAAATCCACCAACGGAAGCTCGAACTCTATCGAGACCGGTAGCAAAGAGTTCACTACCAATACCGGGCGGAGTTCTTGGGAACTGACGTTTGATTACGGCAAAAACCAAGCCGTAATTATAAACGCACGCTGCATTCTCCAATTCTTTTGACCTGTCATACCAATCTAAAAGCTCCTCAATCATAACCATGTGCATGGGACGGCGGAGGATAAGTTTTCTGATACGTGAAACATGCCAACGAGTCAGATTGTATCGTAAAAACAGTGCTCGCTCATCTTCCGCAGACAGGACGGGGAAGATCTTAAGCTGTTTTCTGAAACCTTCGAGAGCAAAGTTCGCCAGCCAATTGTTCCATGAAGCTTCTCGTTCGGCGATATCGCCCGGAATCTCCATCATTTCAACTTTGCTGCGTCTCTGCTCCGAATGAAACAACTTATTATCCTTGAACTTGTATTCGATCAGGATATCCCGGAAGATTTGCTGTCGTTTGGGTGACAAGGCTTGAACAGACGGGTGGCTCATCCGTATGTCAATGAGTTTTTGATGCGGTATAGGAGTTTTCGTTTTCATTGTCTTCTCTTTCTTAGACTCATCATAACATGCCTTAGCTCTGAATACAATCTTTCCTTTTGTCCATCTGGGGTTGTTTTCGAATGGACCTTTACTCCATCGTCTGCTATTAAACGCCATACATGGCTGAGTAGTATGGGTAGAGTTATCAACTCCCTCAAGCCCTTGATCTTCAGCATAATGCAGCGATCTTCTATATCCGGAAGCTCTTCGTTCGCCGATTTTATCAACGATCTGAGTAACCAGGGGTGTCCGCTCATATACTATGGGACAGGAATTGGCTCTTTTGCGGGCTTTCATGTTGACATTATATCAGAAAATTATCGGCAATGGAAAATGGACCCGGTAGACATCTCACCAGCCACGCCTGGAAAGATGTCTTAAAAGAAGCAAAGAAGTGCGATCTTCTTTGCAGCAACTGTCATATTGAAATCGAAGATGAACGATCTGATTCTCGCTATAAAAATCATCCACTTTTGCAATAATGGGAGCAGCAGGATTCGAACCTGCGATGGGCTGTTACGCCGACCGATTATGAGTCAGTTCCTTTCGACCACTCAGGGCATACTCCCTTATCAACTGCTAAGCCTCTCAGCTACCCGCCCTGCTCTGACCCCTGAGCTACGAGTCCTTATAGAGACCATACACGAAGTACCAGCCCGGTCGAAGAAAACCGGTGCCGCCGTAAACTCTTTCTCTTTGCGCCGACTTCTTCTTTACCAGAGACTGAAGAGTACGATAAACCTTTGACCTCCATCTGGGATGATCATCCAAAGTCTCCTCAGAATTGAGATCAACGTTGAAGTACTCTTGGATCTCTTGGGTGAACCAATTAATAGATCCACCGATCTTGGCTGGGTCCGCCATGATCTGAAGACAAAGTTCTTCGATACGTTCTTGAGAGATCTTCAGCATGGACAGATTATATCAGAAATCTGTCAGCTATGGAGATCTTATTGCTCGCCTCAGTATGGCTATGATTTTGGGATTATTCAACATCAAGGCTAGTTGATAAGGGGTGCGACCCGCATTATCTGTAACCTCCATGTCCGCCCCATCTTCAGCCAACTTCTGTACCGCAGGGATATCCTCGTTCCAGATCGCCTCATGAAGAGCTTCTCGACCCCAATTAAATTGGGAAGACTCCTCAGGCTCCGGCTCTGGATCTGGTTCAATCCCTCTGGCTATTTGTTCTAAAGCTATTAAATCATCAATGCTTATTGCAGGCGGAGCTATGGACTCCTCTCGCAGTTCTCTCCAAGGATCTATGATATCCTTAAGATCTTCGCAGATGATTTGTAGGGTTCTTTTCCTTGCTTCTGGGGGCAAATGGCTGAGCCGCTTCCCTGCTTCTTGTATAAATTGATGCCGTAATTGCACATGACTTCTCCTATAAAACTACTTCAGGATAAAGCCTCCGTATTTGACTAGATTAGAGTATCGCAAACAGATTTCAATACCTTGTTACCAAGAATATTCTCGGCAATATCACTTTAGGCTGCCACTTCTTCCTCTTCGTCCGGTGCATCGACATCCTCAGTCCAGTTATTGTCGAACTGGGGATCGAACTCTTCGGCGAGCCATCGTGCAACCTCTTTACCATTTTCGGTGCCGTCAAAGCGATCCCAGAAATGGCCAGCCCAATACTGAACCGCCGAGCAGCAATAGAACGAGTCATCATTATCCAATCCGTGATCGATGACCTTGTTAGCCCATTCGACGACTGCTTCTTTCGTCGGATTTTCGACAACTTCTTTGGAAACGGTGACAGGGCAATGCCCCGAAGGAATCGCAATATGATTCAGACGTTCTTTGTTTACCTCTTTATCCATCAGGATTGCAACAAGTCGAGTAAGAGATGGGGTCGCACAGATCGGAGGTTCCTGAGGAATAACTTCATCCTCAACGGGTTCCGGATCGGGTGCTTCTTTTGCCGGTCTCGGTGCAGTAATCTTGGGCTTGTCCGCCTTAACAAACTTGAACCCGCAATGGGGACAAGCTCGACTGGCAGCCCCAATAACTTCATCGCAGTCCGGGCAATACTTCTTACCCCTGCCCGCCGACTTCTTTTCGAACTCCGCCTTCTTGCGATCTTTTGCTCCGGCGACGAACTCATGCTCGCAACCAGGACAAAGAGAAGTCCGGACACCAACTAACATTTGGCATTCCGGACACGCCTTCTTGCCTCTTGAACCTTTAACCATAAGAAACTCCTTTCCTTATGACTCATTATATCAGATAAGCTAGGCACTATGGAGAAGCATGATAGACATGTATCTCCTTTGAATTGATGAGATTGGTCATTGTCCATACGCCCGTCACGACAAAAGAGACAAAGACGGCTACGGAGAGCCATGCTTTGATCTTCCAATTATCGCAAGGCATACAAAGTTTTTGGACCAAGAAAACAAAACTAATAGTTGCTACCAACAGTAATGCAGCGGGAACCAGGACTGTTATAATACCGTCCACTTGGTTCTCCTTAGTTAACCATGAAGTTAGCGTCATACTTTCCATGGTCGAGTAACCAAATCCTCCATGAAAGTGGCTATCTGATCTTCTCTTTCCTTGACGGTATTATACCAGAAATGTAATGCCCCTGGCAAGATTCGAACTTGCGACCTTAGCTTTAGGAAAACTCTGCTCTATCCTACTGAGCTACAAGGGCTTAATGGCCTGTTAAAATAGACAAAGTACACCTGGAAGGACTCGAACCCTCAACCTTGAGAATCAAGATAGCTTAATATTTTGACCTAATTCTCTCATCCTTTTGTTATGTTCATTCAATCCTTTGGTAACTGGTGCAAACGCTTTTTTGATCGATTCGTTAGCCTGTTTAGATGCCTCAACCCACTTCCTTATCGCAGCCTCGCTGACTCCGAATTTCTTCCCAATCGCACATTTACTCATTGACTTAAGCAATTCATTCAATTCTTTTTCAGATGGTCTGTTTTTTACTTTACGTTGCGAAAGTTTTGCACATTCTTGAGAACAGAAAGTCATACCTCCCGAATATTCCCCGCACTCAGAGCAGGTCTTGACGATGCTATCAAGCTCCTGATTAATATAATGAACATCCCCATTATCCGAAACCTTGATCTCCAGGTCTGGATTGTGATGTTCTGTATGGCATACTTTGCAAAGAATAGTGCATTTCTTCGCTTCTTCATAAGCCTGCTCAAACTTGTGGAAATTAATGAGATGTCCAATAAAAGCGTCTTTCTCGTCTGGATCACGGTGATGAAAATCCAGGGCAGCCGCATTGCGATTATATCCACATACTTCGCATTTGCCTCCTAGTAATTCGATAAGCTTTCGCTTTTGTTCTGCTCGTTTCTTGGCCGTCTTATGCATGATAGCAACTCCTTATAAAGAATAAAGTTACTATCACATTCGAACTCTCAATCTAAATTCCTTTTTGATAGTTCGAAAATATCCCGCCCAGGACTCGAACCTGGAACTTTCGCATTAGAAGTGCGATACTCTGTCCAATTGAGTTAGCGGGACTCTTGCTCTCTCCAATTGAGCTACAGGTGCATTTATATCGTGAAGTGTTCATCCAAGAAGTCAAGCATCACTTGTTTCTTAGGATTATCGTCATCCAAGACTTCAGCATGCAACCTCATCATGTTGATGCACAAAGCTCCAGACTCAGCTTCTGTCATATGAATTGTCGTTTGACCACCATCTTGATCAGCAAAGACAAGTTGAACCAAGGTGTTAAAACCTTGTTCTTGAACGAAGTCAAGATCAGAAATAATAAGGATGTCGTAATCGAGAACGGTGCATAAATGCAGTGGAATGTCGGTGTAATCGTTTTCTTCTTCGAGATGGTCTTGGTCTTCGCTCATGATGTTATTATATCAAGGCAAATTTGGGTTATGGAAAAAATAGGGAACTCCACCTGAGCCTAAGGCTTCAAAGTTATTATGCCAACTTTGCGAACGGTGGCCTTACCGACACAAAGTCAGACACCCTGTTTCGACCTTTCGGTCTAATATGACTCTACTCGTCCGTCAGAGGATCCAAAAAGCTACCGCAGACGAGCAAATAGCGGAGACAGGATTCGAACCTGTGACCTGGTGGTTATGAGCCACCCGAGCTACCTAACTGCTCTACTCCGCAATCTTAGGTTATCAAAGGCCATTACGCTTAATCTAACATATCCTGCGTCTCTTGTCAATAGCCTTGTCTTGACTTTCCGTCGTAATGCCATGTATTTATGGAAAACCTTGCCAATCAATTTTGCACCGTTCATTGCAGAGCCAGATCCATCCCGCCACCCCCGGCCCCATAGAGATCCATCCCCATAACGGAATGTCGCTAACGTTGGGTCCCCAGTTACTCAAACGTCCAACGCCAAACATGAGGAAAAGACTCAAGACAAGGACGGTTAAGTCAATTGCAAGTTTGATTCGATTCGGTTTCATGTCTCATTATATCAGCTAGATTTTGGCTATGGAGAAAAATCTGAAAGCTACCGGTGGGGCTCGAACCCACGACATCCTCCTTACCAAGGAGGCCATCTTCCAACTGATGTACGGCAGCATGTAAAGTCCCCCACCGGATTCGAACCGATAGCCACTCATTACGAAAGAGTGATGTTGCCATTTAACACCAGGGGGACAAAAGGGCCACCGAGAGGAATCGAACCCCCAACCCGCTCCTTACAAGGGAGCCGCTCTACCAGATTGAGCTACGGTGGCATAACAGAGAAAGAGGCTGCCTTCTCTCTGTTAAACATACGCAACAGGGACATGCCTGGCAGTTGTAAGGGAGTAACCCCGATACACGTATGTTAAGTGGCTAGTCCCGGTTTCGAGCCGGGCTCTTCCACTCTTCAGGCGGACGCTTTCACCAGATTAGCTTACTAGCCTTCGTTCTCTATTTCTCTATGACATCGACAACACAAGAGGCTGCATTTCTTCGCTTCTTCTACCAAGGTCTCCCACCTGCGACCTGTGGGATTTCACTCCACCGCTCTTCCAAATTAAACTGAGCTACTTGGCGTTAAGAACTACTACTAGAACTGCCATGGACTATACCAGTAATCCACAACGCAGACAACCAAGTCCAGAACGTAAGCGGAATGCTCTACCAATTGAGCTACGGAGGCTTAACAACACAAACGGACCTTGCCTGGAGCATGTACCGCTAACCAAGCTGCAAAACTTACAGAAATGACGACCCATCCTGCAAGATTACTACGATATTGCCATATGTCTTTTTCCATAATGCGCCTAGTAGGATTTGAACCTACGACCCCACCCTTATCAGGGGTGTGCTCTGTCCATACTGAGCTACAGGCGCTTAAAGTGGAGCCAACAGGACTCGAACCTGCGACTTTCTCACTGCCAGTGAGACGCTCTCCCAACTGAGCTATGGCCCCATACAAGTGGAGCAGAAGGGACTCGAACCCTCAACCTTCTCGTTGCGAACGAGATGCTCTCCCAATTGAGCTACTGCCCCATATTATTTGCCCTACTGTCTTGCGTATACCATTTGCACACCGTTTTTATTTCAACGCCACCAGGGGACTCGAACCCCCAACCTTCGGAAACGCCCCTACGGGGAGTCGAACCCCGGCTTTCGGATCGACAGTCCGACGTGCTACCGTAACACCTCAGGAGCTTAAGTGGAGATACGGGGACTCGAACCCCGAATTCCGCCGTGCAAAGGCGATGTGATCCCAATTTTACCATATCCCCGCATGTTTTTCTCGATGACAAATACTACAAAGCAATATGCATTTGTCAATCTCTTTCTTCACCCTATCCCATGACCATGATTTGATTCTGCTGTAATCTGGATCCTTAGATGATGGATCTGGATGATGAAATTCTAATGCCTGCATACATCTGTCGTAGTTACAACGTTCGCACTTCCCACCTTTGTATGTAACTGCTTGCTCTCTTTTCGCCTTAAACCGAGAAGATTGCTCTCCAAGGCCAATCACAGTAAACTCTCTCCATTCAATGATCGGAAAGAACTCAGGTTGACGATCCACGGTGCCATTCGAAGCCACAATGTGACCCCAGATACCATCCTTTTCCTGAGAAATAACCCGTATCAGAATCACCTCTTCAGTTTCCAGATTCATCAACCTCATAACACATGATACTCGGTGATTCTAATCCCGTTCTCCAAACGAACCCAAGCCACGATCTTAGCAGCGGCTTCCCAATGCTCTCCCAAAATTGAGCTATAGCCCCATATGCATTGTATCGTCATCTTCGACGATTACAAGAGAATTGTACCTTCATGTTGCCAATCATATGTAATCCGCCCGCTGGGCCAGAAAATGATTTGTCGCAAACCCTCTTCTTTCGGCTTCAGCGTCAAACAATTGGCAATGCAGATGTTCTGTCCGTTGACATCATACACCGTAGATTCATGGTGACAACCAGTTGTAAATCGGCGGAGTCCGCAACTTTCCGGTGTTACCCATCTTTTTTTTCTCAAGGACGATAGCGAAGTAGCCAAAGATAGAATCGTTATCCTTGGCCACGACATGGGTTGCGGGGACCGCCATCCAACCATCATTCATCAGTTGGTTAACTTTGTCTTCGAAACGATCTGCCCTATTCTCAGTAATGATTTGCTGCCTCATAGGTATCTTCCTTTCAGCCGGATTATATCAGGAATTTTCCGGCTATGGAGAATCCGCCGACCTGGACTCGAACCAGGACTTACCCCGTAATCAGCGAGGCGTTTTACCAAATTATAAATTTGGGGTTTTACCAATTAAACTACCGGCGGTAAAAGACTTAGAACTTACGACGAAATGATAACGTCACAACCCATTTCCCCGTACGTGGATCCACATACGTTTTTTTGGGATCCGGATCAATGCCATATTCCATCTGACATCCCAAACAACGCCACCAACAATTCTGCAAGATCCCGTCTTCGAGATCTGCAACATGTCGTGTATCTTGAGATCCACACAGTTCACATATGGGAGGATATGGTACTTCAGAAACTATTAACATAATACACCAACCAGGACTCGAACCTGAAACCTCGGCATCCGTAGTGCCGTGCTCTGTCCAATTGAGCTACTGGTGCTCTCTTTGATTCCACGCCTCAATCGCAAAATCAAGTAACTTGCCGTCAAGATCTGCAAGCTCATCATACCGGATCTCAACAGGAAGCCCTAACCTCTCAGCACTGTCGTAACTGATTCGAGGTCCTACACATCCACAATTATGACACTCAACTGCAAAGCAGTTCAGAATCATGATGTCCCCAGTATAACAAACGACTACCACAGTGTGGACAGGGTTTGAATAACTCTGTCTTACACTGATGAGTACTGGAGTCATGAGACAGTGAGGATCCGCATTTACATGGAGGATCCATAGGCGGACATCCCATCTCCGTCATGTTTTTCTCACCGACAAATTCCATCATGTCCCTTTCGTTACCGTAAAGATCCAAGACGAATTCCGCTTCTTGTAATCGATGTCATCACCGAAGATTTCTGACAACGTCAAGATCAGATCCTGAATGTCAAAATCAATCTTCTGAGGCTCCTTAGGCAGGTTGAACAAGAAGACTCCGCCTGGATCCAAAAGAGTTGAGATCTCGACGAGCGTAGATCTTAACATCTCATGAGAGATCTGAACATTAATGACGCTCGAAGCATAGACTAAGTCATACGTTCGAGTCAGTGCTTTGGGATCGTGTTCGGTGGTAACATTGTTGCCAAAGTCGTGTGCAACAACATTGAACCCAAGATCTCGAAGACGATGGACATGCAGAGCTTTGGGTCCGGATCCATAGTCGAGGATCCGCCAATCGGTGTTGGCCATCTCTTCAACGAGTTTCGGGATAACTGCTTGATCGACGAAACGACTCGAATTCGTTGCGGTTTTGTTGACAGCTTTGATTTGATCGTCTGAGAGGTTCATACTACCATTATATCAGAAATTTGGCAGCTATGGAAAAGTACACCCGGTAGGATTCGAACCTACGACCTTTTGCTTCGAAGGCAATTGCTCTGTCCAGGCTGAGCTACGAGTGCAAAAGCACCACCGAGAGGACTCGAACCCCTAACCGCCGCATTTGGAATGCGATGCTCTGCCAATTGAGCTACGGTGGTATGTGATAAGTGGTCCCGGAAGGATTCGAACCTTCGACCCACGCATTAAAAGTGCGTTGTTCTACCAGGCTGAACTACGAGACCAATGAGAAAGGAAACAAGATCACAGACATCTCGGCTCCCATACCGTGCGGCATAAACTTCTCGCTATCCTCTGATGTCCATGATCCAGTTATGGCATTGCTGTCAAAATTCGGCACAAGGTGAAACCGATGAAGCCCAGCCAGCAAGAATTTGCTGCTCGACTAGCTTCTTCTTCACCACCAAATGAGATGACAGTGCTTATAATTCCGAAAATGCCGGATGCACATTGTAGTATAAGCAAAAGTTCATCAATCATGACTCTCCTTGTCGATGTTAGCCCTGTTTCAACTCATGTTCGATGACGGCAGTAACGTCAGTAGCTGCCGCTAACTCAGCAGCCTCTGCTTGAGTAACAAAGGTCTTGACAATCTCTCGACCTTTGAAATATCGCCGAGCACGTTCCAAGAAACCCTCGACCTTGTCTTCGATCATAAGGGGCATAGGAACCATCGAACCACTCTTCGCTCGACGAGTAGCAATGTCGATTCCTCGCTCACGGTTCCATTTGTCTTTGGTCCCATGGCATTTCGACCAGCCGATCTGAACAGTTTCGTCCGCCTGAACGGCAGCGACGAAAACGCCAACACGATTGCCCTTGCGATTTTTGACATATTCCAGAATCTGAGTTGACATGGATGTCTCCTTTACGACCAATGTACCATCTGTTGACTACATTGTCAACAATTCGTCTGGCTTTACCTACCAGATATGAAGAACCCGCTATTCGGGCAGTCGTTACACTGCTGGGGATCTAAGTTACGTCCCTTATCGATGGACGACAGGCCATTATATCACGCCTCACGGCGTCTATGGAGAATCTTTACTTATCAAAGAGCCGGAATCCAAAGTGGACCGGACAGGATTCGAACCTGCGATGAGGCTTACGCCTGACGGATTAAAAGTCCGATGTCTTCAACCGCTTGACTACCGATCCATACCTCAAAGATATGAACTCGGTTTGTATCGAACTTCTGAACTATCATAACGCATGACTCAACTCCTAATTCCAAGGACTGGATTCGAACCAGCATCTTTCTTGGTTAACAGCGTTCCAGTCCCAATTTCCTCATTCGTTTGTAAACAGAGGTATCTGAAACCCCTATCCGTTCAGCTATCTTTACGATGCTGGTCTTTTCTTTCAACAATCCTTTCAAGTCAATTGCATCCCAATTGACTTTACCTGCCCTCTTTGCTGCACACGACTTCGAACAAGTAATCAGATGCAGCGGTTTATCATTCCCGCATACCGGACAAGCTTCTTTCTTTTGGTTCTTGTACGTGGTAAACGATTCATCAAACCTGGTCGCATTTTCCGGGATCTTTAGAATCCCATCATGGATTTCGGCATGACATCGCTTGCATACAAGAACACATTTCCTCAATTCTTCGACGATCTTTTCCCATCGTATGGGATTCGCCATTATCCTGCCAAATCCAAATTCCTTTTCCTCAGGATCCAGGTGATGCAGATCCAATGCTCTCAAGCATCGTGTGTATCCGCAACATACGCATCCGCCTCCCATGGACTCGACAATACGTTTCTTCGTTTCTTTACGCCATTTCTTTACCTTTTCTGACTTCTGGATCATCTCGATCTCCGTTAGATAATTAACATGTCTTGTTAACTTTCCAACGAAGTTTGAGATCTCCTTCTTTTAACTCCACAGGTTGGATTCGAACCAACGACGAGGCTTACGCCTAACGGATTAACAGTCCGCCCCCTGCTACCACTCGGGTACTGTGGATCATAATTTTCGGCAACAAAAAAACCCAAAGCTTTTAGCCTTGGGTCCGTCTCTTTCCTACTTTTTTATGGTGATTAAGTAGAGACAGACCCAAAGCTCCAACGGGTATTATCCGTTGTAGCTTTTATAAAGCGGGCTGCTCTAGTAATCAATTCCATCTCGGTGTCTCACTTTTCTGCCCCAAAAATTGAGGCAACTCTCTTACTTATCGTATCTTTTACCAAACTCCTTTAACGAAGTCAAGCTTTTTCTACAAAATTCCTCGCCTGACCCGAACAAGCACATTTTCAACCACCTCGATACGATGAGGGGCAAAGAAGCAGGACCAGATTTAAGGTCAGACGAGGAGTCTGGTCCGTCTGTCATTATATCGACATTTCTGCCACTATGGAAAATACCCGCCTGACCTGATCAACGAGTTTTGCACGAAACACCTATTTGGGTTCTTCTTGTTCCAGGTCAGGTTTAAAGTCAGGCGGGTCTAACCTGGGTTTGAGAACATATCTTACCAAACCTCCATTCGCTTGTCCAGCCCCATCTCTCATCCCCGCAGAATATGCTCGAAGCATCGTCTTGACGTTCTCCTTACGGATCGCCTCCAATGCCTGAGTCTTATTGTCTCTCCAAACTGTCTTCCAATAACAATCCTGAGGATGAACCTCACGGACGGCTGTCTGATATCGATCCTCAAGGAAGCGAACATGAACGATCAAAATCGATACGACCAATAAGAAGGCAGAAAAGATGATGACCTTGGCATTAGCATTCATTTCGGTGTCTCCGTTTTTTCTATCCCCCGTAGGGGGATAGAACTCATTTCGGTGTCTCCGTTTTTTCTATCCCCCGTAGGGGGATAGAACTCATGGAAAAAATCGCCATCCCTTTTTCTTCTCCGGAGTCGGTGCTGCCGGGCGAGGATCTGACCAGAACGTCCAACCTTCCTTAGGTCCTCGAACAATGCCGGGATCCTGACCTTCAGGATATGGATCCTCACCATCAAAGTAAGTCTCAGTAACCTCAGGCATCTCATCTTCCATCCGATCAAGACGATAAACCTCATCTTGCAGACATTGACGACTCAAGACTTTCATCGTCTTGGCGTCATGCTCCATCAATACCGTTCGGCCAGATGGACCAAGACGGTTCTTTGTCCCTATAGCAAATTCAATGATCTCAGGGTTATCCTTACTTCTCTGTAATTTCGTCTCAATGTCTACCAAATGCGGCAATACTCGGCTTCCAGCCGTATCACCATTAGAAGTCAAATGACCAATCAAAACAATATGAGCATCCGTCTTCTCAGCAGCATGCTGATATGCCTTCGCTACTCGTTGAGCATTTCGCTTAACTTGCATGTTCTCATACATGCTAACTGAATCAACAATAACAAGTTGCGGCTGAATTCGAAGAATCTCAGCAATATGATGATCCAAGTCAGGATCTTCCGTTAAAGGATCTGACAGAATATGAAAGATGTCAGGGCGAGTGATCATATCTGCCAAGTATTGGCCTTTGAACATGCCCAAAGGCATTTCCTGTTGAATGACCAATACTCGCCACATGGCATTGAATTTGGATGAAATCAACATCCAAAGTTTCGTTTTGCCAGTACCTTGAGCACCAGCACAGAGTTGAACGGCTCCATGAGGTAAGCCCCATGACTTCCACGGTCCCATAATTTCCTCTACATGATCTGAATGTCCGTACATCCAATCAAGCTCATGAAAACCAGTTGAGGTTCGCATCGGCGAGACCGCTTCAACTTGATCAATCGTAACCGCTTTGTTCCCCATCCTTTAAACTCCGTAAGGATTCTTATCTGATCCATTATATCAATGGATTTTCAGACTATGGAGAAAAACTTCGGCAAGAATAGAAAGACGGATACCCCCCTGAGTAAAACCCAGAGGGGTATCGTTCGTCGAGCTCATCAAAAACTAACCCTACTCACCGTGACTCTTGCGAGCTTTGTTCAACGGCTTGACAGACCGAAGAACCGTCGCAATGTCGTGCGGACGAGCAATCTTGTGCTGCGTGTTCAAACGCAACAGCCGAATCGTCGCATCCTTGTCTTTCGGATGCTTCTTGACATCGATGTCAATCGATGCCCCAGTCTGGGCCAAACGCAGTCCGTAAGGATGCATCCCACCCAAACGTTGCATGACCTCGAACGAATGCATGATCTTCCATGCCGGGTCCTGCTTGTTCGCCTTCTTGTCAGAATTCGAACGCTTCTCGAACTGATCCCAGGCATTCTTGCCTTCGGTCGTCTCCATCTTCTGGAGACGGGCCTTGATCGCCTTCAGGACCGTCGCTTCGTCATGGAACTTGTTCGCCCCCAACTCGAACAAAACATCCACTGCCGTTGCGTAAGTCCCGTTTGCCCTCGAAAGAGCATACGGCGAAACCCATTTGACGCCCTTCGTCTTCGCCAAATCACAAAGCGAAGTCAACTCATCGTTGTCCAGATGGTAACGACGAATCTTGTCAACGCCATCCTTGACGCCATTCTCAGCCTGAGATTCGGCTTTATTCCAGACCTGAGAATAAACCTGACGCTTGGGAGCATCAGCTTTCTTTGTCTTCGGCTTGGGCTTGGTCACCGTCGCCGATCCTCGTTTCGCACCCTTCTTCGCAGGTGCCTTCCGCTTCGGGGCTTTCCGCTTGGCAGCTTTCTTCTTAGCCATTGTTCAGATCTCCGTGCTTTCGGTTGTTTCCATTTCCTGTCCCAACCCTCAACGAGAGTCGTAAAAGACGGGTTTTGGCTTTAACCGGTAGTTGACATTACAACACATTTACCAGATCAAATTAACCCTGTCAACAGCAAAGTGCCGATGACCCCACTTTTTCTCCATTTTTCTACATTGGAGCGTTGTGATGGAGTTTTTTGACCTTTCATGCTCGCATTATATCAATCAACACCTTTCCTATGGAGAATCCGACACTTCATCCAATTTTCCGGCTAAAGATGATAAACAAAGATTCTCCATAGCTCAGTACCTATGGAGAACCATATCTAGTTGCCCTCCCAGGCCCCTCAGAGCCCGTCTAAGAAGATGTATTATATAGATAGGGGCTCAGGTCCCCTAAACCCGGATAGATTTGTACAGTTTAATTATGACCCAATACCCAATCCATTGAGTAAATCCTCAAATGCTGTAAATTCCCGGTTACCTGTTGTTCGATCTGCCGACTCGTATTTTCTCTTCAAGTCCTCAATCAAATCCAAAGAATCCTGTTGTTCAATTATGATCCTCACTAATCGATTGATTATATCAACCTCAAATTCACCAGAATCATGGTCACATAAAACGTCGTACCAAGCTAACTCATCCTCACTTAATATCTTACGTTCTTCTTCTTTCAATATTGGCCATGGTTGTTCACTCATCCAAAAATCTCCTCAAACCAATCGACAAGTGTTTCCCAAGTATCTGGGAACCACTCATAAATGATGTACAAAATTAACAGAAATTCCATTGTGTTAACCTTTTAGAATCTCTCTCAGAACCAAGATACCACATATATTCAAGCCTATAGTCGAGAATACATGAATGGCTTCAAGGTTGGAAAACATGTGTATCAATGGGAATAACTTTTCGTTTTTCATTTTTGTGAGTAAATAATTTGTGGGTGTGATAGATCCGCCGACACTCTGGGAATTTACTTGGATGGCTTGGGAATTTGCTTGTGATTTTGCTTTGGTGGCTTGGGATTTGGAGTTTTCATTGGTAAGCAATAGGATGACAATGATTACGGCAAGAATGTATAGCGTATACTCAATAGCGTATCCCATCGCTTCATCCCATTGCAATACTCTTGTTTGTTCTGTATTTTCGTTCATCAATATGTTTCTTCCCATGATCGATTATTTCGTTTTTGGTTTTGAAAGCCCAGACCCAATATATCTTGGATAGTCATGATTTTGTACCTTTCTACTGGTTTGCCGGAGATTTTGACATATCAAGTATCATGATACGATCTTTACGGTACTTGGTCCGATAAATTCTTCGATGGTTCCTATTCTAAGTGAGCCATGTTTATTCGCATAGAGTATTTGTGATCCTTGTTTGAGTTTATTTCCATTGTGATCAATCCATTTATCTTGATTCGGTGGCTCGTCAATATCTTGATTCGGTGGCATCTCATTCATTGATTCGGTGGCAGGTAGAGGGGGTTTTCTGAACAATTGAGGGGTTGTGGGGTTATCAAGGAGTTTTTCTCTAAGTTCATCTATTTTCTTCATAACATATGTATGTTCATGATAGAATGCTCCATCGTGGTAGGCGTCTTGGTAGGCATCTTGGTAGGCATCTTGGTAGCAGTGTTGTAATTTCTTTTTATGGAAGGCAGCTTCTGGGTGTGCTTCTAGTTCATCTGCGAACCAGGTATTCCAAGCTTTTTGAGTTGTTGTTTATGATCTTGTTGTATTTGTGATCTTGATTTATTGGGATTACTCATTTTATTATCTCTTGTTTAATGACCAAGCCCATGAGGTTAAGTGGGTTATTCCTGATCATTTTGAGTCTGACCTTAAAGTATTGCTGTAGGAATTCTTCTTGGTTATTTACGGTTTCTATTTGGGAAAAGCAGCATAGGTCAGTAGCTTTATGAAAAAGGAGTTTCATTAGTTATTTCGGTTTCTTCGTGTGGTTTAATTCTTGCCGAAAATGTGGGGTTCTTGCTTCGAGGTTTTCGTTTATACGGGCTTGCATATTATCTCTATGCAGTAGTACATCTTCATCTGAAATAAGCAGGGCATAGGGACCCAGAGAGCGCAAGAGAACCTTTCTATAGTTCTCGATTTGTTCTTTAGTGAGTTTGGTTTGATTTTCTGTCATTTCAGTTCTTCTTATGTGTTTAATTCTTGCCGAAAAATTGGGTTAATAGTTTGGGCTAGGCCGAGTTTCTGATACTTATCCTTTTCGACATTAAGTCCGAGTGCTTGTGCTCTTTTACGAGCCTCGATAAGGGAAAGGCATTGAGGATGTTCTTGTGGATCAAGCCAACCGAAGACCATTCCTGAGCCATAATCTCCGGGATCATTTCCGAATCGTGAGATGATCGTCAATTCCTGACCGAACTCCGCATGATAGAGGTCATGATTTTGGAAACGACCAAGGAAGGTATAGCCTTCTTGATCGTCATAGGGGTCTTTGAATTGTGGTACAGATTCTTCTGTAATAATTTCGAGCAGAGTCTCGACTTGTGCAAAGAGGGCTAATTCATCGACGAATCGATCTTTAAAATCATCTGACGTTGCTTTTTCAAGTATATAACCAATAGCCAATCGTGCTGATTCGGTGGTAGCTTGGATTTCTTTTAGTGTCAGTTGTTCCATTTATTTATCCTTTTTATCGAGTTTCATTCGGGCTTTTATATGATTGGGAGTTCTCATAGAGCCGAAATGTTTTTCGCCATCCATATCATAATCTACGACAACGGAGCCGCAACATTTGCACCAGTTAACGACTTCATCGGAGATACCCATTTCTGAGAAGGTACGGGTAATTTCTATAAGGTCGTGATTACCCTTGAGGCATCTTTTGATTGAGTGTCCCATTATCCCGCTTTCAGGTATCTATCGGTTAGATCAAATTTCTCAGTTCGATTTTACCATTTCGTTTTTCATTCGTATCCCAACTTTCTCATAGCGTGGTTCCAGACGGTTGCCTTATCTTTTCTCAAAGCCAGACACCACCACCATGACGGTACATGACCTTTGTAATCTTTAGAGCTAACAACAAGTTTGTGTTTTTTCATAACAATCACGACCCGTCGCTGAGGGTCTTCGTCTACAATGCCATTGACCGTAAGCAGGTCGCACAATCCCAAATCCAGTTCTGATTCGTCCTTATCATAAAGCCAGACAAATTCGGGGTAAGGATCATGTTCCCACACGATCTTCTTTGACTTGACTTTCGTATATACGGATGCCCTGCAATTGCGGATACTTGGCGAACAGCCGGTGCAATCGCCATCCGCAACCCAATCTTTTGGATCAACGGCGACTTCCCAAATAACTCTGCCTTTACAGGCCCACATTTTCGCATATTCCAGTCTTGTATAGACATGGATGCCTCGGTATATCGCACTCTCTTTGCGTTCAAGATCCGTTAGTTCAGGAGAATTGCGGTTGCTTCTGGTAATGCGTCCCTTTTCATATTTTCCGTCTTGGAATATGGAGTTACCGTTTGGTAGGGTTGCTTTGAATGCTACTGTTCTGTCAGAACGACGACGATTTTTAGTCAGTACTAAGCACATGTTGAACCTCGTGTTTGTAGCCAATTTCAGGCGGTTACTGTTTCCTATGAAGTTATTAACCGTATTGTACCATGCTGAGACAACAATACAAGGGCTTTAATCAGCGTCTTCTAGCAGATTTCGGCTGACAATAAGCTCGGCTATTACATCAGCATGGCAGGGGTCGGGATAGCACCAACATATGAGGGTCAAGACACCTTCTTTTCGATACTCTTCTTCCAGCATAAAGAACATACGAGACGTTTCATTGTCTGATTCTAGTTGTTCTTCAAGCCAAGGAAGGTATCGTTCGATAGCCTCTTCTACGGTATCGACTTTGAATTGCGCTTGGGTTTTCTTATTGTGATGGGTAAAGGGATTGCCTAATGGCGTAGGTCTTCCAACGTAATGACCTTTGCCATTGTAGTTGTTCTTGTTCCGTATCCTAATCATTATGCCCAATCGTTGAGCATGGCCCTTTAGAATTGATTTTCCAGGTATGGATTTCATATCTCTATTCCCACAGTTCAGCAATAATGACATGTCCGAACATCTGCCAAGACAAACTTTCAGGCCATATTTCTCTTGGCATCTTAACAGTTTTGACAGACTTTGCAAGGGGCATTAGAAGATTGACATAGTCTCTATACCAATGCTTGCCCTTGTCCCCGCATCGCTTTCTTCTCCTACCCATTCTGGTTGAATCGGGATCATGATGTTCAAACAGGACTATCTTCTTTTCGGTGATACGTATCAGTTCTGTAATGGATGGGAATATCAAGGAATCATTGACAATCGTGAACACTGCCTTGGAAAAGGAAACGTCAAAAGACTTGTCAGGTATGCTGGACAAATCCCATGAAGGCATGCAGAACAATTCGTTACTTGGTATGCATTTGTCTTTGAAAACCTGTATGGCTTGTTCTATGGCGACGGGGTTAATATCTGCACCGCCTGCACAAATATCATGATGCCTATGCTTGATTCGTAGAAGATTAACTCCGGTATCGCAACCTATCTCAAATACGCTTTCGGGTAGCGGTTCGCAAATGAAATCTATGATCCAATCTGTTGATGGATGATCTGCGTGTTCGGTGGACCGCTCGCCTGCGTTGGCCCATTTATTAACTTGGTTATCCAGATGCAGTTTCATTAAAATTCGGGTATCTGGTTTCGCTGAAGTATAATTAGCCTTTAATTTTGCCAAAAATTGCATGATGTTCATCAGTAATTCCATAGGCATACTGGATGTCAATAAACTGACCATACCGGTTGATGGCATTTTGCAACTCAGGGAAATGTCGAACATGAGCGATGTCATTAACATTAGGTACGGTAAGGAAAATCTCAGACCCAGGCTTAAGCCTCTTCATAACACTTAGATCTTCATGTATGTGTTCTAGAAATTCCATCGTAACATACATATCTGCATCAGGGATAGGCTTGCTATCATTTAGATCACGAATGTCAAAAGAGAATTGAGGTGCAGCCTTTTGAGCCAACTCAATAGCTTTAACGCTGAAGTCAATACCTGTATAACTTCCTCCTTCTTCTATCCATGTTGGATGCCGCTTTAGTAGTACTTTGGGAAAATGACCTGGTCCGCATCCAATATCCACGATATGACAGGGACCATGCTTTATGGCATGAGAAGCAGCGGTTTCCCACAACAGTATCCATGGAGCCTCTTCTACGGAAATGGTATAGTCGCTATGAGGGCGAGCGTAAACTTCGTCGTAATATGATGCTAGTTGTTCCATTAAGCCAATCCTTTCACTGCCTCAATCGTTGCCTCTTTGTCCAAGTCCCTTGCGGTTGGATTTTTACTTGAGGCTTGAGGCGCTATGGGTTCTGTATTTCTAGTACCTAACATGGATTTCCAATCTTCAGGAATAATCAAATCCTTGCGGTTAGCTTGAGTGTGAAGCTTGGTTGAACTGATGGGATAGAATTGCTTGATCATATCTGTAACAGTTTCTCCCGATGTATCAAAATCCAGTATATCCATTGTCAACCTAAGTATGTCAGTCGCTTCATGGCGATCCCATATGTCTGACAACTGATACTCAGGGGGAGCCCCATCACTTCCGCCAATTTTCTCTTCTTGGTTTTTACCTTTCATGAGTAATGGAATCATCCAGTATTCGGGCTGCCTCAAGATCGTACCCTTGAGTAACCCCTCTGTTCTCGATCCTTCGTCTCTAAGGTCCATGCCTCTTATATGCCAGAAGACATTGTTGTGATAGAAGTAAAGACACTTGCATAAGAAGCTTTCGGGGTCTAGTTCGCTCTGATGCCAATAACGATCCAGATAATCCCATTCAACAAAATACGGCGAGAAAGAAGACATCAAAACGATATATACATTCTGCCACGTTTCCCATTCCTTAAGGTAGTCTACTTGATCTGGAGGCATGCCCATCCAGTCAAGCATGTCAATAAACATGCTTTCGCTATCTGGTCGAGAATGGAAGTCAAACAGAATATTCCATTTCAAGTCTATGCCCAACGCATACTTTTCGTTACGACGTTTAATTTCGTTATACATATAGCGACAATGGGCCATATACCATAAATGCCCCAGATGCGGTCCACCATGATGGGCATTCGGTGTTACGCATACTGTCCATGTAACTTCGCTCATTCTTCTCTCCTAACATAGGGAAATATACCACAGGCATCCGGGTAACGATCAGGTTCGTCTTTGACTTCTATTTGATCAGTCCCCTCAAGATCAAACGGTAGGCCGGAAACTATACCTTTGAAGCCTAATTTCTTAACATAAACCCTTGTCCCTACTTTGAGCCCAGATTGCCATCCTACACCTGATATTATCGTCATAGACGAGACGTATTCAGTAAAGGTTTCGACCGTAGCTCCATACAATTCGTTCAAGTTCTCCCCTGTAATAGACGTATAGCCTTGCCTATCTTCCCCATTGGTGATAAACTCTTTAGGTCTCCAGTCTTGATGGGGGACTCTTTCATCTGCAAATAGATATCCAGCCACGATGTATCCACATAGACAGATGCAGACATAATCTTTTAGATAAGGGATCACATGTTTCGTTTTCAAATCTGACAGAATACATCGGTGGGTAATGAGGGGGAACCATTCTATGCCATGTCTTTTGACTGCATTGACATATCTTCTTGCTCGGTTGGGTCCTCCCACCCATTCTCCATCTGTCATATTTCCTATGGCTAATTTGTTCGTATAAGCTTTGGCTTTTTCGATAAGCTCATCGTCGTCGTAATTGCATTGCAGCGCAAGAATGAATTCAAGATTGTTAGATTCGCACCAATTGGCTACATGTTCTTCCGCCGTACCCAATTCTCTGGTATGATAAAGAAGACCTTTTGCCCCACTGCTTTTCAAGCAACCCAATCCGGTGTCAAGAGTTGACGGCATTTCGGATTTTCCATAGATGATTTCTTCACTCATTTACCAATTCCATATTTGTATATTACCTGCGAATGAATTCTTTGAATTGCCCCCTTGATCGTGTCTACAGCATTCTGGTAAGCGATCTTGCAACTCATGTATGTCTATGACGGGTATTTGTTTTTCTGTTCTGCATTCAGTCTTCCTGACAATAACACTAACGTTATATCCATACGTTCTGATTGCTGCATCTTTGCAATCAAATCCCGCCAAGACAAGATTGTAGATCAATAAACCGGCATTCCATGTCGTTACATGACCACTGGCAATGTCTGGCTTCTCTGGCGGAACAGTAATAGCCAATATCCCGCCAATCATAAGGTCGTCATATAGTTTTTCCAAGAACAGCATAACATTGGGCTGATGCTCTAACACATGTGAGCACCATATGCATTCCTGTTTATCTTCTATTTCGACTTTCATGTAATCGTCGCCATCTTCCAGCCTGATGTACTGGGCTATTTTACCCACTTCTCTAAATCTATTGATTTGTCTCAGTTCTCCTGCTCCGACATCTAAGACTGAATCAAAATCATAGTCTCTTAGAAGTTTAACCATTGCCAAACTACCGAATTTCACAATAGATATCTCCTACGTATCTATACTCTTTATCGGCATAGCCCCACATGAACATCAATGCATCAAGAGGATCGATAGACATCCTATTCTCACACAATTGAAGAATGGCATCGATATCGTTATGGGCTAAGAGTTTTTTGAAATTTGGCGTTCTTATCGCAGAGCGCCATGGCAAAATATCCCCAGGTCTTCCATACTTTTTGATCATAGATCTCTGGAAACTGTGTCTTCATTCTATGAGGATATTCTCATGATTGTCAATTGGTTTTTGAGTGTCAAGGTCATAGCATCAAGCATTAGAGTGTCTAGATCCTGACCTTTCATAGATTCTCTACGCTCTTCCAAATCTTTGAGCATCTGTTCTGTTTCTTCAAAAGCCTTGGCGTGAGGTTGTGCTGGCATGGTTGTCTCCTAATCTGGTCCTACACTTAACTTCTCGTACAAAACCTCTCGATTACTTGAGACACCTCACAGGGATACAGCACTGCCCCCGTTGCCGCCAAGATTATTACCGTTACAATTAGGTTCAGTACAGCTATGATGGGGAAATCACCGTCATCTAGATGTAGTTCATGTTCAAGATATACCTTCATGATTAGTCTTCTTTCATATTAGTTTGGACTCCCATCCCCAATGTCCAAAACCATCGACCTGTTCCTCATGGTCCGGGTCATGTACTAGTTTAGCTTCAGTTACGAACACTTTGCCTTCAAAACAATCAGAACATACATCCATAGCCTGTATGTATCCAAGCCTTCTCATATGGGTTAGGAAGTCGTTGAAGACTTCATCATCCATCTCTTCCGAATCATTGACTCGAATACTGCTGCTGATGATGTTGGAAACACCACCTCTCCACGCTGCTACAGTCCTATCGTTGTGGATGAAAATGATTTCTTCAAACCTACCGGAAATGGAAATTTGGACATGGAATAGTCGCATGCCCCCACTTGCTAGTGCTTGATGTATTTCTTTTGCTGTCATGGTTTTCCCTATAGAATACTGAACATCTGAACAATACCGAAACGTTCAAACAGCTTTACAACTTCCTCGGGCGGAGCGTCCATCCTGACATACTTAGACTTAGACTTGGGCCATGCCCCATCATATCCATCGGGGACAGCTTCATAGAATATCTGATCTTTCTCCGTCGAGACATGAGGCAAAATAGTTCCGCCCTCAAGCGTTTCCACAACTACCCAAGGAT
>Ga0209128_1000111_pt1 | contig 53474 bp, 45 predicted proteins | sample ETNvirnome_6_100_FD_184072 | JGI IMG/M metagenome (GOLD analysis project Ga0209128, IMG submission 184072) | Marine viral communities from the Pacific Ocean - ETNP_6_100 (SPAdes) (version 2) | ecosystem: Environmental > Aquatic > Marine > Oceanic | place: Pacific Ocean | collected 2013-06-19
ATACATAGCATAGGGTGTTGTGCTATTGTTATTAATCCAATCAAATTGTGGTGGTATAATATATTTTCCTATTTTTTGACACATGCCCCAAATTGATTGGCCAAATATATTAGTCGCAACTTCAAAGGCTTCTGCAGATAGGTCGGCCCCAAGAAGCCCTGCAGGGTCTAAAGTTGTTATTTCGCGCAATAAATTAATATTAGCTTTTTCTTTTATAATGGAAATAAATTCTCTCTTGTTTCCAACTACGCGATAAGGCATTGCAATTACCGCTTCAGAAATTTCTTTAGAGTCGGCCAATCGTCCTAATTGTTTCTTCTTACCGCCCTTCCCCTCCGAGCCAAATATACGTTTAAACAATGAACCAGTTTTAGGATTATATGCGGCCGGCCGAAAACTGTCTTTTAACTCAATAAATATTCCTTCATTGTTGTTGGGGATTAATCCATAATCTTTCCAAACGCCAAAAGAGGTTGCAGGAACTTTGGCAGTACTGTATCCAGAAGCAAAATCTCCATCACAACAATGAGGCACACGATTATCGCCATAAAGGTTCGAATCTAAAGCTCCGGAATAATTCAAAATTGGCGTTTCAAATTTACTATTTACTGACCACACATTAAAAGAGTCTTCTGGGCTTTCTTCTACTTCCAGTGCTTGGCCTGTAATTGCTGCCCATTTAGCTTTTTTAATGCTTGTTCTGGTGAACAAATTAACTGAAGCTGATAGCTGCATTGCATTTACAAAAGCAAGATTTTCATGACTAGCGCTTGGCATTCCGTGGGGGCGAGCATTCATCACTAACGAATCTCTCATAGTGTCGGCATTTAAGCCAGCATATGAATTGAAATAATGCGTGTTATTTTTACAATAATCAATTATTTCTTTAAAAGCAAATTCGCTTGATTCTTTTTCGAACATTTCACGTGCCTGATCTGGCTTAAATACCATTCTAGCTGTAGCTCTCCCATAAAAATAAGGTGGTGTATATGGCGCATATGCTGCACCTCCAACATTTCCACTTTTATAATGTTCTAGGAAGTTGGCTTCACTACCCAATGTATCTTGAATTTGAGTTGGGAATCCATAGGGCGCGCCACGTGCATGTATAGTATAGGGTGCCTTATCAGTTGTAGCACCATGCCATGTTCCTTGCGGCGAGCCGTCACCACCATTAACAGCAAATTTAGATGGACCTTCATACATAATAAAATCTTTAGTTTTATACATGTCTACATCCATATAATATGTCGTACCAGATTGAAATATTAAATCACACTTATGTTGAGGCGTGGACACAAAAGAAGTAAAAACTTCCTTTTCTAAGAAAAATTTAGGTATTTCTCCAAAAAAGTTATGAGCCGCTAAAGAATATCTAAAATCACTATCTCCATCCCAAGCAAACTCATGAGTGCGACCGAGCTGAGCTGCAGCTTGTAAAGTTTCAGCTGTCACATTTCCAATAATTCTTGATGAACCATCAGAGCTGCTAATTGGTAAAACTTCCGCCGGATTCAATAAGCTTTCAAAAGAAAGTCTATAATCAAAAGAAGTCTCTGAATTCGTATATTTATTATCACCTGCAGGTATTATAGTGCCAGTTAATGCGGGATAATCAACAGCGATACCAGATTTTATTGTATTATACATTATACCCGGTGCATAAAAAAGATCTAAGAAAGCTTGCAAACCTTCGGCGCGCCATTCTGCTGGTATATTTTGATTTATAGTGCCCAATTTTCGAGTGCCCAATGTATCAGGATCGATACCAGAGCCGGTCGTAGCTATAATATGCGGTCCAAACGATTGAGATAACATAGCTCCAAGTTGTACAGTTCTTAACATGGGATAAAAGCCATTGTATGGTAATAGTTTTTTAATACCCTTACAAGTTAATTTAAACATTTTTGGTTTTGCAATCCCATCGTGATCACTTTTGATTGCCTTATAATACTTCATAAACTCAGTATGAGAAAATGTTGTATAAAACTGATCATCAACCACATCTGAACTTGCAGAAAATATATCAGCACCTTCAAGTGTAAGAAATTCATTATTTTTCACGTGAAATCCATGAGCGCTTGATAAGTATTTATCCATATGCTCAGAAATTCTAAACTCTGGAATTACTGAATAATTTTGACCCATTACTCTAATATCTTCGGCATAATCATCATATGAATCGTACCAGGGATCTCGGCCAGCTTGCTTGTTCGCCCTATATGTTGCCCACCACATGTGACTTTTATGATTGGCATTTGCTGCACTTTGACTGACCACGTCAAATCTTGGATACTCATAACACAATGAAGCTGAATTTGCCAATGGTTGAAAACCAGATGTGTTGCCGGCAGTCCAATTGTCAAAAGCTTTCAGATGATAACTATAAGCATTATTATACCAATGCCAAAACTGAGTAGTGCCTAAAGCCCCATTCTCCACAAAAACTTTGTCCGCTTCAGCAGTAAGGCTGAAGTTGGCGCTACTAGTTGTTGGAAGGTTCATACTATAGCGCCAATTAGAAGTATAGCTAGTATTTGCTATCTGATCTCTCGCGCTAACAGCCAAACTTGTGCCTGGATAGTTACAGTCCAATGGCCAAACACTCAAACCGGCTGAAGATGTACCTACATCATTATAACCAGCTGCTCCCGGACTAGAATTATAATTCCATGTTGATCCTGGCACTTGAAGGAAGTCTAAATCATTTCTTGCCTGATATCGACCTTCAAGTCGCATGCGATCGACTTCTTTGGCACGCCAGAATGTTCTAAGTGGTCTATAATTTCTAATTTTATTCGGATGAATTGCAAAAACGCGGCGATTAATACTATTTTCTGTGACCACAGACAGTGGCCAATCATTTTCTTCACCATTAACCTCTGACTCTTCAGTATATCGTGTTCTTCCGCGAACTTTCTTTAAATACGTATTTTGCTCTCTTGGGAATATTGTTTCTCTATATAATAAATTTTTAAATTTTAAACTAGAAAGCACTTCAACTTCATTATCAATATAAATCGACTTAAGATCTTCATAGAATTGTTTTCCAATTTCAGAATTTAAGTTAATTGAAGTATGTTCTATATTTAAAAGATCACCGTTGACGCCATCGTGTGTTGAAAAATAAACCAAATTGTTACCATATGTATGTTCTAGAGTCAGTCCTTTCTTGTCTGTTGTATCTATTCTATGAATCATTGGCCTATATCTAGAAGAAACTGGTGGCTCAGTAAAATGTATAAATCTATCAAATATTTTTATAGTCTGACCAACTTTCGGAAGTTTATAGTCTGGAAAATTAATGTTATTATTTTTTCTCTGGTAACGCGCAACAGGATGTTCGCCTGTGCGTATTTGCTTCCACGATGGCCATCCATATATACCGCCTCGATTAAGCATAATCGCATTAAAAGCCACACCGCTATCCCTACCAGAAGGCTGAGCACCTTCATTTATACTATATCCTCCAACAACAGACGAAATAAAATGTCTATTAAGATATTGGGCGTCAGTAAGTGCTGCATCTCCAATATAAGGAGTTCCAAGCGGCCATCCAACATTGTTATCCGAACTAGTAATCGGCTCAAGAATATGAAAATTAAGGCCTGCAAAATCTGTGTGGTGTCTAGAAGCATCTATAATATTGCTGGCGCCGTGCCTTTTGTCTGCACCCCAACGGCGCACATTTAATCCTAGATTATAAAAAGTGCCAAATTCACTAGCACTTAAAAATCGTAAACCACCAGAGACATCAGAAGAGGCAAAGCTAGCAAGACTATGATCAGGTTGTTGATAACCAACAATAATGTTTTCTGCAGATGCAGTAATCCATGCATATTGCATATCGCTCTGTGGGATTTGATGTCTAACATACCAATTATCATATTGTGATGCTGTTATTACGGTACCACCTTCTGAAACGTGACCAAGGCCGCCGGCAGAACCATATGCCCCTTCAAACTTTAATACTTTTTTGGTATTCCTATTAACTTTGTGATAAGATGCAGTTCCCTCATACGTATAGACAGAGGCGGCGCCAGAAATGCCATCATAAGCGCCAGGATAAATAAATCCAGCAGCAATAGCGCGAGCCCAGCTTGAAGAATTTTGCATATCACTTTGATATCCAAATTGTTTTGTGTGGTTTGTTAATAATTCTTTAAGTGCTGTTCTGACAGAAAGATTTCTCCAAGGTAAAGCATTATATACTGAATATTCTTCTGCTTCAACATCTAAAAATCCTCTGCTCATAACTTCTGCACCGCCAGGTGCAGAAAACTTGTTAACAAACACAAACTTATTAGTGCCGGCTATATCTCGATCTGGTAAGTTAAAACCAACATGACCACTAAATACATTATCTTCTACTGCGATTATATTTATTGCCCCATCCTCAACAAGAGCGCGATTGTTAGTTGAGCGACCATGGGTTTGAACTACCTCATAATCATGAGTGTAATTTCCTATATTTGTATAATATCCTTTGGCTGAAGAACCTGTTGTCTGTCTAATATTTCTAATGTTGACAGGTCTTTTTGCTGTTTCGTCGCGATAAAATACAGCACGAGGATTGTCATATCCGCCAAAATCTGAATCAAGCGGATTGCTTACTTTATACCATTCATTACTGGGAGTTGCAGATTGCGACAATCTCCAACCTTCTTCTCTGTTAGTAGCATCATTTCCGGTGCCAAGATGTGTCCAAACGTGTCTGTGTTGTTTTCCTCCAACATGTTTTTCTGTAAACGGCCCTTGCATTGGTACTTCTTTATCGGATCCGTATGTATCGTGATGTAAATTAACTATTCGCGCATTAGCTGGACCTTGATTGCTATCAAGTTTTTGATCAACATTATCTTGAGTAAGAATATTAAATGGAAATAAAAGTTCACCCTTGCCGGCTTCTGAGTTTGCTCCCTCGACTTTAAAAACAAATTTGCGTTTTGTATTTAAAGTAGGGTCATCTTGACAATCAACAGCTATGTGTCCGCTATAGGTATCAACGCTTCCTGTTTTAAAATAAGATGCAGATGCCTGTAAGTGATTATTCGCATCAGAATTGTCAAAAACTCTAAATATTGCATTCGAATAATCAAGTTTTTTATTATCAGAAAAGTTAGTACCGCCATGAATTATTTTATTTCTTTCGACTTTATATCGATACGGGCGAGAAAATCTTCTTATTGCATAAGTGGATCCAGAAACATTTTTACTAGTATATGTTGTTTGAATAGTTTGTCTATTATTGTCGACATTAGAATCTCCACTAGAATATGGAGCTGCCTTAGTAGATCGATCTTTCCACCACAAACAGTTATCAGATTGATCGGTAGCTACAGCAGGAACAGGTGCGTGTCCCTGCTTCCAATTATAAAGCATTTCATTGATGCCAAATAAGTGTGCTTCAGGGTCATCTAATTTTATTTCCAAAGTGGGGAATTTGGTCCAATATTTATTTCTTTCTAATATATGGCTTTCAACCATATTTCGAATACCTTGACCAAATTCTGCAGATGCAGGTACCAGCTGCTCTAAGAATATACCTAGTGCAGAATCAATCCATTTATAATAATCAATAAATTTTACTAAATTAGGAGTATTACCAACTCTTTCAAAGAAAAGTTGTCTCAATTTAGATAAATCTTTATAATCTTGTCGATATCTATTAACTGGTTCTCCAATTAAGTTATTAAAATCAACAATTGTCGCAAAGAAATTAATTATTTCCTCTGAAATAACTTGATACATGCTTTTTTCAAAAGCAAAAAAGTGACTAATCGGCCTAGTTTCTCGTGTGAATATTAAATCGTCGTCCGCTTCTGATTCTAATATTTTTATAGTATCGGAAGAATGTAGGTTTTCAGGTAAAGATTGCTTTGAGCTTTGTACAAACTCTTTAGTTATAACTGTAGTGTTCGCAGGAAAATTATATCCAACGCCAGTGTGTTGTTTTTTAAGTAAATGACCTTGTGTGCCATATCTATCATTTAAATATACAGAGCCGGATGAAATATCTTGCACTGCGAAAAAGCCATCGCTGTTAGAGCTAGTTACTTGGTTAAAATCCCAGTGCAGTGCTAAGGTTTCTAATTGTGGTATATAATTATCAGTTAACTTTGTCTGGCCAGGATATGCGTGCCAATAGGCATTTAAAGTACCAAAATTAGATGCATCTCTGGCATGTGCATTGATTGCGCCGTTTGGAATATAATCTGCCCAAGCGCGAGTTGAAGATATTCGTATATCAGTAGGAGCTTGAAGTGTTCCACTGAAATCTGTTCTATGAGCGCCGATGTAAAGACGCTTTGAGCTAGTTAAGAATGTCACCCCACGAGAGCTATCAACTGTTCCAGTGACGAAAAATGATTCTAATATTGTATCTTTGTCAATATTCACACCATAAAATTCAACCTTATAGTCTTGATTGGCAAAGTGTGAACCACCCAATTTATAAGATTGAGGATGACTTTTCGGAAGTACTCTAACTGCAAAATTCCATTTTCTATTATCATATACATTTTTAAATGTTGAGCTTGTTAATTCAAGAGCCAAAGATTTTCGCGAACTGGTAAGCATAAATCTCACATCAGATTTAGTATAACCTTTTCCGCTTATAACATCTTCATGTAAGGTTTTTCTAACGGCATACACTTGAAAGTTAGCAGCATCTGGATTATTCCAAGCGGTATCCCCTTGATCCCCGACTTCTGATGCCGGCATATGTATGCCAAAAATTGAACTTGATACAAAATCAGCTGGTATCCAATTAGCCTCATTGACTTTAAACTGCTTAGGGAATAGCACTTCTGTTTCAAATGTCATCGCAGAGCCTGAATCGATTGTCCCTGACATAAATGATGTTGAATTCAAATTACTACTAGCTGTCATTTGGTAAACAACAGAATCATTGGTATCTGAGGTGTAAAAATTAACATAATTTTTTCTTACAACAGAATCTCTAAAATTATCTTTAAGATCATATGTGATGCCATGACCATAAATGTTGAATTTAATTAATTCATCATCCACGCCAAAACATCGAATCAAATTTCTAAATGACTTTTCCGTGCCTTTTGATTTGTATATATAAATTAAGTTGTTATATATGTTTTGATAAATTAGGTTTTTTAAATTATGAATTTTATCTTCAAATTTTTTGTTATGACTCTGTTGTAACATGTGCTCTAAAATTGTTGCATCTGCAAATAATTCAGGCGTAAAGAGTCCTTTATCGGTTAATAATTTTCTTGTGAACGGAAGTGGTTTAAAACTACTGCTAAAATACGTTTCATTTTTTAACTTATTTAATGAATCTATTTGCAACCAAACAGTGTCAAAATAACTTGACATTATCTGAGTTAATTTTTTAGCGGTCAGATCGCCTTTATATTCGTCTTCCTCTATAATCCATGCAGGAAGCGAATGATACATCGATGCATTGTTGCGATAATCATATTCAACACCAATTTTTCTTTTTCCTTCAGCATATGCAGAAACACGTGGATGAAATGAATATAGAATTGGATCTTTAAATTCTGCTGCGGAGGCGCTAGATTCTACTATGGCAGAGCCAGTGCTTCGGGAAACTGTTTTATAATTATTAAACGTTCCATTACTAATTCTTCCTGAATAGTCTAAAATCGTTTGATCTACAGAAGAAGTTTGTGTTACCCCTTCATTAAATTTATAATAAATTCCTAAATCAGTATTTGCTAAATCAGTATTTGTTCCACCTCCAATATCTCTAAAATAATTTAAATTAATATCTTTTGAACTTCTTTTCGTTTTCCAGAATCTAAAATCATCAATTGAAGCAGATAATTTACCCCAACCGAGGCCGGCTTCGGTTCTAGTAGAGTCAACAGTATGCGCACATAAGGCGCCAATTGTACCAGTTAGCGTGCCGCTAATATAGCCAACAGTCCCAGCTAGCGTTTCTGAAGCAACTGCAGATCCCTTATAAAGATTTTCCACGGCGCCGGTAATTGTGTGATTGCATTTTCCATCAATATATAATTTTGATTCAAGATTAGAAGAAACATTTTTGAATGTAAACGCATAATGATGCCATGCGCCATCTGCTATGCTGCCAGTTGTAATATCTTTTCCAATACTAGCAGTCGCAAAGCCGGCAGCATTTTCTGTGCCTGACATATAAGTAACATAAAATGGTGAATCGTTATATCCCTGACCGCCAGACATTTCAATTGTCAAACGAGCAGAATCTTCAGCTGATGCACCTCCGTTTGTAGTTAAAGCAACATCAAATATGACCTCTTTGTTTGTAAGTGAAGGAAGAAATTCATCTTTTTTCATCCAAAATTCTACAGTATTACCCTTAGTACCTCCAATTTTTAGATTAGATTCTCTTCTTTTGCCGAGATCAAGTATGTTAGCATAACCATCAGTCCAATCACCAGATGTATCTTGTATATCTTTACCTTTAACGCGCTTGCTGGTATGTGGCCCACCTTTTATTGAAATATATTCATATGAACCGGTCTCGGGCGCGCCATAACCATCATATAAACCATTTTGTGTTCCCCAACCGCTGGCACCTACGCCGCCGGTGTGGGCAGAAAATATTACATAACCATTTGTTCTAGGATATTCATTATCAAAAATGTGGATATCAAAATAAGAAGCACTATTGTACCAATCTAGTCTCTCAAACAAAGACCCATCATAAGGATAAGTCTTATAAATTCTTGAAATTGCATCTTCATAATATTGTTCTGCGGAACCAAATTTTGCAAAATTGCCTGCATTTGAAAAATCGACTGCTGGAATAAATCTATCTTTATCTTTTTTCCACGCTTCGATGTATCTATAAGATTCTGCTTCTTCTCCTATGGTACCTAAGCTAGCAGAAGAATATGTTTTATTAAATAAATCTTTTATATTTGCCATAACTAGCTATTCTACCCTAAATTTAAAAACTTCCGATTGTTCTACATACTTCTTATTAACTTTATAAAGAACCTTAATACCATAAGCAAAATCTTTTTGTAATAAAGACATGTCTAAATCAAAATAATTTCCACTAATATCATAAGAAAGTCTTGTGTGATTAACGCTACCAGTACCATACTTAATAACGTCTAAATCATCGCTAATTCTAAAAACTTTATAATAAGCATCTTCAACATATTCGCTTTCAATATCAGTAGATGCTCTGCTGTAAATAGTTGGATTCCAATCTTTTTGTCTCACATACAATCTAAATCTAGCGGTTTCTTCATCTGTATATACAGGTTTTAAGTTTGTTATTGAGGATACGTAAGATGGGTTTAAATTATGATGAGGCATGCTGCCGCTGTAAGACTTAACTGTTATCATCGAACCAGTGTATAATTCTGTATACGATGCCCCAACTCCGTTATAGCTCGGTGCGGACTCAGTAAACCAAACATCATAAATTTTTGGGTCGCTTCCTGTATATGCAAATGTTGCTGAATAAATACCTTTTTCTATTCTCGATGCTGTAATTACAGTTTGAGCATTAACAGTGACGCCACCCACGCCATCAAGAGGCAAAGTCTTAGCTTGGTCGACGCCTTTTTTGAAACTTGAACTCGAATATATTCTAACATAAAGTTTTTCTTTTCCGTCTGCAGTCGCAGTGAGGCCGGGAATATCTTTTAATTGTCCTCGAATATTATTATAAAGATATAAAGTATTTAAATTATCTGCCCCAGGGGCTAGCGCGCTGCTCAAATAAAAATTTCCTCTATTATCTTTTTTCGAAGAATCCCATCTAACTTCTATTACCGGTCTCTTAAAAAAGAATTCCGTTCCTCTAGCAAAGAATTTTTTTGTATAATATGATTTTGTTGCGCCGGCAAGGTGCTGAAAATAATTTGTTCCAGATATCACGTGATACCCGGGATACTTGTCTGCGACATTAGAGCCGGAAAAATATCCTTCTTGGCTGGAAGTTAAAGAAATTATAACTCCATAGTCTGTTTTAGAACCTAAAACATCAGCATTTCCGCCATCGCCGCGATCACCACTTCCCCCCGTATTAATCCACTGTTCTGCCAATGTAGTAATATCAATTTCTAAATCTTCTGTTCCGTCTGTAAAACTTAAAGTAAAAGAAGAAGATGATTCCGTTGGTCGACCATCGGGTCTAATATAGCCCTCATCGCTATTACCATTATCCGTAATATAATCGCCACCTTGAGTTTCCCAAGCAGTACCGGCACTAGCATTGATCCAATTTGCCCCTTCTTGATCGTATGTTTTATCTCGATAGCTTTCCATATCTAGACCAATGCCTTCTTCCCAAGACTTAGTCAGTGCAGATACCACAAGTGTAAAAGATTTTGGCACTGTAAATGGATGTATTGCATTGTACATTCTTAAATAAAATTGTGCACTTCCGCTTTGAGGAATATCGCCATTTTCCCTAGATGATGAAATTTCTGACATTGGAAATTGAACTAAAATTCGTGATAATTCCGTAGTCTTAGCGCTAGTTGCCGTTTCCGCTGCTTGGCCATATATAGAGAACACCTCTAAAGAATCAGAAGCACCCATATTTGATGCAGTCGCACGTGTTGACAAATCTGATTTAAAAGCATTAGTAATTGTTGTATCTTTAGTTGCTACAAATCTTTTAATGGCCATTATTTAACTGTTCCTCTTATATCGTGTTTTGGAAATTTAATCTCAAAAATTACATTGGCCGGACATTTTATAGCTCTGCCATCGGGTGTTAAATTTTCTTCTATGTCCATAAAAGTGCTGGAGTGATCTAAAGTATCTTTTCTTAAAATTTTAACTCTGGTAGTATCAGTGATACCTTCAACTGAATTAAGAATTTGATATACTTCTGTTATATTAAAGCTCTCCCCTATGTCAAAATAATTTAATGAGTAAAACTGCTCTAAAGTAGATGTGGCACCTTCTAAGGCTGCATACTTATTTGCTGCAGATCTGCTAAATAATTCAAATTCAATACCCAAATTGACAATTTTAGCATCTAAGATATCAATAGTGTCATTAATCATTTTAAATTGATTTAGCCATGTCTTTAAATTGTTTTTAATAGTTATTGGAGTCTTAATTAACTTCCCATTAAAATCTTCAGAAATAACATATATATTGAGATTTCTTCTAAAAGAATCTGCATCTTGTGTAATATGACATCTTTTTATAGAACCAAATTGACCAGACATTTTATAAATTAAACTTTTATAATCATTTAAAGTGACAGCACGATTTTGCGTCGCAAAATGGTGCTGTGTGCGAAATCTTAATTCATCTGTTGTGGGGTTTCGAACTGAGCCAACAATCGGATTTTCATTATCGCACTGCAACGAAGTGACCACATCTGAAATCGAACTTGCAACTAAAGTTTCCCCTTCTATTGCAGCAGGAAAATCAAATTCAGATTGTGTAACTTTTGTAACAGATCTTGCCGCTGTGTTAACATTTGTTATAGAATTTATTCTATAAACCACAGTTAGTGTTGTATTTGCTGGAGCTACACCAAATTTGTTGCTTTTAATTAATTTATTCGGATCAAACGAGTCGTCCGCAATATAATTTTTTCCATGTAAATTTAAAACCACGTTTTCTGGATGTACAAGACCAGCGTCTGATAGTTCATCATCTGAACCATGGCCAAAAATAAGCTGCACTCTCTCAATAACATCTCTCCGTGCAATAAACCTTCTTGGCACTTTAATGGGTTTTAAAATATATGGAGCTTCTTTTTTGTCAGCTGATGTATTTTGTAAAAAATTGTATACTACATCTTGTGATAAATATTCTACTTCATGCCATATGTGCCCCCCAGAATCAGTTACAGAAATTATATCTGTTACGTTAGCGCCATTTAATGTAATTGTTTTAAATCTTTGAGCCTCATTTATTATAAAATCTTCTGTTGCTATTTCTCCAGATACAACACGGCCATATCCTTTGATTGCGTAGTGAGTGGGCGCGCCCGTATCAGAATTTACTTTTGCAACAACAACTTCATTGTTTGGCAATGAAAAATCAACATTTTCCGTGAGCATGAACGACACACCAGCGTTTGAAGTAACTGCGGTATTTCCTCTTTTCAAAATCGGTATATATTTTTCATCCACGCCAATTCCATTTGATTTTGCCGGCGCTAATACATAAAATGCGACCACGCCAGTTGCAACTGGATTAAAATTATGGTGATATCCAGCTTGCTGACTAAGTCTTAAGACATTTCCATATTCTATTGCTGTATCTAGAAAACACTCATTCGCCTGGTAGTCTAAATAAAAAGATAAAATATCGCCAACATAAGCTACGGTATCAACCATTAAAGAGCCAAATGAATTGCTAGAAAAGTCCCTAAATGATAGAGGATAGTATCTTCTAACATGCTCTAATAAGTCCTCGCGGATTGTGTGGAATTCTCTACTAGTGTAATTAATTGCTGGCTCAAATTTTAATTCATCAGACATCTTTTTTCCTCTTGTTAAACATCCATAGTTGCCACATCAATATCCAAAAACGCCAACTCCCTCATAAGAGGGACTGTATATACTATGCGCAGCTGCATTGCGTTATCTACCATGTCAGGAATTTGATCGCGAGTTAACATAAATATTTTTTCTATTTTAATCTCTGGCATATAAATTTGCGCTTGCTCCATGATAGCGCTTTTCAACTCTTGCCTTATATCGACAGTGTCTGGCTCAAAAAGATATCTTCGAAGACCAACTCCATAGCGCGGTGTCATCATTCGCTCACCAGGGGCTGTCAATATTAGCATCTTCAAATTTTGTCTAATTAATGTTTTTCTATTCTTAATTAATGTATATGCGCCATCTATACTATCAACTTCGAGCGGCAAACGAGGAGCATAACCTACAGCCATTTATGTTTCTCCTTTAAAACTAAATAGATTTTTGTTCGAAAAAGGGTCTAAAATATGTTATTCTTCACCTACGAGTTTATAATCCGGAGAATCAACTGTTTCAGGACATGGCGATTCCAAACCTGCTTCTTCGGCCTCTGCAGCTTCATCCTCTTCCCACCAGGCTGGCAATCTGAAATTTTCTAAAATCCATGCAGTCATTCCAAGCGGGGTCCATGGAAATTTTTTCCACGAAGGATCAATCAAACCGGCTATTCCTTTTATAATTTTAATAGGAGTCATAGTGATAATTTTGCTTGGATCAAATGGTACGACCCCAACGACATTCATTATATCTCCAAAAAGACCTAAATCTGGAAAACTAAAGCCACCTTTGAGACCTTCTGATTCATTTTTGTAATCATGTGCGTTTAATAAAGTATAAAATACTGATTTTATATTAGATTTTGTATTTTTAAAAATATCTTTAAATTTAGGCTGCAGAGACAAATAATAATGGTTCTGCATTGCAATAAAAGAAGCTAATTCAGGTAAATTAAAAATTTGTTTAAATAATAAATTATAATTTTCATCTTCAAGCATCATGGCCATTAATTGTTCACGAGGATATACTTCTTCTAACGACTCCACTGTGCTAAAATAATCTATTGGATGATCTTCATCGATTGGTATTTGCACATCAATTAAAGGTACAGAAAAAATATGATCCGATTTTGTCTGAGGGACCTCGGAACCTTGACCTTTGACAAGAATTTTATGATAATACGCTTTTTTCTGTGACCCGGTGGGGAAATCACCAGAAAATGCAGGAGTTGCATATTTTTTAAAAGGCGATTCTGCCCAAATGTCAATTCCACCTTTAAACTCTGAGCCTACTTCTGTTGCGAAAACCATCCTTAAACCATATTTCCACTTAAAATATTTTCTGTGATCTTTCTCATGCCAATTCGTCGCGAATTCGCCCTTTTCACTAGTTATTTTTATCCACAACTCTTTCCATGTTTGTATATTAACATACCCTATGTATTTTTTTCTATTATCTTCATCTTCCCAAATATTACCATATAATGTCTCTTGGTCCCCGTCAGCCGTCCCCCACTGTATAGCATCTTTTAGTTCCTGTGTAAAGTCTACATGCAGATATGGCTGTAAATAAAATCCCAAGCGTCGACCACCATCTAAAGTCCCAAATAAATTAGAAGTCTTTGAGCCAAATAAGAATGGAGATTCATCGTTCCATATCAAATCGTTTTGGTGTATTCCCTGTCCCTCGTTTGGATCACCGATAAACCAAACGCCGGCATCTCCTTCTATACTCGGCATTCTATGGAAAATGTCTTTGTCAAGATTTTCATATAAACATTTATTTAAAAACCAATCATCGACTGTTGATCCTACCACCATATATTGTTTCATCTTTTCTGAAACTTCTATTAATTCTCCATACATAATATGCCTAAGCTCTCTTCTCGATTGGTTTTCTGATACAACTAACTGTATAGAAGCTTGATCCGGGAATTCATTTAAATGAAGTTTGCCCGGGGCGTCAGAATCATCAAAATTGTAAGGCTCCTCAGTTATAGGATCTTTAAGTATTGTTTCTCCTCCTTGTTTTAATTCCCATTCGTTGTTAATTTTATCATAACGCTTGTTGACTAATATGTCGTGTATTGCTTTTTTTATATCTTCAGGATAAGTAGGATAATTTAAAGATACATGAGAGAATGTTGCTTGCTCATCTCTATATATATTCAAATCATCCAATACATGTTGTAATAAATAATCTAGAAAAGCATCATTTAGAATTGTTGAAAAATCAAATTTAGAATGCATAAATACATTTGATAAAACCATTTCCACTGCATATACACGAAACAAGGTCATAACAAGTGATTCTAAATTAGATAATTCGAACGGACCAGGCCCATCCACAATCCCTGGTGAAGTTCCACATTCTAATTCGTTTTGTCTTTTTTTGGCATTAGCTTTTATTCCATCAATGTCTAATAAATTAGTCGTTGTGACGGGAATAGGACAATCTTTACTCACAGCAGTTTTAAATGAGTCTTTAAAGATCTTTGATAATTTTTTAACGTTATCAGTCTCCCAAAAATAAGAATCTGTAGTTTGCCATGAAAATTCATTTAAAAAGTTTCTTGTTGTGAAGGGGAAAGCTCTTTCTGAAAAATATTTTTGAATCAAATGATGGTCTGTGTACGTGATGAGCAGATTTGCATCTATAAGTTCGCTAAATTGCGCAGATTGCCAAGTTTTAAAATTTAACCATTCATCACTCCAGCCGGCCTCATTGCCTTCCATTTGATATACCGATGGCCAAAGGAAGTTTTTAAGGTCATAAGTTGGCACCCACTTACCTTCTTTCAGTCGGAGAATATAAAAACGTTTCAAAGGCTCTGCAATATCTTTTTGTTCACTTTGGCTTTTTATAACATATGGTTGAGTATGAGCGAAAACAAGATCTTTTCCTCCGATATCTTTCTTCTCATATGTGCCCCATATCATTCCGGTCTTTGACTTCCCAAAATTATTATTTTTTAATAGCCAGGCTTTCAATTCTGGTCTGACTTGCTGTTCGGCCGATGCATCCATGGATGGAATGATCGTAGGCGCGCCTTCCTCGGTCAAAGCAGTTTGCAATACTTTTGCCATGACCGAGGCCTGTAGTACTTCATTGTCGTCAGTCCACGCCGCAGGAATAAGATATTCAAAAAACCCTTGAACATCTGAAGCAAAAGATTTTAAAATTGGTTGGAATAATGTATCTTGTACCAATTCAGAAAGATAAGTCTCAGCTTCTGGTTTGATTGGTCTTTGCATGCCTTGAGAAATGCCATTTTCATCAGTGCAATCCTCCATGCCAGGTTCTGGGAGATTATCAAACATTGTCTCTGGATTACCCGTTGCAACATCAAGAGCCTTCATAAAAACATCTTTTTGTGCCTGTTTAATGGCATCTAGCATGTCTTTATTTTGTTCCGGTGTCAGACGATCGTTTATCAGCGCGTCTCTATAGCTTGTTCTTGGGTCACCTGGAGGACATACTTCTTCATATTTTATTTGTACTCTGTTCAAGTCATTAACAATTTCTTCGCAAAAAGATGCATCAATTAATTTACCAAATCTTCTGAAAAGAGATTTAATTTTTGTTTTAGTATTTAAGGCCATGGCTATTTCGGGATAGCCTTTCTCTATTATTCTTTCAATGTAAGTTAAGGTTCCCTCAGAAGGAATTCCATTAATTAATGTACACAATTCTCTTGGAGTAAGAACCGCAGATACATCTTCTAAGAATTTTTCAAAATTAGCTAGCGTTGGGCGCTTATAGTTCTTTTCATTTGTTTGCGCAATAAAAGGTAGAGGATCTAGATCACTATGTACATCAGGAGTCTCAATTCCAAAATCATTAAATAATTTTCTTGCAGAATTTAATCTTTTTGCTTCTTGGTCGAGGAGATCGCTCAATTGTTGTGCACCGGGCAAATCATTTTCACTGCTTTCATCTTCAGGGTTTAAGCCGAGTGCTTCTGCCAATGCCTTCATGCCCTCTTCACAATATTTAATTAAATCCTGTAAAAGTCCAGAAACAATGCCTATAATCGCAGCTGTTATTAATTCTAAAAGTGCTCTTTTAATTAACTGAGCAAAGGCCCACAAAATATCATCAGTTGGATATTTTGGTCTCGCCGGCCAGGTTGGTTTTTTGGGCATAAGAACCTTTACAAACTTTTTATATGAAAACTCAAGCTCTCCCTTTGTCATTTTTTCTAAAAGATCTAAAAATTCTGGAATTAATCCAATTATGCCTTCACAAATTATTCTTTTAATTTCTGGATCCTGCAGCGTTGCTATACTGGACATAAATTTTTGTTCGATATTTGCGGCGCCACCGAGCTGCTCCGGAGGTATCGTGGATCCAATACTTTGGTTCCAGGCCGAATCTGCTGCCATCTTATCAGCCTCTGCGCCACTAAGCTTTATTTCCAAGTAAGTAATACTGTTCTCGTTAGGTCCTACTGCGTCCGGACCATCACTTGAAGAGCCTTTCAGCTTATTCAACATTTTTTCTAGCTCTTTTTTTTCTGTCTCTTGTTCTGATGTTAAGTTGCCCCACGATTCAAACATACTTAATTCATTTAACTGAAGTAAAGTTATAGCATACTTTTCTTCTTGCAGGTTTAATTCTTTCTCGTACACCTCCATGTCAAGCTGAGCTGCCTTTACTGATGTATCTTGTTGAACTTTGGCATCCTCTATGGCGCCAATAGTTTCTTGGAATTCTTCATCAAAACTTCCTGCATAATCAAAAAAAGTTTTTCCAGAACCAGGCGGCATTTCAGTTGCAAACAAACTTTGTATTATTGAATCAATACCTAATTTATTTAATGCAGCTTCACATAATATTTGTAAAATATTTTCTGGCCACAAACATGCCACTAGTTTAGCAGCATATTGACGTATATCTATGCGGTGTAAAATTCTTTGATAAACATCCCCTAGAGTATCTAAATCTTTAGGATCCCTAGTTGCCTGACTAGAATATAAATCATCTACAGCACTATGCCAATCCCTTCGAAAATTTAAATAATTTCTTTTCCAAGTTAATTGAGTTACTGCAGCATTTTGCTCGCGAGCTTCGGATTGCTGGCGGATCACGGCCGTGTTGGCGCCGGCTTTTTCAAGTACTTTTTTAGGATCTTTTGTTGTTGGCGGTTCAGATACTATGCTTCTTTGAGGGTATATATTCTTGTCGATAAAGGTTCGCCATGGTGTTTTTGCAACTGTTTTTTTAGAAAAACCTTTTGTGCCATAAATCATATGTCTAAGGTTGTATAACAAGGACATACATTCTGAAGATTTAATCACTTCCGAATTATATAAAGCAATTTTATGAGATGCTCTTTTGTACGACAAGATCTTATCGGGGTCATCCCACAAGTTTTCAGCAAGAATCCAAGATTTGTCAATGTGATCGACAACCCCTTCTTTAAGCACTTCACTTTTAAAATCAAATGTTTTTCCCCGCTTGGACTTAAGCAATCTTATAGAGATAATTCTATATTCATCATCAAACGTAAATTCAAAAGCATATTTTGAACGGCGGTTAAATATTTTTTTTGCATTCAATTCTTTTGGTAATTTGGCAACATCTATAAGCTTTTTAAATTTATTATAAAATGTATTTAATAACTTTGCAGTTTCTTCTAAGTCCAATGCCGGCTTTAAGTTTATATCTTCAGCAGCCTCTATTTGTTTATGATAAAAATGTAAAACACCTTTTTCTGAATTTGCGCACAAGAAGTCTAAATCTTTCTTAAAGTATTTTGCTGGTAGATATGTAACTCTTGATATCTCATGGGCATTGTTAACATCTTTAAGACCTTTAACTTCTATAGTTTTAGACTGTAGGTTATCAATATCTTTTTTGAGTATGCGCACGCGAACAAGTACACGATCTAGCGACTCTTGCGAATGTGGTGGTTGAGGTCTAATTCGTAAATGAATGCCATCAGCAAAGCTTTCTGGGACATGCGCATCTGTCCAATCTCCGTACTCCCCCGTATACTCTCCTGGTTCTTTTTTATTATAGTACTCTGCAATAAGTTTATAGCCTTCTTTGCTAGCTGTCTTTTTTATTTCATCAATCGCCCATGTGTCGCCAGAAAATTCCTTAAGAGATGTAATTATACCTCCCGACTCCGGATGCGTCGCCAATAATACGATATTATAAAATAATTGTTTGCTTTCAGCAGGTTGATAATATTCCTCGGCTGTCCATGGCGTTGCTGCTGGTCTATTCCACCAATCAGCGATAATTTCTGGAACTGGTGGTGGCGATAGCTCTTGCTGTACATAAAGTTTTTTTGCAGTTACATAATTTCTAAAATTTTCCTCATCTATTTCAATTTCTACAGTATAATTTACAGTATTTTTCGCATAGTCTACTTCTAGTGTATTAGATATATATTCAATATACCAACTAGCAATTTCATTATTTAATGCGGATGTTTCGTTATTATTGAGAATATTATTTGCTATCTTCTTTAGAACATCGTCGGTTGATTGGTTTTGCCCACTTATCCACTTTTGTATTTCAGGTTGACTTGAATAAGTGGTACCAGAATTTGATAAATATTCTTTAGCTTTTTCAAAATATGTCTTAAAAGCAAATCTAACAGCTTTTTCATATAAAAGCTGTTTTTTTGAATCAGAGACATCATCCAGAGACTTCCCGGGTTGGTGGACAACATCGATATTTGCTGTAGCGCGTAATATTGCAGTCATATAAATTCCTTAATTTGTGTTATTAAAACTACTCAATATGTAGAAAGGTCCGGTATCATTACAATAAAGAGGTTCCAAATTAGCTAAATTCCTTTTTTGTGCTATTATCGATTTCAAAGTTTGCGACAATTGTCTTGTTAGAGCATTGGCGCCTTCTGGTGCACAGTTTGGTGAAGGGCTAGTTGGTATACCAAAAAATGGAGAAATGTGAGTGTGAGCTGCAATTGCGGCATTATACTTCATCTGAGAGCTTAAAAAACCAGAAACAATACCGTTTAAAGCACCTAGTTGTTCAAATATCTCTTGTATGCACTGCACCATGTTGAATCCTTTGACCATCGGTTGCAGATCTTCATCGTTATTACCGGCAATTAAATCAATGCCGCCAGCAGATTCCAACAAACCTCCCTGAGAATTATGTATTCCGCCGGCTGAGCCAGGTCCATGAGTAATTAATTTAATGTTCTCTCTTCCAATTAATCTAATTCCATCTGCTTGTAAGGCTATAGCAGATTTTGGATTTTCATCTAATCCTGCACTTCCAATAGTTCCTGGTGCTAATTTAAAATTATAATCAATATCAGTTTTTTGACTAATATAAATTCTAGCAGCATCCATTGCAATTGTTGGTTCTTCTCTGGATACACTTTCTGGTATTTCTCTAGTTGCAAATATCGGATCAACATAAATTCTTTCGCCACCTACATTTTCTTGCTTTGGATGTGGCGCCATTCTACCGACACAAAGGTCAATCATTCCAGATTGAGTATCACCCCTTCCACCATATCCACTAGTTATTCCGGACGGCCGGTCTCGGCCAAGGACAATAAATGTATTATTTTGTCCTTTATAGATTGTTTCACACTCAGCTTCAATGAAATGTGGAATTCCCTCAACAAGTGTACCACAAGATACGCCACATTCTAAAGCATCTTTCTGTTCAGAAGTTCTTCTATTTTGAGCAGCCGCAACATCTAATGGCAAACCTGAAAGATTAATTGCTCGTTTTGGCTTATTTATTCGTCCCATTTCTTTTATCTATCTCCATGTTTAATAAGCTTCATGCACCGCAGTTACTCGTGGTTGCGCATCTTTTGGCAATTGGTCTTTGGGCACATTATTGAACTGTTCCTGCACGTGTACATACACAGCCTTGGGATAACTCTTTCGGAACCAACCTCTTAAAAAATTATCAATTTTTTTAGCAGACTGAGAGGGGCCAAAAGAATCCATCCACTTACCGTTACCAACATATGTAATCCAATGATGAAAATTTTCTGTAGGCTTATAAGCCTTTGTTTTGGACCAATCCATTTTAACGTGCACTATCATTCCGACTTTAAGACTCGATTGTTCAGTAAGTTCTCTTATGGTCATCCCCGCTCCAAAACGTTCTTTCTTGGCAGTCTTTACTATTGGCAAATAACCATGAATCTGGGTATTCACACCGTCCCACGGGTGGCCTCTGCTGGGGCCTTTTTTCGTTCTTGACGAGCCGGCTATTTGAGCTAATTTTGCAGCAAATTGCAAACATCTTCTTTTCCAATATTTACGTAAGCCATCTGGCGCCGCCGCGTTTTTTAATGCTTGAAATGCTTGTTGCAGCTTCTCAGGCGCAACTTCACCACCAATTGGCACAGCATCTCCCACCACAGCATTTGCTCCGAGTGGGCCGCCGCCGCCTAAACTACCAAGTTTTGAACACACTGAAGTTAAACTTTGTGGTTGACCAGTTGTTGGTACTTGCGCAGCCGTATTTGGTTGGGCCCCAGCTTCTGGAGCTGTTTCTTTTAATGGTTTGTTAGTGGCTTTTGGTTCTTTTTTTGCTTTGGCTTTCTTGTGCTCTTCCCGTTTCTTTTTCAATTCCTTTATTTGCTCAGGCGTCATGTTCTCTTGGCCGATAAAGTCCTCGGCCGGCCCTCCGTATGGATCGATGTCGTCTTTGGGATCCTTTTGTTCTGCATTGACCAATACCCATTCTCCAGATATTTCCCATTTTCCTGGGGATATTTCCTTAACGGGTGCATGTACTTTTTTGCCTTCGTCGGCGTCTGTCCCATCTTTGGGAAGAGTCATTTTTGTTCTTACATCAAATGGTTCTTTACCAGGCTCCGCAAAGCCTAAAAATTCTGGTGGGATATTACTATATTGTGATTCGAGAGCGCGAAGTTGAGTCTGTTCATTTTGCCATTCATCATATGACATATATGTTGGTTTCGGACGATCATCAATAATTTTTTTTGCCTCTTTCAATACCGACTCTAAAAGATTGACACTGACAATTGGTATAGTATTAATACCTTTGCCGTGCTCCACAATCTCATTTGTTTTTTGGGGCGCCTCATGACAAACATCCTTTGAGCTAACAAATTTACTAGTCTCTAGTTTGCCCAAGGCGGCACTGTGTCCACCAGAAAATGGTTTTGCAGTAAAATTAGGGAGAGGAGGGGCGAGTCCTAACATTTCTTCAGCGGCTTTCCAGTTGGCGCTATGAAACCCACTTGGAGCAGAAGCTTTTGACATATGCCAAAATTGAGATGTGGCGCTGAACTGATTTCCAACGTATTTAATTGCCTCAATTACCCATTTTTTAGAAGTAAACACACCATCATTGAACTGTAAATGCTTGATTTTTTCTATGTAGGTAGGTTTTTTCTCTTCAGTTAAAAATCTAGCTAGAGAGCCGCCGCCGGCGCTGAATCCATACATATGTAATTTCATATTTGCATATGCTGTGCTACTATCTGTGCCTAATTCTTTAGACAACGACTCTAATGTGTCTTTAATAAAGTTAGGGGCAGGATACCATTTTTTAACTAGGCCGGTCTTGGTCTCTCCTGATGGAGCCACTACAATGGCATTGGCAGCTGCATCAATTTGCTTTCTAATAGCCTTGTTTTTCGCAATTTGATTTCCGCCGGTATTATCGCTATGGAAATAAAGTACAAAATCATAAGGAGCGTTAAAATTAAAATCTGGGGAGGCGTATAACCAAACTTTCTTTGACCCGCCTTTAAGAGAAGCTGCGCTAGCAATAGTAATTGTTTTTGGTAATTTAGTAGCCATCTTCTTTAAGTTTTACCTTTTTTCGTTTGTCCCGGGCAGACCCACCATTCACCCAAAGCTTTATTTGTAGGAGTTTCTGTTCCAAATTGATCAAATAATCTCTTGTAATAAATCGCTACGCTAAGCAGCGAAGCATATGGATCTAATAAATCTTCATGTTTATAGTCTTTAAGAAATGACTTTCCTTGCTTGCTTTTTGCGAGGCTATTATATTTTTCTTTACTAAATTGACCCATGCCATATCCAGTGTTGTAGCCGTCTTTAATAGCCACATTTGGATCATTTCCGTGGCATCCAACTGGTTTAAAACCGCTTTCTCCATATAATACTCCCCACGGTATCCATGAATTTTTAGCCTTAAGTCCACATTCGTTTGCTGCATATATCATAGCTTTTTTTAAATTATCTTGACTCCAATATTCCTGCAGTTTTCCAACATTATTTTCTGCTTTTATTTGTTTTTCATATAGATAATAAATATATCTACTTTTTTCATTATCCCATATCGATGGAGGTATGATAATTCTTCCAGATGGACTAAATTTAGTATCAGCTGGTATGCTCATTGGATTACCAGTGGAGTTAATATCGCCTGCATTAGCTCCTAGACACGCTTCCATAAAAGCAGCAATCGCTTCCATTATCGCTTCCATGGAAAGACCAGCCATATCATTAACACGGCCTAAATAAATTGGATCTTTCATTGGGCCGTTTTTAGGTTTAAATCTCCAATCAACATATATCAAATCGCCAACTTGTGGCGCGGCCATCTTTTTTTCTGCGGTAAAAACTGTATGCATTCGAATGATATCAAGTTGTGCTTTTGTTGGTTTGCCACTTAATGCACCAATTGGTTTTGGATACGTATCAATTCCTGGTACTCTCGCGCGGATTCTGCAGCGAGGTTCGATCTTGATATCTGTTAATTGAGTAATTTGTGCCTCTGGGCTTCCCGGTTCAAAAGGTATTGCATCAGGTGTTTGCAAACCTGTTCCATCGTCAACCACTTCTATACAAATAGCTCTAAACGGTCCACTATTGTTTATAGAATCTGGTATGAATTGTTTTTTAACCACACCTTGTAACACACCCCACCCTGTAGTATGCGAAGGGTCGTATTTTTCTCCGAAGTCAGCTGTATCGAAATAATTAAATATTTCCGGATGATCTAATGCTTCCTCAAAAGTTAACTTTTTAGATGTTGAGGGTGGTGATTTTTGTTTGGCAGTATTGCGTGATGTGGGCGCCCCGCCGGCACCACCGCGCAATGTGTCATCATCGGGACGATCTGACATTTTATGATGATTCCTGAATTAAATCAAATAATTGATTTTTGTCTGTTTCTGTCAGAACATCTGAAGTTTTTTCTTGCTTGCTTAACAGCGCGCTGATTTTAACCAATTGCTCATTGGACCTTTGTAGGGTTTCAACGTACTTCGAAGCAATTAAACCATATTGTTTATGACTTTCATCTTCGCTATTTTCTTTAATTTTTATTAATAAATCTGTTAATAATGTAGAGGTGATGGCACGATCTTGTCGTATGTTGCTGATTGCTTCATCCAGGTAAGCGTTAAGATCATTTAGTTTTCGCTGTTGTCCCATTTGATTTTAAAATTCCTATACTTAATTCGAATCTTGTTAAGATTGTTAACTACCTGTTTTGTATTTAAACCGGTAATCTCCCTTATATATAAGTAAATAGCTTTTTTGTTGAAAATCTCAATATCTTCTGAACTCTCAAATAAAATTTTTATTGCTTGAATAATTTTTCTTTCATTGTCTTTAAGTTTTAATTTTTCCCAATTTTCAATTTCGCGCCAAAGATGCTGCCAAAACTCATGTCTTTCTCTATCTTCCAAATATAAATTGTGTTCTACTAGTGTATAATTATCATCTAAATTTACTACAATATTTTCGATTAAAACTTCTCGATGAAGCTTGAGAGAGTTTTTTTTAATTTTATGTATAAACCAATTTTTTGTTGTAACACTAAAATACGAAAAAGCTTTTGAACCCTTATTGGGATCATATTTATCTAAAATGGTTATTAACCAGTTTTTGCAATCGTCCTTGAGGCTGTCGATATTTGGCAAATTATTAAATTTATATGTATATACAATTTTATCAACCAACTCGCTAAAACACGGCCCTATGAATTCTTTATAAAGTTTTGTTTTTAGTTTAGGATCGTTAGTGAAAACATATTCAACTATTGCATTCTCATGAACTTTCGTAAAATACATATTTGTAGTTTTTTTTCTGGCCATATATTATTCTTCCGACTCCTCTTCATTTTCAGCCTCGTACTCAGCATCATAAATTTCCCTTAGCATTTCCACTTCTTTTAATATTGTTTTGGAATGCTGCAAAAGCCTTTCTAGCGTTTCATCTCCATAGAATCTTTCTAAATTATATACAACATCAATATGTTCATTATATTCTTTTAAAATTTCAAAAAAATCTTCCATATTATCGGATAAAGATAAAAGCCTTTTTAAAAGCTGCACAATATACCAAACGAACATAGCATTTAAAATAATTGATATAATTAAGAAAATAATAGTCATTTATCTTTTTTGCTCCAATTCTTTCTTTTGCTCTTTCAAATCTTCTCTAGCTTCGCCAAGATACTCTTTTACTAGATGTCCAGGTTTTTGTTTCTGTTGCTTAAAGTTAGTTATAAAAGTGCTTGGAATTCTTTTTAAAGAATCCTTTGCGTCACACAATTCGCAATCAACTAATTTTTCTTTTATAGAGTGTGTTCGTTGATATTCTTCTGTACAACTATCACAGCGATAAATATATCGCGGCATATTATTCTGGTTGGGAGCCGACAACATCAAAATCTAAATTTTGTTGTAGATTCTCTTCCGTCTCCTCATTAAACTTTACCAACGGCGGATTCATAACAATCAATCCTTGTTCTGAAAGTCTAAATCTAAAATCCTGCAATACCGGCACGATATCACTTTGTTCCATTAAGCTCTTTTGAAGCGCCATCATAACGGAGCCCAAAGCTTGATCTGAAAAATACATGTCTTCTTTAATCATTTAATTCCTCCTTAAGTTTTTTAAAACATTCACTTATACCATCAAATATATTTATTTCTGGTTCCCAACCACATTCTTTTAATTTGAGCATGTTTGCTTTTGTATATAGCACATCGCCTTTCCGGTCTTCCACGTAATTAAATTGCACATTGGGAAAATAATCCAGAACTATATTTTTTATCTCATTCAATGAAACGTTCGAACCGGTGCCCACATCTAGATGTTGACCATCAAATTTTCCTTCATATTTCATGGCAAATATATTAGCGGATACAACATCTTTTACATTTGCCATATCTCTCCGCTGACCACCATCGCCAGTGATAAATGGATTTTTGTCCTCTCTTATAAACTGCATAAAATTAGAAACTGCTGTAGCATATGGCCCGCTAGCTTGTTGATCTGGCGAATACACATTGAAATATCTCAAACTTACAGTGTCTAAGCCATATAATTTTGAATACAATTCACATTCCATTTCTGAAATTAACTTTTGTAATCCATATGGGCTGTTAGGGCCATTTCCATCTCCAACAACAGACGAAGAGCCAGAATAAATAACTCTTTTTGCTCCAACTTTTCTAGCAAAATTTAAAACATATGTTGTGCATAACACATTATTTCTCATTGTTTGTGTGGGAAACTCAACACTGTATGCGACTCTGGGAATGCATGCTAAATGAAAAACATATTCTGGTTTGAAATCAAAATATGATTTATTAAACGGCTCCTTAAGACAATATAAAATGTCTTGAGTTGCGGCAGCTTCTTTAAAATCGATACCCATTACCTCATGACCCAGCTCTTGTAATTTTGCATACAAATGAGTTCCAATATATCCTTTATGCCCAGTCACTAAACATCTAGCCATTATAATTTCTCCTTCTCGATGACGGCGCCTTTTATAGTTTTCCAATCATATTCATTGCGCACTTCTAAATTCTTTTCCCATGCCGCTTTCATGACAGTGGGTTTAATCTCAATACTATCAAACAAGTGAATAAATGCATTTAAATCTTTAGGAAAACATTTTCCGCCAAAACCTCTTTTCCCATCGTGCCCGGGGACATTTAAGTGTGAATTCCCAATTCTCCCATCAGAAGTAAATCCACTCATTGCATCCTTCCAGTTTACTTCTAATCTTTCTGCAGCTTGCTTAAGTTCATTCATATAAGAAACTTTTACGGCAAAAAACGAATTAGCCATATATTTAATAAATTCTGCTGTTACAGCGCTGGTTTCTATTATTTTTGTATGAGGGAAGCGAACTCTAAAGAGAGTCTTCACTTTTTCTGTATTTTTCTTTTTTCCACCGAGCACGATTCTAGCAGCATTAATAAAATCTAATCGAGCTACACGCTCTGTCAAAAATTCTGGGCTGTGTATGATGTTTAAATTCGGGTGCTCGTTAATATATTTTTGCGTAGTTCCAGGTATAATGGTCGACTTTATGATAACAACGTTGTCCTCTCTCTTATTGACTCTTGATATGTCGTTAAATACTGAATTCATTATAGAAAGAACAATTTCTCCTCCTTCGGCCAACTTCATTGGAGTTGGTACGCAGACAAATACAAAATCCGAATTAACTACGTCCGCAAATTTATGCGTTGCTTTTCTTCCGTCTGTGTCATAAATCTTTATATCTGTGCACAAAGAAAATCCCGCAGCCACAGAAGAGCCGACAAATCCATTTCCAATAATTCCTACACTAAACACTATATCCTCCATTCTTTGTATTCTGGGTCTTTTGTTTTATTGTTTTTATGCATTCTGTAGCGATAAAAAGGAATCCTTAAGTGATGAATTTTATAAAACTCATCCAAACGTTTTCTTAATTCCTCCTCTTCACGATGACGCATGTTTGAATTATAACCACCCATTTGCAAAAGCAAATCTCTCCTATACATTATACCACATGAAATGTTATCTTTTTCTGCATATTTTCTCTCTATAATATTTTCATGCCGATCAACCAAAACATAATCACAAGACAAACAAAAGGCATCATGATTCGCTTCTAAATATCGTTTCATTATATGGCACATGTCGGAACTAACATAGTCATCCGCATCAACGCGAATTACAAACTGTCCTTTGGCTGCTTTAATTCCTTTATTTGATGATTCTGCGACACCAACATTAGTTTTATTTTTAATAATTTTTATATCTTCTTTGTACGCACCAATCACCTCTAAAGAATGATCTGAGCTGCAATCATCTACAATGATGACTTCGACATTGACATTTTTTTGTGCCAAGCAACTTCTTATGCATCGCGGTAAATAATCTGCATAATTATAATTTGTAATTATAATGCTCACATCTGGATATTTACTTTTCATATAAAATCTTTTCTTTGGAAATATTTTTTGCATAATTAAAATCTAAAAATGAACTATTTTTAACGAAATATTCATTGTTATTATATATTTTTGCGAATTCTTTTCGCTGATCAGCTCTGTGAACTACTTCCATTTCAGACAATCTTAAATCATCTCCGTGCAATATCGAGTATTGCTGAGCGTCAACAGAGTCACAAGGATTAATCTCTCTTAAACCAGACAGCTTTAAGCGATGATATATATCATCATCATCGCCACCATAGTGTCCAACGTTTTCATTAAAACCATTAATGACAAAATAATCATTTGAATGCACTAAAAAATTACCATAATTAATTTCTGGACTTAATCGCGACGGCATTGAAGCTTTTGTATCTTGTATCCTGGTTGCAACGAATGATTCTTTTTCTTTCACCTTTTTAAACCAGTGATCAATGTATGTCATTCCCAAAAAAACATCCGCATCGCTAAAAACAAAAACAACATCTTTGCCCTTATAATAAGCTGCTCCTAAATTGCGTGCTTTTCTGGGATTGAACTTGAGGTCTTCTAATAGCTCAACACACTTAATGTTATCTAAAAATGGTGAAAACGTGTCTTTTCGAAATTCAATCTCCTTCAATAGGAATTCTTGAAAATTATCATTCGAGTGAAAATCAACAAGAACCAAATCATATGGTCGACCATATTGAGAAACCATAAAAGGAAAAGTCTTTAAAAAATGATTTAATCTATTTTTAATAGTAACAATTATTACACTTTTTTTCATCTTTTTTTCTCACAAAAATTACGCAACTCACACAATTCTTCATAATTCATTGAACATATATGCGCGCTTTCTGTATCGCACTGTAAAGAATGATCTATAGTAAAATGTTTTTCTATAATCTGTGCGCCTCTTTTAACTGCCTCTTTGCTAGCTTCAATTCCAATTGTATGATCGCTGTATCCGACCAAACGCCCGCTGAAATTTTCAGGCATTAATTCAAGTGCCTCTTCGGCGGTATGAGGATATTTGGAAACGCAATGAAAATATTTTACATTGTTTTCACAAAAGGGAAGATATTCTTTTTCCCAATTTCCTAAAGAGCAATATGTTAACAAACCTTTACCTATCATCTTCTTGCAAAATCCAAACTGGTCCCGAACAAGAGAACTAGCTATTTTATTTATTTTAACGTCAGATTTTAAAATCCACTCAAATCTATCTTCATGAAAAGCAGAAGCAAAAAAATCTATATTTAAACTTTCTGAAAACTTTTTAAGACGAAGGAATTGTTCTTCTGTCATAGAAAGATATTCCCAACGTTCTCTATTCTCTCCAGGCATTTGATACGTGTCGTATAACTGCACTTTAACTGCATTAGCACCGGCCATCTTAGATTGCAAGATCATTTGTTCCGCTCTTTCTACAGAACCTCCCCACTGGCCACAAAGTTCGCTAATTATATAAATCTTACTCATTACTATTTTTTTCCATTATAACTTCGCCCATCGGGCCCCAATCAGTATAATCCGAAACAGTCGATTTAAATCTATCAATAACTTCTTGACTAAAGTTTTCTGGCGCTTTGATCTTGGGAGTAAACTCAACAAGCCACTCATCAATATATTTGTACGCACCAGTTTTCAATAAATGATCAATAACTTTATATTCTGCGCCTTCAATATCAATTTTCAAAACATTATGATTTTCTTTATTTAGGTTTTTAAAAATCCAGTCGGACAAATTTAAACATTGAACCGGATCGCGGAAGCTGCCGGCAGTGAAATCTTGAAGTACAACCACTCCTTGGGCCGAGCGCTCAACAAGAGTGTGCTCGGCGCCGGAAAACGCTAAACCAACTGGCTTACCCTTGTAAAAATATGGCACAAATTGCCCCTTCTTAATTGTTTGTTCTTTGTTGGGACAGAGAGATGAGCCGGTTCTGGTGCCCCAAGCTTGAATCCAAAAATCTTTTATTTCATTTTTTACCCAAACAGCTTGTGCATAAACCGTTAAATCAAGTGAATCGTTTTTAGAAAACTTTTTCAATATATGTGAATAATTTAAATATTCTGGTTCAAAGGCGTCTATTTTTATTAATCTTTCTTTATATTTTTCTATTGCCCAATCTATTGCGTTGCCAATATTTGCGCCACAATCTATGAAATGTACTTTTTTCACTTTTCTAAATACCTCACATCTTCTATTGTGTGCACATCGTGTAAATCACAAACAACGACACCGCAGTTTGTACTCAAGTCCTCTTGAAAAACATAGTCACCTTTAAAAATACGAAAAGCGGCATTTTGCATTAAGTTGTTATCAACACTAAAAACTTCATCTCTTTCATGCTTAAGAAACGTGTCAATGGCTTCATCCAAATGATTTCCTTTAACTTCAGGAGAATTTGCTTGAAGCGAAATAAACACATCAACCTTCAATTCCTCGACTATGTGTTGTGCAGCAGATCTAATTACAGCTTGTTTGTATGTTTTTGAATCCGACAACTCCGGATCTCTTCTGTGTATTTTCGCTCCAAAGCTTTTAGCAATCTCTTCGATTTCACCATCTTCCGTACTTACCCAAGGTTCAATGTTATATCTTGATTCCTTACAAGCTTTAATGGCCCAATATAACATAGGTTTTCCCCAAACGGGATAAATGTTTTTTCTTGGAAGTCTTCTAGAGTTTCCCCTTGCTGGTATTATCGCTATAACTTTCACTTTTGTTCTAAATAATCTAAAATTCTTTTTGAAGAGTTACCAGTAAATAAATGATTTTCAATTGATTTATTAAAAGAATCGTCTAAATCTGTTTTTAACAAAAAATTTGCTGCATCTTCAATTTTATTACTAACAAAATTGTTGCTCATCTCTATGCAGTAGTCATAATTATAAAGGATATCCAATGGCCTTTTAAATGGTTTAATATGAAAATTTATAAGAGGCCTTTTTAGCAAAACACATTCTTTGATTGCAGTGGAACTAAAATTAATTATTAAATCAGATACATGCATCAACTCCATTGAATCATGAGGATACCAAGAAAAATCTACAAAATGGTGGTCTCCACAGATATAAGCACGTCTATCATAGATATCCTTTCCTCGTGTTTTTGTGACAATATCTAAACCCATATTCCGTAGAGATTCATAGATTTTTACAATGGTCTTCGAGGGCCCGCCGGCAGATACAGCCATATTATGAATATCTCTGGCTCTCGGAAGAATAACAAATGCTTTTCTTTTATTTAAATTAAGATTATATTTTTTACATATTTCTTCATTATTAAACGATACATCGTATTTGGGAGAACCTAAATAAAGATTTTTTTGTGAAACTACCTGATGATATTCAGCCATAAATTGGCTTGGAAGAATTACATGATCTACCATATCCACATATCTACCATGGTGACTGGTAAAATCAGTCATATAGGTTAAAGAATATTTTTTGCCTTTGAACCCAGACAACAAATTAGATCGCACTCCTTCTATTAAAAAGAATGGCATTCCATTGTCTTCCAACTTTGATATATCTCTAAGTTCGAAATCATATTTTTTAGAAAGATTATTTAAACTTTCTTGATGCTTATGTGGAGAATTATACTTACCAGTTCTACCAACAAAAAAAATAGATTTTATGCCTCTTTTGTTACCTTCAATAACCAAAGGAATAAAATATCTTAGAAAAGTCATTTCACATACAATAAAGTTTATTTGTGTCATATTGTTTCGTTCAATTTCCTCTATACGCGCGCAGCACTTTAATTTGGTCTTCTGCATTAAACTCAAAAACATCCACAACTAAAAGTTCTTCTTCATCTAATGATAAAACCATTTCACAAACGAGAATGCCACCAATATCTTCATGAATATGAGATATATTAATTTCAATATTATCTATGGAATTAAAAATTTCTGAAAAAAGGTTAATAACGTTTTGTTTGCCAACTATTGTTCCAACATTCCAGTCTGTTAACGTACAATCCGCTGAAAATAAAATAGATATGCTATCAATATCTTTGTTTTCAAAAAAATCTAAATAATCTTCAATAACTTGTGATCTAATCACGTTATTGATTACTAAATCTGCCATGCTGCTCCTTTGTGTATTTGTTTGCCAAGACTTGTATATAACAGCTATTCAACAATAATCGATTCGTTGCCAGGATATAATTCTCTTTTAATGAAATCAGCTTCATCTTCTTTTGTGCTACGAGTGTGCAAAGGAAAATAACCAGCATCTCCTGGCAACGTTGCTGGAAGTTTAATTTTAGCGTTTATTTCTTCGCGACCATCTATTTCAGAAGTCCACCATTCTTCACTTTTGCGAAAATCCCATTTTGATTCCTCGTCTTGAATTTTTTTGAACTCAGGCAATAAAATCTTTTCACGTATTAATTTAGAACTAAATTGGGAAGTATCTTCTTGCATTTCTATAAGGTCAAAATATTCCTCTGGCAACTTCATATATAACTGAAACGATTGCATCAAGTTTTTTAGTTCTTGTTTTGTAATTTGTGGCATTACCAATTGAGATTCGGATCTGTATACATCTTCATGTTTGCCTTGGCTTGCGGGCATATATCCTCTTTCAACACACAATGGACGAAGGGGGGCGCCGCGATAAGGGTGAAAAAATGTAACCGTCGCGCTGGTTGGATTAAGTTTTCGATTAAGCATAATTGTTTCAAGAATATCTTCCCTTGTTTCATCGGGGAGCCCTATTATATTAAAAGAAGAGCATCTAATTTTATATTTATGCGCTAAAGCAAAAACTTTTTCAACATGTTCATCTCTATAATTTCTTTTTAAAATTTTTCTTCTTACTCTGTCACTTCCTGATTCGACTCCAACACATACATTTCTTAATCCGGCCTTAACTGCCATGGCAAAAGCATCTTCACGAACAAGTCTAGGCTGTAAGTTTACTGAAAATGGCAAACCAACATATTTTAGATATAATTCACAAAACTCTTCCATTATTTCTGGTTCGTGTAAAGGAAAAATGTCATCAACGAACATAAAAAAATTAAGATTAAATCTTTCTTTAAACTCAGCTAATTCTTTAACCAACAAATGAGCATCTTTTTTTCTATAATATTCTTTTGCACTTACTTTGGCGGCCTTATAAAATGTTTCATTAGCACAATATGAACATCTGAAAACACATCCTCGTGTCCAAATAACAGTTGCCATATTATACATTCTACCACCCAATGGTCTTAGAAAGTGACGAGGATCAAAAATGCTTAAATCAGGCGGTAAGCCTTTAGATATATTGGGAAGTGTAACAGCATTTTTATGAACTATACCGTTATTTTTATAATCTTTGTCTTTTACCCAAAAATTAGGAATTTTATATAATTTTTCCCAACCATCTAAGCCGTGTTCTTCAAATAAATTTACTAGTTCAACTAATTTTTCCTCTGCTTCTCCTCTGCCCACAATATCAACACAATCATGCTCAATTATATCTTCAGGTACTAATGTCGAAAGAGGTCCACCACAGATTGTAGGTACTTCCGGAAAAAGTTTTTTGCAGTGTGTTAATAATTCCATTCCAAACGCATGATTAGGATCTACAGTAGAGATACAAATTATGTTTGGTTTAAATGATTTAATTTCTTTTTCTAATTCAACATATACATCAATGTCTTTTTCTACAAGGCCTAATTTTTCAAAATCTGGATTTACAACTTGTAAGTTTTTTTCTCTTAATGCATCGTCGGAGGGGACAATACCACATCTAATAAATGTTGTATCAAATAACTTGAAATTATGACCAGCAACTTTTAAATAAGAAGCAAGATATCCTATTCCCAAAGGCGCTCTGGTAACCATTACCTTGTTGGGATATATCATTAATATATTCATTATCTTTTTTCCTCTTTTCTTAAGAAGATTCTAAGATCTTCAGGAGTTCCAAGCCCCCACATTTTTTCTATATGAAATATCTTGATTTTTTTATCATCCTGTATAGCTTCATTAAAGATTGGACAAACATAAAACTCATTATTCACACGAATATTTTTTTCTATCATTTGCTCGGCGTATTTTATAAAATCGCTTCCTTTTTTCCAATAATATATTCCACAAGTGGCGATATTGCTAATAGGTTTTTTCTCTGCCACTTCTGTGGCGAATCCATTTTCTCCTAACTTGACAAAACTCCATTTTGGGTGAGTCGCTGTAAATGTTGCAATACCTCCGTCCACTTCATCCGCGACCATCGAGTACATAAACTGATTACTGTCCCAGTCGAGAAATTGATCCGAGTTGGCGAAAAGAAGAGGTTCGTCATTGTCTATAAACTCTTTTGCTAACAAAGCTGTGCAGGCTGCGCCTTCCGTTATTTTATCAACTTGAATAATCTCGCAATCTGGAGAAATTAAATTTAATAAATACTTAAGATTATATTTGTCATAATGTTCTTTCTGGACAACAAAAATGTGTCTAGCTTCAATATTAAGATTTTCAATTACTGCTTGAATCATCGGCTTTCCGTTAACCTCTATTAGAGGTTTTGGAAAAGTATATCCCATTTGTTGGAATCGGGATCCTGCGCCAGCCATTGGGATAAGGACATTCATTTTTCCGCCCTTCCACTTTGGTTTAACTTCCTTTTGTTTAATTAAATTCAGACAATTATTTATTTTTTCGTATGTAACCTCAGATGGGTCTCTTACTGCGCAAAGATTAGCTCCAGAATTAATAGCAGCAGTGCGGCCAACATGTGAATCTTCTATTATTAAACATTCTTTTGGTTCAACGCCTGCCTTAATCATACATCGTAAATAAATTTCAGAACTTGGTTTTGGTTTTTGAACATCTTGATTAGAAAATATTTCGCTAATATATTCCAATAGCCCCTTTTTTAAAAGCATTGTCTTCACTGTTTTTTTAATAGAATTTGAAGCACAATAAATTTTATAGCCTTCCTCAAAAAGTTTTTTTAACATTTCTTTTTTCAAGTTGTCTTGTTCAAGATTGCTAATTAGTTCAACTGTGTAGTCTTGCTTTTTTTGCCAAATGTCATCATAAAATCCTTCGGGCAAGTCTTTTTTTTCTGTTAAAATCTGCAGCTTTTTAGAAGTTGGCAAGCCATCATAAGTAGAAAGATGTTCATTACGATCAATGACATACTTTTTATCGATACTGGCAAGAGCACGATTTAAAGCTTCATAGTGCATTTCTCGCGCATCTACTAAAACTCCATCTAAATCAAAAATTATTAATTTAATCATTGTTGCCTTTTGCTTTTGTAATTATAAGTAGTAATATAATCACTACATATGCCTGTGCAATAATTTAGATTTTCATCAAATCCATTTTCTGGTAAAACACATATTGAACTTTTGGTCAATTTTTTCTTTGGAAAAGTCCATATAAAACCACGAGATGTTAATGTTGCATCATCATTGTCATGAAAAAAACAATGAACTTCATTATCCAATAAAAACTCAAGCGCTTCTATATTTTTACAATGACACCAAAAATGTTCATTCTTTAAATAATCAAGTTCTATTTGATACTGGGGCTCGTCATGGCCAAGATATAATTTATTGTTGATATACCAGACATCAACTTCTACATCATAACCTTTAGAAATAGCATTATTTAAATATTTTGGATTATTTTCCAAATCTAGCTGTGGTCCGGATATGTTTCCTCTGTGAGCTATTAAAAACACTAATTTTCACCTTTATTAATTTTCACTACTTCAATTTCCCCATTTGGTAAATTTCTGATTAATTTTTCACTTATAGCTCTTATGTTATTTCGTTCTTTAATCATATCTGTATCTGGAGTTGCCTCACACAGATGATACCATTCACGAACAGGTGGACTTTGACCCATAACTTTTGATTTTTCACCAATCTCCCAAGGTCTCGGGGGGCCAACAAATTTAATAAAATTAATTAATCCAGTTTTAACTAAAAAATATCTTAACCAAAAATGATTATGAGTAAATTTACCAGGAAAATGATCAATCTTTCTTAAAAAATCAAATATGTTGTCGCACACGAGATCAATATAATTTGAATTAGATATCATCCACAAATCGTGTATACCATGATGCATTCCTTTTTCTGGATTCCATCCATCTGGACCGGGTACGTAAATCATATCTTTGTTCATCGATGGAAAATAAAAATCTATCAAATAAGCAAGATCATATCTTGTAAACATTACAAAATCATATTTAAACCCGTTTTCTTCTTCGTGTTTTTTCTTTAATTCATTTACTATTTTTGCTGAATACCATTTACTAAACATTGAGTGGAAACGAAGATTATCCAAACCTTTAAACTTGCCATCCACCCATTTATTTATTTCTCCACCAGGACCATTTGGATCTCCAACAATATATTCAAAGTCAAAAGTAATTTGAGGTTCGAATTTGTGCGCCACGGGTTTATATAAATCTATCAATTCGTTTTCTGATTCGGTTGACCAAGAATGCATAAAAACATCTACGTTTTCATTAATGTTTAAAATGTATTTTTTAAAATGATTATATGATAAGTTAACCGGTAGAGGTGATCCAGTGTTGTATTTGTCTGCTGTGCCGGCCAAACCATGCAATAAAATAGCTATTCTCAATTATTTCTCCTTTTGATTCACTCAGTTCTTGATGCCAGAAATTAAAATATATAATTGAGGTTTATCAGACCATAAAGCTCTTATATTATACGAGATATCAAAATATTTTTTAATGGTATTTATTTTTAAAACTTTTGGAGTTTCTTCGAAAATGGACTCTTTTATATTTTTTATATAGCCATATTTGGCGACCCTTGCTCCAAAAAGTTCAAATTCAGAATTTTTAATAAACGAATCATCCCAAACAGTCGACCAAAGAAAATTATCTTTTCCATAAGCACACTCGTGTTCTCCATCTTTGACCCAGCCTAATTTATAATTTTCGAATCTCCAATGATCGCCCAAGCCCCAATCTGCATATAATTTTCCGCCTTCATTTAAATTTTGATAACACCTTTTTATAAAATCCTCGGGATTGTTCGCAAAATAAGGACATCTTAGGGAGATTATAGTGTCATACTTTTTCTCTAACTTCCAATCGCTGTTAATGTTCCAATTGTTTAGACTAAGATCATATAAATCTCCTTCGAATAAGCCATTTTCAGTAAAGCCCAACAAAGCAACTTCACCTTCTGGTTTAATATGTTGTTTGTAAAAAGGAAATAAAAATATATTTGAGCGGCCCACTAAAGCATTCCTTCCATAAAACAGAATTCTATATTTTCTCTTTCACTGGATAAAAAATCTTTTAAACTCTCAGACATGTCCTTGTTTAAATAATTTCTATCCCACTCGCATGCATGATATACAATTTCAGTTTTTTCAGAAAACTCCAAAGGATCAAATGGAGGATTACATGTTGCGTATACAATCTTATCAAACTCTTCTTCATGTGGAAATCTCGGAGAAAAGGTTAAGATTTTTATATTATTTTTTTTAGAGGCATTGATTGCATCTTTAGACATCTTCCACGCAGGAGGTCTGAAAATAGGTTTAAATGTATTATGAAGATCTGCAGCTTCTGCTATCTTGAACATCATCTTAAATAAACTATCAGCATTTTGAAAATTAATTTTTTTAAATTCATCATTATTGGAGACACCTGGAATTCCATGATGGTAACCATGATATCCAAGTTCAAAATTTTCCGAAGGTAATTGTTTCAAGGTTTCACAAAAATCTGAAAAATGATTTATGAAAAGAGGTCCTTTTGTTGCTGTGTTGCCAACTGTTCTCCAATAAGCCATGGGAACGAATAAAGTAAATTTAATCTGTTCATATTCTTCTATAAGCTCATAACATCGCTCCAAAACTTTAACTGAAGATAGAGGATGAGGAGACACATCATCGATGCTTATGTTAACCATGTACATGTTCTATTACCCTTATATATTCTTCTATTATATCGTTAATTGTACATGCATAGTTCATTGTTTTTTCTTTATATTTATTATAGCTGTTTTTAATCTCTTGAATGCACGCAATCATTTGCTCAAAGTTGTCGTACCCTAATCCATATTCACTGCAATAATTTAATATGCTACCTCCGTTATTGTGATAAATAACAGGAATACCGGCTGCCAATGCTTCTAGGACATGATTTGCGCCTGCTTCTTCTTCTGACGCTGTTAAATATATATCATGTTTAGAAAGTAGGTTTGCTAAAAAATCATTATCTCCTGTAGCTTCTACACAATTAACATTTTTAAAGTTACAGTCTTTGGGCATGCGACCTACAAAAGTAAAAGAAATATCTTTGTGTTCACCTATATAATCGTCAAATAGCTTATAATACTTAAACCCTTTTTTTGGATTTGTTGACCAATGATGGGTCACAACGCTCAGTGTTTCATTTAAATTGTTGTTCTTTTTATATTTATGAAACACATTCAAAGGTGCGTTATGAATAACGCTAAAATTTTGCCCCTTGTAGTCTAAATATTCTTTAGCCCATTCGCTAGGAAAAATTAAATAGTCTGATAAATCGACAGCACGTGCAACAAGATTAGTTAGTTCTGGTTTACCATGTGTGCCAAGATCCCCAACCCTTTGAATTATTTTTGTATGAGGATGGGCAATTTTATAATTTAAAATGTGTCGATACCACTCGCTAAATTCATTTGGTCGAGGATCAAAGCAAAAAATTAAATCGATGTTTTCCTCTAACGTAAACACAACTTGATGTTCTAGCTTTGTCAAAGATTCAAACAAATTGGTTACAACCTTATTACCACCGCCCCATGGGCCATGTACAGGTCTTCTGTTTAAATAAATTTTCATTTTTTTTCTTGTATATACCAAGCTATAGTTTCATAAAGTCCCTCATTTAGCCCTACAAATTTATGTTCACCAATATATTTTTTTAATTTGTTGATGTCCGGTTGTCTTTTCAGGGTATCATAATCTCTTTCTGGTAAATAAGCTGGATTGTATTCCTTATTTAATATTTGATTAATTGTTTTGGCTAAATATTCTATGGTGACTTCTTCATCATTGCCAATGTTTATTATTTCATTGTCAGACATGTCGATAAGTCTTACAACAGCTTCAACATGATCTTCTACAAAACAAAAGCTTCTTGTGTGTTTACCAGTGCCTATTATAGTAAATCGCTCCTGAGAATGAGCTTTTCTTATAAATTCGGGTACGACTTGGCCATATTTTGTTACGTCCATTCTAGGTCCGTATGTATTGAATATTCTTAAAATAACATAACTTATATTTTTTTGTTTACAAAAATGTTTAACATAAAAATCACCCAAAGCTTTTGAAGATGCATAGCTATCTCTGTCAGAATAAACATTTAAAAGAATGTGGTGTTCTTCCGGTGTTGGAGTTGGCGGATTATTCCCATATACTTCAGAAGAAGATGCATAAAGTATTTTTTTAACCCTGCTGTTTGGGTGATCGCATGCAGCCAAAATTGTTTGCGTCATGGCTACATTATCATCGAACACTTTATATGGTATGTCATAAAAATACTGAGTGCCATTAATAGCAGCGTAATGAAATACTATTTCTGGTAGATGAGTTGTCATTATATCTTTTAGAGTGTGTAAGTCCTTCGAAACATCGCATGCATAAAAATAAAAATTATCATGTTCCGGCAAATTTTCTATTTTGCCTCTAAAAAAATTATCCACTCCGATAACTTTATAGCCATGAGCCAATAATTTATCGCATAAATGACTACCTAAAAAGCCTGCCGCACCGGTAACTAAAACACATTTCACTCTTCTCGCATCCCTTTAAAAACTGTTGTCTTATATTTAGAGTTTTCTTCTAATAACATTTTAAAAAAATCTACATTTAAGCTTTTTCTTTTGACCAATGCTGCAATAGTTCTAGTGTCTTTGGGTAGGCATGGGCCGCCGAAGCCTCTAAGATCTTCGTCACAACTCAGATAAACATCGTTGATGTGCTCTCTTTGTACAATTGTATTTTTTATTTTTGTATAATCTGCGCCGTTTGCCTTACAAACTTCATAAAAGCTATTTGCAAATGTCACTAGTGTTGCATTGTAAACGTTGTTAAAGTATTTTACGAACTCTGCTTCTAGAGGAGGCAGTTGTATAAACTTTTGTGGATAATTTCCATGAATTTTTTTAAGTTTTTCATATACTGCAGTGTTGTCAGTGCCTATAACACACAAGTCGTGATTGTCAACAAAATCTTCAAGTGCACATCTCTCCCTTAGAAATTCAGGTACAAAACAAAATTCTAAATTTGGATAAATATTTGATAGATTATTAATTGTACCCGGAGTAACCGTTGATTTTATAGCGATAACGCCTTGATAATTAAGCTCGTTTAAATCACCGACAACAGACTCAACTATATCAACATTGCATTCTCCGCTCTCTCTAGAAGGTGTAGGCACACAAATAAAGCAAACATCAGTCTCAAGTACGCTTTCAATTGTAGAACCATCATACTTTACGTCGTGCGCAGACATATTGTGTTCTAGGCGCCTTAAGCTCTCATAAACCGCGCTGCCGACGATACCAATACCTACAACACCTATGTTCATTTGTTACCCTCTCTAATGGTTTTTGTAAACAAATCTACATATTCATCAACTAATATGTTCATGTCATACGTTTTAACGTTATTATAACAAATCTCTACGTCGTTGTTAACTGGAATATAAAACTCTTTTGGCATGTCGACTATACAATTCTTATTTAATATAGCAGTTGCCATCCCAACATCTCTAGATACAATTGGTATCTGCATAGCAGAAGCTTCCAAAATTGCTTGTGGGCCACCTTCAACTCTAGAGGCAACAATATAAAGATCACAGCATGCATACATGTCCCTTAATGTCTCTGTCGGCGCCATTTCTATAAAATGAAAATTAATTTTTTCTTCTTTAAGTCGCTTAATAACATACTGGCGGCGCCAACCTCCAAGTAAAACAAACAAGTTTTGTTTGTCAATCTTTTTAATCGTTTCAACAAAAAGATCGGGCCCTTTACACAACTTGGGGCTAGCCAAGTCGGAGCCTTCAGTATCTCTCTGAAAACTTCCCACAACATACGCATCAGAGGGGATATTAAATTTTTTTCTAGTTTTTAGTTTGTCAGCCGGCTGCCATATGCTTGAATTGTACCAATACCCAATCACATCTATTGGCTTCGTTGTCAATTGAGAAATGAATTCTTTAGTCTTTTGACAAGGAGTGTGGTATTGATCAACGAACCGATCTCTCTCTTTAAAATCTCGCAATGAAGCTTCTGTAAATTTTTCAGGGACTATATGATGAATTGTCATAACCACTTTTTTTTCAACAAGAAGCTTAACCGGCACGTGCCTCCATAACCATGGACTAATTATCCACAATAAATCTGCCTCTGTCGGATTATCTGTATGGTATTCAGGTTTTAAACTCTTCCATTCTTTGATAATTCTGTCGAGAATCCAATTTTCTCTTGGTGCTAGTGAAAAAACCTTCATATCAATACTTTAATTGCCACAATCTAGTTCCAGCAGGGTCTTGTTCAGGAGGCATGCCACCAATTAAATCAAAATTAAATTTTATAATTTCATAATATTGTTCCCTTTCGAGCGCTGCGGAGAGTAAATCACATCCAAGTTCCTCATTTGGATCGTGTTCGTGCTTGATAAAGTTTTCAACTAGCACCCCTTTAGAATTCATTTGCTTCATTAAATTAGCTAATACTCTCATGGGACTTGGAATATGCTCAAGTACTTCAAAAATTATTGCAATATCAATTTTTTTATCATATATTGGAAGTGTATTTGGTTTAACTGGTTTTACATATATGTTAACATTCTCTAGTTCTCTACTTTCTTTTAACTTGTTCAAGCGCCAATTTCCAAAAATCAAATGTTCGCAGCCATCAACATCCGTTAGCGATATATCCACATTAACATCTTGCTTTACCATATTGCAAAGCGAAAAAGAAAAAGGCGCTACCCCGCACCCATACTCGCAAATATGTATATCATCCTTTATGAACGGTTTCAAAATAGAAAGATGTAAATTTACAAGATCTTGATGCCTCACACACTGTCTAAATACACTCCATGCACCTTGAGCGATATAAAAATCAAATATATCTTTTTCTGTTTTACGCTCTTTTAGCGCCCAAATATCTTCCATTGTCATATTGGATACCGGTTCACAAGTTTTTGATCCTGGTAATGAAGGTTTTCTTCCATCTGCGCGTGTACCTAATTTAATTGCTTCTTCCTCAGAAACATTATAATATTCGCATAAGTAATTTAACCATTCAAATTGCATTTTTTATTCCTTCTATAGTTTTTATTTTTGAAATGTAAACAATGTTGTACATGTTTTTTCACCTACCGTGCCGTCATAAAAAATCCCGGCATCCGGGCGCACGTGCCACACAGGTAAATAATTTAAAAAATAATCAAATCCAAAAGATTTCACCATGTGGTGAATGCCATGTTTATAAAAATCTTCTTCAAGTAACATATGTTTTTCTTCTTCTGTAACAAACGAACACTTTTCAGGAAAAGAGACACCAGTGCGCGCCTTATAATTCCCAGGATATATCGAAACATCGAAACAAGGCAAAAGAGTATAACCGGAAATATTTCTGTATGTGGTAATTCGAATCTGTGTTGTCGTATATAAACCACTGCGATTATGCAAGGACGCATAGCATTTTTCTGTGCGCACGTGCGTGGATTCAACGTCAGTCGGCTCTGGTGTAAGCTGGCACCAACTAATAAAACAATCTTGCTCATAAGAAATGTTTATATACCTGAGCGCATTACGTACAGCTACAGGAAATTGGCTAAGATATTGTATTGGTGGCAATAAAAAATCAACAATTACTTTTCCATTGTTTTCAATTGTCTTTTTCAAATTTCTTAAAAAATGATTTTTATCCTTTACAAACACTGTCGTTCTGAAGCAAATAACCAAATCGTAATCAGAAATATCCCAATCTTCGTTTATCTCCCAATATTGTGCACCTAAATCAGTTTGAATGTCATATAAATCACTTTTTTCTAAATTGGGACATTTCGTAATAACATTTTCTATGAATATATTTGCACTTTGCCAACCCAACCATGCAATGCTTCTAACATTTTTTAAATCAACATTGTCTTGCACATAGGGCGTATATAAATTTTTCGAAAGTTCATAATCTGAATTGCCCATAACCTATATTACTCCGCTAATTTCATTCATAAATCTTTTTGCATATTCTTCATGAGTATATTGAGAGGCGTATTTTAATCCTTCTTTAACTTTCTTAAGTCTTTCTTCGTCGTTTTTGAGATAAAAACTTAATTTATCTATAATGTGATCATCCGACATTGACATATCTATTTCAATTAAAAATTTAGAAAAGTCTTCTTGCTGCTCTCCCGGCATGTCGGCAGCAATTGCTGTTCCGCACATAGGGATTTCTATATATTTTCCAAATCTAGACTTGGGTGCACCGCTGCATGTTATACAAATTTTTGCTGAATTTATGGCTTTAGCAAACTCAATTGCATATTTGCCTGTATGAGCGTCGTAATGAACGCCTCCAGGGTGTGGATATATTCCACACTCATATTTACCATTTATTTTTCTTAATATGTCAACCATTCTTGCGCGCAGCGGATAATGACTTCCCAATAGTGATTTATAATATATCGAACCCACAAGAAGCAAATCAATTTGCTTTTTCAATCCATAGTCTTTAAAAACTGTTTGTTCTGCGCTGTGAGGGACGTTTATAAATTTAATATCGCTGTCTTTGTATATTTCCTCATATTGTCTCATATCGTTTAAATGATGACATAGTACGATGTCGGCGCCACTTTCATCTATTTCTTTCCTTGTCCACTTAATATCGTACATTTCATTGTAACGAATACACTTTGTTTGCTTTACCTTGGAAAACTCATTTAACTCTAACGGCTTATAAGCTATTACTACATCTGGTTTTTCTTTGCCTGCATATAAAATATCAATATTATCTTGGACTGTTAAACTGTTGTCATAGTTTTCCCAATTTGTTCCAGACCATTTTAATTCACAAATCTTACCAATGGCTTCTATAGAATGGTACCGGACTCTCGACATCTTCGTAACATACGAATTTTTATCACAAAGAAATAAAACTTTCACAGAGATCTTCTTTCAATTAAAACCTGCCCATAGTCAATATCCTCATCCGGAATTCTACGATCATCAAAAAATATTCTCCTATCCATGATAATAAGCTCTTTATCAAAATCATCTATTTCATCAATTGCTTTGGCACATTCAATATCTTTTTGTTTTTTCGTTGGAAGATGATAATCATCAAAAAGAAGAAACTTATTAAACTTGCCTTTAGTGTTTAGCCAATCACATTTTGTAGCTTTATACGTATGGTCGCCATCAATATAAATAAGATCAAATTTCTCATTTAATGATGGTAAAATAGATTGAGAATAACCTGATAGGTATTGAATTTCATTTGTAAAAAACCATTCTCTTGGAAAAGTATCTTTTAATCTATCTAGATGCTGCTTCGTGTTTTTATCACTAAACAATGGATCAATTGTGATAATTTTTCCTCCACCATTTTCTTGTAGGGCCATGGCCGCACAAAAAGTACCGTATCCTCTTCCAAAGCCAATTTCTAAAAATGACGTAAGATTATATTTTTTAATCAAACTATAAATAAGCAATCCTCTTTCATAGTTTGGGCGAAAAAAACATCCAACAGATTTATAAAGTGTGCTGTCTGGAGATCTAGTTTTTTTCGCAGTATATTCACCAATTTGATCAAAGTTGCCCAAATTAAGCTCTTCAAGCGGCATGCCAATTTCTTTGAGTTTTTCTCTAATATTAATTTGTCTCATTTTTTTACTACACATTACAAATATTTCCTTTTAAGCTTTTCATATAAAGAATCGGGATGAAAGTTTAAACTTTTATCTACGTTTGATCTTCGCCACATTTCATTCCACAAGTGAATTCCATAAATTCCTTCATCTTCAAAATCAAACTTATATTCTGGATTGATTAACAAAAACCACTCACACCCAGCAATTGGACAAAAAGTCTTATATGATTTAACAAACTGCTGAAGATTAAATTTTTCTACCGTTGATTTAACCAACCTGGGACCAATCTCGCCCCAAACCAGATTTTCTCTATCTTTAGACATGCACACATCAAAAGCATGCTGTATTGCCGGGCTTCTTTTTGGTGCCTTAATTATGCCGGCATTAATATGTGTATTATTTTGTCGGAGAGGTAAAACCTCTTCAGAAGAAAACACGAAAGGAGTATCAAAATCAAACTTTTTTAAACAAACCATGTCGGCGTCAATCCAATATCCGCCTTTTTCTAAAACTAATTTATATCTAAAATAATTTGAAAACCCTGAAAAGCTTTTATGGTCTTTGTACAAGAAGATCATATCTTCAGGTAATATCTCATTCCCATCTTTTACAACCACACCATCAGGTATACCTTTAACGTCAGAATAAACATACAAGTGTACGTCATGACCGTGATATACAAAGGAAGACAAGCACAGTCTTTCCATTGGAGACAGATCATCACCTATCCACAAAGTTTGAATAATGTCACTCACTAAAGTGGCTCCAGAATCTTTGTGGAACTTCACGCAAATAAGAATCTATTTTATTTAAATCATCAGTATTAAACCATTCTTCTTCAGTGTGTTGCACATTTTCGTTTAAATGTAGCTCACAACCAAGAAGTTTAGCTTCAATAACTAATCTAGGGCATGTATCTGCACCGGCCGGCGTAAAACACAAACCTTTAGCTCCAGCTAGCATTGATAAAGCCTCATCGTGAGTCTTATTTTCCAAAACTGCAAAATCCAAATTATTTTCTTTACACCACTGCTGCGCAGTTTTAGATCCTTTAACCCAATTATCTGTACCTAGAGCAACCCAGACATTATTTTTATTGTCTTTATTTCCCTCTCTCAACTTTTTCATTTTGTCTAGTTTTTCTTCATTGAACACAGAAGAAAGAACAATACACTTATTAGCATCCAAATTCGGTAGTTCTTTTAAATGGATGTCTCTTTGTTTTTCAGACATAAAAAATATATTTTTGGCACCGCTTAAAAATTTATCAATACTTTTTCCATGAGTATGCTTGGCGCACGTACATTCTTCGCTCTCTAAAAGCTTATGTAAATCTAAATTTCTATATCTGCAAAATTTATAATCAAATTCAACCACGGAATAATCAACACCGTTTTCAGCAAATAGATTTAACAAGTTAAAATCGGCAGTGCTATAATTGCCAAAAATCCATTTTTTGCCGGCATGAGTAGTTAATATCTCTTTAGACAAACTTCTTGAATTTATATTGACACTCTTGCTTGCACATTCATCAATAAGATTCTGCAAGCTTAGCTCGGCGCCACCGACACCTGTTCCAGTTCCTATTTCCTCAGAAAACATATCGCTCACAAAAATATAATCAAAATTTTCTATTACCACCTCACCAAACGCAGAATTTAAAAATTTCTCATATTGTTGCTCTGGGGTGAAATTTTCTAGTATATGGTTTTGCAATTGTTTTGCAGCTTTTTTGTACCTTCCATGTTCTTTGTATATTTCGCAAAGCTTCATTTTGTAACTTCCTTGTTTCGGATAACACCACATCGAGTCTGCCAACAAAACGCCATCCCAAACAACTTCTTTCTGTATAGGGCCTAGGTCATAATCAACTTTAGCATATGCTGCACGATTTCTAATTTTTCCTTTTTTATTTTTGACTGGCATGTATAGAAAATCTACATGTCCGCTCCAATCTGGTGCAATAACTGGCATACCACAATAAGCTGCCTCAAATAATGGTAAACCAAAACCCTCGCCATGAGCTAGAGATACAAAAGCATTAATTTTTTGATGGTGATAGAGGCTATAAATTTCTTGATCTGTCATGTCTCCATGCAATAAATAAACTTTACATTTTCTTTGTGGATATCTTGCAAGAAGCTCACTAATTTGTGTGTAGCCTGCACGGCGGTCTATTATAGAATTATTTCTACCAAAAATTTTAAGTACCAATCCAACATTTTGATCTATAAATTCTTCAACAAACCAATTAATAGTATTAACCAAGTTTTTTCTTGGGCCCCACTGAGCCATGACCAAGAAATTAAAATCAGGCTCAAAGTCAATATCCAAATCAACTACATCATGTTTTCTAACCGGGTAATGTACAACATGCACAGGCGTTTCACATTTAAGAACCATTTCTTGATTTGTATCTTTGTGTGTGCCTTTATAAACAGTGTTTATGAAACCTTTTTTGGAATGCTCTGATATCGTAATTACTCTATCCATCATATTGGCGCGCTCTAGCCAAATGGGCGCAATTCTTGTTGTTTCTATTCCGGCTGTAACTCCAATATTAACCGGCGCTAAGCGTTCCCACTCATTTGGTATTGTAACTTGAAATGATATATCATACGTACCATTTCTTTGTTCGTGTTCTATGGTTTTTACCAGTAAGGAGTCCATCCATTTTCTTTCTTCATCATCGTCCTTAAGCCAGCCGGTTTCTCCCCAGTTGGTGGTGTGAAGATATATATCAAATTGTTCTTGACGACTTCGAAGCGACCTAAGCACAAATCTAGTATGTTCTCCATAGCCACTTCTCGTTAAAGCTGGACCACGTATTAAAACTTTTTTAATCATATCACTTCCTTGCATTCCCAGGATTTATAATTTTTTCTGTTTTTCCACGAACCATGTTTTTCTATTATCATCGTAAACACTTCATCCCATTGTTTACCATATTTTTCAAAATTATAATTGGTCATGACATGATTTCTTCCCATTTTTCCTAATTTTGTTAACTCTTCTTTGGACATATTATAAATTTTTAACAAGGCGTTAACAACAACTTCTTGAGACAGCCTATCCTCGCGAATATATGGAATAGTTTGAGAGCCGATTACCGCTTTGGAGGTTGGTTCGATTCCAACACCAAACCAACTCTCACCATCTGTTACTTGTTCCTGCAAACCTCCTGTCATATTAACTATAATAGGTGTTTCACAAGCTAACGATTCTAACGTTGCTAATCCAAAACCCTCTGCATCTGAGATATTAATTGTGCAATCAGCCATATTATACATTAAAGCTAACGTTTTTTGATCAACCTTTTGTGTGGAAAAATATACTTGGCCATTTGTCAGATTTAAATACTCTATTATTTTTTTCAAATCTTGTCCATGTTCGTCATTCACGTCCGTATGCATAACAAGAGACGCATTTTCATGGCCAACAATATCTAAAAACTCTTTAAACCAAAAAATCAACGAACCGCTTTGTTTTCTTCTAGCGTTTCTGTTATTCCAAAAGAAAATTTTCTTATTTTTATCAAAATTCTTTCCGAAACCCTTCTTGGAGAATTCTTCTATAGGTTCACGTGAATACTTTTTAAAAACATTTGTATCTACGGAATGTGGCACATAAACAGATTCCACGCCGGGAGCAACAGTTTTTACAATATCATCTGTAACTTTGGATATCGTGGCGACCAAATCATTAGATTCGTATGCCGATTTATTAAAATCCGGATATGGATAATTATCCCACACATGATAATAAACCATTGGCACCTGTGGCCTGATTTCATGCTCCATTAGCCATAGCCACTCCCAGAATCTTGGATCTGTCATAAACCACAATATATCAGGTCGATGATTTCGAATTAAAGATCGTATTATTTCCTGGTTTCCGTATCCGTCAACTGGAAACACTATCCAATCATCTCCCCATTCTTGAGTTCGAATAGGTTTGTATTCTTTGTGTTTGATTGCACCACCCAAACTAATAAATTTATATTTACCAGTTCGGAGCATCGCTTCAATCATATATTTTGTTTGGCCGGCTACGCCAGAAGGTGAAAAAGGTACATCACTTATTGTTAAAATTGTTCTTTTTTTCACTATTTCCCCTTAATCTTGTTTATGGGCAATGTTTGGTTTTATAAAAATCGCATGCGCCATATCTACCGACACATGACAGCTTATTTTTTATATACATTTTATTATTTATATTGTATAAAACTTTTTTTAACATTTTAAGGGCATTTTCAGTTTTTTTCTTCCCACTTGTGACTCTAAATATTTCCACATTGTTGTGCTTGGCCGTTCTTTTTAAAAGGGCAAAATGAGTCTCAACATCAGCTGGGTCAACATTATGCTTTAATGCCCAGTAATGTTTATAAAATGTTAACTGATAGGTTGTCATTTTTTCATTCTTTCTGCGAGAATCCCATCCCCAAGAACACGTTTTCCAATCAATAACATGATATTTGCCATTTGGAGTTTGTATTACTAAATCAATAAAACCTTTAAAATCGAATTCATTTTTAACAAATTCTTTTATTGGTTCAAAAAGTTGCTCCTCTACAGAAATTAGTTTAAACTCTCCAAAATGATTTTTAAGCTCAGGAATAATCAATGGAGCCAACATATCACCCTGTGACCTCATTTCATTAACTAATTTTTTATTTAAATTATTTTTGATATCCTCTGGTAAGGATTCTAATTCCTTTAAAAACATCTCTTGAAAGTGCTTTTTTTCATCTAGATGTTCATTTAAAAGTTTTTGTTCGCACACTGAATGAACTGCGCTTCCAAAAGCTGTGTGCACGTTGCCCTCGAATCCCTTAAGTTTGTTAATGTAAATTAATTTGTGTTTGAAAGGGCAGTCAGCCCAAATTTTTAATTCTGAAAAAGATATGTGAGACATTATTACCTTATTATTTTTTGCCTTTCGAACGTGACGCTTTAATAGCGGCCATAGTTGAATTGGCTTTTTGAGTATTGGATGGTTGCTTTTCTTTTTTTGCAACCTCTTTGACCTTGGGCGCCTGATGGGCCTTAGTTTTAACTTTCGTATTTGTTTTCTGTGTTTCTGGAAGAAGAAAAATCCATGTTCCCTTATTAGATCCTAGGCCATTATTATACGCCTGGCATGCCTTTTTCAATGGAAGATTCTTATATCCTTCTTTCTCCGCTAACAATTCTTGCGCATCGCGATTGGTAAAAATTTTTGGCTTATTAAGCAAATCTCGTTTATACTTATAAACACGCAACTCAACTATCAGTACTAACTCGTTTCCTACAGTTTTAATATCATATTCGTAATCTAGATTATATTTCATTATTTCCTCCCGGTTCAATATTCATGACCAGATCATCAATTCTTTTGTATAAGGAAGGACTGATTTTTTTTAAATAATTTGGTTCTTTTAAAAAATAGTTTTCAAATCCATTAGCAAAATACTCTCTTAACGAAGTAACAGCGTATGGGGAATAAAACAATCCTATCACTAAAGAATTTAAAGTCGGATATCCTACCTGTTTGTGTAAATAATTATCAAAATTTAAATCATATTCCGTTTCCAGAAATTGATTATAACTAGGTTCTAAATCTTCTTGCTTGCAGATATGATATAGCCTTTTTCTTTTTCCTAAAAACTCCCTTTCGACACTATTATCAGAATAAATATATTTATAATATTGCTCTTCAACGGCATGCGCAATTTCATGAACTATATCATCAATCATATCATTTTTATCATCTTGGTCGTTGGAAATGTATAATGCGCCATGTTCATACATTGCATTAAAATCGCGATTGTCCTTGTGAAAATCTTTAAAATCTCCAACATAAATAATGTCAATATTTGATACAAATTTCCTAGGAATTAATCGCTGCACATCGGCCAATACTGCATTTAGATCAACATCTGTTAATAGGTGATCTTTTAGATACACTGGAATTGTACCGTATATATGCCTTTCACGATTATTTTGTTGTGCGGATCTATTAGATTCTTTAATATATTCAATCATCTGTTTCAAGTTGTCTTTTGGCCGTCTCTTCTTCCACGAGCTGCTTCCCTTCTTCAACATCGTCCAATGCTTGCCGATATCCACGAATAAAATTTTCTTCAGCAACTGGTAATAAAAACTCTGGAAATTCTTTTGCCACAACCTTAATAACCATTTCCACAGTCACTTGATTATCCTCTGGTGCTAATTTTTCTCCAACATATTCAACAAGCCAGTTTTTCACTTCAGTATCCGGCTCAATTGGCTCTAACAAATCCGGATTTTCACTATTCGTTTGCTCTACATTCATATCAAACCTCCATCATTATATCATTTTAATAAACTTTGTCAAGAATTTAAAGCACTTTTGCTGCTAATGTCGCAACTTTACTACGTTCGCCTTTTATTAGCGTTACGTGTCCTGCTATTTCATACATTTTAAATTTTTCTACAGCATATGCTAGGCCATTTGATACCTCATCCACATACACATTATCAATTTGTTCTATATCTCCAGTTAAAACTATTTTAGTTCCTTCGCCAACTCTAGTGATTATAGTCTTTAATTCATGTGCTGTCAAGTTTTGAGCTTCATCCACAATCATTAATGCATTTGCAATTGATCGACCTCGTATATATGTTAAAGCTTCAATTTCAATCATTCCCTGAGATATGTATATTCCTAAAGTTTCTTTATCGTTACCCATCAAATATTGAAGATTATCTTGAATCGGAGCCAACCATGGAGTCATTTTTTCTTCCATTGAGCCTGGTAAATATCCAATATCTTTTCCCAGAGGTTGAATTGGTCTAGAAACAACTAATTTTCGATATATAGATTCTTTTGTTTCTTCAACCATTTGTGCTAAGCCAGCTGCAATTGCTAATAGAGTTTTTCCACTACCGGCTTTGCCTACTAATGTAACAATTTTAATCTTTGGATCCATTAAAAGATCTAAAGCAAATGCCTGTTCTTTGTTTCTTGGTTTTACTCCCCAGATTCCTTTTTTATATTCTCCATTAATTCTCTTCAAAGGCTCGGAGTACGAAAAAAATCTTGCTAAAGCTGTTTTTTTCTCGTTGGAGTTTGACACCAACATTAAAAATTCATTTGGCTCTAACTTAACGTCCTCTTTGTATACAAATATTTGTTCTCCAGCATAAAATTGATCAATTATTTGCTCATCAACTAAATGTGTAGTAAAGCCTGTGTATAAGTGTGTTGTGTCTTTGACAACTTGATTGGTAACATAATCTTCGGTCAATAATCCAATAGCATCACATTTAACTCGCATATTAATATCACGAGAAACCACAATTATTTTTCTTTTTGGATTTTTTCTTTTTTCAGTTAACGCCACACCAATGATTTCATTATCTGGTATTGTTGGATTAAAATCATGTGGTAAATCTATAGATTCGAATCTTTTTACCGAGACCAACCCTTTACCTTTTTCTATTCGTATACCTTTAAAGAGACTTCCTTTCTCTCTTAAAGAATCTAATTTGCGAATAATTTTGCGCGCATTTGTTCCTACGCTATCTTGTCTTTTTTTATGCTTATCCACCTCTTCCAAGACTTTTAATGGAATTACAATATCATTATTGCCATATGAAGACAAAGCACGTGCATCGGTTAAATATACACTAGTATCTAAGATATATATTTTTTTAGCCATAAAAATTTCTTTATCAAAATAAATAGTTATCTCAACGATTATAGCATAAAGAAAAAATATATTCACGTAAAAAGAACAATTGTTTTCTTAATTAATAATTATTAAAGGAGGTACTCATGAATGAAGAAAAAAATATCAGTATTTTTTCTAATATTATTAACAACATCGTTGTTTTGCAATGCATGCAGTTGCAGCAGCGCCAATCTTAAATACACAGCAACAGCTAGCGACATATTGCCCAGAACATCTTTTGTACACATAAAAAAAAGATTATCAATATCTAGATGTTTTGAAGATCGATGTGCAATTATGAATTTTGATTCAGCTGCTTCGGGTTTTATTATGAAAGTAGTTAGCGACGGCTCTTTTATTATTACAGCTGCGCATGTTTGCACAGATGCTGCACCAATAAAATTTCAAACAGACAAAATACATTCACGATATAGAGTCTATAGATTGGACGGAGAAAAATACACTGCTAAGGTTTTAACTTATGATGTTGATATCGATGTATGTTTAATGTTTGCAAAAGATTTAACTAACGATGTGCGCGCAGTGCGTATAGCACGCGAAAAACCGAAACCTGGAGATCGTATATATAATATAGCGGCGCCGCGAGGTTTATTTCAACCAAACGCTGCCCCAATTCTTGAGGGTCGCTATAATGGAAGATACGGCAATTCAGATTGGTATACACTACCTGCAGCTCCGGGAAGTTCTGGCTCCATGATTGTAAATCATAAAGGAGAATTGGTTGGAATGGTGCATTCAGTGTTTATCAATTTCATGGTCATGACACTTTCCACTGAATACGAAGATTTAAAACTTTTTATTAATTCAAATCTCCACAAATATATGACCTATAAGAAAGTGATGGATTTACTAGAACTTAAAGATATTTTCCGTTCTTAAGGTCTTTTCCAAATAAGACTTCCAGTGCGAGTCTTTACTTCTTGTAAGTATTGATGTGCATATAAGGCTAGCATAGTTTTATCTTCGTCGACATATTCATATATTTCATCTTTAGTAAATAACAATATTGCATTACAAAAGGTTTTAACTTTTTTATTAATATCTTCTTTGGTGATGCTGTTGGTAAAATGCAATTTATATTGCGCATTAAGTGCTGATTTATCGTGAACTTTTAAATCTATTAACAAATACACACTTCCAGCTGGATAATTGGCTTCTATTGTTATGGTTGGGGGGTCGCAAACATAATCTAGATATCTGATTGATGATTTAAATACCATATTTACACCCTCCAAGTTGCTGTTTCAAAAACACAAGGC
>Ga0209128_1000117_pt1 | contig 52507 bp, 49 predicted proteins | sample ETNvirnome_6_100_FD_184072 | JGI IMG/M metagenome (GOLD analysis project Ga0209128, IMG submission 184072) | Marine viral communities from the Pacific Ocean - ETNP_6_100 (SPAdes) (version 2) | ecosystem: Environmental > Aquatic > Marine > Oceanic | place: Pacific Ocean | collected 2013-06-19
ACCTCGTTAACAACTTTAGCCTTAAAAGTCTTTTCGAACTTTTCTACCGGGCTTGGTCCGACAGCAGGGGCACTGCCGCCGATGCCGCCAACCTTGCCGCCCTTGTTGCCACCGACGTTGCCGTCGTTGATGTTGGGCACGGCATTGAACCAAGGCGATAAATAATTTTGATAAAACCCCTTATCCTGCACCCAATCGTTGGGGTTTTGGCTAGCCCGACTAAGCAAATCAAACTTCCAATTATATGAACCTTTTTGAACAACATCTCCAGCATCCTTGCCGATGCCAATCTGTTTCTGATGAAACTTTGCAATTTTATAAGCATAGTAAGATGACGGTCGAATTACGCTATCAATTAGATTGGGGGAACTGGCAGTAAAAAACGAATCTCTAAGCTCCAAAGCTTTTACAAGATAATTGTATCTTCCAAAAGTATCAAATTTCGTCCTATCCTCTTGGGTGGGTCTAAACTGATCAATCGCCAAATCGGGGCTAAGTGGATCAGGGGGAGAAGCATCAGCCAAGAAAGCTGGTGTTGGTAATTCAAAATAATGGTAGTGAGATGGCGGTGTTTCAGAAAGGACGTGAGTTGGGGCAACGGCATCACCATGAGGTTTGATATCAAATAATTGAAACAAGGATCCCCACAAAAAACCTTGAGGAGGCTTGGGGTTATCTGGGTGAGGGTCCGCTGGCTTGATATCGGGACCGACCCACATATCCCAACCCGCAGCAGCCTCTGGATCCGTCAATGGATTTGGAGGAGTTGGCGAGATGGCGTTGGGTGACGTAGCGATCATGTTTAAAACACTATTGTTGCTTTCTACTATTTCACGAATTTTATATTGTAAAGCGGTGTCCTCAAAAAGAACCTGCTGCAAATAACCGCCAGATTTCTTATCCAAAAAGTAGCCATCGGTTTTGTCAACATTATTATCTTGTTTAAGCGTATCAAAAGAGGCGACGAACACCCCCTCCTTCTTGCCTTTGGAATCTCGCTTAAATGGCTCATATCTCTCTAGTTGCACCTTGGTGTCGGCAGGGGTTATAACGTTGCCGCCGCCATCGTGAACCGTGGCTTGCACAGCAAACTCAACATCAACAATTTCAACATAGGCATCGCCTAGCCAGTAATTGGGATCGAACTCTCTCAAACGAGCGGCGGCCTTTGGGGGCAGTTTCATTTTCCACCGCTTTGAAATGGGAGGCGGTTTTCCTGTTCTAGTGTCAATTGAAAATAACGAATCTTTATAATCGGTACTTCCTGAAAATAATTGATTTCCAAATGTTACCTCAGATCGATATATAGTCGAATTATCATCCCCTAGTCGTTCCGTATTCAATTGTGGATAACGACCCAAAAGCTTGGCGAGGGGATTGATATTGTCCACCTGAATAAAGTCGGCATCGGTGATGGTGGCGTCGTCTGGACCTTGCGCCATGGCAGCACGCGAGACGTTTATGTGGTTTCTAAATGTATATTTCTTCGTCTTCATCTTAAATTCCTATCACACATACATCCCGCCATCAGGATGCTCTGGATCTTCCATCCACTGTTGCCCAGGCTCTGGTGGGGCACCCGTTGCTGGATCAATCGGCGGTGGACCATTGCCCACGCCGCCACCCGGCATGGGTGGCGGTGGTGCAGCAGCTTGTTTTTTCTGAGCCTCAAGAAATTCTTTAGGCGAAGCACAAACCTGCCAAGTACCGTCCTTCAACTTATGAGCGCCCTTACATCCCCAAACCGCAACTGCTTGGTTGGCGGCTTCTTTTGCAGACGTATAGGTAGCGTATTCAGGTGGCGGCGCTTCAACTGCGAAAATCTCAGGGAGGTTGCCATAAAGCTTTACCTTTTCACCCTTAATTATGACCTCAAACCCAAAACTGACTGATGGTATGTCTATAACTCCAGTTTTCTGATACTTATCCGATACAATCAGAAAAAATTCATCTTCAACATCAAATCCCAAATTTGTAAAAGATGCAACCGAAAGAGTACCATTTGAAGAGGGCGCAAACCGAGCAAGGAAGTTTTCTTTCCCAATCCTTTTTGTAATATCACCAAGAGATAATGGCTTCCATTGCCCGTCTTTATAATCCCAAACTTCAATCCTTCGCGTGTTTTGCACCGCAAGTAGGTAAGTTGGCACGGCTGCTCTGGTCATCCCAAACCTATTTTCTTTAAATTCAAAATCCGTACCCGAGACAGAATTGGTCGAATCCACTGATTTCAATAAGATCGACTTATAAAAAGGTGGCAGCTTGTTTAGCCAATCCATTACCAGCCCTTGAATCGAGGGGTGGAAAGAATTTACAACAAAATCATTTGCTGTCGCATTAAAAACGTTGGCATTTAGAGAAAAAAGATAATGGAATGGAAAAAGTGCATATAATCCCCAGAAAAAAGAATAAACTGAGAAATCTTGAACGGCAGCTTCTTGCGTTTGCTGACCCTGAAGATAACTCTGTAATGCCTTTTTGTTGACTTTCTGCTGTTTGCCAGTAAATAATTTTTTGTCTTTATTGGAAAGCATCAAGGCGTCTTTTTGCGTAACAATTTGTACATCGGTTATGTCAATAAAGCTTTCAAACAATTCTTGTTCCAGATTGGTAGCGTCAAGCGTCTCAGAGCCCCTGAAGAATTTGCTAGAGGCTTTTTGGAAAAATTCATTAAGGTTATCATAGTTTTTAAAGGTTAATTTATTGTTACCATCTAAACAATTTACCCGTGGTTCTTTAGCCCCCAATTTCAGAGAATACGGGGTAAAATATAGCCCATCGTTATTTATATTCAATTTGGCGGTGGCGTCAACATCCATCCCGGCTGCGCCCTGTTGAAACAATGAAACCTCTACATTCTGAGAGAAAAAGAATTTTTCCATTTCAAAATCTGAAAACTCTTTTAGATCGGCTGGCGTCATCATTAACATTGGAGATGATTTGTATGGAAGCGCACCGAATGGATCCTGTGGCTTCGCTACGCTTTCTTCTGGAAAAAACTGTAGATGAGGAACATTGTCAAATTTTATTATATTCTTAATATCATATGACTTTATACCAACACTTATCGATGCAGTTTTACTGGAAACGTTGACAGCGTTAAAAAGATATTGAGGAAACTTAACAAGCTTACGAACTGAATTCAATAACGCTTCTAACATGTCGTTGGTAAATGAAAGATAATTGGGATCCGTGTTCTCAAGATCTAACGAATTACCAGCCTGAAGACCTATTTTCTTTAAACCTTCAAGCAAGTCGGACGTATTATAACCACCCCCCTTAGACTTTGGAACAGCAAAAACAAATCTCAAATAAAAGATAAAATCGTTTGTAAACTTCTTTACTTCTTCGGCATCTTTCCAAAAGTCAGTAAAAAATTGTGACCGCATTCTGTTAATTGACTTATCATAATATTGTGGCAAAATACTTGCGGCAACGAGGCTTTGCATTTTTGTAGACCAAATTGACTCGTATTTCATAACAAACTTTTTAAGATCCTCAAGCTGTGTCGATATATAAGATACTTCTAAACGATATTTATATTCTCTCCCCAACGCGGCAGTCTTATCGACAAACGCAATATATTCCATATTGGAGTCATTAAGCGTCACCTTATTAGCAGTAATTAAATCAGTATTGGAGCTATCCACCTTATCAGGCTCCTTTGATTTGCCGACCTTCTTGTCAGCGGCAGGGGCTCCAATCGGGGGAAGACCCGGTGCGGTTAAGTCTTGCCAATCAATAGTTCCCAAAAGTTCCTCGGGAATAGTTTTATCATAGGTTATATCTGCACTCGTCTGTTGCTTTCTGTAAATACTCAACGCCGTAATTGTCATGCCTGGGTTAAATCCCTTGTAAATAAAGCTATTCTTCTTAAACTTCTCAGTGTCAAATACGACTCCATTAACAATATTATAATCCGCATTTACATAAGAATAAAATTGAGAAAACGGGCTGCCGTCGAGACCGAGTTCCGACTCGATCCAGCCAGCAGGCATTAGCTCCTTGAAGGGAGAGGGGCTTAATTCTTTTTGTAAAAAATCTTCAACCACTGATACATTAAGGTCTATTGTCCCTAGTGACAGATTTCGTATATCTTTAATCTGCGATGTTCTGTCCACCCTTTGATAGAGCAAGGCATCGTTTTTGTTGTCGGCACTCCCACCATATTTAACATATCTTACATGTGGCATTTGATTTATAGCTAAACGATAGCCATCTACGCCGACACCGTTTGGACCCCATATCATTAAGTTCTTTTTTTCGTTTTCCCAATCGGGCTTGTCAGTTATAACCCTAGTGCTCTCCCCAATCCAATATTTTAAACCGGTCGTTAAAACCGCGTCATATTGTAAAACGGGGTTGCCGTTTTTAAAAATATCGTAAAAGCAAACGCGGGAAATATTTAAATCGTTAGATGCAATACCAAAATCCCCCAATGCACCATCCACATCTATGGTCACTTCTAAAACACACATCGCTTCCAGCGGATTATAAAACCATCCTGTAGCATCATCGGAGAGGTCGCCATGAGAAGTGTGATAAAACTCAAGCTCATCAAATTTATACTCCATGAAATATTTCTGATAGGAGTCCAAGCCAGTGGTGACAATTGGTTGCAGTTTAAAACCGGGATTGACGCTTATAACGTCTTGACCCTTCCATTTTGATGTAGTTTCATAATCACTAAATCCTTTGGATATCTTCCTCACTGCCTTTTTGCGAAACTGATGCTGGTAGGCTAACTTCGACCACTCCACGTTGCCCTTGCCCGTGGACCAAACCTTCGCCGACTTGTGCCAAAGGGCTTTCTCGGTAGCTAATGTGTCGAGGGATTGAGCAAAAGTGGGAGCAACCTTCTGACTGCCAGGAGTATCGTACACGGCTCCTTCAAACTCAAAACTGCCGCCTTGCGGTGTTAGCCCGTGTAAAAATGGGTTAAGCTTCAAAGACCTGATCATTTCGGGATCAGTTATAACATAGGCGTTGATTGATAACAAATTTTTAAATTGTTCAATATCCAACAAATCACCCTCAAGAAGATCTAGAAGTGCCACTCTGAATGAGACGTTTACTGCCTGAGAGTTTGGACTATTGTTAAGTGGAGCACCCAAATCCTCCATACTTTTAGGAGAGGCTTGAATCACCCCCTTATCGACCCTGGTCACCATCATGTCGGTCAGGATAGGATGAGGAATCAATTGACTCTTTACGGAATTTAAATCTATTTTTTTAATATCCATTTATTAGTCCTCGCAGAAATCTTCCTCGATCTGTGGCAGGTTATCATAAATGCTCGTTGTTGCTTGTGGGGGCTCTTTCTCTGGAATGGAAACGTCGAAATCACTTTCGATAGAAAGAAAGTGAAAAACACTATTTGGCACATCTTCCTCAAAATATAATTTTTCTGGCGTTATCACCGTTTTGTCTTCTCCGGTGGCTTTGTTTGTTACTTTTTCTTCTGTGACCAAAAAAGCCTCCATCTCAAAATTTGAACTAAACTCTCTAGAGTTAAATTCAGTGAATAAAGCTACAATATTATTGCGAGCAACTTTCAACACCGTTTTATCATCATATACCTTAATTATTTTTTCTCCAGCGTCCTCTATAGTAGTAAAATTAAATGACCCACCCGCTTTTTCAATCGGCATAAATAAATCAAACATTTCATCATCAAGAACATCAGCCACGGTAAGCCCCTTAAGTTCGATGTCTAATTGAGGAATTGTCATTTCTCCATATGATGAAGACAGAGTTCCTGATGAGGATGAAATCTCGCTTTTTAACATTAATATGTTAAGAGCCGGGGCATTCTGCACTCCAATTTCTGAGTTGGCGAGAAAGCAATTGTTATTAACAATATCCAGCCTTGTCGGATTTTCCAATCTACAACCCTCGGCATTGCTAGAAAAAATCTTGGAATTTGTTGTATCGACGCCGACTATATTAAACAAGGGGCTCTGGCGTGCAGTTTCGTCTTTAATCCTGGGAAGTATGTCGTTCTGATAGTTTGTCAAACCCGCATATCGACCATCATAAATAATATCATTATCGTAAAAGGCGTAAAACGCAGGCATCAAGGTGCCCTGTGAAAGTAATTTTCGACCATATGGTGTCAAAACCACTTCTACCACTTGTTCTTTTTTATCTAAAAAGCTCATATATTAAATAGCCATTGTGAATATAAGTTTATCATTTACGAACCGGGCTTTTTCATGTTCTCCTCCACCGATTCAAGGAGGTTGTCCAGGGCCGGATTTAACTTCTTGCCCTTCTTCTTTTTCCCAAAGTCTCCCTTGCCCAAGCCTCCAGATAACTGCTTATCTTTTAGCTTTTGCACTGCGCCCTTTACTCCCGTTTCCAAGGTGACCTTGGATACCTTGTTAATTGATTCTTGATTGTTGATGTTAATTTTATCAGGGTCTATTATCAATTTATCGGCGGCAACAATTTTCATAGCCCCATCAATAGCCTCTGCTGCTGTGGTTTGAACAGCAACATCAATCTTGGCGCTTTCGACCACCGAGCAATAATCATAAGGCCAATTATAGGAAGCTGGTTTTTGGACAAATTTATTAGCACCAAGAAGGGGATCAAAATCAAATTTATTTTCTGAGCCACCATCGGCTAACAGAGAGAAATAATTATTTTTAGCAATCTGCTTCACTTTAAAAACCATCCATTGAACGTCGGTATCAAGAAGGGTCAGATCATACTCAGGTCGATCTTGAAGCATTTCCGAAGTTTTTAAATTAATAACCCGACTTTTATTTCGGACTAACGTATCATATATGGCAGTTGGGGGGAGCCCTTGCCACATTAATCCCAAATCAGTTCGATCTAATTCGACACTAAATTCAAACATAATCATTCCAATGGCATCTCTCTGGAGATCAAGAGGATCATTAATAAAATCAAAACGAGGCGGCATTTTAAACCTTTTCAATTGTTTGTCCAAAAATGACCACTCATTTTCAACTCCCGTCTTTGCAGCTTGATTAACGAATCCATCATACAACTTTCTGCGAAGAGTGAAAAATTGGTCTTCTCCGTTTCTTACGGCATATGGAACACACACCAACGCTTCTTCAATTTTTTGGTCGTCCCTTATTGTGCCCACTCGCTTCCTGTCTTCAAACCCGAGCATGTCCTTTAGAGAAACCTTGCCTTCCATATCTCTAATCTGTATATAAAGCCCCTCACCCGTGCCAGCGTCGGGGGCATTCAATAAAGTGTTCCATATGCCTCTGCCGTCTGATTCACCTGTATTGCCAACAACATCATTCGATTGAGTAAAATATGTCGGATCTGCCGTGTACTCATCACTTATTGACAAATAAGGAGTTTCCCACCTGGGTTGTATTGCCCAAACGGTAAACGAATCATCAGCGGGGTCTATTGCTTTTTCTTGCTCTCCTGTAATTGCATTGTATTCCATTCTTTTAAGTTCTGCCGTTTGGACCACATTCACTGAAGCTGTAACACTACTGAGATTTTCTATAGCTAAGGCTGTAAGCTCGCGCTCTGACGGGAACGAAGAAGTAAATGACATCGTAAGTGCTTCTTGGATGTCTGCTACCACATATTTCTTTGTATCGCCAGGATTAAATTCTAGAAAAACGGATGCGCTACCAAAAAACCAAGGTGGGGCATATGGTATACATGTGGCATGGCGAGCCGAAGCCAAATCACCAGCCTCGGCAACACCATCCATCATTGGTCCCCAAGTACGTTCATTTTCATACATAAGCGGTTGGCTAGCCGAAGAAGATACTAATGAAACAACAACCTCCATTCCGTAACTCTTGCCAGAGCCAAATGCTTCTATTTTTTTCTGAGGCTTGGAAAGGAATGTTGTCATCCTGCCCTCTGCCAAAAAGAAGTCTACAGTAGAAGCCAAAAAGTTATTTACAGCTAAACCATATTGCGGATTATAAAAGCCATTCCACGAAGCGGTTGAGTTCATGGACATTGATTGATGAGGAAAAAGATCTACCAAGCGCATATCTTTCGCTGCAAGGCGATCGGGATTTAACAATTGTTCAAAGGGGAGCTTCTGACTAAACGTTTCGTCAAAAACCTGATCATAGCCAACCAAACGAGCCGATGGAACTGACTGCGTTACAAGATCAAGATCATAACTGCTGGTAAAAATGCCATAATCCATAGCAAGCCCAGCTTTAATAGAATTATAAAGAATTCCTGGCATAAAGAAAGGCTGCATAAACGTTCTAAATGTTGGTTCGTTTCCTTCCAGCGCAACATAAGGGGAGTAAGATTGGGAAAACAAGGTCGCTATCTGAACCGTGCGGTCTGCTGGATAAAATCCATCGTAAGGCAGCAGCTTAAGCACCGCCTCGGCAGAGATTGTAACTTTCCAAGGTTCTGCAAATTTAGCGTGCTCTTCTTTAATTTGTTTCACCTCAAAAATGCGATCAGAATTCAAATATCTTTTGACAAAATCTTGTTCCAAAGACGACGACACAACTGAGCCCGTGATTTCCAAATAATTAAATTCAGAATCAAAAACGCTCTTTTTCTTTAATGCATCGTCAACGTGATTACTGCTGATATACTCGGGAACAATGGTATATGCTTTTCCAAAAATCCTTGTTTTCTCTGCAAAGTGGTCATAGTCCCTATAAAAAGGCGAGCGCTTATCCGCACTTGAATCCTTGTATTGGGTTAGAGCATTGTTAATAAACAAGCCATCTAAATAAACTTTGCCTTTTTTACAAATATCATCAATGCAATTGTCATTAGCCGATCCGCTGGTTATAGTCAAAGCGTATGGCATTGCCAAAAGAGGACCATAAGAGTGAGTGGGGCAAAGGGCGATGTTTAGTGATGCACTATTGAGTGCGCCAGTGGGATCTGTGCAAAGGGGGGCTCCTTGAGCGTGATTCTGTGTGGCATCGGCTATATAACGAGGTATGACGCTTTTTGGATCTTTTAAAATACCGTAAGAAAAAGCATTAGCCACCCTTGGATCAAATGGAGATCCATAGGAACAAGCGGTGTCGGCGACCGATTTGGCATTGGGTGGATAAAAGTTTAAATTTCTTAAATCTACATATTTGTCGCCAGCGATAACTTTAACATTCGCATTAATTTCGGGCTTTTCTATGTTGGGATCCGAATAAGCTATATCCGCATCTGTTACCCAACGGCTTGGACCGGGGCGCGGGATTAAAAGAAAATCTGAATCATCTGGACCCTTGTTTGCGTTCGCCCAAGCATCTATATTAAAATTAAACCACTCTGTGCCGCCGCGAGTTCCGACTGCAACAGCCGAACAACTTGGGGCAAGAGTAGGATTATCAGCCAAGAAGGACGCCTCCGAGTAGGTTCCCTTATAGTTCAAGTCGAACCCCATGGAATTTGGCGTCGGAGGTGCATCAGATCGTTCTTTTCTCGTATCTCTCCAAAATTGATTCAAGAAATTATCGCGTTGGCGGGAAGAACTTAAATAAGTGTAAGTTACTCGGGGATAAATGGATTGTTTATAATCCATGTTAATAAATGAATCTGGATCTATTACAGACTGCAACGAGGGATCGGAATAGAAATTCATCAGTTTTTCGGCTGGTGATGTTCCCTCGACCACGCTCTTTTGAAGCTCTACATCATTACCATTCGTTAAATACTTATTGATATCCAAATTTAACATCGCTGTCTTATCATTAAGATAAGTTGCGCGAAATTGAGTGAAAGCTTCTTTGCCATCCCCCTCAAAGTCAACATTAAGTCGAATATCTGCGGGGTAATTTAAAGTCAAAGGTGGAATAACATATTTTCTAATTGTGTCTTTGGTAACTTCATTTTGCTGTCCGGTTGATACTCCATCTTTTTTAATACCTATCACGTTATTTCTTCTTTGATAGGCTAAAATAGGATGGTAAAACTTGTGTAGCTGTTTAAACGAAGGATAACCATATGGTCCTTCATTAATTTTGAGATGATAGACGGTAGTGTAAGCTCCTTCGAACCCGCCGCCAGCGGTGGCGAGCGTGGACCATAGCTGTGAATTATGCTCAATGCGATTATTGGCGAAATCACATTGATATATTGGTTCAGCATCGTTAACGGAAATTCCTTCATTGTAGCTAGTGTTGAAATAATTAAATGCTACGGGCTCTTGTTCGTTGACCCCCTCACCTTGAGTTGGAATTACGATCATCGTTCCAGTCGGAAGTTGAATCTGATCCGAAGCCGTTTGATAGCCCATGATAGAATTCAGGCGATCATAAAATGTTGTATCTCCCGCAGATGCTGTTCCCTTCATCGATGCGGAAATCCATGCATAATCTGCAACGCTGCCGGGAACACACTCTTGGAAAAAGTAGTTGTTGTATAAAGTTGCCGTCGCGATGGTATCGCCACTAGAATAGTTCAACCTTCGTTGGTATCCTCTAGGTGTTTTGTGGAAAGAGGCGCTATCTTGATCGCTATCAACGATATAACCGCCCCAAGCCATCGGCTCCAAGGACATGCTGTTTAGAGCCTGTCGCACTATTAAATTGCGATAATTTAAGTCATTGTAAACAGAAAACTGCCCAGAATATGTATCTAAAAAACCGCCCGCAGTATCTGGACCACCAGGGGCATTAAAAATTTCAGCAATAACCGAATCCGATCCAGAGTTTCGCAAAGGAAGTTCATAATCCAACACGCCGCTTACAAAAAAATTCTCGGCATCATCAAGATTCCATTGTGCGTGAACAAATTGAATATTGTTAATATTGCGACCGCTTGTTTGCACAATTTCGTAATTTTTAGAATAATTTCCTACCGCCGGGACAGTTCCTGTGGTTGTTTTTATATTTTTAATACTGAGTGGTGCCTTCGCATAGGGCTCGGAAATCCATCTCTGTTGCGGGTTGTGAATAGTAACCTTGCCCAACGCAAGTTGGTCGTCGTCGGTAACATAAATATCATACAATTCAGCACGATTTTGGCGATGCGAAGAGCCAGAATTTAAAGGCGTTTTCCCAATTACCTTCGAACCACCAATGTGTCTTGCCGTCCATACACCTTGAAGTGGTACATAGTTGTTTTCACCATAGCCATCAATATGAATATTGGTAATTGCAATACCGGGAAATTCGTTATTAAAGCTATTATTTCTATAACCGGCGACCGAATTAAAGGAAGAAGTTATGAGACTAAAGGGGAGCAACATCTTGGAAGAACCCAAAAATTCTCCGGCATTATTGGTAACAGCAGCCCTTACATGAGCTTTTTTAAGTTCGGGGTGAATAAGGTTATCGTCGCAATATTGATCTGCGGCGATTCCGCTAGCAGTGACTATCAAATCAGAGTGCGGTAAAGCTGGCTTCCAATAATCTGTGTTCTTGTTAACGGGGAAATTAGCACCACCGTGGAATTGATCACTAAAGGACATATCAAATCTATAAGGAGTTGTCCATGCCCTCCGAAATGATCCAGACTTTACATCAAATATTTTTTGTTTGTCCACATTCACATCTGCATCGCCACTCGTTATAGATTGAGTAGTGGCAAAATGTGCCCACCAAAAACAATTGGTGTTCTCTTTTTCGTTGAGAGGGGCATGTGAAAATTTCCAATTTATTAAAGACTTGTTGATTCCCTCTATGCCAATTTCGGGGTCCGTGCGACGGAACTCTAATGTTGGAAATTTATGATCATATTTACTTCTTTCTAAAACGTGGCTCTCCACTACGTTTGACACAAGGCGACCGGAGTCCAAGCTAGCAGGCGTTACATTCAACAAGATTTGATTTAAGGAATTGTCAATCCAGTTATAATAATCAAAAAATTTGTTTATATCCGTTAAGGTGCTAACCTTTCTAAAATATGTTTGAGCCAATTTTCGCAAATCTTTATAATGAAGTCTATATTTATTTACCGGATCTCCTATTAATTCATTAAATCCACTAACCCCGGCAAAAAATTTCAAAATATCTCTAGAAATAACATGATAAAGACTTTTTTCAAAAGTTATTGTACTCACTTCAGGCTTCTGATTAAGTTGGAATGCCTCCATATCTACATCTAATATTTTAATATTCTCAGCAGTAGAAAACTGGAGAGGTTGTTTTTGTGAAACTACATTTAAATAACGTGTATTATAGATGTTAGAATTGTCGGACTGAAATCCATACCCAAGCCCGTCATGTTGGGCTCCCACAATGTCTCCGTACCAAGAGGGCTTCCAATAATTATCGGTTTGAAATGACCCCGAAGACAAATCGGTGACAATGAATTGACCGCTGTCGTCGGAAGATGATAAATTATAAGTTCCCCAGTTCAGTAACAAAGTATTAATACGAGATACATAAGAACCCGACATTCTGGGTGAATTTCCAAATTCACTACTGAAAGGATCATCTAGACCCAAATTATTAGGAGTAAACGCATGGGAATTTATTTCGTTAGCTTTTAGATCTGTGGTCCACACACGCGCCGACAATATATCCACATCCGATGACTTAAGAACAGACCCTGTAAAATTAGTCCTGTGGGCACCAATAAACAACTTCCGTGGTTGAGATAAGATTCTTACGGCGCGTTCATAGTTTATAGAGGCTGTTTGGCTAAAGGAGTCAATTATTGTATTGCCAATGGCGTGAACGCCATAAAATATCAAACGATACCTGTCTACGTCTGTGAGCTTGTCGTCTTCAAGACCAAGGGCGTCATTTATAGAGCCATATGGATAAGATTCGGGCTTGATCTTTACCGCTAATTGCCATGTGCTATTATCATAAAGTTTGGAATAATAATCTGTTTCTATCTCTGGAAATTCTAGATTTCCAGTGCTTACGTTAGTGGTGGTGAGAACAAATTTGGCTTTGGAGCTATAGTGCTGATCCCTAACTGCATAAACTTGAAAATTGGCGTAATCATCACCGGAAGCAAAAGTATCTGTGCTATCTTGGGGATCGGTTGGGTTTACCGCATGGATACCAAAAACGGAAGAGGATACACTTGTTAGCGCAAAGGAGCCCGTGTTATATAAGGCTTTTTGTTTTTTAAAAAATGCATTAACTTCGTAAGTATTGGCAAAAGTTGCTTCTTCGGGCAGATCGCCTCCTGATTGGGGGTCGGTATTCCCTGAAACGTAAGTACCCGAAATATAAGGTCTTTTATTAGAGCCATTATTGTTAATATACACCGTAGCATTAACATTAGGTTCGTCTGAAAATGGAAAAAATTTATTTTTCTCGGTGAATGTTTCAAAGCGGTCTTCCAGATCTACTTCTGAAAGGTTGTAATAGGTGTTGATGGAGATAAGGTCGGTGTCAACGCCAAAACATCTCATAATGTTTCTAAAAGATTCTTCGGTTCCTTTTGTTTTCAGGATCTCCATCAGGTTGTTGTTAAGGTTGTTATAGATGGTGCTTTTAATTTCTTCTATATTTTTAGTAAAAATAACCTTTTCAGTGCGACCTAATAAGTTGGTAATCTCGGAAATATCGTCTAAAATTGGACCAACAACGAACCCTTTAGAATTTAATGCTGCCCGCACTAGTGCAGCCTTAGGTTGCTTTACGTCGTCCTGATAATACTCGATATTAGCGACAGAAGGAAAGCTTTTAATCTCTAAATAAATCTCGTCCAGCACAGAACCCAATATCTGAGCAAGGGCTCGAAGTTCCAGATCCGCGTTCTCATCTTCTTCCCTGATCCAACCGGGAAACTTATTTATAACGCTATTATGATTTTCGCGATCGTATATAGACCCTGATAAAACTTTATCCTCATAGTATGCCTTTACCTCGGGATGAAAAGAGTAGAGAATCGGATCTTTTGTTTCTTTGGTGGCTTTGCCAGACTGAACAATAGCGGAGCCGGTACTACGAGCATTTGCCGTATATCCTTCCCACGACCCGTTATTAACCCGACCCGAATAATCCAAAACCCCCTGGTCTACAGAAGCTGTCTCGGTTATGCCCTCGTTAAATTTATAATATACGCCCAGATAACGATTAACACTTTCAATGTCATCGCCGCCAGCACCAACTGGCTGAATATAAAAACGACCAATTTGTTGCGGATTTCTCACCTTTTTCCAAAAGCGGAACTCATCCAGAGAACCAGAAAGTTTACCCCAACCAATACGAGTGTTAGAAGAACCAGATTGTTGGGTTACAAGCGAACCAACGCTGCCGACGAATGCTCCGGTAACTGCACCGATCGTTGCGCCGGCATCCGTGAAGAGAGATGTTTCTGAATCAAAATCTCCATCTACATATAATTTAGCTGTGTAAACATCTGAAGTGTCTGCGGAGGAAGTTAAAGTAATGGCGTAATGATGCCATTCGTCATCTGCAATACTGGCTGTTGTAACTGCGCCAAATGTTTCATGGTCAATCCTGGCAGTTCCCGAATTGTAGACAAGGAAAAACGGCGCGGTGCCGTCTGAGCTAGCTGTCAGACCGAGAGTTAATCTACCATAAGCGCCACCGCCGTCGCCTATGGTTCCACTATTCCAAATATCAAAAATAACTTCTTTTTCGGTTAAAGTGGGCAAGAATTCTGATTTTTTCAACCAAAATTCAATTGTAGAACCAGAAACATTTCCAAACTCTAAGTTGTAACCAAGCCCTTCATCCTCATCGATGATATTATTAATGTTTACTGCGCCATCTAATAAAATATATTCTTTAGTTGTTGGCTCGCCGTAACCATCCTGTTCGTCTGTTTGAGCAGTCCAGCCATCGGGGGAAAATACACCCCAACCAGTGGTGCGAGGATATTCATTGTCAAAAATATAATTCTCAACAAATGAGGAACTATAATGCCACAATTCTTTATCGTAAGGAGTTCCATCATATGGATAGGTATTATAAACTCTCTTTATGGCATTTTTATAATATTCTTCTGCTAACCCGTAAAAAGCAAAATTGCTTGCTGAAGAGAAATCAAAGGGTGGAACAAAGCGTTGTTGATTTTTAGACCAAATGTCATAAAACTTTCCAGAATCGTACTGATCCCCCACATCATTAAGACTTTTTCTAATGATGGAGTGGGTCTTAATTTCTTTATTTCTTAACTTTTCAAGATATTTTTGAAAATCCATTTAACTACTCTACTCGGAAAACAAACGTGTCTGGTTGCTCTCTCAATTGTCCACTTTCTTTTATTATGAAAGAAATCTCATATTGATAATCCGCTGCAAAACTAGTAAAGTCTAAATCAAAATAATTGCCGCTTAAATCATATGATAATTTAGACCAAGCATCAGCACCAGTTCCTGTTCCATAATGAATAACAATATAATCATCTATAGTGCGCTTTACCTGATAGTAAACTAGCTCCTTGGTTAAAGTCTGCGGTGTTGCCGATGCCACATTGTAAATGTTGGGGGACCAATTTGCCGGTCGGACATACAAACGCAGCCTTGTTTTTTCGTTCTTCCTGTAGGAAGAGTTCAAATTACTCAATGCTAAATAATATGTGGTCGACAATTGTGAATACTGCTGCTTCAATGCCGATGCTGTTACAACAGACCCTGTATAATATTCCGTTGATCCAGTATGCCACACCGGATAGATATATTTAATGGCACTACTAGTGTAAGCAAAAGTTGCGGAATAGATCCCCGTCCCAACCCAGCCGCCAGTAACATTTGTATCACCGGATGTCTCAATGCCGCCACCTGTTGGCATCCCGATAGCATCACCGGTTGGCTCATCATCACTAGAACCAGAATAAATACTTACAAAAATCTCACCCGTAGATACATCGGGAATATTTTTCAATTCTCCGCGAATATAGTTGTACAAATAAATTGTATTTAAATTATCGGCGGCAGGAGCGAGAGAACTAGATATTACAAAATTAGCTGAATTGTCATCCAGTGAATCGTCCCACCGCGCCTCAAGGGCGGGTCTCTTGAGTTCATACTGACTTGTTCGCGCATAAAACTTCTTATCAAAATAAGTCACAGTGCCCGTTTCAATAGAAGCTGTCATTCGGATCAAGAACCCATAATTTATAATCGTACTATCAAGCCATTTTTCTACAATATCACTTACATCTACTTCTAGATTTTCCGTTCCGGTGGGGAAATTATAAGAGGCTGTATGCCCTTCATGGAAATCGCCGCCAGCTTTAGTCCAATTAACGGTGTCGGTTGCCTTATCCCAATTCGACGCATCAGAATCTGAATAATCATCCATATCCATGCCAACGCCTTCGTCCCACGCCCGCTCAATAGGATATATCTGCAAATCAAAATTACTAGGAACGCTGTATGGGGTTTCAGCATTGGTAAGATTTAAAATCCACTTTACACTTCCGCTATCACCGATAGTGCCAGCAGTTCGGTCGGTGTTGATGTCGTCTGTATTGAATTTAATTAAAATTCTAGATTTTTCATTGCTGCCGGCGCTGGCTGTCACTTGCCCATAAATTGTAAAGACCTCAAGCGCATCTGCTGCGCCCATATTTGAGCCAGTAGCCCGCGTGTTCAAACCCGGCTTATAAGCATTTGTGATGGTGTTGTCTTTAACTGCTCTATATTTTTTAATAGCCATTACAATACCGTCCCCACAAAGTCATCCGAAGGAAATTTAATTTCAAATGCAACGTCCTCCGGTGGACTAAGCACCCGACCATCAGTGGACATATTGCCGGGGATGGCAAAAAATGTGTCCGCATAGAGTCCTCCGTTTTTAACGTCGGGATCGATTCTCAACACATCGAGCACCCCCGTAGTGTCTCTCAGCTTCCGATACGCATCATTGATAAATAATGGTTCACCAATATTAAAAGCAACATCATAAAGGTCCATCAAATCTGATATGCAGTTTTGCAATACGTCAAACTTATTAAATCCTGGGTCTGCTTGAACACTAAAAACTAACCCAATGTTGACAATTTTAGCATCAAGAATATCAATTGTATCGGAAATCATCTTATGCCGAGAAATCCAAGTTTTCAAATTTTTCTTGATTATGGCGTTTGCATTTGTAAAATCTCCAAACACGTCTTCGCCCAGAACATAAAGATTAAGATTTGTTTTCATTGAATCTTTATCTCTGGCAACTCTAGCTCTCTTAATTGCTCCAAATTGGCTTGGCATCGCATAACACAAGGAAACATAATCTTGCGCCGTTACTGCTCTTTTTTGCGTGGCAAATTGAGAAGTTGCCCTTATTCTCAATTCGTCAGAATCGGGCACGGCTAGATCTCCCGTTATCGCTTCGTCATTATTAATTACAATTGATGTCCTTACATATTCTTCAACATTTGTCGCATTGTCGAGACCGGGAAAATTTAAAGACATGTCTACCACCCTATTAATGGAATTTCGACCCGCATTAACATTGTTAAATGTATTCTTTATATATGCAATTGTCAAAGTAGTATTCGAAGGAGCTACGCCAAATTTATCATTACTAATCAAGTTTGTGGGGTCAAAGCTAGTAGAAGAAACATAATCTCTACCATATTTTTGAATAGCAACATTTTCTGGTCTACCATATTTATCGGTTGTAAAATTTTGTTCGGAGCCATACCCAAACTGCAATACCGTTCGGTCTGAAAAGCGATCTGTTGTAAACCTTCTGGTTACCAAAAGAGGCTTTATAATAGATTTAACGCGATCTGTCGCAGAATTTGGGTTTGTTAAGTCTTTATAAATCACGTTTTGTGATAAATGGTCTACTTCAAAATATTCATTCCCGTCAGAATCCTCAACGCTCAAAATTTCCGTTATAAAAGGCTCGTTAACTGCTACCTGTAAAAACCGCTCAAAATCTGCAATGACGCTGGTGGCAATATTAATTTCACCGGAAGCGACCTTGCCATACGCCTTAACCGCATAATAGCTCGGCAAACCAGTTGTATCGTCAATAACGGCGGGCTGGCGCTCCAGTGAATTATCTGCAAAATTAACATCTTCCATTAAAATAAAACTTGCATCATTTAAATTAGAAAAAACCGTTCCTTTTCTTATTGTGGGAGCATAATCTCCATCAAGTTCTAAAGGTTGTGAAGTCGACGCCGGAATTGATAAAAATATTGTAACGGTGCCATGAGATGCATAATCATATTTAAATTTATATCCCAAAGTTTTAGCTAATCTAATAACATTATCAAACTCAAGCGCAGTATCTAAGTAAGTTTCATTGGCTTGGTAATCCAGATAAAATGAAAGGATGTCGCCGATATACGCGACCATATCCGTTGTAAGCGCCCCAAAGCCAGCAACGCTAAAATCCTTATATGTGTCGGGATAATATCTCTTAGCATAGCTAACTAGTGATTTTTTAATGCTATCAAAATCTCGATCAGTATACTTTACAACATTGTCTTTTCTTGGCATGATTTATCCTCTTCGTAAATAGTTAAGTTTTAACGATTATTTGAATACTATCCTGAACACCTAAAGTAAATATCAAGTAATCCACTTTTACAGCCAGCACTTGGTCATCAATTTTTGTTTGCACGTCTAAAAGCTGGACGCCCTCCAAATATTTGTCAAATTGAGTTTCAATGGTTTCCTTCACCAACTCGGACTTTCCACTATTTTCAGGTTCAAATAAAAACCTCCTCAAGCCACACCCAAAATCTTCAATCATAATACGTTCGCCGGGTGAGGTTAACAAAAGGTTTTTCACGCGCTGCTTGATCATGCCCTGTCTGGTTTCAATCTGTTCATAAGTTAAGTTGTTACTCTGGGCTAATGGTAATTTTACGGTAAAGGACATTTTAATTTCTCCAATTGTTGTTGCTTCTTGAACTGCTGTGCTGCTGCCGACTGCGGATATTTTGCCGCTTGATCACTCGCCATTTCTTTTTCTTTGCCCTTGAGATATGTATCTGCTGCACCCAGAAGGTCTGCTTCGTCCGACCCAGCTAAATCCAAACCAAGTGATTCAAGAGTTTTAAGTAAGAAATACACGATTGGAACTTGCATAAAAAGATAAGTTTCAATTATTGATTTGATTCCCGCGATAATTATTTTAGGAATTAACATCAAAATCATAATCCACAGAGGCGTACTATTCATCTCTAGGGATAAACTACCTGCGCCCATCTTCAATTCATTAAGGGCAAATTTTAATTGATCTTTGGTCGCGCCATATGCATTTTCTTTATTAAACGGAATCCCGCCAATAAACTCGACCAACGTAGCTTTAAACTTCTGAAAGATGTTTAATTTTTGTTCCTTTGTAAATACGTCGTTTAAAGCATCAAAAGTTTCTAGCTTAATCGCCGTAGCCATTTCATTAGCATCAAATGACGGAGCAAGAGTGGGCGGTGGAGGAGTATTGGGAGCCGATACTATCGAAACCGAGGGGTAATTGCTGCTAAGGGGTGCCTGCATGGATTTAACGTCGGTGGCGTTGATGTTGGCATTACCTTTAAACACCTCCTCCGGCCACAGGTGCGAATTACCGGAAGACCCCATATAATAAGCATAATATTCCTTTGTTGCAAGGTGCCATTTCAACCAGACTTCATCCTTTCCCTTAAAGACAACATTCGTTGAGTGGGTTGGTGGTTCAAATATAATGTCTGCCTCTTTCGAAAAAAGCCGAACGGAATCTCCTCCAACAGGAGCTTGTACAATGATTGAGTCATCGGCTCCTACCAAAACATTCGTAAAAAACTTATGAAACAGATCTCCGCTACCGAAGTTCCACAAAGGACCAAGCTTTGTATGGGCTAGTTTATATTCATTATATTGCCCGAGAGTTTTAAGAGTAACGTATTGCTTAAAATTGATTCCAAAGTTGGTAAGCATTTCAGGAACGATGTCGTTGCCAGCAACGGTGCCGATCGGGTTGGTCCATTTAACCTCATTAATCTTCTTGCCGGTTGATTTCGATATAAACGCGCTGTCTTCGGTGCTAAAAAAAGTGTTCTTCTGTTCGAAAAGATCTTTTAGAAAAATGTTTAAACTCTTGATCAAAAACCAATAAACAAGGTTGAGATTTTCGTCGGCAACATCGAATTCAACCGATAGAGATTCGGATAAAGTATTAGAATCTGCGGGTGGCTTCGGCGGCACAAGGGAAGTGAAAGCAAGAATAATGTTGCCAGCGTCCTGCCATTGTTTGCTCATAGCTTCGTGTTGCGGAGATTTTAAAACTTTGTCCCAATCTCTCCAAACAGGGTTATAAAGACTCACCATCCAATCGAAAAAGCCCAACTTCTCTTTACCATATGGATTGTGCCATACCATATCATGCAAATAAAAAGTTTGTATTTCTGGTTTTTTGTAGTTGCTCGACTGAAGATCGCCCTTATAGAGTGGTTGCGTGCCAGGAGGGATTTTAGCATTAATAGGGTTAGTGGCTTGTGCTCCTAGCGTCTGGGGATTTACGGTCATCTTGAAGGGATCGCCGACCTGGCCACCAGTTAAAAAAATTAAACCGCCCAAGTTCTTCAATCGAGACTTCACCCAATCGGCTGGGGGTTGTGGGGAGCCCTTTGCAGAAGCATATCCTTTTTCGCCTGAGAGCCGTGATTTAATTAATTTTGTTTCGTCGAGCACCAGCTTTTCCACAGTGAGTTTGTTTCCGTTTGAATCCACGCTATCACAAAGGATTTGATTAAATGGAATAATCAGATTATGGTTCTTGATAAATTTCTTAAACTCAGGTACGATTTCCTGCGTTTCTACCATAGCGAAACTGCTATCGTAAGGAATCATCTCTTCAGCTAAGAAAATGGGCAAAGAATTTTCTATCATAAAAACGTAAACAAGCGACTTCAACGCTTCTAGGTCTAATAAGTAATCTTCATTGTATAACACTTTATTGCTTTGTTCTTTGCTTTCTTTTAAGTCACAAAGCTTTTTCTGTAAGTGGTCTATGCGATCCTTGCCGAAATAGGGAAGTGATTTGAGAATGGACGAAACACTGGGTTGCTTGTCGTACTTTTTATAGAAGCCCTCGATGGCTTCCTTGTAAATTTGAAAATAGATATCCTTATAAATGGCAAAACACGTCTCCCACCATACTTTGTCCATGGCGGCAGGCTGATTCACAAACCCTTTTAAAAATGCATCCTCATGGGGAGTTCCCTTCATTGATTCTTTTAAAACATTGCTAATATTAAGAAGAGAGTCTGGCCATTGACCTTTTACCGGCACGGCATTAGTATCAAAAACTGCGCCATCTTTAGCAAGCTTCTCCTTTTCAGCTAACTTTTTTAAACCAGCATCTGCCATTATATACTTTTTATGTTGTTTCTGCTTAGCATCGCGAAAAGTTTCCACTTGAAAATTGTCAAAATCTAAAATCATGGATGAATTAGCATGATTGAGAGACGAGTTTTTTAAAAATACTGATTGCCCAATAACGCTTTCCATCGACGGAAGTGGAGGAAGTTTGTCCACTAAAGCTAAAGCTTTTACTTGTGGATTAGCTTGAAGCTTTTTAAGCTCGCCCTGATCGAGCGATGGCGAGTCGGCGTCGGGAAATGCCTTGGCAATCGCTTGAGCGCCCTGTTTAATTCCCACGGTGGGGTTAGCGTCCGCAAGTTTGCCGAGACCTTTTAAATCTTCATTAAACACACCCTCCCAGGTGGGGATTACTTTCTTAATTCTTGTCCAAATTGGATCATAAAATGGACCCATCTCGATGGAGGGGTATGAGGAAGCAAAAGGATCCTCGCCAGAAAGAAACTGTTCTAAAAGATTTGCTGTATTTAACAAGTCTTCATTCCTCTGTTTGGACAGATTTTGTAAAAGATCATCAGGAACTTTATTACGCAATTGTTCAGTAAAAGGATCAAGTTTTCCCGTATCACAATATAAGGGGTCGCCCATTGCTAAAGGAGCAGCCATCATTAAATCTTCACAAATGGTCAAATTACTCAGTTTACCGAGGGCAAGGAAGAAACTTTTAACATCAGCATAACCCTTAAATTTAGGATATTTATAATTTTCGGCAAAACTAAAAACAAAAGCAACAAGTTTTGGCTCGGGTGAGCCTAAAAACAACCTACATAATTCTTTGGGCGTTAAAGTTTCAAAAACATCTGCAATGAATCTTTTAATGTTGTTTTTTTGATTTTCGTCTCCTCCATCACCCATTTGTGCGAGAGTGACACCCAAGTCACGATTCAATGCCACATCAAATGAGTTCGAAGGGTCGTAAGGGCTGGTATTAAAGCTTTGTCCAAATGATTCCCCCGGTGACAAAGCTCCGAAATCAAAATCAGAAGCTGGTTGTTCAGAGGCTAATTCCTCAAGACAAGCTGCCAACGCCATTTGCACTATTTGACGTAACGCTTCTTTTAACATTCCCACAAATGCTTCCTTGATCTCCTCTTCTAGATCAAATTCTTGAGTTGCCATCATGCGGGCGATGAAAGCAGCAACCATTTCGTCCACTTCTTGAAGTTGAGCTTTAAACATTTTATAACTTTCTAACAATTCTTCGGCTTGCTCTATTAATTTCTGTGCCACCACAATATAACCCGCTAGGGAAAGTTTCTCGGCAGTGAGAGCAATTAAACATTCCAATAAGCCAGTAAGCCCCCATTTGTTCAAAAATACAACAATTTTGTTTAATTCTTTGGCGGCGGCGGCAGATGCGTTCTGTGCTTTCTTGAGAGCCTCTTGAGTTCCACTGGTATCTATAATCCAATAGTCGGCGTCGTCGACTACTTCCTCTACATCACCCAGAAAATCCGGCATTTGATCAAAAAAGAAATCACCTACAAAATCTACCGCTTGCAAACTTTCGTTATAATTTCCTGCAAGGGTTGATGGATTGCGGGCAGAAGACATTCTAGCCAGATTGTCCGCTGCTGTTTCAGGTGGATTTTGAAACCTGCCCAAAATGCCTGCGGTTTTAGAAATATATTTTTGGTTTGTAGAGAGTTTTCTCTTAAAATATTTATTTAATTCATCTATTTTTCCGACACCTTTAAGGAGATCATCTTGGAGATCTTTATTGCTAGTCTCCCACCACCCATCTTGACCAAAACGAGGCTTGCGTGGTGGCTTAAGAAATTCGGCATTCTCCCTGGCGCGTAAATATTCCACCTTTTTCAAATTAATATACTTAGCAGGGATAGAATATAAAATCTTTAATTTTGCCCCAGGTCGAGGTGCAATATAAAATCGTTCTGGTGTGATGTGTTCGGGCAGCGGGAGTAAGTTACTGGTGGCACTGGCTGACTCTGGTCCGCAATACCCGACTTCGGTCAAGGTTTGGGGATCTAAAATCAATTCATTGGTTGTAAAAAGCTTTAAGGTTTTAAAAGCCTCTATGACATTCTTCCGGTTACCCGACGACAGGTCGGTTAATTCTTTTGTGGTAAACGACGAAACCTGTGTGTGGTATACCCAATAAACCCTATTATCTCCTTTATTATAAAAAGGTGCCCGCGACACAACCCATGTGCTTTTTAAAAAATTATTAGATAGAAGATCGGATGCCATGTTAATTCGTATTATTAAACTTGCTAAGAATATAGTGGTCGGGCTTTACACCGCTCATATATTTAAAATAATCACTTGCAATTGCTGCTTGGAAAAGCCCCATGTTCATCTTTAATTCAAGATGTTTCTTTTCATGTACCGGCGCTTTCAGCATGAGATCGGGAGAAATAGAGTTTGGTCCCCACAAAGGGGCTACATGGATATGAGATCTCAAATCCTGCTCTAAGCTGGACACCCCTTTTGCAAATGCGGATACCATTGTCCCCAAGTTCTTCATCTGCTTGTAAATAGCTTCAATGCACTCGATGAGGTTGTCGCCTTTGGGGATCGGCTGCAAGTCTGGATCTTTCCAGTTGCCCGCAATCAAATCTATCCCCTTGATTGATGCCAATGATCCATCGCGGGAATTTTTTTGTTGGATCTGTGCTCCTTCGCCTGTAACTAATTTGATTCCTTCTCTGCCAATAATCCTAACGGCATCTGCCTTGATGGCGATTGCCGATCGGGCTCTCGGGCTCCCTACCTTGCCATCGACCAAACGAAAATTGTAATCGACATTGGTTTTTTGAGCGATATAAATCCTCGCGGCATCATTAAAAAAGTTAGGAGGAGTGCTTACTTTCTTACCGGCAGCGTTTTCCACATTAAATGCGCTCTGTCTCCCTGCAACGAGATCAATTATCCAACAATTATCTCCAGGCATTGAACCGTAGCCAGTGTCTCTAGTGACCGGCTTCTTATCTGATTTTTCTGTCTGTTCTCCTGTCCGGTCGCGACCGAATACCATCCAAGAATTTCCCTTTCCATATGCCTTCTCAAGAGGATCTTTGGAGTAATTTTTATAAGCACCTACGGGATCTTGGATATTAGAAGCACCACTATTCCTGGCTTTCCACTTTTTAGTGGCATCTTTGAGAATCCTTTGTTTTTCTTTTGATAAGCCTTTTATGTTGGGCTTGTTGCCTTTATATTGAGTCATTACATTATTTCCTGCTTAAAATTTCAGCACCTTGTTAATTTTTGCCGAAGGAACTCCTGCTTTGGCGGCTGCGTTAATAATCGCTTTGTCTGGCTGACCCTTTAGGGCAATTGCTCCATCAATAATATTTTCATAATATTTTCTTCTGGTCTTCTTCGAAGAAATAACTTTATCAACTTTTTTAAAGCCTGCTGCCCCACCACACTTGCCCATCACAGCCTTCTTTTTCCTTTCGCCGCCCTTCTTGGTGCCAGCATAACCTCTCAAGCCCCATGTAAGATCACCCTTGGCAATGACTTTCCCAACAATAACATGAGCTACCGATTTATAACCATATTTAAGGGGGTCTGAGATCTCCCAATGTGCGGCGCGTAGGGCAAAATTAACCCCAAGTGATAAATATGTACTTGCAACTACCTGACCAACGCCGAGTGCTGATGAGTTTGCCTTGTTCGCTGCGGCTATACTGGGCTTTTCGCTGAATAACCCTTGACCAAAGATTCCCACCGGTCTGCCGCCGCCGGACTCAGCTTTCATAATCCCATGTAATATACAAACAGGAATTCCATACATCTTGGCGGCTGCCTCTATTGCCTTTATGGCGACCTGGGGGATGCCTGACTTGCCATAGATCTTCCTCAAACGTGGCTGGCGAGATTTGAACGTTTCCCAATTTCTCGTATTATATTTTCCGAATGGCTTTGGACCCAATCCTAGTATTTTATACATCGCTTTTACCGAAGTAATTCTAGCCAAGTTGTTAGCTTTTCCGGGGGGAAACTTGGGGGCTGTTCCTGGGACATAATCTTCTACAACATCGACCGCGTTCTGAGCAGAAGTCGAAACAACAATGCCATAAGTAAACGCTTCAGTGTTATTAAACTGGACCGTGACGTGAGTGCCTACGCAAATATCTTCAGATATTGGTGCCACACAAAGAGAATACTCCTCAATAACAGGGTCGTCGTCAGTGGCTGGTAGTGGCAAAGAGGAATGAGCTTCGGGAACTCTGACGTAGCATTGTTGCAAATTCTCATAATTTAAAATCCCGGCGTTTTTAATGGCATCTAATAACCCACCAGGGATTGGTGCGGTCTCGGTGGGTAAAATTTTAAAAACTTTACCTATAAAGGTATTCGTTTTGTCAATGGAGTTAACATTGGTTTGACTTCGAACAACTCGGGATAAGCCTTCAAGATTATAAGACTCATAATCAAACCTAATTTTACAGTAACTTGATTGTATGAAATTCTGATTTGTATACCCAAATTTTTCTGTTTTTGACATTAAGCATCATGCTCCGATGAAATTTTACTATAGATATTTTCTATTTCTTCTGTCGAGATTCTTTCAGATTGTTGTCTCGTTTTGTTTTTTAAAGCCAATAGCTTCACCAATTGTTCGTTCGAACGTTGAAGAGTTTCTAAATATTTCGCGATGACCATGCCGCTTTGATGATGGGTGGTCTTGCCTTGGTGTACGTCCTGCACAATCTCATCTAAGGCGGCATTAGCGGTGTCTCTGTCACCCCTAATATTGCCTATGGCTTCCCTAAACAACTTCTCAAATTTCTCCATCGTCCCAGCTTCTCCTAAACTCTCTATATTTTATTTTAAATCTTGAAAGAGATGACGCTATTTGTTTTGTATTAAGATCTGTTATCTCTCTCATATACAAGTAAATAGCTTTTTTGTTGAAAATTTCGATTTGTTCAGAATGCTCAAAAAGCATTTTAATTGCTTTTAAAAGCTTGATATCGTTTGGGCGGTCGGCTTCTTCAAGCCAATTGTCTAATTGCCCGTTTAAATAAAGAAAAAATTCGGCATGTTCTCTTTTATCATCAACCTCATTTTCAACTATAACAGCAGACTCGACCCTGGTCATATCAGCCAAAGGGGTCTCTGTTTTCATTCGTTTTGTGGTTTTTTTAACTTTATGAATAAACCAATTCTTAGTAATAACTGAAAAATAAGAAAAGGCTTTAGAACCTTTCGATTGATCATACTTGTCAAGAATGGTAACGAGCCAAGATTTGCACTCCTCTCTTAAAAAATCAATATTGGGGAGCGTTGTAAACTTGTAAGTAAAAACTATTTTGTCGACCATTTCATCGAGGGCGGGTTGTATAAGATCTTTATATAAGACTTCTTTTCTTCTCTGATCCTGTGTTTTGCAATATTCAATTATTGCATCTTCGTGAATTTGAGTAAAATATAGTCTTTTAGTTTTCTTGCGTCTCTTTTTCGTCATCTGAATCATAATCCTCTTCTATGCCAAACAATTGTTTTTCGATATCCCTTACAGCCTGGAGTGATGCTTTTAATTGGTTTGAAAGGGTTGCCAATTCTTCGATAGTGGGGTCGCCATAATAAGTTGTTTTAGAGTTCAACTCAGTCACAAAAATATCATATTCGTCTGCTAGATCTGCCACTTCTTGAATCATTGTTTGTATATTTTTAACAGTCAATAGCAAATTTCTAATATATAATATCGCGATAGCAATACACACAAATTGTATTATAATAATAAAAACTTCAATCATTGTGTTCGTATGTCCTCTCTTCTAAGTTTTGTTGATAAGTTCGAAGTTCTTGCTTCGAATCTTCTATAAATTCCTTTGTCATTTCTCCGACTTTTTTCTTTTGTGGATCTTTTTTTTCGATCTTTAGCGCGAAACTAGACGGCAAACGCTCAAAATCCATCGAACCGCACGGACAGTTGGCAGGAGATTCACTCATCCCATGCCACTCTCCCCACTCATCCCCACAATCATTACAGTGGTAAAAATACTTGGGCATCAATCGCTTTCTTCGTCATCAGCGCCGATTTTAAACACGGGAGGATTCGCAACCATTAATTCATCCTGTGATTCGCCATTAATAACGAAATCAAATGCCCTTAAAATGGGAACAATATCAGTTTGCTCATATAATGATTTTTGTAGTGCCATCATCAGTGCTCCCATCGCTTGATCAGATAATTTCATTGTTTCTTCTCCTTAAAGTTAATATTGGGGGCAGTCATCTGCTGCTCAAAAAACATATCTGAATTGATGTTTTTATCGTCAATAAACAAATCATAATTTGGCTTTCCAAATTTAAGATCATGGTATTTGACACCCCATTTTTTAAATTGTTTAGTAGTTGTCTCGGACCAGTCTATGCCCGACCCAGAGCCCCTAGCTGTCCAGTAAATAATTGTATTGCCATCATCATAAAGCTGATTTATTTTTTTGATTCTATTTGCCATAGGGACCGCCTCTGCATAATTGCGAGATGGGGGTGATTGGCAAATCGTTTCATCAATGTCAACATAAATAACCATGATTTAATCCTTGCCTACAACTGAATGATTGGCAAATCTTTCCATCAATTGTTTTAAATCTTCGTTCTCTAGTTCTACATGCAAAATCTTTTTCTCCCAACGCAACTCGGTCGCAACTGGATCAATTCCCATGATATCATACCTGATTTTTAAATTTAACGTATCGCCCGAAAGAGGGAGAGGACTCTCAACCACCTGTTGCTTAATGCCCTGATTTACCATGTTTTTAATGATATTGGATTCGTGATCGAATAATCCAGTTCTAGCTCTCTCTAACAACCCTATAATTTCAGATGCTTTTCTATAACCCCACTTTACATATTCTTTTTGGAGAAGCTTCTCATCATAAATGCGTTCACCAAGCGACGACATATCTTGAGCCGACCATACATAAATGTGATGCCCAAAATCCTTTGCACCGGCAACCAAATTTAAAGATTGCGCCAAACTTTTTCCGCATTTTGCACCATGAATTTCACAATATAACTTATCAATATACCTTAAAGTGCCATCATTATATAATTTTTGCAACACCTCGTATTCGGCTCCTTCAATATCAAGCTTTAAAATAATTGTGTCACTTTCTAAAAAATTATCCTTTATCCAAGAACTTAAATCAAAAGATTCTGCCTTTCTTGGATTATGCGCGTATTTGTCTTTTATAACACTAGAACCTTCGTCTGCGTCGTCATACCACGTTATAGTTCCATCTTTTACCCACACAGCTTTAGTATCCCATACCGCACTTTTAATATTTTTTTCCAAAACAAGTCTGGACATAATTTTTAAACCAGCTTGTTTAAACATGCGGCGATCTGAAATCTCAAAACAATAAGCCTCATATTCGCCGCTATCTGCATAGAGACTCGAAAAGGCTTCTAGAGATTCGCCTTTGTGTGCTCCACAGTCTATAAAAACTTTTTTCATAATCTGTTAATCCAACATAAATACTGATAGGATCTCTTCGCCATTAGCGACTTGACCTCTCTTGGTTTTCAGTATCATTTTACACTTGAACTCCGGTTCCATTAGCTTCCTCAAAGATTTTTCAGAAAAATAGTGATAATGTCCATCGAATGGTTCCTTACTGTGTAATGTCCGGTTTACTGGAACTTGTATAATTGCCTTGCCTGTTTTATTAAGCAACTTTAATAATTTATTCTTATAATGTTTTGGGTCGTAAAAATGTTCCAGAACATCAAAAGAAATAATAACATCGTATTTAGAATTCTCCGGTATATTTTGCATCGAACATCCAAATACCTTTATACCCTTGTTTTTTGCAGCAGAAGAGAGATTTTCATCTATTTCACATGCATGATAATTTTCTAAACCAAATTTTTCTTTAAAAATATCACAAAAATGTCCATACCCTAAGCCGATTTCCAACACCCTATCAGCGGCGCATACATAGTCCCCTATCAAGCTGAGTTTGGTTGCTCCTCTGGCTTTTATGGGCGCGGTTTGAACCGCAGGTGTTATTTTTTGCCTATAAAGATTTGTGTAATAATCTTTCAAATCTATTGCGGAATAATTTCTGAAGACATGTTCACATTCATCGCACTTACAGACCTTTTCTCTTATATTTTCAATTGTGTTCTCACAAATTATACATTTCATAAAATCAAATTTTTTACTCCTTTAATAAAAAATCACACACAGGCTTTTTCCAATCGGGCAACGAATCATAAAAACTTTTTTTAATTTTAAACGAAATGGATTGTTCTTTGCCATCGGCAAGTTCTGGATGCACCACGAAGTTTATAGTAAACATGAGGCGTGAGCCTTGGCGAACCTTCTGCCCCTTGTGCCAGCCGTTGGTCCAGCCCATAAGCAAATCTCCTGCTTTCGCAGTGCAGCGTTTTATGCTTTGCTTGCTATAGGCATTTTCTAGTTCAGCATCCATCCAACGTTGTTTGGCGTCCCACCCGCTAAACATTTTTGCATTACTTCCTTCGACGTAGGTAAAGGGACCAGTATGAATATCTACATCATTTAAATAAGCAAAAAACTTTATTATCCTTACACTATTAAAATCACGATGAAACAAATTGGTAGTTCTTGAAGGGAGATTGTTGGCATAGCTTTTACGCAAATTGCATGTGCCAATTGCCGGTAAACAGCCATAAAACGAAGCCGCCATCTCTATAATTCTGTCGTCAAAGGCAATTTGAGCGGCACCCTCTATATTGTACAGGGGCTGTGCAATCATCGAATGTTCTTCATTATGAATCTTTAAAGATTGTCCTGTCTTTATTAAATTCTCCGTGTCTTCACGCATTTTATCGATAAACTCTTTGTCAAAAAAGTTCTCTATTTTCGTGTAGCCTTTTTGTTTTAAATCATTAACATATGGCTCATATTTTGAACTAGCACTATGGGGATGCTGCGCGGTGCGATCGACATATTTTTGATTATAATACTCTACTGCCTCTCTGCCATTTTTTAAAAGCCAATGCCCATAAAAGTTCGCTTGATTCGGTTGTATCCAAGATGTCGTCATTAAATCTCCTAATCTAAATTATAAACTTTAACATTTTTCTTCGGCAAAATCGTGCGAGTGCGGTGATTAAAATAAGAGTCCATTTTTTGTAGGCTTGGGCGTATAAAAAGAAAAAGACAATCTCTGGGAGCAGTGTGTGATTGGGGAATTGTTGCGCGATGCATGATATTAGGAGTCAACATTCCGTAAGTGCCGGGGGGACCAATTAGGCTTTGTTGCCGACCTCCTTTCTTGCAAATTTCATCAATAACCTTTGGTGGGATGCGAGAGCCTTTGTAAAGTTGCTGTCCGATACCCATGTGAGGCGTATGCCGAGAGGAAGGAACAATCGGTGCATTATTTTTTTCATCCACCATAAACTGAAAACAACCGTTTTCTTCCGTCACCTCATTTAAATAAACCACAAATTTTAAAAATTCTCTTGGGCAATCATCATAATGCCACAGCCAGGATGCGGCTGGCTTCTCTTTGGTAGGATTGTTGCGATAAGGCATCACAAATTCAACTTGTATTCCACAATGAAAAATTTCTCTCTCTACTTGCGGCGCAACATGATTTACAAACGCTTTAAGGCTTTCTATTTCCAAACAATCATTTACATAGCGAGCAAAGGAAGAACCATTATAGCATCCTAAATTATTATCTAGTCGGTATCTTATGTCTTTTGCCAGTTCCTCTACCAAAGAAAAATATCTTTCGTCTGTGGCGAGAAAATCGGCATCAATAGACAAATCATACAAAGAATCATATTTATCCCCCGAGGAAGTGACCGGATTGATTTCTAAACATCTTTTATAATGTTCGGCATAGGTTTTCATTTTCTCTTCTCCCATACACACAACATTTCTTCGCCTCTAGCCAAAGAGCCCCTATTACCAAAATAAATTTGCAAAGCTTTAAAATCACTCTCAAATAGATTAAGTATTGAGTCTTTAGAAAAATAATGAGAGTGACCATCAAAAATCGGGTTTGGGGGCACCATTGTTCGATTTATAGGAACCTGTAATATCAAAAACTTATTAACAATTTCTGCCATCTTTTCTTTAAACTTTTGGATATCCAAAACATGCTCTAACACATCCATCCCGATAACCACATCAAACCCTTGATCAATTTCTAAAACACTTTTATTAATAACCTCAAAGCCCAAATTGGCGCACTTATCGGTCATTTTTGTATCGATATCGGAACACATAATTGTTTTTACATAGTCTTGTGCCTTTACCGCAAACAAGCCGTCGCCAGAGCCAATTTCCAATACCTTAAACTCTTCACTTAAAAAATCCTTCGTAGCGTTTAAAAACGTATCAATATACTTATATCTTTCTTTAGAAGAATACATGGCATACCCCTCTTCTCCCTTAATCCGATACTTTTCTCTATGGTATTCTTCAACATCGCCTTTAAAATATCTAAAAATGTGATCGCAAAGTTTACACTGATGGGTATCTGATATGAGGTTGTTCTGCCAATAATAATTGGAGTTATAAGACTTTTCGGCGCGGCAAGCGTGACATCTATCCAACATTACGCGGCACCTATTTTTCTCTTGATGGTATCAGGCAACGGGCACAAAGTTCTAGAGACGGTGGCAAGCGTATTGTATTTCTTTTCTTCTCCTAAGTTATAAATATTAAATTCATATTTGTGCTTCAAGTGAAAAATGTAATCCCAAAATATTAAATTTTGGCGGGCTTGAAATCTGTCTCCATGCAAGTTGTACCACTTTGGAACCCGCTTTTTGCTGTTAAAGGCGTGCAGTAATTTACCGTCTTTTTCTACCTTATTCCGACCATCAACCCCAACAAAATAAACATCCTTAGCACCACTAAAAATAGCCAGGGCAATCATTCGCACTCCCGTGCCAATAACCGACGAATATCTGGTATACCAATGACAAGAGTTGGAGGGGTATCTTTCTACAAAGGACTTCACAGGATCTAGTGGAACCTGATCATATAAATAAGTCACGAGGGGGAAAGAAATTATCGGGGCGTCACGCCTCATTATATCATTTAATTCTTTATTATCAAGGTCAACCACTGAAGCAAGCGCTGCAAAATCAATTTTTACATCTTGTAATTTGTCATTTTTGTAAAATTCATTACAGGTCCATAAATAATCATAATCCACAGCTTGCCAATCCACTTCGTTAGCGGAAGGACCGCCGCACACGATCATTATCTTCTTGCCTGTATATCGATTAAAATGATTATCAACATTCGAAATGAAAAACTCTCCTGCGTCATCGAAGACAAGTTCCTGTGTCTTGAAGACATCTATTTTGTCAACGATTGTGGAATTATATTCTTCCAGTATATTTTCAAAATATTTATTCTGTGCTGGTACAAAAAAATGCTGTTCTTTTTTCGCATTTTTAAGCGTCACATATTGGGCATCACTGAAAAATTGATTATCCCTGGTGTCGAGCCACACGCTTCTTGGCGGCGGCGCTTCGTCACCACATATATCCAGAACATGCTTATGAACTCTCTTAATGTTAATGCTACGGTTGTTGTTAATATACACCGTAGCATTTTCATGAAGTTCTTTATCTATGCCCGACCAGAAAGAACCTTCGTCATAAAGCAGAGTGCAATCATCTAAATGTGTTCCTAACTCTATCACTTGGTAGGCACCCCTTTATACAAAGCTTCACAAAGTTTAAATTGCCATTCATAATCAATATCAAAGACCTCTTCTTCTTTTACCACAAAAAGCTCTGGCTCGGGAGGCACCTTTGTATCCATCCAACAACCACCTTTAACAATATCAAGCCTGCTAGCATATAAACAATGCGCGGCTTCGTAAGTTATGTTCATGGTTTTTGTGTTCATTAGTTTTTGGTCTTCAGGCCACGGACTAATCATCTTCCCGGTGGCGTCCCAAAAATATTGCTTTTTGGCTATTACAGCAAACATGCCATCATCCGAGGAAGAAAGATAACTTCTCATAAAGTTATCAATGGTCTCCGTGGTTAATAGCGGAGTACAAGCACTTATCAACACAACATATTTATAATCCAACTTATCGTGCCACTCATAGATATCCGTAATGCTGTTTTCTGCCATAGCAGATTTTTCACTTCTATGAAAAATATTAACGCCGTGCTTTTCGCCTATCTCGACCAATTCTGGTTCGTAAACCGACAAATAAAAGTTTTCCTTTGGAATGACTGAGGAATTCAAAACATTCACAACCCCTATATCTGTCAATGTTGTCCCGGCGAAAGGGCGAGTCATTTTTTTAGGAACACGCTCCGAATTTAAACGAGCTTGTATCACCACACACACATCTTTAATATCCTTCACGCTAATATCCTCAAAAAAAAAATAATGGACCCACTTAGTGAATCCATTATAACTTGTTAAAAAATAAAAGTTAATCCCAAAATATCAATCGTTTAAACCTTCCATAAAAAATCTGCGGTGGGCTTTTTCCAATCTGGAAAAGCTTCAACATCTTCTTTTCTTATACAATGACGCTCATCAAGGGGCACCTCAGACTTGTGGTTATAACCACCCAACTCAGGATGGATCAAATAAGTAAAATGGATTGCAGTTCTTTCAGCCTTCGTCGGTTTTTGTCCCTTATGAAAACCATAGGTATCAGCCATCAATAAATCGCCAAATTTTGCTGTTATTGGTAAAATACTATCTTTACCATAAAGAGCCTCGACCATTTCATCAGTGGGGTAATGATGATTCCACCATCCATTAAACATTTTTCTATTGCTTCCGGCGACATATGTAAATGGTCCACCACCCTCCTCAACATCATTCAAGTAAATAACAAATTTCATCATTTTGACCAAACTATTATAATCACGATGATAATTTTGGTTGGTCAGAGGGGGAGCATCATTCACAAAACTTCTCCTTACGGCAACTGACCCCATGGCTGGTCGACAACCATAATAAGCTGTCGCAATATTGATCAATCTATCATCAAATAAAATTTCTGGAAGCGATGTTAAATTTAACAAAGGCTTATTAATATAGATCATCTGCTCGCTAGGGTATTTTAGATTTGTATTGGTATCAATGCTGCTTTGAATCTCCTCTCTAATGTTTTGCAAAATTTTCATTTGTTCTTCATTAAAAAAACTTTCAATCTTGGAATAACCTAAGTTTTTCAAATTTTCAGCATGTGGCTTCGCAACAGAATCAATTTCAAATGAATATTTTTCCTTTCTATTCTGAAAATTTTCATTCCAATATCGAATAGCCTCTACGCGGGCTTTCTGGTGATCCTGCGCCGGGGCGTCACAAGTGTGAAAACCATAAAAATTAGCATCTTCTGGATAAATCCAACTGAGTCCTTGAGTTTCTATATTAATCATTTTATTTTCCTAATTTAAATCATAAACCTTAACATTTCGACCTGACGCAATGGAATAAGTGTTCTCGTTAATATAAGATTCGCGATTCGCAAGCGATGGTCTAATAAAAAAGAACACACAATCTCTTGGAATAGTCCCAACTTTGGGAACGGTAGCGCGATGGTAAATGTTAGGTGTAATTATTGCATATGTGCCGGGGGGTCCAACTAAATCTCTTATGTGACCGCCCTCTTCTACTTTTTCTTGAATAACTGATGCCGGGATTCGCGAGCCAGCATAAAGTTGCTTTGGAGTGCCCCCAGTGGGAGAAACGCGACGAGAAGGAATTACAGGAATGCTGCCGTCAGCAGCTTCTAAATACCGAAAACATCCATTATCTTCATCAACTTCATTTAAATAAACCACAAATTTCAAAAATTCATTTGGGCAATCATCATAATGCCAAAGCCAGGACGCCACTGGTGGTGCGCCGGGAATATTCCGGTAAGGGGCGACAAACTCGATTTGTGCGTTACAATGAAAAATTTCTGCCTCGATACGGGGCATAATGTGTTCCGCAAGTTCTGAAATTTCGGGAATGTCTCTCCACTTATCGAGATAGAGAGCCGTGGCTCTTTTTACGCAGCCCTCATTATTATCAAACTTGTCGGCGAGCTTGGGAGCCAATCTTTTAATTATATCACGATATGCCGGATCGTCGCCAAGGAAGGTGCCATCAACAGTAAGATCATAAAGAGATTTATATTTTGATTCTGGCGTTGCAGGTAGAGCGGCGCTTTCTAAGCTTTTTTGATAATGTTCTTTATATGTCAACATTGTACGATCTCCTTTAAAGCATTGTCACATATAACAATTATAAAAGCCTTTTAAACAATGTTAAGAACCCTTTTTTGATTTGCGTCAATTATATTTACCAAGTGCCCTTTTTATATCACGAGCGACAACTTCTTTAAAAAATTTAAGGTCTGCCTTTAGAGTTGAAATCTCATCAGAAATGTCGCTAATTCTAATCCTTAATTCAATAATTTGTTGATGGTCTCGACTTGTCAACTGAGATATAATCTTTTCTTGTTGTTCCTTCAAACTCATTTTTTCTCCTTGGGTTGTTTTCGCTTCAAGTGGCGAACTACAAAAAACCATATTATCTTTTTGCACAAAATTTTTGTAGTTAGATTTTAACATAGAAATTAACCGATCATATTCGGGAGCGATCCTGCTTTTGGAGGGTTTCCCGTGTATCTCCATAGAAAGGGTGTGGATACGCGGAAACAAACCCATTTTTTCAGCATGAAATAAAATTTCATATTCCGATCCCTCCACGTCCATTTTTAGGAAATCAATAAAATCAATCTGTTGTTCTTCGAAAAGCTCATTTAAAGAAAGTGAATCAATTTGTCGTGGGGTCCATTCTTGACCAAATCTATCTTTTCCACGATAACTTTTATTGTTGTCATAAATACAAGTATTGCCGCCAGGGTTGCGCGAGAAGGCGATGCCAATTGGTTCACTATTGCCAATCAAAGCCTTATTGTAACAAAGAATATCTACATCATCATCAATTACATTTTCCTTCAAAACCTCAAATATATCCCCCAATGGTTCAAAACTAAAAATTTTGCACTCAGGATATAAACTGGCAGCAAGAATAGTAAAAACGCCCATATTTGCGCCAGCGTCCACAATAAATCGTGGAGTTCTAATTGGCTTCCACTGATTCACAAAACCATAACAATCCTTTGTCCATACCTCTTTCACCAATTCACGAAAGAAATATTCTTTATCTCTCACGTTAATCTCCCTTTGTCACACGATAACTATCTTCATCGAAATGCTGAGTGGAAAACTCAAACAACTCTGAATCTTCAAGGGCGTGCATTTGATGCCTCAAACCAGCGGGAACATAAAAGTTCTGCCCAGGCTCAAGAAGTATTTTATTGGCGAGTTCGGGATTATCCTCGGCGCTATATTTAACAATTAATTTGCCGGATTGAAGATAAAATACTTCATCTTTAATTTTGTGGTAATGCCAAGAGCATCGCCTTCCCCCTTCAAAGAAGAGCAGTTTCCCACAATATTCTGATTTATTAACAATCCACTTTTCATAACCCCATCCCTTTTTCACATATTTCATAGGAATGTGAATTTGTTTATTTACCATACTGATTTTCCCCCATCAATAACAACGTTTTCACCCGTCATATAAGAACTAGCATCCGAACACATAAAAGCAATTACACCCTTATATTCGTCAATATCAGACATTCTCCCCATAGGAATAAGATTAGTAAGCTTGTTCACAAAATCTTCGGGATGATCATTATACACCGCAGTTGGACTGATGCAATTAACACGGATACCCTGTTGGGCATAATAAACTGCTAAATACTTAGTCATCCCCACAATTGCCCATTTTGCTGCGGAATAGGTTACAGGTTTAACATTCTGCATGTCTTCGGCTAGCCCATCTTTACGATAAATTCTCTGATCAGGTGCAATCACCCCCAAGTCGGACGCAATATTTAAAATCACACCACCATCGTTCTTCAACATTCTTTTGGCTGCTGCCTGCGAGCAGAAAAAAGTACCGTTCATCGCGGCGTCGACGCCCTCATACCAATACTCTGGAGTCATCGTTTCAAAGCGGCTGTCGGGCGTTAAGCCGCCGTTCTTTTTAACCTTCGGGTCTTTAGCCGCATTATTAATTAAGATGTCTACAGCGCCACAGACCGCAAACACGGCACTAACTGATTCGGGATCGGTAACATCCATATGATGGGCTACCGCGCAGTCTTTTCCATATTTTTTATTTAGTTCTTTAGCCTTCGCTTCGACCCGATCTAAATGATGATCTGTCAAAACAACGGACCCCCCAAACTCAATTATAGCCTCGGCGTGCTTCGGACCTAAAAGCCCTCCTGCGCCCGTGATTAACGCCGTTTTTCCCGTTAAATCAAACATATCACGCGCATTCATTATAAATCTCCTCAAACAATTGTTTATGTTTAGTAATGGTTTTCACTTCTTGTCCGTATTCTTCTCGGGCAGTTTGAAGTGTAAAAACGCCATCATACCCGCTAGAAACTAGATTTTTAAAAATTAAATTAAAATCTGTATCTCCCGTGCCGGGTTCTACCGTTTTCGCTGAAAATGTCCGGTCTTTAAGATGAACATTGCTTATCTTTTCTTTAAAGATACGAATATAGTCTTCATGATCGATTCCGCATGATGTAATATTGCCGGTATCATAGGTGACCAAAATATTATCTCCCAATTCTAATAGCTCAAGCAGCTTGCTCGGCTCTAGCTCTGCCTCAATGGAAAAAGTGAGTTGAGGATATTTTTGTGCCAATTCTCGCATCAACCCACAAAACAGCTTTCTTCTAAAATTGTCCTTTACGTCACTATCCTCTAACAATGGTATTGTAACATTCTTTATGGCGTTTTTTAACGCTGCAACGCAAATAGGTTCCAAATTTTCGAAAAAGAAATCCCTTTGAATAATTCTACTATCCACAATGTTATCGGCACAAATGGAATTTATTGAATACCCTGAAACGTCCTCGGAAAAGATAGGATTACTTTTAAAAGAATTTTTGGTTACTATCCACTCCACATGATTCAATCTTAGTTCTTTTAATAGTTCGAATTCGCGACGCCAATTAGATGGACACTCCTGAAAACCATTGGTTGGGGTGGAAAGTCTTCCCTGAATTATTCCCATTTTCATTGTACGTTAACCCTGTTCAACCTCACCTCTTCAGAGATCATATCTTCATTGAAAGATACCATAAAGACTATATATTCGGCAATTTCTCTCGGATCAATAAAGGTTTCATAAAGCTGTCCCTTTACTTGCTTTCCCATCTCGGTTTTAATAGAACCCGGCGAAAAACAAAAAGTTCTTACATTGTGATGTTTTAGTTCATCGTGCAACGAACGAGACAAGCCCAACAATGCATGTTTTGAAGCGCAATAAATGGAAGTATTTTTAAAACCACTATAGGAGGAGGAGGAGCCAATGTTAATTATTCGACCCCACTTGTTTGCCACCATATCTTTTATGAATTCTTGACAGAAAATGAATGGCGCACGAACATTAACATTAAAACAATTATCGAAATCTTCAATTGAAGTGGCATTTAGTGCGGACACCATAAACTCCCCAGCGCAATTAACCAAAACATCAATTTGACCCAAGGTCTTCCTGGCTTCTTCAATCAAAAAAGCTATATCGTCCAGACTTCTCAAATCCCCCACTTGACAAGTAGCCGAGACATCGTAATTAGATTCCTCTATTTGACCAATAATGTTTTTTAACTTTTCTGTGTCTCGACCAGTTAAATATAAATTACAACCACGCTTCGCAAATTCTAATGCAATCTGCTCGCCCAAACCACCCGAAGCCCCCGTAATGAAAACATTCTTGTTTTTCAATATTTGGATTCTATGCATTAAAATAACGAAGCTTTTGAGAGACTACCTTTTCGGTTGGTAAAATAGTTTTTTTACCGGAACCCATGATCCTTTGAACTTTTGTAATTTGCTTAACAAGTTCTCTAAGCTCTTCGGGCTCCAAAGAGGCTGATTGATCTGAACCATACATGTTCTTATCCAGGGTTATATGTCTTTCAATTGCAAGCGCACCTTCTGCTACCGCCATCAACGTGGGCAACATATGTGCCTCGTGTCCGCTATACCCAACCGGGCATGTATAACGCTGCTTCAATTTATTAATCATACTAATGTTACAATTTTCATCCACACACGGATAAATTGAGACACAATGAAGGAGTGTAAAGGGGCATGGGTATTTATAAAAAATTTCCAATGCCGCATCAATTTCTTCATATGTGCTCATTCCAGTTGAGATAAAAGTGTGCTTTTTTTCTTGTGCAATCTTTTCCAATAAGGGCAAGTGGGTAAGCATCGCTGAAGCTACCTTATTAAACTCTAAATCATATTGTTGTAAAAACTCTTGACTAGGTTCGTCCCACGCTGATGCTGTCCAAAGGATGTTTCTTTCTTTGCAATAAGAATCGATTACATCGTATTCTTCCTTGCCAAATTCCAAGCCCTCCTTTTGAGCACGTTGGGTTGTTCCCCATGTGCTCTCTCTTTCTCCAGCAAGATATTCTTGAGTATAAACAACGTCAACATTTCTTTTTTGAAACTTGACGGCATCGCAGCCAGCCTCAACTGCTGCATCGATTAATTTTTTAGCTACTTCTAAATCACCATTGTGATTAATGCCAATTTCAGCAATAATAAAGGGAATTTGTTCCGCTAATTCATATGGGTTAAGCATAAACCCCTCCTTGTTAATCACAGTATAGCATGATTTTGAGGGATTTGAAGAGGAAATTCTTGCTTTGAAATATCAGTTGATTGATTCGCTCGGTGACCTTCACCAAGATTTTGATATTCTACTTTGTTATTTTCTAAAGTGTTTAATAAATAATCCCACAACAAAACATACTGTTGCCGGTATCTGTCATATGAAAATGTCCTGCCTTGATGATCTGTTTTGTGAATCCCCTCATACGCATGTTGATGCTTGGTTCCATCCTTGCCCATATCACCATCCATACCTACAAAATAAATCTTTTTAGCTTTTAAAAATGTAGCCAAGCAAATTAACCTCGCTATGGTGCCAACTTTGGAAAAATAACGCAAATGGTAATAAGCCACTTGCTCAGAGAAAGAAGACTTGAGTTCTTCAAATTCTTCTGACTTCCTAAAAGGAGATATGCCGGCTTCAAAAACACACAATGTTTTATGTCGTTTGACATAATCATTAAATTCTGAAGATTTTAAGTCTACCGTAGGACCGACAGACAACAAAGAAGCTGCCAGTTCGTCCGAGTCCGATTTCATAAAAAAATTATTACAAGCCCAAATATGATCATATTCTAGATTCATATTTTTCCAATTTATATCGTTTGTGCTGGGACCGGCTCCAATGATTAAGATTGTTTTATCTTCAAATTTTTTAAAATGTTTGGAATCTTGTATCATGAACTCCGTCGTTGTCTTAATGTTGGATCCGAAAAACTTGCCGAAATACTCTGTGACGTGTTCATATCCCCACTGTGGATTGGATAAAAAATCCTCTTTTTGGGCAAAAAAGGAAAAATCCCCAGGATTTTTATAAAAATCTTGCTCTGGTCCAAAACAATTTCCTGTTTTCATATCATACCACACATTAAGTTGTGGCTCCCTAAGAATAACATTCTGGTAACGACGAAAGGAATTAAAAATATCAGCGCCAATATCTATATTATCGGTAAAATCACCATCTTTATAAATTTCAACACAATCATTCCAAGTAATCACCATTCCTAACCTCTTAGTTTTTTTCGAACCTGTTTTTCTTGATCTGTGATCTGCTTATAGCCATCCCCAGCGGCAATTTCCAATTCTCTGATCCCTCTGACCAGCTTGATCATGCCTTGTGGCTCAACTGAACAAAGCTGATCAGTGCCCCACATAGTTCTATCTAACGTTATATGTCTCTCGATTATATTTGCACCCAAGTATACTGCGGCGACTGAAGTTCCCAAACGAAATTCATGACCACTATAACCAACCTCGCAGTTATAACGTTCTTTTAACGTTTGTATGCATTTCAAATTTAAATCTTCTAATGGTGCTGGATAAGATGAATTACAATGCATCATCACAATCTCACAACCCTTAAGCCACTCAACAACTTGATCAATTTCTTGATAAGTGCTCATGCCCGTAGAAAAAATAATCTTTTTTCCGGTTGCGGCGGTGGCTTTCACCAAAGGTTCGTTGGCGATCATAGCTGATGGGATTTTGATCCAAGGAATATCGTAGCGCAATAAAAACTTAAGGCTGTCTAAATCCCATGGGGAAGCAGACCATTCAATACCCTTTTCTTTACAATATTTATTTATCTCGTCATACTCGGCTTTTTCAAACTCTACCTTGTATTTGTAATCAAGATATGTCATTTGTCCCCATGGGGTTTCTTTCATGACATTCTTTTGATGGTCTGGGACACAAGCGGCAGGATTTCTTTTTTGAAATTTAACTGCATCACAGCCAGCGACAGAAGCAATATCGATTAGCTTCTTTGCCGTATGAATATCTCCATTATGATTAATTCCAATTTCAGCTATGATGTATGTCTTTCGCATTTATTTTTTTACCAAAACTGCAATGTATTTTTTGTATGGGCGATGCAATTCAAGGCTTTTCGGTTTTAAAATTTTCCATTCTCCCTGTCCAGCCAGTTTAACAATCTCAGTAAATACTGTCTCGGTACACTGAAAACAATCAGCTTGAGTATCCTTGTTATTCTTCACGTTTAAAGACGTATCCAACGACATTGGTGTTTTGTTGGGGCGATCATCATACCCTCTTTGAATGTAAATTCTGCCTCCCGGTTTAATACAACTCATCCATGCCTTTAAACATGTGATGGGATCATACGAGTGGTCCAACGAGTTACTAAAGATGAAACACACATTCCCTAGCCATTCTTCTTTTATGTTGTGAAAATCCCATTCAATAGTATCGGAAAACTCAGTTGCAGTATAGGAGATTTCTGTTCCAATAACTTCAACCCCCAAAGCCTTTCGAAAACGGGATTGTTCGTGACCTCGACGTGTGCCGTGACACAATCCAAATTTCAAATCAGGAATATTTTTTTTGATATCTTGGGAAATTTTTGCAATACGTTTAGCGTCTGGACCGGGGAAATCTATTTTTTTTAAATTGATGTAAGTCTGTGATTCTACATACGCTTCATAATCAAAAGTGCCATCCGCAAATTCATATCTAAAAAGCTGGGCTGTTGATTCGGAGTGATGTTTAAAAGGTTTAAAATCTATACCTGCTTTGTTATATTTATCTAAGATTTTGATATAATTTTTATTATCAGCGGTGGCGGCTTTCAAGATAGCTGATTTTTGTTTAATTTTCTTCATAAAGACACTCTTGGAATCCCTTCAAATAGGGCGCTTTCCGAAGACGCCAATTCCAACTGAACGCCACGGTTTAACAACCAATTATAAATTTCTTCTGTTGCGTCCACATGGGCTTTAACCTCCCACGGTAGGACATCAGCCCTATTAAAAAGTTTATCAGTCTCTCCATAAAAGTGTTTATGATCGCTCTGCTTCTTGGGGTTATCTTTTGATAAATCATAACCGATCGCGACTATTTTAGAGACGCCAAGATGTACAGCCATGTGAAGAACCGTTTCTAACACAATGCCAGGACCGCAGGGGCGGTCGATGGAATTTTCCAGACAATACTTTTCAAACTCCTTTGTAAACACAAGAAACTTATTCGCTATTTCAGTTCTAATGGGAATTTTAAAAAACAGATCTACTTCTTGTTGCGGAGCAAAGCGCTTTTCCAAATCATAATTGCTACTAACCACACTAATTGGATCAGACTCATCATAAGGATAATGTACGTCTGGTCGAGGGTGAGGCAAGTTTGAACAATTAAAAAAATGAAAATCGGCAATTTCTGGACAATAATCATAAGCCTGCTTAACAGAAAGCACCAATTTATCAGCCAACAGACTCTTTAAATGAGAAACGGAGTTTTTCTTTAAAGAAGGTCCGCAACTGAGTAAATAACACGTCTCTCCTTTATACGCATCTTTCAATAAATCAACTTTTTGTTGTAAATTGTTTACTAATTGAAGTTCCCTTTTTAGTTCCTGTGTTTTGTGTTTAATTTTGTTTGTAGGGGTGTTTAAGTCAGAGCAGGATTCAAACTTTAAAGAATCTTTCAAAATCTTGCTGATGTTAGTGCTAGAACAATGTGCTGACAGCTTTTTATGATTTAATTTTGTTACCTTGTCGAACGCCGCAATGTTTTGTTTCTTTACATTATATGCCGACCTCATTTTTGACATCAAATCTAGAATATTCGGTTCATAATAGTTCATATCACAAAGGTAATTTTGGACATTATAACATGGAGATTTATAGCACTCAAAAAGAAACTCGTTATCATGTAAATAATCTATATGACCACCCTTGTTGGGCACAATAACCGGCATTTTACGCGCAACGGCGTCGGCTATAGTTAGACCAAAACCTTCTCCCCGCGTGGGGAGAATAAAACAATCTGAAACATCATAAAGGTGACTAATCTCCGAAGGAGAGATAATCTCGTTGATAAGAATAACAGGAGCGGTCGGGTGATTGTTAGAATCATCAATATATACCTGTGATTTTATAGTATTAATGTGATTAGCAATAATCTTATATTGTTCTTCGGGCGTAGCAGTTTGAACGCTCATATTATCAATATAGGTTTTTATAATTAAAGCAACATCTTGCCGATCTTTAAATTCTGAAAAATATGCTCTTAAAAGCACCTCAAACGCTTTTCGGTGATTCCATTGGGATATCGCTAAAAATGTGAATTTATCTTCTAAATTCGGAAGAGGGAATGGATCACTTTTAAATTTTCTAACATCAATGGGAATATAATGAGGCAACAATTTAGTTTTCACATTGGCTTTGTTGTATGTTTCCTCATTCCAACGACAGGGCACAAAACAAAATTCGGTTTTCAATCGAGACAATACCTTGACCCAAAAATCTGGAATTTTGTCAGCTTCCCAAGTTGAAATATTAATATTTTCGTTGGAGGATGACAGCAGCCTTTTCGCTCTTATAAAAACCTTTCTCATGTGAATGGGCAAATTATTTGCCGACTCAATCCATGATATTACTGCGGGGGGAATGTGCCATATTAAAGTGTATTTTTCTTGAAGTAGTTGATTTAGGTGTGCTTCCCCTTTTATATGATGTTTATCAATCAATTTTTGATCAGAATCTTTTAACCGATGAGGTTTTTCAAAGGGCAAATTAAAAATGTGAAATTTAAACCCCACCTCAGAAGCCAATTGATCCAAAACATGCAAATACCCACGGGCAGCAGATGCATAACCGGAGGCGTCAGTAAACTGCGCTAAATAAATTAATCTCTTCATTTATCTACAAAACCATTACTCTTGGTTCGTTGGCAATATCCTGCGCGGGGGTGATAACATTGATAAACTTTTCATATTGATTTTCCTCGGAATGAGTTTTTAAAATATGTTTTTGAAGTCGTTTGGCAGTTGCTTTAAACCTTCCATAATCTTTTTGGAACTCCCTTAGCTTCATTTTAAAGGATCCCTCTTTGGGGAATGCCCACATTGACTCCTTCTGAAGGACTCCCTTCCAAATCGCCTCTTTTTGAATGGGCTGAAGATCATAATCAACTTTGCAAAAATGTGGTTTTATTTTTGTCAAACCTTTTTTGCTCTTTTTAGCTGCATAAAGGTAGTCTACCTGACCAGACCAATCGGTGGTAATTACTGGTAGCCCATGATACGCCGCTTCAAAGATCGGCAAGCCAAACCCCTCACCGTGAGAAAGGTTAATCAATCCCTTTATCTTCGAATTGGTATAAATTGAATTCATTTGTTTTTCAGTGAGATATCCATGTAACAAGTACACCTTGCACAGCCTATCCTTATAGCCTGCCAACATCGACTTGAATGCCTTTAGAGTTAAATCACGGTCAATTTGACAATTTTTTGCTAAATTGGTTTTTACAACTAAACCAACATTCTTATCAATATTTTCTTCGACAAACCATCTTATAGTATTATGAAGATTTTTTCGTGGTCCCCATTGCGAAATAGTTAAAAAGTTGAAATCTGTACTTAAATTTAAATCTATACTATCAACTTGTGTTCTGTGTGAACGAACGGGAAAATTTACAACTTCAATTGGCTTTCCAATTTTAATCACTTGACCGGTTTGTTGGTTGGTATAAAAACTGCTCTCAAAAACATTCTTTGAGTGGTTGGAAGGAACGATCAGTTTATCTACTATTTGATTGGATTTTAAAATCCATTCGGGAGCGACCTTGGTACTTTCAATGCCAGCAGTATATCCAATATCCCGCAGTGCCATCTTTTCAAATTCATTGGGGATGGTAATCTGAATAGAGATATCAAACCTTCCTTGTTGTTTGATATATTGCATGGTTTTTGAAAGAAGTTCGTCATACCATGCGCGTTCTTCATTGTCTTCGATTATATGATTGGTTTTACCCCACCCAATATTAATTAAAAATATATCAAAAAGGTCTTGACGACTTTTAAGCGCTCTTAGAGCAAAACGAGTTTGTTCGCCATAGCCGCTTTGTGATAATGCCGGTCCCTTAACAATTACCTTTTGTTTCATAGTTCAAATATTCCCCAAGATTTATAATTCTTTCTCGTATCCCACGCACCATTTTCTTCTACCACTTCATCAACAAATTCAACCCAAGCAGCATTAAAAACTTCAAAACCATAATTTTTCTTCACATGCTCTCTGCCTTGTTGACCTATTTGTTGTCTTTTTTCAGAAGACATCTTAAACATTTTTAACAATGCATTAACGACATCATCTTCATTAAGTCTTTCTTCGCGAATAAAAGGAATGTCTTGTGAGCCAATAATCGCTCGCGAAGCAGGTTCGATTCCAATGCCGAACCACTTCTCACCATCTGTGACCTGTTCCTGAAGACCACCCGTCATAGAAACAATAATAGGAGTGCCGCACGATAATGCCTCAAGAGTTGCCAAGCCGAACCCTTCTGCGTCAGAAATGTTTATTACAACATCGGCAGCGTTATACAGCAACGCCAACGCATGTGGTGGAACTTTTTCGCGTGAAAATTTGACTTGCCCGTCTGTAAGCCCAAGTTCTGTAATTATTGCATCCAAGTCCTGACCATTGGGATCTTTAGTATCTGTATGCATAACGAGGAGAGCTTTATCATGTCCAACTTTATCTAGAAACTTTTTAAACCAAAATATTAAACTGCCGGATTGTTTTCGTCGTGCATTTCTATTGTTCCACACAACAATAAACTTGTCCACATCTTCCTTAAAATTATCTTGCTTAAACTGTGTAATTACATTGGGAGGGAGTGGCTTAAAAAGTTCCTCGGGAACAGCGTGAGGAATGCGGAGGTGTTTTACTTCAGGAGCAACCTTTGTTACAATATCCGCAGTTACTTTACTAATGCTGGCAATGGCATCATTTGATTGATAAAACTTTTTATTAAAAGTTGGATAAGGATAATTATCCCAAACATGATAATATATCAAGGGACAATGATATCTAATTTCTTCTTCTATCTCCCACAACCAGTGCCAGAAACGAGGATCCGTCATAATCCAAACTGCGGCTGGGCGCTCTGTGCGAACTGCTTGTCTGATTAAATCTGGCGTTCCATACCCATCGATTGGAATAACAAGTAAATCATCCTCATACTCTTGTGTTTTTACGGGAGTATAATCTTTATGTTTAACGGCACCGCCGAGACAGATAAATTTATATCTTCCCGTATTAAGGAGGGCCTCAATAAAATATTTTGTTTGTGTGCCAACTCCGCTGGGTGAAAAGGGATGATCAGAAATTACAAGAATTTTTTTCTTGGCGATGGCTGGAGTATCTTTTTGTGTTTCCGAAAAATCCTTGGAAAGGGGTAATAATTCAATTGTCATCTAATACCTATGGGCAATGTTCCGTTCGATGGAACTCACACTTGGAACAAGAAATGCGATTCTTAACGTGATTTCCACGATTTATATTGTACAAAGCTTTTTTCATTAAGTTAAGGGCATTTTTTGTTTTTTTCGCACCACTCGTGACGCGAAATAGCTCAACACGATCTCCAGGCTTTCCAGTGCGCTTTAAAAGACAAAAATGGGTTTCCACATCTTGCGGGTCGCAGCCAACCTTCTGTGCCCAATAGTGTTTATAAAGTGTAAGCTGGTATGTGACCATCGGGTCCGACCGCTTCTTCATGTCCCAGCCCCACGAACAAGATTTATAATCAATAACGTGGCACTTGCCGTCAGGCGTCTGAACAACCAGATCAATAAAGCCCTTGAACTTGTAATCATTCTCAGTGAATTCGGTAATGCTTTCCATCAAAGTGTCTTCAGCTTTTACAAATTTGAAATCATGCCCAAAATAATCCGTAAAAGAATCATCAAGCTCGGTTAAAATTTCAAGACCCTGTTGGTAAAAGTCTTTAATCTTTTTACCATCGACAAAAATATTCTTCTTCTCTAGAGATTTTAGTTCTTTACGCAGAACCTCTCCAAAGAAAAAGTCTTTGTCAATCTCCTTGTTCGTTTCGAAATACTTTTCACACACAGCGTGAATAGCAAGCCCGAAAGCCGTAAAAACGTTTCCTTGAAAATTACGAATACGATCCTCATATGCGAGTTTTCTCGCATAGGGACAGAAATTCCACTTCGCCAACTCTGAAAAAGAAATGTGAGACATTTACCCTCCTTATGACTCTATTATACCAACTTTTAAATTAAAAATCAAGCTTTTCTTGCTAATTCTGATTCATGAACGGCTTCTTCATAGCCTTTTATAAAATTTTCTTTGGCGATAACCAAAAGAAACTCGGGGAATTCTTCAGCGAAGACAGAAACAACGTCATCAACAGTGACCTCATTATTGTCGGGATTAATTTTTTCACCCACATATTCTATAACCATCTCTCTTAATTTAGAATCTGTTTTATTAATAATTAGATTTTTTGTATCGTCGAGAGATTGGAAATATTCTTTTTCTGTTATAGTTTTCATTTTTTTCCTCAAAGTACTTTGGCGGCGAGTGTAGCCACCTTTGAACGTTCGCCCTTTATTAGCCTAATATGACCTGACAGTTCATAAGGCTTTAATCTTTCAAAGGCGTGTGTCAAGCCGTTAGAGCGAGAATCTAAATAAATATTATCAATTTGTTCGATGTCGCCGGTCAAGACGATCTTCGTATTCTCGCCCACTCTGGTTATTATAGTCTTTAATTCGTGCGCTGTTAAATTTTGTGCTTCATCAATAATAATAAATGCATTACTGATAGAACGACCACGAATATAGGTAATAGCTTCTACCTCTATCACCCCCTTAGAAAAATAAAGTGCCATCGCTTCTTTATCATCGTTCATGAGGAACTGGAGATTGTCTTTTATAGGCGCAATCCACGGAGACATTTTATCTTCCATAGTCCCCGGTAAATATCCCAAGTCTTTTCCCATTGGTTGAATGGGTCTGGAAATCAATACCTTTTTGTATCTCGGCTCAGACTTGCCCGATAAATCTATTGTTTGTTGTAGTCCTGCTGCTATTGCTAAAAGAGTTTTGCCGCAGCCTGCTTGTCCAACCATAGAAACAATTTTGATAGCGGGATCTAATAACAAATTCAGAGCAAAAGTCTGTTCCTTGTTGCGCGGCTGCACTTCCCAGATACCCCTTTTGTGGTCGATGACGCGGCGGAGGGGCTTGTTATAATTAATAAACATAGCCAAGGCTGTCTTCTTTTCGTTAGACGATGAGACAAGCATTACAAACTGATTTGGAAAAAACTTACCCTTGTCCTGTTCAATAAAAATCTCTTCGCCAGAATAAAATTGGTCAATAACTTCTTCGTCTACCAAGTGTTTTGTAAACCCAGAATAAAAAGCGGCTTTTTCTTTTATTACTTGGTTCTCGCTGTAATCTTGACAATCTAAGCCAATCGCATCACATCGAACACGGAGATTGATGTCCAGAGAAACAATCACCACCTTACGGAGTGGGGCACTTTTTTGTTCGCCAAGAGCAGCCGCAATAATAATATTGTCGGCGTCCCTTCGATCCATGTTAGATGGAAGTAGAGAAGTATCGCTGGAAACGGCTCTAATAATGCCAAGCCCCTTTCCAATACGGACACCTTTGTGAAGATTGCCCCTTGCTCTAAGCTCGTCTAAAAGACGTATAGCGTGGCGAGCATTTGCGCCAACTCCGTCTTGTCTCTTTTTGTGTTTGTCTATCTCTTCCAAAACCTTTATCGGAAGGATGATGTCATTTCTGCCAAATTTTTTAAAGCAATGAGCATCTGTTAAATAGACGTTTGTGTCTAAGACATAAGATTTCTTTGCCATTGCTATAAATAGTCTCCAAACGAAAGAAGGGGGGCATTACGCCCCCCCTCATAGCTCTATTCTTTTTTTCTCTGCTTCTTACTTCTTCGTGCTAGACACGTCTTCGGGTAAGGTCGCACCCGCATCGGCTTCCTTGGGCTTGGAACCCGCGTCAGCATCTGGCTTCTTGGAACAACAGCCCGTCTTGCAATCTTCAGACTTCTTTCCTGCATCAACGCACTTGTCGTAGCAAGCCTTGCACTTGTCGCCCTTCTTAACGCTATAACAAGCCTTCTTGCACTCGGCGCTTGACGTGTCCGCCTCTAGACAGCCCCAATAACAAAGAGCTTCATTACGGGAAGTCTCACAATAGGACTTGCACTCGTCGCCGTCAATGCCCTTCTTGGCGCAAAGGTTCTGACAATCCTCAGACACCTTCGCAGTCGCATCAGTGGTGTCAGTGGTTTCACACTTCTCACAATCTTTAGCATCACAAGCCACCAAGATGATAGCCAAAAATGCAATAATAATACTCAAATTTTTCATTGTTTTTTCTCCTTTAAACAACATTAGTGTCCTCTGCTGAAGGACAAACGGTTCTACCCGTTGCATATGACCATCTTGAAATCTTTCGTTGACCTCGATGATCCTCATATTCCACATACCACACTAAAGGGTTTCCCGGTACGGGTTGACCCTCATATTTGGAAATGGGACAATGTGTTACTTTTTTTGCGTGTTTTTGATAGAATTTTTTATATCCGTTCACTTCATCACCCCTTAAGTAGCTGCTTGTCTTCCTTAATGACTTTCTTTTTTTCGTCAATTTCTTCTTGATGCAATAGGTGTTTTAGATCAGGATATTTATCCAAAACCTCAACCATTGTCAAGCCTTCTTCCTCGGCAACTTTCTGAACAACTTCCTTAATCTTACTCTTCATCTTCTTCTTCCTCGGCTTCTGGATCATCAAAAAGAGAATTAAGATCGTTGTCGTTCAAAACCCCATAGTCATTCTCATAATAAGAATCCACCGTTGAAATATTGATACCACAATCTTCTGGCAAATAAATGTTGTGCTCTTGCATTATCTTCTCCTTATCCTTCGCGTCGAACTTTGTCCGCTGCTTCAAAACGCTTATTATGTACATAGGCTTCTGCCAGTTTAGCTGTTAAGACAATCGTTAAAAACGCGCCAACAACAATAAAAACATATTCCATGCTATTCTCCTCAATGGATTTTAATCCTGTTATAACAAAAAGGGTTATAAGAACGGCTAAAACTGCATTAGTAAAATCTTTATATCCCTGTGTCTTCACTCTTCCTCGTTCAAATATAAGACCGCTGGTTTTTTCAACCAACGGTCTTTATTACATACCCAGTCTATCTTTATTTTTTGTGTTTGTCAAGCTTTTTTTCAAAAAAAGTTTATTTTTTTAACACTCAATTTCTAGATGACCTAGATCAGTGTCAACACAAGCAGTCCACCCCGCAAGCTGGCAGTCACCAGCCTTTAAAATGGTATCCACATCGGTTTCAACTCGGCAAGTTACCGTTGCCATCGCCCGCTTGTGATCCATATGGTCGAGATCAACATCAATCCAGCCGTTCTCCGAGCAAAGCCAATCCTCTGCCAGAACGCCTGCGAGATGTTCTGTAAAAGCTCCGTCGCCACGGGAGTAACCGCCCATCAAACTTTCGTCACGCAATGTATCAATAACATTACACGCACCATACGAAGTGAAGGGAGGGGTCGAAATCAACTCTGCAAGTCTTTGGTATGAATCCAACTCACTAATTGCAGTTTGTTCGCCGTCTCCCGTATAATGATACACTGAGGTTCTATCCTCATTGCACAATTCAACTTTGGTGTGCGGATTATCTCCGACTGCCTTCTTAATCTTATCTTTCCAAGTAATAACTTCCATTTTATCCTCCTTATTTGTTTTGAAGTGCTTTCTTCATATCACGCGCAACCGCTTCTCTAAAAAACTTAAGTTCCGACTTCAAACCAGCAACTTCATCAACTAGTTCGCTAATTCTGACTTTTACTTCTATAATTTGTTTTTGTTGTTGTCTCAAACTCATTTTTTTCTCCTTGGCTTTCGCCTCATTTAGTGCCCCCGGCACGATTCGAACATGCGACCTACGGATTAGAAGTCCGTTGCTCTATCCAACTGAGCTACGGAGGCTTCAAGTGGTGGGTGTGTTGTGATCACAAGAAAAATCCACATCGACAACTGCCATAATGTGCCAAATCTGACCTGTGATATTTCTCATTTTACCACTCATTTCGAAAGCTTTCCGACCCGCATAACCAAAATCATTACCTTCAAACGTTTTGCACTTCGTCTCTTTAGTCTCCGAATTTTGAATCCAGATGTGCCATGTCCGCTTTTGTTTATTCATAATAAGTCTTTTATTATTATTTGTCAAGCTTTTTTTGGAGGTGTCCAATATTTTACATTAAACTGATTACCACCGTCGCCGCATCTCTTAATCTTTATTACAATACCAAAATCAGTAGAATTTGCAGCAAGTTCGCTTCTCTTTTCATATGCTGCTTCATAACTTTCAAAAATTCCGGCTGACTTCCAAGTCTTAGTAAAGACGGGTTGCTTGAACTCTTTTTTCTTTTTGTCTCGGTAGTGTTTTGTTTGTGTAATGGACATTGGTTTCTCCAAACCACACTTTTGGCTAGTGTGAGGGCGGGTTGCCCCGCCCTATTTTCATTACTTATTATTACGACTCTCAAGAACCTGCTTACGCAAGGACTTAAGCTCGGTAACAGCCTGTTGGGCGGTCTTTCGAACGCGAGTTCCAGCGGACTTATTACCAGAATCGCACTTCTGTGCATCTTCAAAAGCCTGTGAAAGCTGATCAACAACCGTCTGTAGTGTATTTGTAACTGACATGATTTACTCCTTTTAAAAAATGCCCCTGTGGGGCTTAAAATCAATATGATCCTAGTTTAGCGCATTTGAGAGCACATTTTAAG
>Ga0209128_1000119_pt1 | contig 52476 bp, 33 predicted proteins | sample ETNvirnome_6_100_FD_184072 | JGI IMG/M metagenome (GOLD analysis project Ga0209128, IMG submission 184072) | Marine viral communities from the Pacific Ocean - ETNP_6_100 (SPAdes) (version 2) | ecosystem: Environmental > Aquatic > Marine > Oceanic | place: Pacific Ocean | collected 2013-06-19
AGTACTCTGGGGGTCGGGAGCCGCGGCTACGGCGAGCCGCTTGCTCGGCGTCGTATTTCTCCCGTCTGGCGCGCATAGCAGCATAGTGCGCATCATCCGCTTGTTGTTGGTCGGCATCGGCAGCGCTCCACTCGTCGTCTGCGGTTTCTTCAGGAGGTGGTGCGGCTTTTTTTCCTAGACCCACAGCGCCTTTAAGTTTATCCCAGGGCCCTTCATTTACTATGAAGTCTTCAAGCTCTTCTTGGATAATTTGATTTAACTGTGATTTGGTGATCTTCATTATTGATTTACCTTTGCATAACCTTTCTTCTTTTCAATTACGATCTGCATATCCACACAATCTTTGAGAGAGTCGAGATGTGAGATCAATAGAACATTCTTAAAATATACCTTAATTAGTTCCAAGATCCTAATAAAACCCTCCATATTTTCCTCGTCTAGTGCTGTGCCCGGTTCATCAAGGATAAACAAGTCGGACTTTGGAAGGGAAGAAACGCTCAAAAGCGCCAAACGAATAGCCATTGCACCCATCGTCTTTTCGGCGCCTGACGCCATTTCAATGGGTCTTTCGTCATGTTTGGGATGCTTGATGAAGATGTCTAATTTGTTGCCGCCGGTCTCAAAGAACACTTCAAACTCAACAATGTTAGCGAGAACTTTTGCAATCTCTTGATTAATCACCGGAATCTTTTTCTTAATAATATCATAAGCAATTCCATTGGGGTGCGTGCATCGCATCAGCAAATCATACGCAGCATAGTCATTTTGCAGATCCTTGTACTCTTTCTCTTGTTGTTTAAGGGACGTGACTTTTTCTTCATAAGAGCCAATTTGTTTTACTAATTCTAGAGTTTGGTCATCACATTCGTGAATCTTTTGTTTTTTGGTGTCGACTTTATTCTCATAACTGTGGCGCTTGTTGATGAGTTTTTCCAACCCATCAATGACTTTCTTATTTTGATTGTATTCTTCGACTTTTGTGTTTGTCTCGACCAATTCTAAATCAGTGGTGGCTTTTGTGTTCTTGTTGCGTTCACATTCTAATAATAAATCTGTTACTTCAATCTTTAATTCCTGAATTAATTCTTGTGTCAATCGGTACTCTTCGAGTTTTTCTATATTTTCAGTACGATCTAATCTGTTAAGCCGGGTCGCCGCAACTTGAAGATCTTCTTCAATTCCTGGCTTGTTGGCAACATCAATATATGCATCTTTAATAAAATGACATGAAGGAAACTGATCACCACAAGGAATACTCTTAAGCAATTTTTCTTTTTTAGTGATCTTTTCTAGTTCCTCGCGCAAATTAGTGATGCTGTGATCTAATATTTCAATCTCTGCTTTGTCTTCAGTCAATCGACCAAGATCAATAAGCTCCAAAAAGCCTTCAGAGATTACAATCTTTTGTTGTTTAAGGTCGATTTCAGTTTCTTGTGTGGCTATCTTTTCACTTAAAAGCCGAACTAATGTTTCTTTTTCTCTCTGTTTTGTGAGAGTTCTAGTAATATCAATTAACTTACCGGGAATAGAGCTAATCTTGTCATCAAGCCTGCGCGCGCCTTCACTTAAGATTTTTAATTCCTGGCGATACTTTTCGCATGTGGTTTTGTTGTTTTCGGCTTCTAGTCGTAATCCTTCCAAGTTTAAAGCAAGGTCCACCAACTCGGTACTATAATCGCGACTTTCATATTTGCGCAGGAGTGCCTTAGCTTCCACGGAATCATCTTTTGCCATTTTGAATTTCTGTTCAAACAATTCCAAATCCAGGAACTTAGCGATGATTTCTTTACGACGGGTCGAACCCTCATCAATAAAGCCTAATGCACCGTGCTGGCTGGCCAGGGAGGACACCAGAAAATCATCCATGGAGCCGAAGTGCTTTCGAATATTTGCGTCGGTCTGGTTGCGTGTGGTGCCGTTTAAGGATGTGACTTCATCTGTAACGGGGTCGTAGACTTCAAAATTCAAATCCGTTTTGGCTTCTTGGGTTTCAACACCCTTTAAGCGCTTCGTATATTTTTCAGAGGTGCGCTTGATGTTGTATACTCTGTGTCCGATCTCAATCTCTAAAACACCTTCGCAAGATTCTTGATGTTGATTAATAAGGTTAAGGTTTTTGCGTTCGTTCTTTGAGGTGGTATTAAACAGCGTGTATAGGGCCGCATCAATGATGCTGGATTTGCCACTGAAGTTCTTTCCAAAGACACCAATGATGCCGTTAAGGTTTTCAAAGTTGATGGAGTTGCCTTCGCCATAGTTAAACAGGTTGTCCCATTTAAAGGACTTGAGTTTCCAGTTTACATTTCTTGAGATCTCTTCTCGGTCTTCAATAATTTTGTTGTACTTGCTATTAAGCTCGAACACGCGCTCTAAAGTTGTGACGTCGGTCTGATAGTCCGAAAGGAATTCGTCTATCAATTCTTCCTGGACTTTAATGTCTCGCAGGTTTTCTGTCTTAATGCCGTCAGTTAAGTCTTCGACGTTGCCGCGTTCGCCGGCGGCCCTGTTAAGAAATGAAATGCTCTCCGGCTTAAATCGGTGCTTCGCAATATCCATTGCCCGGCGCATCGTGTTAAGCGGAAGGTTATTGTTGCTAACCAATCGCAGACGGGCGCCGTCAGGCACCGCGAGGTTTCGAGGCATGCGACCCTTGGGTGTGAGCGGAATCGTAAAGAACGGTTTAGGATTTTTAAAGACAAGGGGTTCAATTTCCCACTCATCTTTAGACTCAATCTCCCAAATTAAAAGGCCTTTATCGTTGGTCTCGCCATGATTCTGCTGAACAGTTGATCCACAATACCAGATACGACCATCGTGATCCAAAAACTGACGTCGATGGATATCACCAAGCATCGCAAAATCAAATTCATCAAAAATAGAAATGTCGTCTTCGCCAAAGCTCATCGTCCAATTTGTGTCAGTCTTGCAATTGCTAATGGATCCATGATACAAAGCAATATTAACTTTGGAGCTTTTGGTCGGAGCCATCCAATTGTCTCGATCAAAAACAGACAAGACATTCAAACAGAAATCGTCGTTTAAATGAGTCTCGCCTGAATTCTTAAGCAAGTGTAATGTTGGCATGTCAAGCGCATCGACAATCGGTGTCAGTGCGTCTTGGCGACTGCTGTTCTTTAGGTTACCATCATGGTTTCCTAGAATGATATAGGTTGGTGCAATCTCAGCGAGACTGCGAAAAAAATCAGAACACATCTCAACAAACTCTGGTGAGATCTGTGTCTTGGTGTGGGCAATATCCCCACAGTGTATAATGTAATCGACCTTTTGTTCTCGCAGTGTTTCATACAACTGCTCAAAAATGACTCGATATTCATAATGATACTTCAAATTTTTGATATGAGTATCACTTATATGTGCAAACTTCACGTACCCTCCGCATAGATACTCTTATAGTATAACTCATTGTCAAGCAAGAGTCAAGGATTATTTATCTCGCCTTAAACTGCGGATAGTAAATTCATCAATAAATAGTCTTCTCTATCGATAAATCTTGCTTTTTGTTTTCGTTCTCGGAAGACTTCTCTGGGCATAGAACCGACGTCTTCATAGCCATCTACGTCGATCTTATAAAGCTCGATATCATATCTAAGAAGCGTCTCGATAATCCTGTTCTCTTTTTCTCGCGCGTCAGGATCGAGGGCAACATAGACTGGTGTATCGTTGTAGACGATTTTGCGGATGAGATCCGAGTTCTGGCGCAACGTAGATCCCAATATAGGTACGCTGTTTCCGGCAGTAATGGCATCAAAAACTCCTTCGACGATTGTTAAGTCTTCGTTCCAATCAATATATAGCTCATTGAACACAATGTCTTTTGATGCTCTCGGATTCTTATATTTGTATGAATCTCCGCTATAGGATCTCGCAATGAAATAACTGACATCGCCGTCATCATTAAAGGACGGGATGATAATGCGGTTGCGATATTCGCCACCGAAACAATAACCTATCTTCCACTTAAGAATGTCGGCTTTTGTTAGGCCGCGGGAGTGCAAATAATTGTGAGCATAAACACCTGTGGCTGGTACCAGACCGGCAAGACTTATAAATTCTTCCGGAAGATCCAAAGTGGGCTGAGGGTCCACACGAAGGCTATCATCAAATAGCTCAGCAAACTTATCAAGATCGTGACGGCCCGTAAGTTCTTCCCATCGCTGTAGTTGAACAAACGTTCCAAAACGACGAACAAGCCGGCGAACATTGCGACCACGATAATCACATACCCAACACTTAAAAACATTCTTGCGGATGTTAACAGAGAGCTTAAGCTTGTGGTGATCGCATGCCGGACATTTGAAAAGCGCTTCTTGGCCATTGGTATGAGAATATCCTAATATATCACACAGAATCTTGTGTTTCTTTTTCTCGCTCAATTATATCTCCCGCTCTTGCGATTATAATTGCATCCGCCCGATCAAACGATTCGGGTTTAGGATTGCCCTTGTGTGTATATTGTACCTTGAAAGTGGGCTCGTTGTCAAGTAAATATTTCAAAACAACTTGTTTTGCTTTTTCGCCTCTCGGAACTCTAATGCCGACTTGCTTGCGTGCGGTCGAGGCACCGATGAATTCTGGTTCAATTTCAAATAGTTCGAAGAGAAGCCATGCAACGACACCGTTGAAGCGCGTGAGGGTTGAGAGAGTCTTTGCTGACGATTTGCCGCCCATAAACATGTGGAGCGATTGCTCGATATAGATATGTTGGATAGGAAATTCAGAATCTCCCACTAACTTATCATCATTATTAAGCTGGTACATTTCGTAGATGTCCATCAACTTTTCTTTTATAGCAATTGTCTTAGCGAAAAAGCCTTTGTACTTTCGCAAGTCAATTGAATCGTAATATACCAGCACATTGTCAGTTACGACTGCAAAGCCTGTGATGCTGGTGGAGATATCCACTCCGAGTATCATTAGATGTCCAATTTTAATTTAAACGTCAGTTCTTCGTCTTCTTTTTTAAGAACTGGGCTTGATAAAGTTGCAATTCCAATTAAGTTTTTGTTCTCATCATAAATTCCAATTCTTGAAACATATACCTGTCTTTTAAAATCTGCGTTATATCCAGTATAACTCGAACTGACCGTGTTGGCAATAGTTCTTTCTGGATTTTCTTCATAAATCTGTGAGGAGGTGAATAAAAGTTGGTCTTCGCCATAAGTTAAGAATGTAGGATTGTTAGAATAATTTGTTTGGCCGCGGCGCGCGTGAGCAAACATTGTCATGACTTGCGTTTCAGTCGTTCCTTTAAATGAAATATGACTGGAAGCAGAGATAAAGGCCACACCTGCTGTAGAAGTGGAAACATCATCATTTGCGCCTGCGCCAAAATAAATCCATTTAGGATTAACGGATGTACTCGATCCCGAAATCATTGGGAACGTTGCAGGGGACAAGTTCCACGAGCCAGTTAGCAACAAGAACCCTTCGTCATATAATGCCACACCTGCAACTGAACCAGAACCAGTAGAGCCTACAGGTCCAGTTTGAATTATCTCGCCGTTTCTTTTTAGATCTTTGGCTTCGGCTGCAAGAGTTCCACTCACATAAAACTTTAATGAAAGGCTTCCGGGTTTAATTTGAGAACCAAAGAAAATCGATGGAACCGAAATGAGGTTCAAAGTTTGAGTATTTTTATCTCCGAGACTCGAAGAAACCAAAAAGTGCTTGCTCTTAATCCCATAAAAGTTTAATCGATTTTTTAAGCTTCTAAAATGCAAATTAGCACTGCTTGACGGATTGGTGATATATTCTCGTGTAATGCTCGCAGACAAAGGATAACTACTGGTAACAACGTCTCCATATTGAAATCCTTGAATATATTCGGTTGTGCTAATTGTGCTGAAATTGGTGGTGGTACTTTGTTTGGTGACGAAAGGATATATCATCCCTGTGTCTTTAATACTTCCGGTAATATATCTACCTGTATCGACTTTGGGCCGATCTATGTTGTATTCATATAAACTAACGAATCCAGGCGGAACATTACGCACATAAGTGTGACGTGAGCCTGATTGATCAGGTATATTATTATAATAGAGCGCTCCATTATAGATAAGAAACTCATTGTGAGGATGAGCTTTCATTGTATTCAGAACCAAATCATTGGCACCAAACTTCTTGAAGGACATTTTAGTAGTCCAGTCTAACGCGCAATGTAATCTCGTTGGTGGGATCCTTACGCAGCGGCTCCGAAAGCTTGGCTACTGCCAAAAGCTCATTCGACGCATTGTATAATCCAATTGTCGTAATATAAGAGATGGGCATATCAGATGCGACAGCCTTCACTCGAATCTTACTTCCACTAATGTATGTGGGATTAGAACTATAGTTGTACTTGTTGTGGGGCACTCTACAGAAATAAATGGTAGAGTTAATCTCGGTGGTATTTGTGAACGAGATGTTTTGAATTCTATGTCGAATGGCGTCACAAGTACCTGAAATCGATGCAGACTGTAGGGCGGTTGATGGCGTATAAGAAGTGCCATCTATCACTACTGCATTTGATGTATCGTTAGCCAAAACTGATGCCGAAAGGACAACAATTCCCGCTTGATAAAAAATAACCCCTACGGCAGCGGTCGGGCGATATGCAAAGCCAGCGCTACTAGTAAAAAGCACTCCATAATCGCCGCCATTAGTATTTTTAGTACCGCCGCCGGCGACCGATGCAGACGCATCTGTAATGGTCAAACTTCCGGTGGAGTCGTAACTGTGGCCGGCAGTATCCCAAGAACCGGTCACTAGAGAAATACTAAATGAGCCTTTCTTGATTTGATCTTTCTGCAAAAGGCGAGAAAAATTCAAGAAAAAGACCTCTTTCATATAATTGTTGTTGTCGCCAAGATTTAAATCGCTCTCGAAAATCTCTACTTCGTTGGTACTGCCCGTGTATCCCAACAGCACCTGTGCATATTGATTGTAAATATTAATCTTTTTTGCTTGCTGTACTCGATCTTCGGCATCGCCGGAGCCAGACAAACTCGAACGGTTATCATAACCCAAAGAGATATCGAAAATGTGGTTTGCTGAAGAACTTAAATATGGATAATCATAGACAGACTGGAACATGCCGTGGGCATAGTTCTTGATGTTTCGTTCACTATGGAACGTACCATAGGTTCCACTAATAATTGTGCCTGTTAGCGGAATCGCTTCATGCAGCATGGTTCGTGTAGTGGTGACATCGCTTCCTGCTAAGTTTTCATAATTTTGTACGGGCATTTATAATCTCCAATGTTTAATAAGCCTACGGTAATCTTAAAAGTCTCACGGACAACTGTATGGTCGCTGAGCTTGCTTCTCCCACAACATACACCATTGTATCAATATAGTCATAAGTTACACCGCCTATTGAGATACTCGATCCATATTTTGTCCATTTATCATCTTTTCCGGTTCCTGATAAATTACTCAAAGAAGCGTCGACGCCAAAATTAAGGAATGTTGCGTACCCCCGGGGGCCTGCTAAGGCTGAAATGGCAGTGTCGACCACTTGATTTCCAGCACGATAGTAAACCTTATCAACGACGCCGGCTATATAAAATGTATTATAGTTTGCTAATTGTAAAGTGCTTGTCTGAGATGTAACAAAAACGCGGGGGCCCCACGTAATTGTGGATCCTTGAGTGTTGTTTGCAAAAGCGTTATTGCTGGCGGCGGGGCCCAGAACAGAAGTAAAAAAGCGACTATCGCAGTATACTGCGAACGAGGAATCCATTAAACCGTGATTGTGTAGAAGCTGTATCTGATTGGCCTCGGTGCCGCGAACATCGGTTGTATTCAATCCGGATTCTAAAACAATGCCTTTGGCATTTCGGTCATCAGCAGTTGTATAAGTATTGGGGGAGGAGGAGTAGGTGCTGTCAGCGTTGGGAGTCGTGACAGTCGTATAAGTTTGACCGTTCACACAAACCACACACAACCCACTACCACTCAATTGGAGGCCGCCGGCAGAAAGCGAATCCTTCTTCTGATTGTTAACAATGGTGGGCAAATATAATAATTCTGTATTTGTGAGGGTCAGTAACCCATAATTAATATTTGCGTTAGCTTGAGTCATCCCTTGAAAAACGGGAGACTGCAGGATCTCTAAATCATAGTATGCGGATCCCGAAGGGTGGTTTTTGTTATATAGGTTATACTGAATCTCGTCATCGCCCAATGCGAATTTCTCAATACTAAAGTTTCCTTGTGAAAGTCTTTGTCTTCCTACATCGGTTATTACTGCATCCAGGATGATATCACCTGAGTTGTCTAAGAAGCCGGCCATTTATTTTTTCCTCTCTTATATAAATAGTTAATTTTTACTTTGCGTGCCAAAATATCGCATATTTTATCATGTGCCCGCATATCGAATTATCCTAATAGGTATCTGTAATCTTGCGTTAGAAGACATTCCTTCTATGTATATAGACGAATCTATATAATCATACTTATCTGCTCCACCAAATAAAGTTTGGGATGTATATCCAAAAGTTGAAAATTTAACATCTGGTGAGTGATTCGAATCTCCCAATAATTCTGGTTTTAATTTTAAATTGATTGCGGCCATGGAGCCTCCTGGGCCCAATAGTGCTGAATAATCATCGGGGTTGCTCGCATTTGGATATTGATATATCGCTGTTGGGGCTGCTTCCACAATAAAAGCGTTGTAATAATCAACAGGGGGCGTTAAAGAAACTGGGATGGTTGTTCCTAGGAGTTTTAATTCATGTTTAAGGTTTCCACTTAAATCATTTCGGAAGATAGTTGTGCTATCGGTACTGAGTACATTGTTCACAAATCTATTATCACAATAAATATTAAAATAATTGTCCAACAGGCCATTGTCTATTAATAGAGTTTTTCTGTTTCTTTTGTCGTTTAAAATATTGTTGTCGAGTCCAGATTGAAACACTATTTTTGTTTTTGTAAGCGAGTCTGTCTCAATAAAATAATCATTATCTTTAAAAACATTTTTTATTTTTTTAGATGTTTCGGAATTTACTGACACATAATAATAACTTCCTGTGGACTTTGCAAATCCTCTTACTTTATTATTTGCTTTTATAACAGGAAGATAAAGCAAATCATTTCTATTAAAACTTATTAGACCATAATCAATAACAGCATTTTGTTGAGATAAGGCTTCAAAAAGTGGTTGACTGGTTATTTTGGCATCTTGGAGAGTCGTGGTTAATGCACTTGCAGAAAACTCAGCATAATCAACTTCATCATCTCCTAATGCAAATTTAGAAATCTTGAAATCAGCTTGAGCCATTTTCTTGCGACCGATTTCAGTAAGAATCGCATCTATAATAATTGTACCGCTGTTGTCTAAAAAGGCCATGGATTATATCTCTATATATTATGTTTCATCATTTACGTGAAATTTTAAATTAAGATCTATTTTCTTGCCGGTTTTAGTAGAAGTAAGTCGAACTTTAAAATCTCGTCCCCAAAGTACTTCAGATAGGTCTGGAGATCCGATAGCCAGTTTTTCTAATTGAGTTTCTGCCGGCTGCGAAAAATCCACCTCTGTTGTATCTAAATATAATTGATTAATATTGGGAATAATGCTTAAAAGCTTTTTTGCTGATATTGAAGGGTTAATATCTTTGGGATCATCTAGATCTTCTACCGGGATGATATCAAATGTTGAATATACATATCCTCCATCGCTAATTAATTCTGCCTGGATAATAGGAGACAAATGTCCCATTGCACCATGAGCATTAAAAAATCTAAATAAATAATAATATTTTTGATTAGTGTTTAATTTATCATAATAGACACATTTGGGATTTTCGGCGCCTTCTCCAATCTCACTTAAATCTCTTTCTTCATATAAGTTTGATGCAAATTCTTGTAATGATTGCGGCCGGCTTGTCATTCTATAAATTTTAACACTTGTGTGGGGAGATTTAGTTTTTTCTGTAACGTTTCCGCCTTCTAATATGTCCTGAGATTCTATATAGGATTTTTTGTAGGCCACTTCGGCGGCTGTTAGTGGAATCGGCATAGGGCCTGCAACAAACGTTTCGGGGTTCAATAAAAATCCTATTTCTTTAGAGTTGTTTATTTTTTGAAAAGGAACCACATCGTGATCATGAGCCGGATTATCTAAAACTGCAATAGTTTTTTCAAATAACGGAACTTCTATTATACGAAGAGTTGGTTCAAGCTGGAGGTTATATTCTGCTTGATATACGAGAGCGGGCTGTGTGGCGTCAACATTGGGAGCAAAGTCGTTCGTGAGAGTGGATCCGATAAGCTGATTGGACACGTCGAAGATCGACGGGACCGATTCGCCACTTGTAGGATCATAATATTCAACGCAACTAGTCCCAGTATTCGTCTCCCCTATTTCCCTTGTCAAGACCAGATCCGAAGCTTTATATTTTGTTCCAACAGCAATAACATACGCAAATATTTTATATGTAATATTTTCACCGTAGCCAACTTGTGTATCAATAAAATTAAAATTATCATCGAGGAAGTCGGACTCTTCTCTATGATTATAAAGCCAAAAATTCTGTACAATGTTTTGTGTATTATTGTCACCGGCAGTATTGCCTGCTATTTTTACAATTCTATATGCAATAATTTCATTATAATTGGTAGTAGCAGCCATTCCATATAAACGATATAAAAATAACCAATCTATTGTTACATCCGAATCAACAACGTTTGTTGTGTTGGTAGAAACCTGTGCAATATTCTGGAGGAATAATGGGTTAGGAAAGGAAAGTTTGCTAATCATTCTATTGAGAAAAAGTAGTGTCATTTGAGAATTTGTATACCTATAGGCCGAATTTAAATTTGCTACCATGTTTGCTGTATATTCATCCGCATTAATAAGAATATAATTTTGTTCTTCTGGCTGACTAGTAGGCGCGATATCATTATAATTTGCAATAAGCGCTTTGGTCAAATCTAGGCTCCAAAATTCTCCACTATTACTCTCATACGTTTCTGTAATTTTTTTTGTTTCCAAGTCCGCTTTTCGTTTGGTACTATAATTTATGTGATTAGTAGATTTCAATAGTTTTCTATTATCTGCAAAATGCTCTTTTAATGTTCTCATAAAAAATGGAACGAAATTAGGCGAAGGGCGATCCGGATCTGGGCGCTCACTCCGAGTTTCCATCATAGTCGCAAACAACCGATCAGTTCCATAAGTAGCCATTACTTGTTCTTGACGCACTCTAGGAATATTAATATTAATATAAAAAGGTAGCTTGTGGGCTTGTTGTTCAACTTCTTTAAATATCGTCGCCATGGCGTGATCATCAAAAATAATATTATTGCCTAGGCGTGTTATATTTGCAAGTGTGGAGCCAGATAAACCAATATTGGGGAGATCAGTGTTAAAATATTGTCTAATATAAGCAGTAGAGTCCATGTATGTTTCTTCAGAAAATCCAGTGGTATCTACTGTGTATAATCCTGAATAGGGGGGCAAATAGGAAACTAGACTATCGGAAAATAAATTATCTATATTAGTTGTTGCCTCTAAGGTGGTAAAAGTCTTTATATCTGCAGGAATATTTAAATAAGGAGTCTCGGAGACTCCGGGGGGCTCTGGGTTGTCTGGGTTTCTAAAGGAAGTAAATTGCTTTTGTGCTAAAAGATATGCATTTGGAATCATTTTTACCGAATTTAAAGAAGTAAGATATTGCTCATAGCGCGGCAAATAATAATTATACTTAGACGAAATTTCAATTGGAGCATATCCATAGCTGTCTTCTAAAGTGGAAAATTCATTTTTTTCTTTTGCAGTATATGCCGAAGAAAAATCAAAATTTAAACTTTCATATACGTCTCCACTATAAAGGCCCGGGAAAGAAGCGCTTCCAAAGGTTCCCCCCATAATGTACTTTTTCCAATAATTGTTATCTTTTATAATCTGAGAATTACCATAAAGCCGGATCGGAAGGGTATATGAGGGGATAATTGAACTTCCGGTAAGATTTTTCTGAAGGGCCCCATAATCAGCTAAAGCGAGAATAATTCGCGATTCATCAATCCTATAAGCGTCAAAATCAGCCGGGGTTTCCGGAAGGGGGGTTCTTTGATATTCGGCTTTTGTACCTGAAGGGATCGTTATAGGAGCATAATAATCTCCCATTCCGGTGCGAATTGGCTCGGGAAATTGTATAATTATTTTATTTTTAATATCCATTAATAAGTGCCTGTGCCGGTGGTGGCCGGAGTTGTAGATTCTTGAAAATCTTCTTCGCTCTGGCGGGGGCCCTTAATTTCATTTGCATTTGTTACTCTCATATCGTTATAGCTTATTTTCGTATAGATAGCTTGATTCTGTACAGTAGAAGTTGATAAATCTAATAAAAATTGTTGAAATCTTCCTTTAAGCATCTCTTCAATGGCCGCAGCACCGGAAGTGCCGCTATTACTGTCTCCCAGACGGGCTCGAAGGCCGTCGATTTCTTCCTGTGAATAAGTTATGTCATGGGTGGAAAACCACATATCAGATTCAGCGTTACTTCCGTCGCTGGACATATCGTAAAAGCCCGCATTTTCGCCAGTTGCCCACACAATAGTCGGAAACGTTATCAGTTGTGGCCGCAAGGTGTAATATGTTTCAAATGTTTCATCAACATTGTTGGATCTTGCCTTAAGAATCCCGACCGACTGTGCCGGCATTAAATCTAAATCAACTGAAGTAATAGTATCTTGGATGGCAGAGGTTTGCATGCCCCCATAGTCTATAAGTTCTTGATCGCTAACAACGCTCCAATAAGGATGTCCCTCTAATATATAGCCATATGTATCCGTGCGGAATCCTTGAATTACCTCCCAGTGGGCATGAGATGCATCTCGTGGGTTTATTGTCGAAACTTCTTCGACACCTTCACCGGTCGCATCGTCTTCTGCTTGTCCTTGGTCTGGTGGAGAGTTTTGGTCTTGACTGGCCATTACCTAATCGGCTCCCAGCGCTCGTCTCTATATTGTTTCAATATCTTATCAGGACTATTTTTGATCAAATCTAGATTGAGCGCGGTGAGATCTGAGATTAAATTGACTACATTACTACTATCTCTGATTTGTCGACGATTTTCATATGCTCTTCTTCTATTCAGAGTCATGGCCGGATCCGGTTCATAAAAAGGATCATATCTATTCGGAAAATTTCTCATGGCGGACACAGGTGAATTTCGTATAGCTGCCAAAGCTCGATTATTATCTATTCGAGAATTTTGTAATAACGAAACGTCTCTTTGGTTCAGCAAAGAAAAATCTTTGTCTGCTTGAGAAACGCTGCAGCCGAGAGCGCCCAACACCTCAAGTGCCAACATTTGCTCACCGGATAAGCTTTCAATATTTGCATTTTGTGCACGAACCAAGCCTCGACGTTTAAGCGCTTTCATGCTTCTCGCTATATTTGCTTTATTGGGCTCAGCTTGTTGATCAATAAACTTTGTCCCATATCTCACTTCTTGTGCGCGTACTCTTAACATTTGTGAGGCGCCGCCGCTTGCAATTTTTAATGCATTAAATTCTTTAGGCATTTTTTCTTTCCTTTTCTCTAAATAGTTTTTTTATAAATTTTTACGTGGTAAGATTATCAGGGATCGGGGTCCCAGCGGCCGGTCGCCTTCAGTGCACTGTAGAGATTCAAGTTTGGATACATGTGGCGCGAGGAATTGGCATCGTCAGTGGACATGTATTGAATTGCCGGGATCTCCCAGTCATCGAAAATCCACGTCATAGGATTGCTAACCCAATCAGCGGCATATTCATTATCATTATAATGATACCATGAATATGCAAGCGCCAAAAGCTGTTGAAACGCGAAAACATACAAAGGCAACACATAGTATATGTCATCATTCGCCGTAATGCTTTGGTACGACCATTCTACCGGAAAACGGTCCTGATTCCCACCGTTGAAGAGGTACCCAGTTGGGGAAGGTATTCCGGTCAGGTTGCCGTTGTTCCGGTAGTACTCGACTACGTCGGAGTTCTCGATGTTTTCATTCCATATCCAAGATACATTAGTTGTTGCTGCTTCAATATAATAGCCCGGGCCGTGAATGGTGTCGTTAATGGGAAGACTATCGTGACCGGTGTCGATCTGGTAACCGGACTGGCCGTAGCCATTGCGGGCTGATGCGAGATATCCATACGTATCGTTGTCGTTGCCGCGGCTCGTCCATGGAGACATCACAATATCTTGGGCGGCGGGCCATTGCAGCCACAACGATGCACTCAGATCGCGCCAGGAGGTCGTGGAGAACGTTCTCATTTCATAGAAGAGATTCGAAACAAATTGTCTTATCTCTGGCCTAATATCTTTCATGTTGTAGGCGAGTTTTTTCGAGTTTTCGTATTCGGTGCTGGTGGAATTGCGATCCCTTCCAAAGGAAATCACACTATTTTGAAAATTTGACATAATTTTTCTAACTCTTTGGCGCCATTCATTTGCAGACATTGAGATTGGCTCGTCGGCCTTGAGGATAGGACCCTCATCAGTGTTTCCAGAAAAAACGCCTAGGTGGTTGTACTCCAGAATGCCCTTGTGGTGGGGACGGTCCGGTCCAAACCACGCCCAGCTCCAATAATCCGCTCCCTCAGTACCTTCGGTGGCGGGGGCTGTCAGGTCCCAATCTAATAGATTATCGCCTGCTTCGCCGGCTTGAGTGCCAGGAGGAACAAGTCGCGCAACTTTAATAATATCAAATTCAGCGATGCCACCGCCGCTGGTGATGTGCGCTGCAGAGGGAGTTGGCAGTAACCCGGCTGCTGGGCCAAATTCGTGCTTAGTTGTTGATTCATACGCATCTAATGTTTGTGCTATTTCCGAGTCAGGACCATAATACGCATCATAAAACTCTCCAGCCTTCTGATAAAATAGCTTTAATGCTGAGAGCGTTCCAGTAGATGGATTTATTTGTTCGGCTGTAACTTTGGCGGCTTCTTCAATGGCACTCACATTTCCAGCAAATGTATTTTGAAGCAGATCTTGGTGCAAATAATAATTAAGTGCCATTTCTACCCATGGTTTAACACTTTCTGCAACAAACATAGCTTCCATTGCTTCTGCAAAAAAGGTGTTAAATCTTTGAGTAAGGTTATTGTAGTTGCAATTTTCTGTCGCATGTGCGTAATATTCACCGAAGGCGCCTTCAAATAAGCCAGCATAACTTTGAGACATAGCCTCATATAACTCTCGGCTCTTATCATGACATTCAAATGTATATTTTACTACATAGTCTGCATGCATAAGCGATTCTAAAGCTCTATCATCCCCATCGCCTGTGACTGCGATTCCCGGCATTTTATATAAGTGCTGAAACTCAAGACAGGCTAAATCATATCTATCCAGTAAGGGTGATGCAGCGGGAATATCGAAGCTTCTTAGTAAAAGATATGCTTGCTCGCTACCCCCTATGTCAGCTTCATTTACTGGTATCATATTATTGATAGCGATTCCAGCAAGTGCGTCGGCGGGATTACTATCCATGTGATCAACTGTTGGAACATATGGTTGCCCATCTGTTGGTGCTTCGAAGCGTGTAAAAAGATCACTCAGACTTGTTAAGGGAGCGGTATCGTTAATATCTCCCCATGGTATCGGCTCAGTTATCTGAGTTTGGCCTGGATTCGAGTCATGATATATAATTTGTTTCGCACTTTTCATATAATAAAAACGTCTTAAAATCTCTGGACCAAACATACTTTCTAATTTATCATAACTAAACACTTGCGCAATTGCACTTTGTGTTCTCATAGCTTTTTGTAAATCAAAAAAGACGAATCCGTGTATTTGTCCTAGCCATTCATTATCGGCCGGGGCCCAAAAAACAGTGTGACTTGTTAAAGCTTTTTTCCAATAAAGAAAATCTGTTGTTCTGTCATAAATTGGGGGCGCCGGCAATACATACGACGGCGCTACAAACGGTCGATAGTCTATTACTTTAATATTTCTTATCAGTTTTGTAGAAATAACAGGCCCATTTCTAACCCGAGCATCGGCAGACGCTATTAATTGTCTAAATGCCTTATAATAAAGAGGCAAAGCGCCACCACCAGTTTTTTTGGGAAATGCTTTTCGATATTGGTTTAGTTCATATAAAAGCTCTGGGCTTTCTTTGTGGAGAGTTAAAACATAAGCCACACTATTTGTTACTGCCTGCAAATCAGTATTTACTTTGGCTGCATCTTCATAAGTTTTATTTAACGCCATAAAATCTTCTTCTATGGTTTGGAGGGTGATTGAAGTATCTCCGTAATATTTTCCTTTTACGCTTCGAACCGGCATGCCATCGAAGACTTCCCCACTTGCAATTACGTGTACAGCCTCCCCGTCAGTAGCGACTTCTCCATTGGAGCCATGCAACACTTTCTCATAAGATATATCAGAAAATTCATTAACATATAAAACTTTATTTAAAACTGGATCAGCGCAACGCTTCCATCTAACAAATCCCGGGCTTTTTAAGGCTGTGGTTTTCCAATCCGATTGCCACAGGTTATCTGTATTTATTGTCCATTTTGACGCCGAGGATGTGCCATTGACAAGCTCCGCGTTAAAGGTAAGAGGTGAAGAAAATGCAAACAACGTCATCGAAATAGACTGGCTCGTAAGAGCGCCAAACATATTGTTGTCTAATGATAGATTCAGATCGGTGCCCTGAGCTACAAGTTCTATATCTTGGGTGGTCGTATATTGAACTATGGGCCTTCCTTCTTCGGAATAAAGCTCCTCTGTAGATTTTATCATCGCGCTAATATCAATAGAAAAATAGTTGGGCGCATCCATCAGAAGCCAAAAATCAGTAGTAACAGCGCTCTGGCCTGTCGCTTCATTATACGCTGCCATCAAAGCTGCTATATCAGAATAGCTATCAATCCCAATTGGTGGCGATCCGGAAGTAGTATTAGCATTAATACCTTGCGTAAGGGTGTCGTCGGCGCCGGTGCGCAAGTACATCTGTGATTGGCTGGGTGCCAACTCTTCAAATATTCTATATCTTTGTTTTTTAATCAAGGCGTTGGCATCATCGCCCAAAACATAAAAGCAATAAACTTTTAAGCCGGCTAAGCTTTTCGCAAAATCAAGATCATATTTAGAAGCTTCCTCGTTTACATCGAAGTAAATTGATAAGGTTATCGATAGTTTCTCGTCATAAACCTCTACCTTCTCGATGACAGGCGTTGGGAAATGCCTACCAAGCTTATTAAGAATGTCTCCTTCAAATTTTATGGGCATATATCTGGCTCCGTTACTTTACCGTAAATATCCATTAAGAGTGCTTCTCCGGATGTTGGGTCACAATCAAAGTCTAGATCAATATAATAAGACTTTTTATTAAATTCTTCCATTGCCTTACAGGCTCTCTCCGCGTCAATCATATAGTCTGTTAATATATTAAAATAATAATCTACGCTAGCAGTCGTAATTGAAGTAGTGGCGCGGCCAGATTCAACATTGGGGCGTGATATTTTAGCTGGTGTATCTCTCGTCATCATTCCGTTTACAATTTGTGGCTCAACATTTTCAAAATATTTTCTTCTATATTCAGAGGTACTAGAGCTATGAAATACTTCAAATACTTCAATATCAAAATTTTCTATTAATAATTCAGTATTTGCTTCTTCTAGATATATCAAGGCATCGTCGCCAATTAATTGAATATACTTATTATCGCTAAATTTTCCAATCGTGTCAATCACTTTTCGAGGAGATTTTTTATATAAAGATTCTTGGGAAGAATCTACTACTTTCTTAGTATAGTTTAAATCAATATTAATTTGAGGAATTTTTAAATCTTGCGCCAAGTTTTGGGTCGCTGATGAAGAAATCTGACCATCTAATACAACAATTTTCCATGCTGGTGCTGCGTTTGAAGATCCATCTAAATACGCGTCTCCAATCATTGAGGTAAATTTAAAATTATCTTTACGAGCTATTTCCATCATAGTTGTCAGATCGCCAGCATAAAAAGTTTTTTTATTTATATCTGATGGTAATTGTAAATTATTTTCTGCTTCTTCAAACAACGTGAGGGTTTCAAGATATGGAGTTTCATTTTTGATCCGTTCGTGGATAGCACTTTGTTCTTCGTTGCGCCCAGTATATGAAGTATCATATATTACATTATCATCAAAAAATGCATAATATTTTGGTGTAAATCTTCCAATTGAAAACAAATAATGGCCATATAAAGTTAATTTAAGGTCCATAACTTGTTGTTTTTTATTAATAAATTTAGCCATAATTAATAACCTCCACCCCGGTTGCCGCCGCCGCGCCGGTTTCGTCCTTGGCGGCCTACTCGGGAAATGGCTCGCGAGTTTCGAGATTGGCCGCTAGTTTGGCGACTTGTTCCAACACGGGGGAGGGTTGGGGTTGTCGATGCTGCCACGCGATTAGAGGGGAGCCTTATTGCGGCATTTCGCGCTGTTTCTTGCGCGGTTGTAGTTGTCGTAGTTGTGGTCTCTTCGGCGGGCGGGGGATTACTATATAACACTTCAGCATCCATCTTAATTAGTTCGACAAAAGATACAAAGTCATAAGGCCAATTAAATTGGATTGGAAATGATTGCCCGAATGATAGAGTTGCTCCTGCACCAAAGTTAGCAGTTAGAGATAACTGATTTAATAAATTAGAATAGCTTCCCACTTGGGGTACTTTTAGATCGCTATATTTTACTTTAGATCTTTGCTTCACTTTAAAAACCATCCACCTTAAATTCGGATTATTTAGAATGTTATCTGCACTCAACAATTCGGTATCTATTAATTCATGAGCCACCGAGCTTTCTTCAAAAGCAATCTTCTTGTAATCTCGGGGTGCCAAATTTTGCCAGATATAAGAGAGATCGTCTTTGTCAAGTTTATATTCAAATTCAAACATATACATCACAATTGGATCTACGTCTGGATTGTTTAGGAAATCAAACTGCGGTGGTAAAATATAATTGGGCATCTTCTCTACTAGTCGTCGAATGGATTCACCAGCGGCATCTAAAGAGTCCCCCGCACTCGTTCCATCGGTAGCACTAATTGCAGCTTGATATCTTTCAGTTGGAATATCAATCCATTTCTTTTTAAGCTGTAGGGCATTTCTCTGAAATATATTTGAGGCGCCTGTTCGGTCCATTGTTTGTGCATCATAGATATAGGGTACTGCTACAACTGCTTCTTTGATGGTTCTAGATTGAGCCAATTGTCCTAGTCTAACTTGCGAAGTAGTGGGTTCAAATCCAAATAAATCTTTAAGTGATTTAACGTTACTGTAAAGATCATTTGCTCCGCTTATCCATGAAGACCAGGACTGCGCAGACGCATCCGGAATGGAACTTTTAAAGGTGGCTGCACGTTGGGGCGTGCCAAGATGTCTATTATAAGGAGTATCAGGATCCAAAACAACACTATAGTGATTTCTAAGCCATGTGTCAGGAACGTCTGTAATATCTAAGAATATTCCTTTTTTGGGATCTCTTTCGGAAACCCCGTATTGATGCCACATGCCATATGGCACACTGGCGCGACCAAAAGAATTAGGCATCGAAGCGGTTGTAGGTCTCGATCCATATGCATTGTTAAAGTTCATATGTGGTGTTTCAAACTTAGGCTTAATTACCCATCGAGAACCAACACTTGTATTTTGCTGCATAATAGAAGTAGCTGGTATTTGTTGCATAAGAGAAGTGGCGGGAGAGGCTGTAGGGGTGGTGAACGTGTCTCTCGCACCTATTTGCGGGAATGATAGCGTGGGAACTTCTTCGATTCCAAATAAATCAATACTAGCTGAAATCTGCATTGCATTCTTGTTGATGTTCGCGCCGCCATATGGAGCATTAATGCTCTGGTTCCATATATAGCCCATCGAACTACTTAGTCTATATGTCAGTCGCGGGTCACTGCCCCCGTTACCCAAAATTCCTTGGCCCCAGTTTATAAGAGCGCCTGAATTAATTAGTCTATTTCCGGGGGCGCCGGGAACAACAGAATTGTTATCCATCGCAAACTCTTTCGATGATATGTTATTCCATCCGGGATCGCATCTCCAATAAACTTTCTCTGACTCTGCTAAAATTTGTTCCACAGTATAACTTCTAGTATGATTGGGGCGGAAAATAACATCACACCAAGCTTCTCCATTATAATAAGGCGGTGTGTGGGCCCAATAAAACCCGCTTACTGAATCCATAGGGGAGTATAAGGATCGATCTTTTCGAACAGTCCAGCCCGGAATGTTTGTATATCCGGCACCAGCGTCTCCGCTGCGGGATCCTGTATTAATGGCGCCGAAACCACCGCCAACAAAATAAGGGCCGCCGACACTCGCTGTATAGCCATAATTTCCCGGAGATCCGACATCATATCCGGCAATCGGAGGTCCGAAGGCGCCCGGGCGACTATAAAGCGTAAAAGTCTCTTGTAATGTTGGGTGGTTCCGCGGATCTTGTGGTAATTGATAATATGCACCACTAATAATTGTTGGCACATGAGCCTTCATTACCGATGCATCTACAACATTGCCATTATCTATCAAATAACGTTCTGCCGCAGCACCATAGGTGCTATAATATTTATTAGAACCTGTCACAATTCCATCTCCATCTCGCGAGCCTTCTGCACCAAAGGGCCCGTATGCACTGCTTATGTACATGGAACCTGATTCACTATTGTAAAGCCGGCGGCCGTTCATTGAACGGCGCAATCTAATGCGAGTCATGTAAATACTTCCGCTTTCAAATTGAAGATTCGTTCCCATCGCTTTAGAGCTTAAAGATGTATAGTCTTGATTTTCCAAGAAAAAGTTAGCTACTTCCCCAAAGAAATTTTCTGCCATACTACTATAAACATTGTCAGTCGGGTTGGGCAATAAGGAAGCCGTTTGATAAGGAACCGATGCAGAAGGATGCGGTTCAATAACAAATAATTCACGGCCTGGAAGATAGACTTCTGGTGTTATTATCGCGTCAAATGGAAGTCTCATGTCAAAAATACTATCATTTTTATAGTGAGTGAGAACATTTTTAGCTCCCGGAATAGTAATGCCGGTCGCATTGGTTTTGCCAGTTTTTCTTTGCCGAGTGATATCAATGCTAATCAAGGAGTTTTCATATTGAGCAGTACCATACTTATTAGCTGTGGTATAGCCGGCCGGGCTATTAATAGGACCATCCCCCGAAAATTTCGCCATTGCTACAGGGCCTATGCGCCGGGGGGTCAAAACAACAGGGTAGTCCACAGCTATGCCGGCTTTAATTGAGTTATAAAGAAGTCCCGGGGAAAATAATGGTCGACCAATTACATTATACATGCCCGTAAAGGAAGTGTCCATTTGATTAATTGCTTGTGGGCCGACGTCGTAGGATGCGCTGGTCTTGGCGTTAAAATATCTTCCTACAATTGATTCAACATAAGAACTTGAAAATTGAGTTGTTAAATCCAACGCTCTTTGTGCCGGATAAAAACCTTTATAAGGATTGAGCCGTATCGCTGCTTTGCAGCTAAGCCTAATTTGAGTGGGTATTTTGCCAGAATCTTGTTGAATCTTAAGGAAATCTTTTAAGAATTCGGAATTAGAATAATCAATATAAAAAGAGGAAGTTGCGCTAGTTTGATTGGTGCCAGGAATTTCAAAATGATTATACTTATCTGTAGCTGCAATTCCAAAATCTGTATAATCTTTTACATGATTACTCATTCTATATTCAGGCACAATCGCATAATCTTTTGCCATCAATTTTAAATCATACTTAAAATCTCGGTACTCATCAAACCATGGCTCAGAAGAATGAGATTGAAAAATAAACACAGATGCACTCTGAACCATAATGCCAGCTTGGCCTGGGGCATCCCAAAAAGCTTCGCCGGCAAAATTCCCGAGTGCTCCGGGGCCATAGGTACTTCCGCTAGCATTAGTGCCATTTTTTCCTAGATCATAATCTCCCTGGAGCGGATCTTTTAACCTTGCTGAGCCATTTGCAGATAGAAGCGCTTCAGCAATCGTAATTCCTGACGGTGATACAATTGAAGTAGGTGTCTGTAAAGTTTGCTTTCTTGCATACAGTGCGCCGGCCTGCTGGAATTTGGACGGAATGCTGGTGCTGCCGCCGGCGCCTACAAAATAAATAGGCTGTGGCAACACGGCCATGGCATAACAATTTTGTAATTCTCCGCCCGATGCATAATACCATAAATTAAATGCATCAGAATGATCTATCGTTCCAGTGGGGGTGTCCCTATTTAAGAAAATCTGTGGGGGGTCCAGGGGCCAGCAAGATTGTCCGGGGCCAAATATTGTGATTCCATTACCAATTGGCATATTCCAAGAATTATTAAAAGTTCTGCCCAACGCCTCTCTTTCGGCGGCCGTGCCTCTCCAAAACTTATTATCATAATTTATTCTCTGGGTGCTTGCGCTGGCCATCTCGTTTCTTTCAGAAGGAAAAATGTTTTCAGTATACAGTACCCAATTTAAGTTGTAATTGTTACTAGCATTTGTAATAAGCAACATTTGATCAAGCGGCGTGACAACAGCAGCAGCATCAAATTCTTGCAGATTATTAATGTCTGTTTGACGAGGGCCTTGGAAATAAATCTTTTCATTATTGCTCGTTGCTTTAATTGTGATGTTTATGCCGCCATCATCATAATTGACAAGGGTGGGGCGGCCCCTCAAGGAAACTGGGCGCAAATCAAAGCGCGCGAGTTCGTATATATCAGTATCTTGGTTTGAACCGGTAATCATGGACAGCTTGTTGGTTCGCTTTTCATGACGAAGAATGGGGCTGTCATCAGCGGCACGATTTCGTTTCCATGTTGCAGCTTGCCAGGGTCCATTTCGATGAAGCATCAAAGAATTGAATATGGATCCTGTCATAGTCCCGTCGATGGCGCCAATAAAATCGCTATTGACACTTAATGAAAGCGCATCGCTTCCGTTGCCAATTGTATTCGTGCTGCCGCTGGCGCCTTCAACGATATTAAAGTTTAAGCCAAGAATATCAACGGGCACGAATCCATCGCCGCCCTTAACATTAAAGCTGTCTCCCCATTTGCGCGTGCCGGCAGTTACATAACTTCCAAAATTACTAGCAGATACAAAATTATATCCATCGATATAGCTTGCAGTTCCATTGATCATTCTGCGTACTTGATAGTTTGCCGGCAAATAACCAAAGTGACTGTTTAAGCTTAATACTGAAGAGGTAATCCAGTGATATTGCGAATCAGAACGAGGGATTTGATGTTGAACCCAGAAGTTGTCATAAGCTGAAGAAGTTCTGTAGTTGTTCTCTCCGACCAATTTCATCACTGTTTTGGCGTTGCGATTGGGTTGGTGGAATGCGGGGGCTTGGTCGTAAGATGCGCCTGGGGCTATCTCGCTGGCTCGTGTGCTGGCGTAAATTCCATTTGTGGCCTTGTAGATGGCTTTGATTTCTGCGGCTGTTAGAACTGAATTCCAGACGGCGACGTCGGCTAAACTACCTTCAAAATAACTGGTACTACCGCCAATATAACAGTCTGTAGTATCAATTCCGCTCCATGTACCAGTAGGGGTAGTGCCCGATTGAGTTACAGTTTGACTCACCCCATCAATATATAATTTAGGAATATTTTCGTAGTCGTTTGCATCATAAGTAACAGCTATATGGTGCCACTTGCCTTTGGTGATTGAAGATGCTGGTGTTGACCAGAAGACTGCGGCAGCACTCACGGCCCAGTTCCAATATGTAAAGAGGCGCACATTGTCAGTGGAGTCAGCTATATCTACAACTATATCTCCCGCAAAATCAAATATTCGATCAAGTCCAGTAGTACTATCGCACTTCATCCAAGCGGCGAATGTCATTGTTCGCGAGGAGGTTTCTCCTGTTCCTATTCTGTCATTCCAATCTTCCGCGGTGCCAATCTTTACTTGATTAGTGCTACCGTTAAAGTTGCAACAATTTGATTGAATATGCGGCGAGGGAGTTTCAGGCACAAAGGCGGGCCGATCATTAGAAGCATCGAAGGTGCCAGACATGTCAGTTCCACTATCATCAGGAATGTCTCCTGCCGACGATACATCCTTGTCCATCTTAAGCCACATGTTCAGATCATTCCAACTGGTATATTCATAATCTTGTTCATAAACATATCGCTGCCTATCGCTCAAGCCATCATCATTGTTTGGATAGAAGGACTTGTTAAGCGAATAAGGGGTCAGTGGGAATAATGAGTCGCGGCCAAACTTGGCTGCGTGGCGAGACAATAATTGATTAAGGCCAAAAGGCTGTCCATTCACATCGTAAGCTCGAATACCAGAGTTGGTGCCGTTTGTGGATCCAGTTTGGGCAGATCCTGTGTTTACGCCTGCGTTTAGTACGGGCAGGTTTCTGTAATTCAAAGCGTTATAGGGAGAGAATTCTGAGGATCTAAGGTCTTGCCGGCCTCGGGCCATTGTGGTGCGGCCGCCAGGGGCGCCGAAGCGCGAGACGATAACAGAGTTATTGGGGTGTGCACCACTAAAGTCAGTAACCATGTAGTCGAGGTTATAAAAATTTGTGTGATCCGGATCGTTTAGAAGGCTGTAATTGGTGTTTAATGTCAAATAGTTGCCTATGACATTTGTGCCTGTCAACAAGTTTGAGTTGGCTGTGATAATCGAGGGCAGTTTTGGCTGATTCTCTATAAAGCTGCGTGGGTTGGCGTAGGCACCGACTGTACTTACTATTTCATAATTCTTCTGGTAGTTTCCAAGAATGGTGGAACCTGTCTGCATTTGAATGTTTTTGATATTGACAGGGCTCTTGACCATCAAATCTCGATAATAAACTGCGCGCGGTGCGTCATAATTCATGATCTCTAGCGCTGTTGTGCCCGCAGCATCAGGTAATGGGTAGTCCGGAGAAACCATACCAAGTGCGCCAGAAGTGCCCGGGCACCTTCCGACAAGAATCTTCCAAGCTTCAGGGCGAGTGGAGGGGAGATCTGTCCCAGTGTTTAACTTGATATGTCGAGATTGGTGGCCACCTACTGCATACTCGGTGAAAATTCCTTGCATCGGTACTTCCATATCGGGACCATATGCATCATTATGCAAGTTGGTAATTGTAATGCTGGCTGTGACTCTCTCGACAACCTCTTTATTAAACCCGCTCTTGACGGATGAACTCATAATATTGAACGGGAAAGAGAAATCAGAATCAGTATTGCTATAGCTAAAGCCGTTAGCCCAATTTCGGCCATGTTGAACTTTAATGTGTCGCTTGGTCTTATCTTTAATCTGGCGAACTTCTAAATCATCAATATTGTCTTCTAAGCCGACGAGATCCAGAGTTAAACCTAACAAAACATTGCGGGGCACAAATACTCCACCATCGGTATTAATAGGCCCGAAGGGATATAGCGCGTTATAAGTAAAGCTAATACTCTTGGGTGCTCCAAAATTGACTCCACCTTTCAAAGTTCGGCGCATCAATTCAAAATCAGTATTAAAGAGCTTGCCGAAATTTCGATTAGCGAATGTATCGATAGAATAGCGCGTGCCCGCGGGGGTTTGAAGAGTGGGGGCATTTACTTTAAATCGAGGATTAGTGGTAGCCACGTTTCTATAGGTTGTACGATCACCATCGATACTTCCATTACCTGAAGTGGTCTCGGGCGCATCTCTTTCGGCACGATCATGCCAGAATTTTTGATGAATATTTGTCTTTCGCAATGTAAGAGAGTCCCACCCAGAGCCAGATGGAGGACTGCTTCCTAATTTATAGGGATACAACTTTTCAGTGGCGCCGGCCTCAAGTTTTGCTTCGGGCGGCTGTGGCTTAAATTCCAGGGTTGGAAATTTAGTTTCATATTTTGCGCGCTCTAATACATGACTTTCTACTACATTGTAAGCTTCATCTACAAATTTGGCTGATGCAGGAATGAATTGTTGTAAAATGGAAAGTATGCTGTTATCAAACCATTTATAATAAGTAAGAAATTTTTCTACATTAGAAACGGTGGTTACTCTCTCAAAAAAGATGTTTCGTAGTTTTTCTAAATTCTTGTAACGCCCTCTATAACGATTGATTGGTGCACCGATTACATTATTAAAATCCACTACTCCTGCAAAGAAATCAAGCATTTCTTCAGAGATTGCTCGATACATGCTCTTTTCTACTGTAAACACATAATCAGGAACTGTCTCTACAACTCCGAACGATTTGTCGTCTTCAGAGAGAATTCTGACCATTTCTGCAGAAGTGGCTCTTTCGGGATCAGTAACTTTTAAGATGTTGACTAACCTCTTATCTATGATATCAGTGGAAGATGTAGCAAATCCATATCCATAGCCTGAATGTTGATAGCCAAAAATCTTGCCCATCCAACCATAGTTGTCGCGTAATAATGCAGAGCCAGAACTAAAATCAGTAACTACAAAATTTCCGCTGCCGTCCGAGGTACTTAAGTTAGAAAATTTCCAGTTTAAGGCCAGCGTGTGCAGATTGAGAATATCTAAGTTATTGTTATCTCCATCAAAAGGCGAAATATTTCTATAAGAGCCTGAAATTCCATGATTATCTACATCATAGGTATGCTGTGCCAGAGCACCGTCTTCTAGATACTTGGTCCAATAACGAGCAGCAGATACAAGAACATCGGAATTATTAATAACAGTTCCTGTCAGGTTCGTTCGTTGTGCTCCCACATATATACGCTTGGCTGCGCGCAGAAAATTCTCACCAACACCCTTACTTAGCGAACTTGATAGTTTAAAGTTTTGAGTAGTAGTTCCAGCAATATTGTTGCGGCCTTGGAAAATCAAATCATAAGTTAGATTGCTGTTGTCGGCGCCGTTGACTTGCGGCAATGGATAGTTGCTAGGCTTAATTCGTACACTAAAATTCCACTTCGTATTATCGTATGCTCCAAAAAAATTACTACTGGTTAAAATTGGGAAAGGATAAGGGGAGTAGGAAGATGTTAATTTAAAATATACATTTTTCGAATTAGTATCTTCTTTAACGGCCAACACTTGGAAGTTTGCTACATCTTCGCTAATAAATGTAGTAGTCGTTCCACTCAAAGACGCAACACTGCTAGTATTGACAGTTGCCTGTCCAAATAAAGAAACATTCGTGTAGCCGCGGCTAAAATCTTCATATTCAGGACTCCACGTAGGCAGCATTATTTCTGCCTCGATGGTTGCTCCATAGTGATCTTCTCGACCAGCGTCCTGGCTACCCGATATAAAGCCAGAACTATCTACATTGCTTGTATCAATGGCTTGATAGACCACCGCATCGCGATTGTCTGTGGTATTAAAATTGAGATATGCCCTTCTTTCACTAAATTGTTCATAATTATCTGATAGTGTGTAGGTCTCTCGGTGAGAGTAGGCATTAAAATTTATCACCCTCTCATCTAAATAAAAACACCGCAAAACGTTTCTAATAGCTTTCTCAGTACCTTTAGCTTTAAAAATATTGGAAAGGTTGTTATAAAGATTTAAATAAATTAAATTCTTAGTGTCATTAAGATCATTCTGGAATAGGGTTGTATCATCGCGATTTAAAAATTTCTCCATGACGCTTGCATCTACAAAAATATCAGGCATCACCAATCCTAATGATTGCGGCATATGGCGCGAAAACGGAGGAGGTTTATACGACGAACTAGTATAAGTGGGATACTTAAGTTTGGGTACTTGCTGCGTGAGAAGATAAAGCTGATCGAAATAAGAACCTATTATATGCGAAAGAACCGCAAGATTAATGTTTTCATCTTTTTCATGTTCTTCGATTATCCATGTAGGTAAATAATACAAAAACATTGAATTATTTGTGCCGTCATGATAAGAACCACTACCAAGCAATCCAGTTCTTAAGGTTGATAATTCTGAATGTGTTGAGCGAATGATCGGATCTCTATATTCAACTGCCGCGGCAGAGGCTGACACGATGGCCGATCCGGTGTTACGAGAATTACTTCCATAACCGGTCCAGGCCCCATTTGAAATTCTACCAGAATAATCTAATACAACGCTGTCTACTGAAGCCGTATCTGTGATGCCTTCATTGAATTTATAGTAAATCCCTAAAGTGGTATTAGAAATATCTGTGTTTGATCCACCGCGTACTTGCGTAAACCAATGGCGCCCTATTTGTTGTCCATTGCGCGCAGTCTTCCAAAATCTAAATTCATCTACTGAGGCACTTAATTTTCCTGCACCGACAGTCGCGGAACTTCCCGATGGAGAGGCTACAAGTGCACCCAAAGACGCAATTAATTGCTTTTGCTTAAGCTCATTTAAGGCTGCACTAGAGTGGACTTGGCTATGATTTAACGCCCCATTTACATAAAGTTGAGATTTTAAATCACTTCCTGTATTCTGTAGTACTAATGCATAATGTCCCCAACTTGACAAGGAGGCCGTGGTCAAGTTTTGACCAATAGATGCAGTAAAAATACCACTAGTACCGGATTGAGCAGTAATACAGAATGGAGATCCGCTAGCTGCGCCAGTAAGTTCGATAGTAATGCGGCCGTAATCTGCCGAAGAGCTTAGGGAACCACTGGTCCAGACATCAAGAACTACTTCTTTGGACGATGATGCGTTTGTAAATGCCGGCTTCTTCAGCCAAAACTCTACGGTAACGCCTTGAGAAAAATCCGATTGAAGGTTAGATTCGCGAGAGCCGGAGCCATAATTAGAAGGCAGGCCTGCTGACGTATAAATGCTAGTATCGTAAATGTTAGCATATTGATATTTGTTGTTATATGAAGTTGGCGTTTGTGTAACTAAAGAATCGGAATTGGACAAGGCATGCGGGCCACCTTTAAATAAAATGTATTCCAATGTTGAAGGAAGGCCGTAGCCGTCGCTGGTTACAGAACCATTTAGAGTCCCCCATCCGCCAACAGAAAGATTAATATAACCATTGGTTCGTGGATATAAATTATCTAAAATGTAATCTTCTACATTATTACAACCATTTAAAAATTCATTAATTTCGGCGTCTGATCCATCATAAGGATAATAATCCGTAATGCGATCTAGGGCGCCTTTATAATAATAATAAGCCGAACCGTACTTAGCAAACTCGGCCGGCTTAGCATAATCAATCTGAGGCGTAAAATCGCCTTCCTTCTTTTTAAGCGCTGCAAAGTTACGTTCTGATTCTACATCCTGGAAAGCAGTCTTTTCAGTCGCGTCAGATAAATAATTGTTGTTTTTGGTTGAATCAAAAAGCTTTTTAATACTCATAACTCTCTACTCGGAATTTAAACGCTTCATCTTGCTCTATCCAAGAATTAAGCTGCTGGTCATAAAACGTAAACTTAAATGCATATGCATATCCTGGCTCTAAAAGAGACATATCGAAATCAAAATAATTACCGGTGCTATCATACGATAGGCCTGTCTGGAAATCACTACCCGTTCCATATGCAACAGCTTCTAGAGCATCAATTATTCTATACACTCTATAAGACGCACTCACAATAGGAGTGGTGGGAATAGTCGCATTCGCTACGGTATAAATATTGGGACTCCAATTTTTATCTCTTACATATAAATTAAACCTTGCTGTTTCACGATTAGTATATTTTCCTTGTAAATTAGTAATATTTAAATAATAAACCGGTTTTGTGCTTGACATATCTCCATAACCAGTAATGAGTTTTGGTGTAATCGAGCCCGTAAAATATTGAGTGCTGCCTGAATGCCAAACATCGAACAATGCGGTTGTAGAAGAAGACGCAATTCCAATAGAACACGAATAAACACCAGTGGAAACATACCCTCCTGTCATGTTGGTGTTGCTGTCATAAAGACTCAGTTTAGAGCCTGATGGGGTTGTATTATCTTTCGAGCCCGAGTATAGACTTACCAAAATTGCGCTGGTGCCTACCGAAGGAATGTTGACAAGTCGGCCGCGGACGAAATTGTAAAAGTAAATCGTATTTAAATTATCGGCGGCGGGGGCCAAGGAGCTACTATAATAAAATAAGGCTCGATCATCTTGCTTGGCGCTCTTCCACCTTGCCTCTAGTACTGGGCGCTTAAAAAAGTATTGAGAGCCGCGCGCAAAAAATCTCTTGGTATAATATGAAACAGTGGCGCCGCTTGGGTTATTAATTAAGCTTCCACTATTTGCCCCGGTAGAGCTTGAAAAGTGTGCTTCATTGCTGGAAGTTAGATGAACGCCGACTCCGTAATTTCCAACATCGCTTGCCAACCAACGTTCAACGAGGGGTGTGATATCTACTTCTAAATCAGCTAAACCATCTTCAAAGCTTTGTTGATAAAAATAATCTGATGAGGTTAGATAATCACCACCAACATTTGTCCATTGAGTTGCGTTATTGGCATAGATCCAGTTTGAACCTGAATTGCCACTGGTGACATCTTTATATCCTTCTAAGTCTAATCCCACGCCTTCTTGCCAAGATTGTGAAACTGCGGCTACTACTAATTTATAATCTTTAGGAACTGTTTTAGAATGCGGCGCATTGAACATTCTTAAATAAAAACTTACACTTCCTGACGCTGGAATTGCGCTATTAGAACGATCTGTGGAAATACTAGAAACAGGAAATTTAACAAGCACCCGTGAAAGCTCTTGAGAACTCGTATTGTATCGGCCATAAATCGAAAACGTTTCAACAATATCTGCCATGCCGGCATTCGCACCAGTTCCGCGGGTAGATAAATCAGGGCGAAAAGCATTAACAATTGTGTTATCTGAATCCGCTTTGTATCTTTTAATGGCCATTATCTAATTTTCCCTTTGATATCGGCTTGAGGAAATTTTAATTCTAACACGACATTATTGGGCACCATTAGATAGCTGCCGTCTGGCGACGTGTTTTTATTAATTTCCAATACGGTACTCGAATAGTTTCCGCCGCGGTTGTTAACAACCTTTGCCTTTACCACATCCAAAACTCCTTCGACTTCTTTTAAAATTTTATATATTTCACTAATATACAATGGCTCGCCAATATAAAAAGGCAGTTTATAATTCTCACTCAATGCCGCGATACACCTATCTAAGGTTTCATACTTATCAGCGCCTGCATCTGGTGTCACGATGAAGTCTATGCCAATATTTACAATGTAAGGATCGGCAATATCCACAGTGTCGTTCATCATGCGATAATTATTAATCCATGTTTTTATATTTTTTTTAATGGTATCGTTGGTCTTGATCAATTTTCCATAGTTATCTTCCGAAACTACATACATATTTAAATTTCGTTGCAGAGAGTTGGGGTCTCTTTGTACCGATACTCTCTTAACTGAGCCAAATTTTCCGGGCATTCGTTGGACAATGTTTTCATAGTCGGCCTGTGTCACGGCTCGATTTTGAGTAGGGAATGTATCATAAATCCTTCTTTTCACTTCTGTGGTGGTCGGATTTCGAACATCTCCTGCGATAGGGGTTTCATTATTTACCTCTAATGAATTCATAACTGTTTGCACTACTGAATTAGTTAATTGGTCTTTGTCTTTAAAATCAAAGAGAGCGCTTCCAACTTGATTAATCGAACTGGCTGCGGCATTTGAGTTAGCTGGATTGGTCATCCTATAGACAACTGTTAGCGTTGTATTAGAAGGAACAATTCCAAGATTTTCATTATTTGATAACTTAGTTGGATCAAAAGTGGTATCGGTGACATAGCTTTTTCCAAAAACATCTAATGCCACACTTTGAGGATCAGAAACCACATTGGAATCGCCAGATTTTCCACTTCCGAATTGGAGATATGTATTATACCGATCTCGTTCTACTACAAATTTTCGAGACACTATATAAGGCTTAATGACAGACGGCACATTATCATTTTTATAATTATCGTTTGCCACTTCTTTAAAAACCATATCTTGTGAAAGATAATCTACTTCAAAATATTCATTTCCTTGTGTATCAAAAACAGAGATTATTTCACTTACATTTTGAGAAGCAATTTTCACTTTCTTAAATCTTTGATATGCTCCCACTGTAATTGAATCTTGTGTGAAAAAGCCAGACACCACATTTCCATAGGCTTTGATTGCATAATAGGTGGGAGCGCCGGAAGAATCATCTACCCGGGCAACCACACGAGGATATTTGGGATTATTAAAGTCTACATTTTCAGTTAATACAAAATTAAGCGCGTTTTTAGAAGAGAAGCGGCTTCCTTTTTTTAAAATTGGAATATACCGAGTATCGGGACCAATAGCTGTCGATGAGGCCGGGACCAGAACAAACAAAGCAACTTGTCCAAATGTTGAACGGCGGCCAGGGTCTTTGTAGCCAAGAACGCGGCCGTGCCTTACCACATTAGAATATTGATATGCGGTGTCTAAAAAGGCCTCATTAACGTTATAATCTAAATAGAACGAAAGCTGGTCTCCAACATAAGAAACCGCGTCGAGCATAATACTCCCAAAAGAAGCTTCGCTAAAATCTTGTAAAGTGTCTGGGTAAAATCGTTCCACGATCTCCATGAGATCAGAACGAATAGATCTGAAGTCTCTATGAGTGTAATCTATAGGAACTATCTTTTTTTGATCGTCTGCCATTAAAAATCCTCAATTTTAAATAGTTAATTCAAGCAAATCCGTTGCACCTAAGTCTGGTATTTTATAGGTAATACTAATTGCCAACTTGTTGGTGTCTGGATCGGTTAAGCCAAAATCTATATCCACTAATGTAATTACGGGCATATAGATGCTGGTTTGTTCTATTATTTTAGCCCGTATTTGACCAGGAACGTCCTCGCTATAATTTTTAAATAAATAACTTATTAAACCCACTCCAAAGTCAGGCTCCATAACTCGCTCGCCCGGGTTGGTCAACAACAACATCTTAAAGTTTTGCTTAATTGCCGCTCTAATAGTGCGCGTCATAGTATATCCACTAATATCACTATTGGTTAATGGTAATTTTACTCCTATTGACATTTAGATTTTCCTTAATATATATATTATTCTTTGTCACAAAGATTTCCATTTTTATCAAATGGATTAGTTTTAACAACTTTTCTCTTCCACCACGGGAACAAAAAGCGGCCCGGGTGTGGCCTAAATTGTGATAAAAGATCGATAGTTAGGTGGGCTGCAGGCTCTTTTGTCAGTGGATCTCCTGGCTTAAATTTTCGCGAAAAGTAGTATGTCTTAAATATTTTTTTAATTCTGCTCTTCGAGTTTCTTAATAATACTTTATCCCACTCGTCCCATTCTACTGTAAAAGCAGCACGAGGGCCCTTGGGGGCTCTGGAACTGGCGGTCGCCCAACCGTCTTTTGAATCAACATAAGGATCTTCTGCTCCCGGGACTGGTTGGAAATATTCTTTATAACTAAATTTCATGCCGGGGGCATCCGCGAATGAGGTGCCGTTAACGGTGGATTCTCCAATAGATGGTAAAAATGCCATATCATTATAAATAGCCCATGCTGCAGTTAATTTATTAAATGGAAATACATATCTTACTAACAATTTATATTCATCTGTGTTGCGCAATTGGTTAACCAAACAGAGCAAAAGCTTACTGTTACCTTCAAAAGGTGCAAAATCACCCATTCTCATATCTAGCGCATCTATCTCTGTATCTACTAGAAGTCTCTCTACCCCATCAACTTCAAGAGAAAGCTGGATTCCATACCTAATCCCGATTTCTCCCGATAGTCCAAGTACTTGGCCGGAGGCATCTGTTACAAGTTCTAAAGTTCCAGGATAAAGTTCGGCCAAATTTATACCCTGGTGATCGGAATTGGCACGGAGCATGCCTATAGCGTCGGTAGGTGTATGTTTCGTGCCATCTATTTTGATATATTTTTCGATTATAAAGGGGCGGCTGGAGGATTGGGCACCATAGTTACGGGCTCCTATTTCCATAATATCTCCAATAGGCACAGATACTTTTGAAGCAACAGGTCTCAATATATCATGAGCATCTTCAATGTGCATTTCTCCAGCCATAAAAAGGGGATTTCCTTGTTCATCTTCGTGGACATGATAATATCCTACATATTCATCGCCTTTAGCATATTCTCCCTCATCTTGATCTTCTGCTACAACAAATAAGCCGCCAGCAGTATAAATATCTTCGTCGCCAATATTTCCAAGATCTGCATCCGGCTCTTCTGTGATTTCTTTGTCTAAGTCTAACCCAAGCACATCTGCATGGCTACGTGTTGATGGGGGGATTCCGCCCTTAGTAAATTCCGTTAATAATAATAACTCTACATCATTATATCGCGGCACTCTATTAATCGCTTTAAGGTTTTCCATAAATTTATCACTTATAGACTGTAGTTGCTCGTTGACCAATTCTTTAAGAACCAGTTTGGCATCATCTTCTGTTTCTTTTATAGCTTCGAAGTTCTTTTCTTCTCGATATCCTTTCAAGGTTGAATACCATGGTTCGTCACCAATATCTTTTGCTTCCTTTAGTTCTGGTTTTCTAGGGTAAAGATAAGTTTCTTGCATATCATTAAGACGCGTTATGGCAGCTATAATACTACTAGGGGGATCTTCAATGGTGCCATTGTCCACTTTTCGGCTATACAACTGTACTGATTGTTCTAAAAAGGCGTACCAGAATTCATCATCTTTGAAAGGCCCTTCTAAAAACTCCCAAGAGGCACCATCGCCATCTTTAAAGCTGTCTTCCATAAATTGTACCACATATTGCGCATATATTGAACTATAGTTTATAATAAAATCTGGCTTAAAGGTGGTGAAAGTGGCAAAAGATTTAATAAAATGAGTACTCGCATAAATTTTAATAGCAGTTAAGATAATTGATTCAATCCCCGCTCTAGCCGATCTATCAAGAATTCTATTATATGGTATTTCTGTCACGCAATCCGGATCAGACTTCAATCTTGAATCTTCAGGAATTTGTTCATACGTGTTTCTAATATATTTTTCAATCTCGCCAAAATCAATTAATTCTGTTTTAGTGGGCTTACAAGGACTCAATTCAGGATATAAAATATCTACGACGCCGAGCCAACCTTCTCTACGTAGTGGTTTTACATACACAGGGGGATTTATATAGGAACCCCCATATTTGGCAGGATCTAAATAAATAATGCGAGCATTTTCACCCATGTCGTCTTGATTTTTGCTGATGCCTAATATTTGATCATCATTAGTATAGCCTGAATCCGCATAGGGCGTGCCCTCGGGTGTAAGGTATTCTGCGTCGGCGGGTGTCAGAGGATCGAGATACGCTCCATAGCTAAAAGCCTCATTGTTGGCGCCGATGGCTTTTCCGAGTGTATTATTGATATCTGTCATAAGGTCATCATAACTTGATTTCACCACACTTGAACTTAATTGAACGTTTTCATTTTTATTCTGGATCATTTCTTTAAGCAATAAAACTTGAGGCAAAAAGTCTTGTTTTGTCTGAAAAGCATTTAAGAATTGGGGATAATTTTCGAAATTAAACTCCTCAAATGTTCGATTATCGACAGATAAAAATTCATATTTTTGTTCGATTAAAGATGTTGGCTGTGAGCCGGCAGAGACTTGTCCAAAGGATCCTAGTGTGGGACTGGGAGCGCCGGGGGCAAGAGGATTTAACACATCATTGATAATAATTCTAATATTGTCATCAAATCGATTTTGATAAAGGGCCGGCGATGACGTATTTTGATTTACATTTATAATGTCAGAAAGATAAAGCTTCAGATCAAAACCATAAGAAGGATTCCCTGATCCTTTTCCGTTATCTCGAAATTGTAATTGTAGATCAGAATTTTTTTTGCGAGCATTTTTTGTAATCTCAATATTTTTTGATGACCACTTAACACGCATGTCCACATTGTATCCTAATTTGGGCATTGCCAGAAGATCTACATCGTTTACATCTTCAATACTTTTATAAGTAATACTAGCGGGCGCTTCAAGATTACTAGAATTCCAATTGGTTTGTTCTGTTTCGGTGTTTATCAGTTTTGTTTGGAGCCACGATGCAACACTTTTAGGGTATTGTCCCTTTTGCTCTGCCGGATCCGGAGGTCTTGGCCGAACTTCGCCCGGGAAGAATGAGTCATCCGGGGCGATCACAAAATCTACATAATAATCTTTGAGGCGTACCCATTTTTGATGTTCGGTATATGGTTTTCCTTGTGTATCCGATAAAATCATATTAACCATACCCCACTTTTTATCCGAGGGCCAAAGAGCACCGCCGGCTCCAATCATATCTGTTGAATATTCTAGCTTTAATAATTCAATAGCGCTAGTAAGGCCGCCCACTGTTACATTAGCGGCTTCTTCAGGCTCGTAGGGAAATAGCCCTTTAGGTTGATCGCAGTTCGGACCGGGCGGTGTCACCATGGGAGGCATTGCCCCCATTATTGTTTCCGGAATGCCTTGCTGCAGCATCCTCTGTAATTCTCCTAAGTCTCCCATGTTTTTGTTCTTTGCTGCTTGTGTCAGTTCTTCTATTTGTTCGGGAGTTGCGCGGTCTTCTAATAAGTCTTTTCTTAAATCTTCAAATTTTTGTAATTCGGCAGGTGTTGCACACAATGCTGGAATTGCCGGGAGGGCATCGTCTGCTGGGAGGGCATCTAAAATATCTTGTATATTAGAGCGTGCTTGGAGCGGCATTAGATTTCCTATATCTTTAAAAAACGATGCAATATCGTCTTTACCTGAAAGGCCTTCTCTAAAGGAAGGGTAACCATAATCAATAATGCTGTCAATTATATTAAGGGCGGTGGCCTCATTGTTGCCCATAAACAAACCAAATAATTCTTTCCGAGTGGTTGCGGCTGATACATCTTGAGCAAAATTAGTCGCCTGATTTGCATCAGCCAATGCTGGGGCCCCTGTTCCTAAAGTCGATAGCAAATTTGCAAATGTATTATCAATAGTATCATCATCAATATCGGGCCCACAAATTGATTCTCTCAATATATTTCGAAGAGTGTTCCCTCCTTCAAGTTTTCCTCGAACCAAATCTTCCAAAGTGTCTAGAATTTCACACGCGCTAGTTCCAATTATTTCACAAATTTTAACTAACAACTTTGTTAATACTTCTAGAATTATTTCTTGAATTGCTCTCAGAGCCGCATCAAAGGCTATTTTTGACCAATCGCTCCATGAAGGCCACCAACCAAAAGGATTAACGAATCTGGGAAGAGTTATTTCTCTCATATTGCGACAAATAGGCAATTCAATATCTTTAATAAAATCCATAACGCTAGGGTTAAAAAGTGGGGGTTTCGGACAGTCTAGAAAAGCAAGGAAATTGGCTACAAGCTGTGCTCCCGGGAATTGATTGAGTTCATTTAATAATTCTAATAAATTATCATTATATACTTCTATCAATGCGAGTGTATATGCCTCTAATATTACATCTTCGCTTAATTGTTGGGCTCCGGATGTGCCAATATCCATTTGCTGTAACAATGTTCTCCGCTGTCGCAACGATAGATCATCTTTTACATAATCTCTTTCTCTAGGTGGTGGTCGAACTGTTAATCCTTTTTCTTGCTCGTCTTCAACAACTTGTGACACTTCCCAAGGTTTAGTAAAATTAATTGGGCCGGCCAGAGTATCAGAAAACTGTTGATTAGCGCCGCCGGCCTTGAAAATATCTTGCTCATTTAATTTTCTCTTTACTGTTGCGTCTAATTGTACCTGCACTTCGGGAGGCAACCCTTTAAACAAAAATCCAAAATTTTGAACACCCATTGAATTTAATGCAGATGTTAAAATTGTGCTTAAAGATACTTCAAGGGTCATTCCTTTAAATAAACAGCCAATTGCATCTATCATTAAAGTAGTAAGCCCACAAAGCTTCATGCGATCAAAGCTCATTTCCCATATATCATCAATACTATAAGAACTAGGATTGTTTGCTAATTCAAGTTTTTGGCAAAGAGATATAAAAGAAGCATCATTTTGTTGTACTCTTTTAAATGCTTGTTCTTGGGCTAATTTAAATACATTTTGTTGCAATCCTGTATTTGGGTTTGTAGCGACACCAATTTTTTCGCGTTGTTCTTTGACTTCTTTAGCGGTTTTTGCACATTGGTTTTTATGAAAAGCAAACGCAACAGCGTCTCCGAGACTAAACACTTCATCTAATACATCTTGTCCCAATTGCTTCCCTTCAGAAGCTAAAGCGGCCGCAATACAACTACCTTCAGTTAATGAAACACCTTCTCCAGATTGATTAATAGGAAAATTAAAAGTCTCATCAATTTCTGGATATGTATGTTCAATGATAAATTCCATCCAGGGCTTGGGTTCGCGAGCAGTCAAACCATTTACCATCTGATCCAGTTTCGCAAAATATGCGACGGCCGTGGGGTTTTTAAATCCGGGCATCTTATTTAATAATTGAATCTTTTTGCCTTTATAAATAATAGGCTCTTCGTTACATTCTTGTGTCCAAACTTTTATCTGTTCTACTTTATATTTGGCCGTATATGTAATTTCTAATTTCTTTACAACATTCCGCTTAAACAAATCTTTAATAGAATCAAAAAGATTATGGCCGCGATCATCCAACCATGAATCTAAAGAATTAAAAATATATATTATAGGAGAGTCTCCCCATATTGTAAGGGCCCCATATTTATCTAGATCGTAAACTTTACCCGTAGATTTAAATACTAAATTTCCGCTATCTATGGCGCGCCATACTTTATAATATCTCGAATATAAATAAAAGCCTTTTACAACAGTAGTAACATGTTGTTTGAGGGTAGATGCCATATAAGTAACAGTTGAGGAGGCGCCCGTTCCACCGGTTGTTTCACTATCATCTGTTGCCTCTTGTTCGGCGGTGGCGTTTTCAAGTGCAGCGATGTGCTCATGGGCAATTGAATATAAGAGTTTTACTGGAGATAAGGGCCGCGGGTCTAGCTCATAAGATTCCCAAACAGTAACTTCTTTTAGGTTTTCTATTACATCCGAATCTGTATTTTTGTTGAATTTTAATAATATTGCTTCGATTGCTGTTTCTTGATATTCATCAAAAAGTTCTTCCATTCTTGTATCTGCAGCGGTAGTATCTGTGTTGGGGGTATTGGGTGTTAAAAGACTTCTTTCAGAAGTTACAACAACAGCATTATAAACACACGCTCTTTCATTAAAATATGCTTCAGTAGCAGTTTTTTTGCGCCAATTAATGAGGAGCGCGCTTGGATTAGGAAAACATGTAGGACACTTTTCTGCTTCTTTTACAATGGCCAGGGGCCCACAAATATCGATAAGGCCATCACCATTGGCGTCCTGATATCTTAAAAATCTAGATTCGCTCATTTGTTCTTCCTATAATTATGTAGAATATACATTCTTGCTACAAATATACTTGTAGCCAAAAGTCTCTAAATGATTAACTTCCCACATAATTTTGTTAACTCTGGTTTGCCATAAAGCATTTTGATACAGGCCCAATAGTTGTGATACAGCCGGAGCCGCGGCCGCATGCGGGTAGATCGGTGTTACTCCTAAAACATTATTAAATTGTTTTTGGACCAAACTTAAATTATAAACCGCACCAATTATTTCTTCTACAATTTTTCCCAAGTCTCTTAAAGCATCTCGGGTATTGGCGCCGCGCGCGACTCCTTGCAAATATTTAATCTCTTCACCACCAATACCAGCTAAAGGAGCAGGAACACTAAAAGAGCCATCATTATTTCCAGCAATCAATTCAATAGGTGGTGCTACGGGCACTGTCCCTCCTAAAGAATTCGTTTCTCCATCGCTTCCCATGCCTTTAAACGGGGCGCGACCGGTTACAATTTTAATCCCACTTCGCCCTATAATACGGACTCCATCTGCTTTGAGAGCAATGGCAGATCGGTCTGTTACAGAGCCTAAATTGCCATCTGCTAGTCCAAAATTTAGATCAACGTCTGTAAGTTGGCTTATGTAAATTCGCGCAGCATCGGTCGAGAAGCTTGGGTTAACAAACGTTCCATCTTCTACGCCATCGCCTTTGCGGGCGCTAGACATGCGGCCGGTTACTAAATCGATGGTGGCGGCATTTTGAGCGCCAATGGCGCCTTTTCCGGAAGCTATAGTAGAAGGCCGGTCAGTTCCCAAGATAATAGCTGCATTGTCAGTATTTACAGATACTTGATTTGAAGCGGCAATATAATTAGTTACAGGGCGCTCAACATGGGTATGGGCTAATCCACTATTATCAGGAATAGAGGTTACAATTCCTTCCCTATCTGCCTCCAAAACGCTTTTTGTAGAATCAATATAGCCCTGCTTCAACTCACTAAAGAATTCATCAGTCCATATTTTTTTATCGGCCATTTATATCTTCCTATGTTTCTAATAATATCAAGCAGTAGTTGGAGCGGCGCCACCGGGAATAACACGAACTCTGCCGCGGCTATCTACAACTCTTGAATTCATTTGTTGTTCTAATCTGAGACCCTGAATCGGATCGACATGGGACATTCTATTTGGATCTCCATGTTGGCCATCGGGCATACGGTGCCGGGCGGTGATTGCGCCGTCATAGACTTCCCAGTGTAAATGGGCGCCTGTGGATTTGCCAGTATGACCTACTTCTCCAATTTTTGTAGTCATATCAACTGGTTGATTCAGAGTCACATTAATAGCAGATAAGTGATTATATGTTGTGTGTATGGTGCGGCCGCCAATATTGTGCCTAATGCGGATATAATTTCCAAATCCACTCCCACATCCACCGTCACCTTCTTGGCACAAAGCCCCATTAGTATATTCTGGATTGAAACCAATAACTACTCCATTATTTAATGCAGGGTATATCTCGGTACCATTTGCGGCGCCGATATCTTGCCCTGGGTGGGGGGCACATGTGCTGTGCACGCCGCAGCGGTAATAAGTGAATCCGGAAGTAATCGATCCTCTAGTGGGAAATTGTGAAGGAGTTCCTTCAGGAATAATAGGATCAAAATTTGGTGTGGGTTCCGTTTCTCCAGAGCCGGCGGCGTTCCCAAGCAAGCCATCAAAAATAGCAGCAATATTTTGGCTCAAATTTGCTTGACAGGATTCGGTGCCGGCAGTGGAGTGACCAACTTCTGCAGTAGTATCAAGACCTACAAAGTCGGCGTGTTGAATATCTCGGTGTACGTCGCCTGGTCTAAGTTTAATTTTAACTATATCTCCAACTTTAGGACGCATTCCGTTATAATCTTGTTGAGAATAACACATAATACTATTTCCAATGAGGCATGCTGTTGAATACTTATCGGCTGTGGCATCTAAGTCACATATGTCTGTCAGTAAGGAGTGTTCAGTAAACTGTTTTTCTCCTTCTAATTCTATTCGTGCAAAAAATTTAAATCGTGCATATCTTTGCCCACTTGCATTTGCAGATGTTGAAGCGCTTGTCTCCTCGTCGTCATCTCCCCGGCTAAACCATGATGTTGAAGCGCTGGTGACCTCTTCGACGCCCGCCACAACCCGGTCAAGCCATCCTCCTTGAGGATCTTGAGGCTCGTTGGCAGGTGCCAAAACTGCTCTAACTTCAGGAGTATCATCTGTGCTTAAAGGAATAGGCTTTGTCAGAACCTTTGCAAGGCACTCAAGATTTCCTGCGTCGGCATTAGTAGATAGGTTTTCACTAGCGGCATGGAACATGGCTTCTAAGGCCATGCCAGGAGTACTGAAAAAACTAGAGAACCAAAATCTTTTATTAGCTCCCATCGTTTTGATTTTCCTGAATAATATCGAATAAACTATCTCTATCGATGTCTGATAAGATATCGCCGGTGGGTGCTGCTTTCTGCCTTAGTCCTATAATCTTTACCAATTGTTCGTTAGATCGTTGCATGGTTTCAACATGTTTTGCGGCAACTGGGCTAAGGTATTTGTTTTGTTCGGGATCCTTGGCAATTTGATTGGCAATTTCATTTAAAAATTCGCGAGCGATTTTGCGATCATCACGAATATTATCGAGAGCCTCACTAATCAAAGTGTCTAAATTTTTATTACTCATAAGTCTCCAGATTCCCAATCATGTTTAAAATTTTGATATTTCTTTCTAAATTTTTTGAGCGAATTTACAATTTGTTTGGTATTTAAGCCCGTAATCTCGCGCAAGTATAAATAAATAGCTTTTTTATTAAAAATATCGATATCATCTTGCGATTCAAAAAGAATATTAATTGCTTGATAAACTTTAAAATCGTTTTCTTTCATTTGAGAGGCATCCCAGGATTGTAATTCTTTATAAAAAGATTGCCAAAATTCGTTTTCTTCGCGGATACTTACATAAGACTCGCTCGTAGATAAAAATTCTTCTTCATAGGCTTTTGAAATATTATCAAAATCTATTTCTCGCTTATTGCGTTTTTGTTGCCGTTTAACTTTGTGAATAAACCAGTTTTTTGTAATTACTGAGAAATAAGAGAAAGCTTTAGAGCCTTTGTTTGGATCATATTTATCAAGAATTGTCATTAGCCAAATCTTGCATTCTTCTCTTAACGAGTCACAATTGGGTAGATTAGTAAACTTGTACGTAAAAACGATCTTATCTACCATCTCATTAAAAGCCGGTTGAATATATTGTATATATAATTCAGTACGTTCGCGTTGGCATGTAGACTTTGCATACCGGACTATTGCTTCTTCGTGATCGGAAGTAAAATAATGATTTTTACGTCGGGTTCTCTTCTTGGGTTGTATTATCTTGGTTGTCATGTGGGGGTTCTTCTGTATTTTCTTCTTGAGCTTCTTCGGTTAAAGAGATGATATAATCAAATGTATCCATCTGTTCGTTAAACGAAATTGCATGTTCTAAAAGTCCATGGAGAGTTTCATCTCCATAAAACGAATCTAGTTCGTAAACTGTTTTTAAATGTCGCGCAAACGAATCTACCATTCTCTGTAGATCGCTTAGTTCTTCTGATACGGATAAAAGCCTGACAATTGCGGCTCTAGCGTAGATAAACAATCCTATGTTCAACAATAGTGATAAAGTCATTACTGCTGATAAAATTAGTTCAAGACGGTTCATATGTTTCCTTTTTTGCTTGTTGTTTTTGTTGGTGTAATACTTCTCGATTACTTTCAATATATTCTTTAGTGACTTCTCCAATTTCTACAAAAGACTCATCAGATGAAAGTCCTATTATGTGGGGAGTAGTAAGTAATTTTTTCAGGCAATCGAATTCACTACATAGCGGACACACTGTAAGCGTCTCGGCCATTCTATGAACAATCGTCTGTTTTATATCACATTTTTGACATTGATAGTAATATCGTGGCATTATTCAACTATTTTTTCCAAATCTTCGGCGCTGATTGGAGTCTCGTTTAAACGAACCGTAGGGGGGTTCATCACAACGAGGCCATCTGTGCCAGATTGTAATTTAAATCCCTTTAATATTGGCACAATATCAGTTTGGTGCAAGAGGGACTCCTGCAGAGCCATCATGATAGCTCCCAGCGCTTGGTTGGATAATTGTAGTTCTTGGATCTCTTGATCCGTTAATTCTGTATTCATTTGATTATTCTCCTTGTTGTAAAATTGCTAAATCTTCATCATACATTATTTTAGCTAATTGCTTAAATTTAACTTTTGGGGCCCAGTCCAGGTTCTTTTTGGCCTTCGATGCATCTCCTATTAAAAGAGGCACTTCGTGGGGGCGGAATAAGCGTTCGTCGATTCTTACATGCTGCGAGACACTTAACTCGGCGTAATCAAATACTTCATGTAAAAATTCTTCAACTGTGTGGGCTTCGCCAGTGGCTATAACATAATCATCAGGACTATCTTGCTGCAGCATAAGCCACATTGCTTCAACATAGTCGCCGGCAAATCCCCAATCTCGCTTAGCTTGTAGGTTTCCCAAACATAGTTCATTTTCTAAGCCAAGCTTTATTTTGGCTGCGGCCATTGTAATTTTTCGAGTAACAAATGTTTCACCTCGGCGGGGAGATTCGTGATTAAATAGAATACCGGAGGATGCATGTATGTTATAACTTTCTCGATAGTTTCTCACTAAATTATGAGCAAATACTTTTGAACAGGCATATGGCGAGGCGGGCATTAATCTGGATTCTTCGCTAAAAGGGTAATGCGGATTGTCCCCAAACATTTCTGATGACGAGGCTTGATAGTATCGAGTGTCGGGGCAAATATTTCTAACTGCTTCTAGCAACTTTAATGTTCCCATCCCTACTATCTCGGCCGTCTCTTGCGGAGTGTCGAACGAAACGCGCACATGTGATTGGGCTGCAAGGTTATAAATCTCATCGGGTTGGAATTCTTGTAAAATACGGTGGATGTTGCCTGAATCTATCATGTTTCCATATACTAAATCAAGGTTCATGGTAGATTCAGGATCTGTTAAAATATGATCTATTCGATCTGTGGCAATGATAGAGGTGCGCCGTTTGGTTCCTATTACGTGATAGCCTTTTTGTAATAAAAGCTCAACTAAATAGGAGCCATCTTGACCGGTTACGCCCGTTATTAATGCTTTTTTCATATTAGGCCTTCTTCTCTATAGGGTGGAAGAATTTTCCTCCCTTTCTTCCATACCAGACCACTTCTCTAGAAAACTTCTTTTTATCTTTATAAATTTTTTCTGGTTTAGTTTGGAGAACCGACTTGTCTTTTTCCAATTCAGAAATGATACCAGCGCGTGTTTCTTCAAAAAAGTCATGAACATTATAAGATAATGTCATCTCTTGCGCATTTTGATTGTCAAATGTTACGACACGAGCTTTTTGATATGTTAAAATATCATTTAAAATATTCTTATTCTGATTTAATACTGAGAAATGTGTGGTTGTAAATGTGGCAATTTCAGAATAAAACTGATCTAGTTTTTCCGAAATGCGCAAAAAAGTGGCTTCTTCGGCTGGCCATGATATGTTTTCGAATTGAGGAACGTATTGGTCAAACCCTTGTCCACTAAAAACCCCATCTAATAATTCATCTACTCTTTGTAATTCATTACCAATAATGCTTTCAGGGTGGGTTTCTCCGTATTCAATGAGGCCTTTATAAAAGTCCGAATATGTGATGCCAAAGTGATACCTAAGAGTGATCGACACAACCTGTAACAATCCAAGCAAATGCATGCTTTGAACAATCCAGGCAAACTTAAATGCTTGCCGATATTCTTCGCGCGACATAGAGCTTGTGGCTACAACTACGCTTTCTCTTTCCATAATATCGTCTGTTTCTTTCATGTCGGAATGAGCTTGAAAAATAGGAATCTCTACCATATCTAAGCCATATTTTTTTTGATATTCTTTGCTTCCCATTTCGGCGTTAGGCATAATTGAACAGTTATAAATGACAATTCCTGAGTGTTGTGAACTATCTAATAAGTTATCAACTCCTTCGACAAAAGATGCATAAGTTTCGCCAGGAAGGGGTAAGATTAATTCTGTATATGTGACCAATCCTGCTGCAACATATTTCTTTTGCAGATCTTTGAAGAACTTCATTTTAATATTATTGCGTTGAATATTTTCAAGCGTAATGTCATTTAAAGACTGCATGCTGATTGAGACGCCTTTGTTCATACCAGCATTAGAAAAAATCTGTGCCAACTCAAAAACTCGGTCTGTAGTGTTCTTTGTGAAGCAGACTCTAAACTGATTTGGATAACCTGTTTCTGTTTTGTTTTTGGCAAGTCTTAGAGCAAATTCTTTATCTCGTTTAAAAATTCCAAAATTGGCGTCGGCGCCGAAAACCAAATCTACTTTCTTGTCAGAAAACACATCAATTTCTTTTAAAAGTCTTTCATCGCTAAATTTTCTTACTTTAGTGGCGATTGCCGAGCCCCAATCGCAAAAGGAACATTTAAAAGGACAGCCTCGGTTTGTCTCCCAAGTTACCATCCACGAATATTCTTTATTCTTAAATAAATCATCAAAGGTGCCTTTTAAATAAGGCGACGGAATTGTTTCTAGATCAGTAATGCGGGGGCGGCCGGGTCCACTAAAAGTCTCTCCTGTGTGGCTATCGTGAAAAGTTGTGCCCATGAGTCCTTTAAGATTTTCATGTGGCGGCCCCGAATACATTTTTAATAATTCATGAAACGTTACTTCACCTTCGCCGTGTACCGCTACATCAATAAAAGGATATTGCGCAAAAAAGCCTTCAATATCGTTCGGCACTTGAGGGCCACCAAACACTATTAAACAATTAGGGTGTTTTTCTTTAACAGCTTCTGCTAATTTTAAACTCAATGTCCAGTTCCAAACATAACACGATATTCCTAAAATGTCAACTTCGCCAATTTTCTCAACTAGATTGGCCAGACTTTCTCGAATAAAGATAAACTCATTAAAAGCAAATTTCTTACAGGTTTCTTCATCATGTTCTACATATGCTTTTAAAATTCCTGCACTATATGGCAAATAAACTTGTGAGCCATATTTGTTATTTAACTGTACTAACTGAATCTTGTATTTAGTCACGACAAAGTACCTGCTGTGAGTGTAAGTTGTAGGTTTCTTTTAGCCCGTTTTCAAAATCGGTAAATTCAAAGTCTCCTATTAACTTCAATAAATTGTGATTATCTCCATCTTTTCTATATTGCCCATCAAGCGCTCCATTAAAAACAGGCTTAATTTCTTTTTTAGAAATTTTAATACACGTTTTCACCATGCTTTTAATACTTAAGTTTTCTTTTGGCGCGACAATCAAAGGGAGTGTACTATTGTGTTTTTCTAACAACACAGGAATCAGGCGCGCAAGATCTTTAATATATAATTGTTGTCTTAGCGGCTTGCCGGTGCCCCAAAATTCTACTAAATCTCCTTCTTTTGCGTTGGCAATCTTTCTAATCATAGCCGCTACAAAATGTGATTCTTCATTATTAAAATCATCACCGGGGCCATAAAGATTACAAGGTGCAAAACATGAATAATTTAAATTATATTGTTGACGGTACGCGTTGCTCTGTATATAAAGGGCGCGCTTAGTAAATCCATATGTTAAGTTGGTCTTTGCGGGGGGGCCTTGAAGAATGTCATTTTCAGAAAAAGGATAAGAACTCAATTTATCAGGAAAACTGCATGTGCTAAGTGTCGATAAGACTCGTGGGATATTGGCGTTCTTGGCTTCGTGAATCACGTTTGTATTCATCATCATATTATTATAATAAAACTCAGCTTGGTTTAAAGCATTTGCTTTAATTCCTCCTACACGGGCCGCCAAATGAACAATTGCGGCCGGCTTTATTAATTCAAAAAATTCTCTGCAGTCGTTTTTGTTTAATAAGTCACAATCGATAGAACTGGCATAGACCCAATTTGGTTTTATTTGTTGTAAGCTCTGTCCAAGAAAACCGGATCCCCCCAATACTAATACCTTTTCAAGCATCTGAATTCCTCATGACAGTGTTTACAATATTCACAATTTCATGAAGTTCGTTTTTAGTAAGTTCAGGGTGATTGGGGATATAACAGCCATACTTATCCACTATTGAAACATTCGGCAATTCTAATCTACCAAATCTTTTAGTATATACTGGCTGCGTTCCCATAGAACCACAAATCAGTGGACGTACCTCTACACTGGCTGCAGCTAGCGCTTTTACTATTAAGTCTCGCTTAGGGTGAATTATTGGAAATGCAAAATTGCTAATAAAATTTCCACCATCTTCTATGTTCCAAAAATCATTATTAATGTTCGTTTTGTAAAAAAGATAATTACTGTTTCGTTGGGCGACTATATCATCTAATCTGTCCAATTGTTTGATTCCTAAATAAGCTTGTAAGTCGGTCGCACGCAAATTAAACCCTGGAACATGGAACCGGTATAAGTCCGCGAACCCGTCGCCACTGTGCGCCTGTAACTTGGTCTTAGCCTGCGTATCTAAATCTCTATTCCAGCCATGGCTTCGTAACATTTTTAAAAGGTTATAAAGATCGCGGTCATCAGTGTTGATAAACCCTCCCTCAATGGTGCTAAAGTGGTGTCCAAAATAACATGAAAACGCTGACATTGCGCCAAAAGTTCCTAATGTTTTGTTTTCAAATTCGCTTCCGGTACTTTCGCATGTATCTTCTAATAAGACTACATTATAGGTTTCGCACAATTCTTGAATCTTGTGCATATCAGGACTCAGCCCCAATACCGAAACCAAAATTAACGCTTTGGGCTCTTCTTCTTTAAAAATTTGTTCAAGATGATCTAGATCCACAGACAAGTTCTGTAGATTAATATCGCACAACACCGGCTGTAGGTTAAACTGAATAACAGGACTTAAGTCAGTCGCCCAGGATAAAGCTGGTACAACTATTTTATCACCTATTGAGACTTTTCCTGTTTCAATGAGTGTGTACAACATCAATAAGACGGCCGAGGAGCCAGAATTTACAAATACTGCATGCTCGGTTCCTAACCATTGGGCCCATTTTTGTTCGAATTTTTCAGTTTCTTTTCCCTTAGTTAGACGTGGAAAAGTCTGGAGCCATTCAATTAAATAATGGATATCGCTTTCGTTGATGGTGTCTTTGACCAAAGTTATTGGCACGTTATTCCTCTTTGTTTGATGTGGCGCCCTTGATTTTTTCCCAATCTGCCACGTTGCGTACTTCTATATTCTTTTCCCAGGCTGCTGTCATTACGGTGGGGGAAACTCCACTTTCTTTAAAAAAATTGATAAACGCATTTAAGTCTTTCGGAAAGCACTTGCCACCGAATCCTAAATGCCCATCGTGACCCGGTACTTCGACATGTGAATTGCCGATTCTGCCGTCAAGCAAAAAGCCTTTCATAATGCCGTTCCAATCTAAATCTAGTGCTGTTACGGCTTGTTTCATTTCGTTCATAAAAGAAACCTTGGTTGAGAAAAAGCAATTACACATGTATTTAATAAACTCGGCCGAGACCGAATCAGAAACTACAATGGGAGTATGGGGGAACCTTACCCGATATAAATCAGCCAAGCGTTCGCACGGAGCAGGATCGCCGCCGATTACAATACGTGAAGTGTTGATAAAATCGAGGCGGGCGCTTCTTTCCGTTAAAAATTCAGGATTAAATACAATTTGTAAATTAGGGTATTCGCTGGATAGCATCCGCGTAGTTCCCGGCACCACAGTAGATTTGACAATACAAATGCTGTTGGAGTGCTTGGGGTGTTCCGAAATGCGAGTGAAAACGTCTCTAACAATCGATAGATCTATTTTATTATTATCGCTTAAGTTCATCGGTGTTGGAACTGCTACAAATATAAATTCGCATTCCATTATCTCTTCAAACGTATTAATGCTTTTTTTCGAATCAGCATCATATACATATACATCTGCATGCAGCCCAAAGCCGGCTGCGATGGCTGAACCGACAAAGCCATTGCCGATAATTCCTATTTTATACATATTATCCTTTTGTTATACTGGGTGGTGGGCTACTGTCATTAATGATTTAAAATATTCGTAGCAGGATTCAAATCCTTGCTCAAAACTATATTGAGGAGCGTAACCGAACTCTCTCTTTACTTTAGAAATATCAGGGCACCTTCTGCGAGGTTCGTCATCCGGATATTCTTCTGGGTAAGGCTGTACCACAAATTCAGAGTTAGGGGGATGAATCAGGGCATATGTTTTTTCAGCTATTTCTAATGCTGAAAGTTCTTCGTCCTCCGAGCCGATATTATATATTTCTCCAAACTTTTCAGATAACAAGATATTAAAAATATATACCATAGCATCAGCAACATAACAATACGTTCTGGTTTGATTACCGTTGCCATAAACGGAAAAGTCATAACCTCCAATCATTGATTTACAAATATTGGGAATGATTCTGCCATCATTTAAATACATTAAAGGCCCGTATAGATTAAACGGCCTTAAAACATTAACTGGCGCGTTATAGCTGTCTCGATAAACATAGCATAACGTTTCTAATACGTTCTTACCAATATCGTAACAACTTCTATTCCCAAAAGTAGTTACCGAACCAATAAAATCTTCGGTTGTCGGGATCATATCTGCCGGGGGCGTCCCATATACTTCGCTTGATGAAAACATTAGAATTGATCGTGTATTACGAAGCGCTGCGATGTGGAAAACGTTTTTAGTTCCCAAATACGAAACATCCAAAGTCTTCAAAGGGGCTTTTAAATATTTCTTAGGTGAGGCAATTCCTGCGCAATTGATAATATAATGTAAGGTCCCTTCTGGAATACAAGCTTCGAGAGAGTTGCAGATATCATAATCTTTGTAATCTATAGCAATTATTTCTATTTGTTCCTCGGGTCCAAATTTAGTAGAATTTAAAAAATTTAGAAATGAAACAATAGTCTTTCCTAAAAACCCATCCGAGCCGGTGACCAAAACTCGTGTCTTTTTAAATAAATGAGCTTTTTCGTGTAAGTACGCATAAATGTGCGCATTATCTTGTTCTAAAATTTTATTTGTTTCCATTTTCTTTTCTCCAGTGTAGGAATTTTTCAAATATATATTGAGGAGTAGGATGCCAGCTATAGTCCGAATTAAACAAGACGGGCGTATTCAAAGGGTTCCAATTTTCTTCATATCTTACTTTGTTAGCGTTAAGAGACCAAACTACATGAGGGAGTCCACAAAGGCTCGCTAAATGCATTGGGCCCGAGGACGAGCCGAATGCGCACTCTGCATTATGTAAAATTGTCAAAATGTTTTTTAAACTTGTGCCTCGCAAATCAGTAGTTCCGTCAATGTGTCCGGACTCGTCGGGTGTGCCGATGCATGCAATCTTTTTATCACCTAATAGTTCCTTAAGTTGCAGCCAGTTTTCTAGGCTCCAATTGTCTTCTTGTCTCAATTCTCGGCTGCGTAGATGAAAAATATAGTCATATTCTTTTTCTGTTTCCTCGCCTAAGCGAATATACTCAGGCTGTACTAAATGATTGCCGAATAAAATGTGTTGGGTGTGATGAGTATGCGGCGGGAACCCAATTCTCCGCGGAACGATCAAAGCAGTTTCTTTGTTTAGGGGAATTTGGTGTTCGGTAATAATGTCTTTAAATGCCTTTTTGATATCTAAATTATGCATGAAAAAAGCGTCAGCCAAACCTCCTGAAGGTTCGTAAGCAATAAAATCATCGGCAAAATCATCATATAATGCTCGTGAATTTTCTCTAGAAATAATGAGGGTTTTATCAAAGTTTCTGGAGAGTGCACGAATATATGCATGCCATGCAAACAATTCCCATCCAAATTCTCCAACCCAAGGGCCGGCTATCAATGTTTTCATTCATATAGCCTTTTGTAATCTAATCTGGCCTGTTCAATTTTATTTGGGGCTTCGCCATCAAACACTCCTTGGCCGGCATAATGAATAACGTGAGAATCAAAACGATCCGGGCTTCCATTCCATGCTTCGGAGAACATAGTCATGTGATTAAACTGGTATTCTAGTGATTGTACTTTAAATCCGTGCTTCTTAATTTGGTATCCGATGTGCACATCATCTGTGCCCCAATCGGTAAAAAACTGACCGTCGATGGGTTGAAAGATATCGCGATGACACTCAGAGGTCATAAACACTCCTGTGTTAATGTAGCCACTTTTCCATCCGATCTCACCAAATTGTTTTTGGGCGTTGTTCATACACTGCACGCGCTGTGGAGCACGAGACCCGACGTCTTCATAAACTGTTCCAATACAATCATAGGGAATGTGATCAAATAAATTAGGGCAATCTGGGGTTAATAGAATGTCGCTGTCGAAATGGAGGATCCTGTCATATATCTCATGTAGATCATAATGCTTCATAATTCTAAAATGCCAGAGGCCGTCACCGATCCCGGTACGGGCGGCGTTGCAATTTAATGATTCGTCTAAAATAAGAAAATCGGCGCCCACTCTCTCTCCATATTTTCTAAATATGGGGTGTACCAATTCAGCCCAATCTCCAACGGTTTCATCTGCTCTAGTTGTTAACAAATATTTCATATTTATTTCTCTCTTTAATAATAACCTAGTTTTTTAAGTTTGTCAAGTACTTCATCCCAATTTTGCTCAAAACGTACTGCCCGATCATCAATATAAAATTTGGCGCGCGGTTTTTCAGCGGTCACTTTGCTAACAAATTGGGCCATGTTGTGTTCTTTTAACCATTCCCATATTAATTCAGTTCCAGTTTTTCCGTTAACGAGGCCTCGATCTGGTTTTGCTTTACAAGTATAGACAATTATAGTATGTTCTTTGGAGAGTCGCTCTAATGCCTCGTAAGCTCCCTCAACAGGGCTGTCATAGATAGTGCCATCATAATAGCCCTTAGAACATTGATGGATCACGCCATCGAAGTCGATGCCGATTTGATAAGTTTCGTCATCATTAGAGTGAAGACGAGGTCCCGCGGGTTGTTCATTCGGAGCGGTCTTTATCATTGGTGATTCGAACCCTGAAGCGTTCATTAATCGATGAAAAAGCATGATGGTCAGCACTTCAGAAGAATAATAATGTGTTGCACTTGTTGATACTTCTATGCTACCCCATTCATTGTTGACCGATTGAGATGTAATGTAACATGTATCACATCCGGTTGATGCTGCAAATATCAAGGCAGCATCAACATCGGG
>Ga0209128_1000122_pt1 | contig 52230 bp, 48 predicted proteins | sample ETNvirnome_6_100_FD_184072 | JGI IMG/M metagenome (GOLD analysis project Ga0209128, IMG submission 184072) | Marine viral communities from the Pacific Ocean - ETNP_6_100 (SPAdes) (version 2) | ecosystem: Environmental > Aquatic > Marine > Oceanic | place: Pacific Ocean | collected 2013-06-19
GCTGACGCTGTGGCTACTGGGCTTTATGCTCAAGCGAGCCCTGCGCCGCAAGCCGCGCTTTCGTGAGCAGCTTGAACGCATGCGCGGCCTCGACTGGGGTGTTGCCACGGAAGACCTAAGCATTGCCCGCTACTACCGGATGGCGCCTAACGGCATCTCCACCGGCAAGGGGTTGCCCGTCGATCTAGACCTTGAGCTGCGCTTTCGCGACCAAGACGCGGCGCTGCGCATTCTCAAGAAGCCTACCCAGCAGGCGTTCCTAGACGGCATGGTAGCGGGAGATGTTCGCCTAGTAGGCGACTCCTCCGATATGAACAAGCTGCAAAAGCTGCTGAAGTATTTGTAGCAAAACTTTGTGGCATGGCATGACCGGCGAAGAGCCAATCCCGCAGAGGTATAACAGCTATCGATGGACATACCTCATCAACGCTTAGTGTACTTCCGCGTTACCCTTGAATCTGGCTCTGTGCGCCGCGCGGCGGCGCGCTTAGATATCGCTCCCTCGGCGGTCAGCAGGCAAATTGCGCTGCTGGAAGAAGCCTTAGGGGCGACGCTCATGGAGCGCCAACGCGATGGCATTTCACCTACTCCCGTAGGTGAGATGCTGCTTGAGTATTGTGAACGTCGTGGCGCCCTCGATGAAGGATTCATTGCCTCGCTGGAGTCCTATCAGCGCATGGAGACCGGCAAGATATCCCTGACCGTTGGCGAAGGGTTTGTCAGCGACTTGGTGGCTTCTCCTCTGCATGAGTTCACTCAACGCTATGCGGGCATTCAGCTCGACATTCACACGGCGGGTACCTCGGGCATCATCGAGGCAGTGGTAGGCGATCACAGCCACATTGGCTTGATGTTCCATGAGCGCACCCATCCACAACTCCGCTTTTGGGCCTCCAGCCCCCAGCCGCTAATGGCGATTCTCCCGCCCAGTCATCCCTTAACCTGCCAAGCCACCCCGCTCACGCTAACTCAGCTTAGCGATCAGCCGATGGCCATGTGGGATACCACCCATGGCGTGCGTCAGATGGTCGATCAAGCCTTTCAGCAGGCCCGCATTGCCCCCTGCATGGCGATGAATACCAACTCCATGGTGATTCTGGCGCAATATGTCCGCAGTGGCATGGGCATTACCCTGCTGCCCGCGTTTGCCGTCGCCCACGACCTGGAAGCGGGAACGCTGGTAGCACGCCCCGTCGATCACCCGCTATTTCAGCGCTCTCAGGCCCACATGGTCACCCGTGTAGGCCGCCAACAGCCCAAGGCCAGCATTCTGCTACTGCGCCATCTACAGCGCTGGATGCAAGCCTTCCGCGACCCGGCGTTAGATCAGCCGACGCCACTGCCATAACCAAACGCCACGCTGGCTTCTGGCGCGGTTTCCACCCAGACGCTTTGCGGCACGGTGTATTCGCGCAGGCCATCCAACCCGCTGGAGCGACCAAAACCGCTGTCGCCAAAGCCACCAAACGGCGACATCACGCTGATGGCCTTGTAGCTATTGATCCATACCGTGCCAGCACGCAGCTGACCAGCCACACGATGTGCCCGCGCCACGTCCTGGCTCCATACCGCCCCCGCCAAACCAAAGCGGGTGTCGTTCGCCAGTCGGATGGCTTCCTCTTCATTGTCAAAGGCCATCGCGACGAGCACTGGCCCAAAGACCTCTTGTTGGGCAACCTCCATATCAGGGGTGACATCGACTAGCACGGTAGGCGCGATAAAATAGCCCTGAGCGTCGTCAGGCAAACCTTCAGGACGTTTGCCACCCGTCAGCACTCTCGCGCCTTGCGCTTCTGCGACCTCGATCATGCGCGTTACCTGCTCGAATTGACGGCGATTCTGCAGCGGCCCCATACGGGTGGCTTCATCGCTGGGCAGGCCCACGTGAATCTGCTCCGCCGCGCGAGCCAAACGCGTAGTGACTTGCTCAAATACCGAACGCTCGATCAACAGGCGCGATCCTGCCACACAGCTTTGACCCGCGGCGGCAAAAATCGCGGCTTGGGCACCTGCGACGGCTTCGTCTAGCTTGGCATCGGCAAACACGATATTGGCGGATTTGCCGCCCAGTTCTAATACGCTGGGCACCAAGCGGCGGGCCCCCGCCTCGGCAATCATCCGCCCACTTTGGGGCGAGCCAACAAATACCAATTTGCTGATGGTGGGATGATCCGTCAGCGCCGCGCCGGTGGTTCTGCCCAGCCCATTGACGATATTGATCAGCCCTCTGGGCAGGCCGCCGCTTTCCAGCTGCTGGGCAATCGCCACCGAGGTGAAAGGGGTCAGCTCGGAAGGTTTCAGCACCACCCCGTTGCCCGCCGCCATGGCCGGTGCCAGCTGCCAGGCACAGGTGAACATCGGCGCGTTCCAGGGCGTGATCTGCCCCACCACCCCATAGGGCACGTGGCGCACATAGTTAAGATGCGAGGTAGGCACTGGAATGACCTCGCCGTGCTGCTTGTCGCACCAGCCCGCGTAGTATTCGAACATCTCGCGCACTTTGCCTACTTCGGCCCGACAGTCACGAATGGGCTTACCGGCCACCACGCTTTCTAACTGCGCCAGCGCTTCTTCATGGCCCTCTAGCGCACGTATGGCAGCATTCATGCGCCGCCCACGCTCGCTGGCGGTCAGCGCCATCCATTCGCGTTGCCCCCGCTGCGCCGCTTGTGTCGCCCGCTCAATCAAGCCCGCACCCGCATCGCGGTAGCTGACCAGCGCATCCCCCGTCGCCGGGTTGATCAGCGTGATCTCTTCACCTTCTCCGGCCACCAGATCACCATCGATCCAATTGCTCAACGGCGTTTTTGCCGCTAACCCAAAGCCGTTTAGGAGTGCGGCAAGCTGGTCGCTGGCGTGTTGGCTAAGTGAGTTCATTGGTTACCCTCCGCTTGGCTGGCACGGGCTAAAATCGGCGTGGTGATATGGTTGAAGTCATCGCTATCGGTGGGCTGTTCGGTATTGTCGTGCCAAGCATCGACAACCATTTGTAGCAGCGGTAAAGGAAGGCCCAACTGCTCAGCCGCCTCCCGCGCCAGGCGCAGGTCTTTACGCATCAACCCCGTGGTAAAGCCAGAGTCGAAGCGCTCGCTCAGCACCCACTCGGGGAAATTCACCTCACTGATAGCGCTACGCCCGGAGCCGCTATTGATGCCTGCCAGACAAGCAGCGGGGTCAACACCGGCTTGGGCTGCCATGGCAACTGCCTCAGCGGTGGTGATCAGGTGCGCCGCACACAGGTAGTTATTGGCCAGTTTCACCACATGGCCGCTGCCTGGGCCACCCACATGGGTGCATTTGGCGGACATCGCCTTCAACATCGGCATGACTCGTTCAATGGTTGCGTCATCACCGCCTAACAGCATGCCTAGCTTGCCGCTGGCCGCCCCTTTGGGGCCGCCGCTGACCGGGGCATCCAGCCAATGAAGCCCTGCGGCCATCACTTTTTCAGCCAATTCACGACTCACGGCAGGGTCACTGGTAGAGGTATCGACAATCACACTGCCCCGAGGCGCCCGCGCGAGTAAACCAGGGGAGGTTTCAAGCACCTCACGCACATGGGCTGAGGTCGGCAGCGATAGAAGGTAGACATCACTGGCTGGTAGGGCATCAGGCGTCACAACATTCAAGCCAAGTGATGCGAGCTTGGTACGCGCGGCGTCAAAGACATCCGTGCCGGTTACAGCAAACCCTGCTGCTTTAAGCGTGAGCGCCATATTGCCGCCCATCTGTCCCAACCCAATCACCGTCAACGATAAAGACCTTGAGGTTTGAGGCATCACAAAACTCCTTACAGTGCAGAAAACGCTGAATGCTGGGTAGACGCTCCCCTACCCAGTGGGCATAAGGAAGCGAATAATGCGAGTTAAATCGTTTGGCTATTTAGACCAAGAGCGCTTTGACCAACTCCACCCAGTAGCGCGTTCCTAGCGGCAATAGCGCATCGTTAAAATCGTAGTGGGGGTTATGCAGCGACGCCGAGTCCTCACCGTTGCCCATCCAGATATAAGCACCGGGCCGTTCGGCAAGCAGGAACGAGAAATCTTCGGACGCCATGCTAGGTGGCGGGTTACGCAGCACATTTTCTTGGCCTAGCAAGCCCGCTAATACCGTTGCGCAGTGCTGGGCATGCGCTGGCGTATTGATCGTGGCGGGGTAGCAACGCTGGTAATCCAGCTCAACGGCTAAACCATGGAAGTCGGCCAAGCTAGCAATCGCCTGTTTGAAACGCGCTTCTAGGCGTTCTTTCAGCGCCATATCGAAACAGCGTAGCGTGCCGCGCAGCGCCACCTGCTCGGGAATCACATTGAACGTGTCTCCCGCATTGATGCTGGTCACACTCAGCACCGCCGATTTATCCGGTGGCGTTTCACGGCTTATCAGGCCTTGCAGTTGGCTGATCAGTTGGCAACTCGCCAGCACCGTATCAATGCCTAGATGCGGCATCGCTGCATGGCAGCCTTTACCGGTAAATGTCAGGCTGAAAATATCAAACGCGGCCATGACGTCGGTATCGTGCACCGCTGCCACACCAACGGGCAGCCCAGGCCAGTTGTGCAACCCATACACCGCGTCCATCGGAAAGCGCTCGAACAGGCCGTCCTCCACCATGGCACGGCCACCGCCTTCGTTCTCTTCGGCGGGTTGGAAGATGAATACCACCCGCCCCTTGAAATCGGGCTGCTGCTTCAGCGCCCAGGCCGCCCCCAGCAACATCGTGGTATGGCCATCGTGTCCGCAGGCGTGCATCTTGCCTGGCGTCTGCGAGGCGTAGGCCAGCCCGGTCTCTTCACGGATGTCCAGGGCGTCGATATCGGCCCGCAGGCCGATGGTCTTGCCTTCCCCCTGCTGGCCGTCTAACGCGGCGACCACGCCCGTTCCAGCGATTCCAGTGGTCACTTCAAAGCCCCACTCACCGAGCAGCGCGGCAATACGTGCACTCGTGCGCTGCTCCTCGAAGGCCGTTTCCGGATGCTGGTGGAAATCGTGTCGCCAAGCGGTGAGTTCTTTACTATCAGGCAAGGGTATTGACGTCGCCATGTTGTATTCCTTAAAGCATCACGTGAGCCACCACCGCCGACCCAATAAAGGTGCCGGTGAAGACGAGAAGGGCCACAATGACCAGCTTCCAGCCGGTCTGCTTGAACATCGAGAATTCACGGTGGGTCAGCGCTAGTCCGGCATACGCCAGTACGGGGGTGACCACCGCCAAGAAATTCACCTCTGCCAACTGCCCAATGATCCAGCCGTTACCCGGAAAGATGGGGAGCGTCGCGATGATACTAATCAGCGAGACCCACGCCACACTAGGCAGATAAAAAGGGCATAGCCGCCCGACCACTAAGCCGATGATGACCATGACATACAAAATCAGCATGCCAGGCAGCGCATCTAACAAAGGCGAGCCGTTGACGATGTTGCTAAACCACGCCGCCACACAGACAGCCGCCAGCACAAGGGCTGTTTTACCTAGCTGCTGTTCAGGGCGCAGCTCTTTTAATGCCTCAGCGTCGAACTGATCGACGGTGCTCTCATGAGTTTTCATGGCGAACCTCCTGACGGGAACCCTTCAAACGCGTAAACATCCACTCGGTGACCGGTAGCGCAATAAAGAGCGATACATACAATCCGGTGGCGTAGGTGAGCAGATTGCTGGCGCCGGCAAAGGCAAGCAATTCATCTTTGGCGGCCGGAACGGCTTCTGCCAACGCTGCCGAGCATGCCGCTACCATGCTGCCACTGCCGACACCGCAGGCCATGGCCAGCGCGCGGATATCGAGGATATCCAGCGAGGCGATGTAGCCCGCCATCAGCGCGAAATAGAGCGTACCGAACATAGTACCCACCACGTACACGCCCATAATGCCGATGCCTTCAGGGCTTCTTAGCCCGTAACGGTCTGAAATAATGGCAATGTTGGGTTCGCGTGCAATAGAGTAGGTCGCACCAATCGCTTCCCGGCCCATTTTGAGCACGAGTACCGCAAATGGGAGCGCAATCAGCATGGTGCCAAGATTCCCCAGCTCTTGAAGAATCAGCGCAGGACCCGCCGCGATAATTTGCTCGATCGCTGGCCCAATGGTGGAGCCAAACTTGGCAATGAACGGCAAAATGGCGATCAGAATGATGGGGCCTGCGGCATGACTCACCGGCTTGGGAATGGCCTTGCCCATTGCTGAAAAGAGATGAGGATTGAAGAGTACACCAATGATAAACGCGTAGAGGAGTGGTAATAGTAGTAATGTTCCCGGCCCAAGTGGAATCCGAATGATGCCGATCCACTCGGAAAACATCGACGTCAGTATCACCAGCAGATGTAGACGCCAGTTCAGCAGCAGTTTTAGATCCATGGGAGTGATCCTATTTTTTTTAGAGTCACTCCGAGTATCGAAAGGTTAATGTTTCAATCATAGCGTTTTGGTGCACTAATTTTTAGAACACATGGCCGCAATAGCATTAGCGTTGATAGGTCAAGAGCGACATCATCGTTGCGATGCCTCTATACTAACCAAGACCAAAGTCTAACAACAGCAAACTCACAAGAGCCTCTATGCCCCTCTCCCTTTCCCTGCGCCGCCTTTGGACCCTAGATAAGTTCGCCTACAGCCTGCGGGTGTTTATCGCCTTCAGCGGGGCGCTGCTGTTTAGCGGGCTGGCGGGGGATGTGGCGCTGGTGATTCCGCTGTTTCTGGGCATTATTGCCAGCGCTCTCTCAGAGACCGACGATAGCTGGCAAGGGCGTTTGCAGGCGTTGGTGGTCACGCTGCTCTGCTTTGCCTCGGCGTCGTTCGTGGTGCAGTGGCTGTTTCCGTGGCCGTGGCTATTTGCAGCGGGCTTGGCGGTATCCACCTTCACGCTGATTATGTTGGGAGCGATTGGCCAGCGTTACGCGACCATTGCCTCCGGCACGCTGATTCTTTCGATCTACTCCATGATCAATATCGAGCAGCATGGCGGCGTGGATGAGGACGTCGCCTCGCGCCAGCTGCTGCTATTGGGCGGTGCCGCTTGGTACGGCGCAATTTCCGTAGTGTGGTGCGCGCTGTTCTCCCGCCAGCCGGTGAAACAGAGCATGGCACGGGTGTACAAAGCCCTGGGTGAGTTCTTGATTTTGAAATCGGCGCTGTTTGAGCCGGTACGGGGCGTTGATGTAGAGGCCCGCCGCGTGGCGCTCGCTCGCCAGAACGGCAAGGTAGTGGATGCTCTTAACCAAGCAAAAGAGATGATCTTTCGCCGCCTGGAAGGCCAGCGCGGCAGCCGTAAGCTCAACCGCTACCTGCAAATTTACTTTATCGCTCAAGATATCCACGAGCGGGCAAGCTCCACCCACTACCCTTACAGCGCACTTACTGAAGCCTTTTTTCATCACGACGTACTGTTTCGCTGCCAGCGGCTGCTGGACCAGCAGGGCCGCGCCTGCCGCCAGCTAGCCAAGTCGCTGCTACTCAACCGCCCTTTCAGTCACGAGCAGAGCGAACAGGCGCTGGCCGACCTACGCGCTTCGATTGATAACCTTAGCGAGCGCGGTAAGCCCGAGTGGCGGCCACTGATACGCCCGCTGAATGCGTTAGCGGACAACCTCTCCACGCTAGAAGCTCAGATTGCCAGCGTCCACAACCCGGACACCGACAGCGAACGCCGGGACAGCGCGCTTTATGACCGCTCGCCCTCTAGCCTGCTGGAAGCCTGGAAACGGGTGCGGCTGAACTTTACGCTGGGTTCGCCCACCTTTCGCCACGCGGTGCGCCTAACCACCGCGCTAGTGGCGGGCTATGGGCTGCTGCAGTGGCTCGACCCCCAGCAAGGGTTCTGGATTTTGCTCACCACGCTGTTTGTGTGCCGCCCTAACTTCGCCACCACCCGGCGCTTTCTCTCCCAGCGGATTCTGGGCACGGTGCTTGGGCTGATTGCAGGCTGGGCGTCTATCAGCCTGTTCCCCCAGCCACTTATCCAGAGCATGATTGCAGTGGCGGCAGGCGTATCGTTTTTTGCCAATCGGGAAAAGCACTATGTGGTTGCCACCGCCTCTATCACGCTGCTGGTGCTGTGCAGCTTTAACCAAGTGGGCGATGGCTTTGACCTGATCTGGCCGCGGCTGTTTGACACCTTGATTGGCTCGCTGATTGCGGGGCTGGCGGTGTTTTTTATTCTGCCGGATTGGCAAGGCCGCCGCCTGTACCGCGAAGCGGCCAAGGTGCTCACCAACCACCGCCGCTATTTGGACGAAATCGTTCACCAGTATGAAGAGGGCAAGCAGGACGATCTGGCTTACCGCTTAGCACGGCGTAACGCCCATAACGCGGATGCGGCGCTCTCGACCCTGCTTACCAACATGCTCCACGAGCCGGGGCACTATCGTAAGCAGGATGCTGATAACGGGCTGCGCTTTTTGGTGCTTTCCAACACGCTGTTAAGCCACCTCTCCGCGCTGGGTGCCCACCGCCATCGGCTGGCAGAAGATGAGGACGATGCCGCTTTTGTGCCGCTTGCCAAGCGAATTAGCGCCCTGTTAGAGCAACTGGCCGAGCAGCTGGATAAACGCCTACCCGTGGAGCCGCTGACCGCGCCTGCCAACGAGCTGCTGAGTCAGTTAGAGGAGCAAAGCGGCGCAGCGGAAGAGAAGGCCGTCACGCTCTATCGCCCCATCCAAAGCCAGCTGCGCCTAATTGCCAGCCAGCTTGGCCCGCTGAGCGATGCCGCCAACCACTTAACAAGCCCAAGCGCCGAAAAGCTCCACGAACCTAACGCAGCGGCTTAGCACCGCGCGCATACCCACGCCCTGCCGCTACACCTGCCCATAGCGGCCTGCCGCTTCACCCAGCCAGCGGCGCACCAACACGGCCGTCACCTCGGCGTTGCCCTGCAACGCCTGGGCCAGGGCGGTCACCCGCTCTAGCTGATCGGCATCGCGCTCTAGATCGGCAATCTTCATTTGAGCAAGGCCGGTTTGGCGAGTGCCCAACACCTCGCCAGGGCCTCGAATCTCCAGGTCTTTTTCGGCAATGCGGAAGCCATCGGTGGTTTCCCGCATCACGCCGAGCCGCTCGCGGGAGCTTTTGGAGAGCGGCGGGTGATAAAGCAGCACGCAGAAGCTTTCGGTGCTGCCGCGCCCTACCCGACCGCGCAGCTGGTGAAGTTGCGACAGCCCCAAGCGTTCAGGGTTTTCGATGATCATCAGGCTGGCGTTAGGCACATCTACGCCCACCTCAATCACCGTGGTGGCCACCAGTAGATCTAGCTCGCCGGTCTTGAAGGCATCCATTACCTCGGCCTTTTCCGCGGCTTTCATGCGACCATGAATTAGCCCAACGGCCAATTCCGGCAGCGCTTGGGTCAGCTCATCACGCGTTACCTCGGCGGCCTGACATTGGAGCACCTCGGATTCCTCAATCAGCGTGCACACCCAATACGCTTGGCGACCGTCACTGCAGGCGTTGCGGATGCGCTCGACCACCTCGGGGCGACGCTCGTCCGACACCACCACGGTTTTCACCGGCGTGCGCCCTGGCGGCAGCTCGTCGATCACCGACACATCCAGATCCGCGTAGGCGCTCATGGCCAGCGTGCGGGGAATCGGCGTGGCGGTCATGATCAGCTGATGGGGGGTTAACCCACCCGCTTCGCCCTTTTCACGCAGGGCGAGGCGTTGGTGAACGCCAAAGCGGTGCTGCTCATCGATAATCGCCAGCCCCAGGCACTGGAAGTGCACATCACCTTGAAACAGCGCGTGGGTGCCCACCACCATACGCGCTCGGCCATCGGCAATGGCGGCTTTGGCATCCAACCGAGCCTTGCCCTTCAGCTTGCCCGCCAGCCACGCGACTTCGATGCCCAGCGGCTCAAACCATGCCTTGAACGAACGATAGTGCTGCTCAGCGAGGATTTCCGTCGGTGCCATCATGGCCGCTTGGCAATTGCCCGCCAGCGCCGAGAGCGCCGCCATGGCGGCCACCACGGTTTTTCCGGAGCCCACATCCCCCTGCACCAGCCGCAGCATGGGTGCAGGGCGTGCTAGGTCGAGGGCGATCTCTTCCAGCACCCGACGCTGGGCACCGGTGAGCGCAAACGGTAGCTGCGCCAGAAAGCGCGTTTGCAGGCTGCGCCCGGAAGGCAGCTCTGGCGCGCCGTCTGCCTGAATACGCAGGCGCACTTCCCGCAGGCTAAGCTGATGAGCCAGTAGCTCTTCCAAGGCGAGCCGCCGCGTGGCGGGATGAAGGCCGTGGGCAAGCTGCTCTAAATCTACGTCTGGCGGCGGCTGGTGCAGTAGCTGCAAGCTCGCGTGAAGCCCCGGCAGTTGGAAGCGCTGACGCAGCGCATCGGGAATCACATCGGGCAGCGTTTCGGGGGCTTGCTCTAGCAGGCGCAACGCTTGCTGGGTCAGCGCTCGCAGACGGGTTTGGTGAAGCCCCTCGGTGGTGGGATAAATCGGCGTGTAGTACTCCTCGACCGGCGTTTCGCTACCGCCGCTAAGCCGATACTCGGGATGATAAATCTCCAGCCCCGTGGCGCCCGCCCGCGCTTCGCCAAACGCCCGAACGATGACGCCGGGGCGAAGCTGCTGCTGTTGGGCTGGCGAGAAGTGAAAAAACCGCAGGCTTAAAATGCCGCTACCGTCGCGCAGGCGAATCAGCAGGCTGCGCCGCCGCCCCTTAACGATATCGCTGGCGGTCACCTCGCCCTCTACTACCGCTTCATGGCCCGCCCGCAGCAGGCCAATCGGGGTGAGTCGCGTACGGTCCTGGTAACGCAGCGGCAAGTGGAACAACAGGTCGCTGATGCGTTCCACGCCGAGCCGGGCGAGCTTAATCGCCAGCGCTTCCCCCACGCCCTTCAGCGCCGTGACCGGTGCAGACAGCTCACTCATGAGGGAGCATTCTTCTTATGCACCGGCTGTTGGCACTGGCTAATCGCCTGGGCCAGGGCATCAATGGCTTTGGGCCGCGGGAAGCTGGCCCGCCAGGCAATCGCCACGGTGCGGGAAGGTGCCGGGTCCACAAACGGGCGGCTGACCAGCATGGCGTTTTCGTACTGGTCGGTGCCAAGTGCCGACTGAGGCAGCACGGTAATCCCCAGCTTAGAGGCCACCATATGGCGAATGGTCTCAAGCGAGCCGCCTTCGGCAATCAGGGTATTATTGGGGCTATTCAGCTTTTGGGTAATCGCCGGGCAGGCTTCCAAAATTTGATCGCGGAAGCAGTGCCCTTCCCCTAATAGCAGCAGCCGCTCTTCTAATAAGTCTTCTTTATGGATCGCCTCGCGCTCGACCCACGGGTGGCTGGCGGGCATTAACACTTCAAAGTGCTCGTCGTAGATCGGCTTGGTGACCACGTCGGTTTCAGTAAACGGTAGCGCAACGATAATCACGTCTAGCTCGCCGCTGCGCAGCTTGGCCCGCAGCGTGCCGGTCATGCCCTCTTCAATATAGAGCGGCATTTGCGGCGCGGCGTTGGCCAGCGCGGGCACCAGGTGCGGGAACAGGTAAGGCCCGATGGTGTAAATCGCACCAATGCGCAGCGGGTTCGCCAGCTGGTCTTTGCCAGCACTGGCTAACTCATAAATCAGCCCGCTCTGCTCCAACACACGCTGCGCCTGAGCAACAATTTTTTCGCCCAGAGGGGTGACTTGCACCGTGGATTTAGAGCGTTCAAACAGGGGAATTTCCAGCTCATCTTCGAGCTTTTTCACTGCGACTGAGAGCGTCGGTTGAGAAACATGGCAGCGTTCAGCGGCGCGGCCAAAGTGGCGCTCCTGGGCAAGGGTTACGATGTAGCGAAGTTCTGTTAAAGTCATAGCGGTGCCAGTGGCATCCTCTCGTTGCAGCTCGTGACTAGTAATGGTGTTAGCGAGACGGAAAAGGACAGACAAGCCTTATTGAAGATGGCACATCTCATAGGGACTTTGTATCTGATAGGGAATATTTATCAAGAGGGGTGAGCAAGTTGAAGCTAACGATACTGATTATCGGCTGTGGAGACATCGGCGTCACGCTTGGACAAGAGCTGCTGGACGAGGGGCATCGGGTGATTGGCGTGCGCCGCCAAGCCAAGGCATTAGAGCATACCGGCATTGAGCCGTTAGCCCTTGATCTCAGCACCTTGGAAGGGGCCGACGCTAGCGCACTGCCCCAAGCCGACTACGTGATTTACACCGTCAGCGCAGACCGCTTTGAAGAGAGTGCTTACCAGAGCGCCTACCCAGACGGTCTCAAGCGTGTTCTCAGCGTCATGGAACAGCACGAGAAGCCGCCGCGCCGCATCTTCTTTGTCTCCTCTACTAGCGTCTATGGTCAGCAAGAGGGCGAAGTCGTTAACGAAGAGAGCCCCACGGAATCCACCAGCTTCTCCGGCAACCTGATGCGCGAGGCCGAACAGGCGCTGCTCAATCACCCGCTGCCCGGCACCGTGGTGCGCTTCTCCGGGATTTATGGCCCAGGGCGTGATCGTTTGATTCACCAAGTGGCCGAAGGCCGACTGGCCGCCGTCACGCCGGTGATCTACTCCAACCGCATTCATCGGGACGACTGCACCGGCATTCTGGCGCACCTGATCCGCTGCCAGGAGAGCGGCACACCGCTGGCCGACCTTTATCTCGGTAGCGACTGCGAACCGGTGACCCTGCACAACGTGATGGCGTGGTTGGCCAAACAGTTGAAGGTGGAGTCCACCGACACCATGCAGTCGCCGCTGCGCCGTCGTGCCAGCAAGCGTTGCGACAACCGCCGTATTCTCGAAACCGGCTACACCTTCCGCTATCCGACCTACAAAGAGGGCTATGCCCAGGTGTTGAAAGAGGGCGGTTTTTTAGAGTTGCAAAAAGCCTAGCGCCCTAGCCGCGAGTCGATTAGAACGCTAGAAAAGGCAAAGAGCGAGCCTCATCGGCTCGCTCTTTTTGTATGCGTCGGTGTCACGCCGTTTAGTCGCCAATCACCATTACGGCTTCGGCTTCTACCTGGCTGCCTTTAGGCAGCGCTTTAACACCCACCGCCGCACGCGCCGGGAACGGCGTGGAAAAGAACTCTTCCATCACCTTGTTGACGATCGCAAAGTTGTCCAAGTCGACCAGGTAGAGGTTGAGCTTGACGATATCGCCCAGCGAGCCTGCGGCTTCTTCACACACGGCCTGTAGGTTGGTGAATACCTGACGCGCCTGGGCTTCGAAATCATCAGAGACAATTTCCATGGTTTCCGGATTAAGCGGGATCTGACCCGACAGGTAAACCGTGTTGCCCGCTTTGACAGCCTGGGAGTACGGGCCGATGGCGGCAGGGGCTTTTTCTGTGTTGATAACCGCTTTATTGCTCATGGGGTGTCATGCTCCTGTATTAATGAAAAACGTTGATTATTATCACCATGGCCTACGCTGCCAGCTTGAAAAGCCAGCGCTAGGCGCATAAGCGTTTAGTTTGCAGTACGGGTAATTTTGCCAACGTTGGGCAGGTTGCGAATGCGTTTAATAATACGGGCGAGGTGTACCCGTCCTTTCACCGACAGCGTGAGATTGACGGTGGAAAGCCGAGCATCGCGCTCCTCAATGCCGATACGTTCGATATTGGCATCGGCATCGGTCACTAGGCCTGCCAGTTCAGCAACAAGGCCACGGCGGCTTTCAATTTCGATGCGCAGCGCCACAGGGAAGTCCTCATCAATATGCTCGGACCACTCCAGGGCAAACAGCTTTTCAGGATCGTTTTTACGGTCAGCGAGGTTTTTACACTCGCTACGGTGTACCACCAGCCCTTTACCGACCGACAGATGCCCTACCACCGGGTCGCCGGGTAACGGGTGGCAGCAGCGGGCAAAGTTAAGCACCATGCCTTCGCTTCCGCTAATCACCACAGCCTTATCGCTATTGTCGGAAAGCGTCTTATCAAAGCTATCGCCATGCGCAACATCGACCAAACGGCGGGCCACTACGTGGGCCATGCGGTTGCCTAACCCCAACGATTCGAGCAAGGCGTCCAGCGACGACACATCCAACTCTTTGAACGCCTGTTCGAAGACACTCTCGTCGAGCTCTTCCAGGCTCGTTTCGAACGATGCCAGCGCCTTGTTGAGCAGTCGACGGCCCAGCATCACCGCCTCCGCCTGCTGCTGATGCTTCAACGCATGGCGAATGGCGGAGCGCGCCTTGGCAGTGGTGACGAAATTCAGCCACGCTAGGTTCGGCCGCGCACCGGGGGCGGTGATAATCTCCAGCGTCTGGCCGCTTTCCAGCCTCGTGGAGAGCGGCGCGAGGTGGCGATCGATGCGGCAGGCGATGCAGTTATTGCCGATATCGGTGTGTACGCTGTAGGCGAAGTCGATCACCGTGGCGCCCTGGGGCAGCTCCATGATGTCGCCTTTTGGGGTGAACACGTAGACATCGTCGGGGAACAGGTCGTTTTTGACGTGTTCGATAAACTCCAACGAATCCCCCGCGTGGCGCTGCATCTCCAGCAGCCCTTTCACCCAGGCACGGGCGCGGGCATGGCTGCCTTCAGCAATCGGATGCGCCGTCTGCCCGGCTTTGTAGAGCCAGTGCGCGGCAATTCCGTTATTGGCCATGGCTTCCATTTCACGGGTGCGGATTTGCACCTCGATGGGCATGCCGCGCTGGCCAAACAGCGTGGTGTGCAGACTTTGGTAACCATTCGCCTTGGGAATCGCGATGTAATCTTTAAAGCGCCCCGGTACCGGCTTATAGAGGTTATGCACGACGCCAAGGATGCGATAACAGCTGGCCACGTCTTCGGTGATAATGCGAAAACCGAAGACATCCATAATCTCGGCAAACGGCTTGCGCTGGTCGCGCATCTTTTTATAAATCGAGAGCAGATGTTTTTGGCGGCCAATCACCGTGCCTTTTAGGCCTTCGTCGTCCAGGCTCTGCTGCAGCGAGGCCTGGATTTCCCGCATGGCGCTGCGGCGATTGCCCCGCGCGCTGGCCACCGCGCGTTTGATACGCTCGGCCCGCATGGGGTGAATCGCCTGGAACGAGAGGTCTTCCAGCTCCACACGAATGGTGTTGATCCCCAGTCGCCCTGCAATACGGGCGTAGATTTCTAACGTTTCACGGGCAATGCGGCGTTTTTTATCGGGCCGCAGTGCGCCCAAGGTGCGCATGTTGTGCAGCCGGTCGGCCAGCTTGACGATGATGACGCGGATGTCCCGCGACATTGCCAACACCATCTTTTGAAAATTCTCCGCCTGAGCGACGGCTTTATCTTCAAAAGTGATTTGGGTCAGCTTGGAGACGCCATCTACCAACTCAGCCACAGGCTTGCCAAACTGCGCCGCCAGGGCTTTTTTAGAGACGCCGGTGTCTTCAATCACATCATGCAGCATGGCGGCCATCAGGCTCTGATGGTCCATGTGCATGTTAGCGAGAATATTAGCGACCGCCAGCGGATGGGTGACGTACGGCTCGCCAGAGCGGCGGCGCTGGCCATCGTGGGCCTGCTCAGCGTAGTAGAAGGCGCGCTTGACCTGCTGGATCTCATCCGGGGGTAAGTAGCCGCCGAGTCGGTCAGCTAGGTCATCAATGGTGAACATGTACCGCGCCTCTAATCGGTGCTAGCTTAATCGTCGATTTGAGCGCTAGGCGTCATAGCAGGACGCGCACGCACAGGAGCTTCAACTGGCTCGTCCAAAACGGTGTGGTCGACCAGGCCAGCGGCGATTTCACGCAACGCCATCACGGTCGGCTTGTCGTTTTCCCAGGGCAGCAGTGCATCGCGGGAGCCGCGGGCCAGCTGGCGAGCACGATGGGTGGAAATCATCACCAGTTTGAAGCGGTTTTCTACATTTTCCAGACAATCTTCAACGGTTACGCGAGCCATGGGGCCTTCCTGTAATGACGACGCCGGGCCGGCGTTGTTGAACAACGTCGCCGACCCAGCGAAAAGAGTGGTGATAGGACCTGATAGATTACTCGACGCTAGGCGCCTGTGACAAGAGCGCATCGAGCAAGGGGGCGTGGCGTTCTTGCATTGCAGCACGCGTGAGGCGGCGGCTGATCACCAGCGACTGCAGCTCTTGCAGGGCGGTGGTGAAATCGTCGTTAATTACTAAGTAATCGTACTCATCGTAATGAGACATCTCGCTGACCGCATCGCGCATGCGCCGAGCGATCACCGCGTGTTCGTCGGTGCCACGGCTGGAGAGACGTCGCTCCAGCTCGCTACGCGATGGCGGTAGGATGAAGATCGACACGGCAGAAGGCATCTGTTCGCGCACCTGCTGCGCGCCCTGCCAATCGATCTCTAGGATGACGTCTTGCCCCGCGTCTAGCAAGGTTTGGACCGACTGACGCGACGTGCCATAGTAATTGTCGAAGACCTTGGCATACTCGAAGAAGTCGCCGCGGTCGATCATCGCTTCGAAGTCAGGCACTTGGGTAAAGTGGTAGTTGACGCCATTGACCTCACCTTCGCGTTTGGCACGCGTGGTATGCGACACCGACACCTGAATGCCGTCCAGGCTTTCGATCAGCTCACGAACGAGGCTGGTTTTACCCGCGCCCGACGGGGCAGAAACAATAAACAGCGTACCCTGGGACATGAAGCGCTTCCCTAGTTAGTCAAAATGGTCGTTCGTTATCACGCAGGCCGGCCACTGCCGGCGTTATTGGGTGCGCAGTATCGCACACCCCTGGCAGGGACTGTAGGGGTTCAAGAAACCACACGGAGGTCAGATTACGCTGATTCGCGACTGGGATGACGAGGGAGAAATGGGAGAGCTCTTGCGGGCAGCGCGGGATGGCGCCTGCGATACCTTCGGCAATGTACTGGGGCCTGAGTACAACGCCGCGCATGCCGACCACTTTCATTTAGGCATGCGCGGCTTCAGGCTGTGTCGATAGATAGGCGGGTTAGTCGAGGTTGATATCGTCCTCATCAGTGGCGGCACCGGTGGCAGCACCCACGCCACCGCCAATCACAGCACCTTGGGTGACGCTACCACCGGTGACCGCAGCGGCCCCAGCACCAACAGCCGCCCCTACGCCAGCACCACTGGTAGCACGCTCGCTAGTGGTCGTTCCACAGCCCGCCAGCGCCAGAGTCATCGCTGCAATAGCACTTAATGTTACGAGTCGCGGGGTTACAATGCGCGATGTCTTCACTAGGTTATGCATAGGTCACCTCCTTATGGATTGCACCTTTACACCCTAGAAACGATAAGCATTTTTTGCCACTTTAAATGCTCTAAATATTTATTTAGCAATCACTTATTTATAGCGCTTTATTTGTAGTTCTGAGCCACCGACGGCTCCGCGGGATAGGTGCGTTTTTCCAGCCAGCGCCCCCAAGCGAAAATCACTAGGCCACACAGCGCAAGCCCGGCCCCTACCAGCCCCGTGCTCGACCAGCTGAACCCAGCGCTAATCGCCAAGCCCGCCAGCCATGCCCCCAGCGCGTTCGCCCCGTTAAACGCCGCATGATTCATGGAGGCCGCCATGGTTTGGGCGTCTTCGGCCACGTCCATCAGGCGGGTTTGCAGCGACGGCGCAAGCGCCATGCTGGTGCCCACCAATCCCACGAACAGCAGTCCCGACCACACCTGGTTGGCAGCAAAGTAGAACAGCCCCTGCACCACCGCGCACCACACCAAAATGGTAGGAATGGCCCGCATCAGGTCTTTATCCGCCATGCGCCCGCCCACCAAGTTACCGGCGATGGAGCCCAGGCCAAAAATGACCAGCACCAAAGGCCCCAGCGCTTCGCTCATGCCCGCCTGCTGGGTCAGCGTCGGCATCACATAGCTGAAGATCGAAAACATACCGCCGCAACCAATACAGGCAATCGCAATGGTCACCAGCACCCGCTGCTTCACCAGTGCAGATAGCTCTCTTAACGGGCTCGCGTGGGCATCAAACGGCTGCACCGGCACGCATAACCGAATGAGCAGTGCCGTTAACAGCGCAATCACTCCCACACCGGCAAAAGCGATTTGCCAACCAAAGACGTTACCCGCCCAGGTACCCAACGGCGCGCCAATTAAAATCGCTACCGTGAGCCCCAACATTACCCGCGAAATAGCCCGCGCTCGCTGGTCAATCGGCACCGCTCCAGCCGCGACCAGCGCCGCTATGCCAAAGTAAGCACCATGGGGCAGCCCTGCCAAAAAGCGCAGGCCCACAAACGACCAAAACCCCGGCGCCATAGCGCTGGCAATATTGCCCACGGCAAACACCAGCATCAACGCAATCAACAGCGCCCGCCTGGGTACCCGTGCGGCCAGCGCAGAAATCAGCGGCGCACCCACTACCACGCCCAGTGCGTAGCTACTAATCGCATAGCCTACTTGGGGAACGGTCACGGCTAAATCTTCCGCCACGCGGTTCATCAGTCCCATGATCACGAACTCGCTGGTACCAATGCCGAACCCACCCAGCGCCAGTACAAACTCTGCCAATCGCGGGTTACGCGCCAGCCCCGATGACGACTCTTGCATACCTCTCTCCCCAGGCGCTGGATAAAACGCCTGCTTATCAAAACGGTCTTAGATTGTGTCAAATGATGGCAAGATTAGACGAAAGTAGGAATATATGATGTTAAAAAAGTTAGCGTGCAAAGGGGTAACCCGTGGACACTGACGCGGCAGCAACCAAGAGGCAACTGCTAGGATGTGAGGATTATCTTTTCATTAAGAGGGCCGGTTATGACCTCCAGCACCATCGAGCACGCCATGCAGGCACTGGCCAATGCCGACCCCGACATTGCCCGCGCTTACCCCTTAGTCGGCGCGCCCAACCCGCGCCAGCGCGATCCAGGTTTTGCGACCTTCTTCTCGACCATCGTCAGCCAGCAGATCTCCACCGAAGCCGCCCGGGCGATTATGGGCCGGGTGAATACGCTGCTGCCGGAACTGCATGCCAAGGCGGTGATGGAGGTGGAAGGCCAAGCGCTACGCGATGCGGGGCTATCGTGGCGTAAAATCGAGTATGCCAAAGGGCTGGCCGACGCAGAGCTGGCGGGCACCTTTAGCGCCGATGGCTTAGCGCATCTTGGCGATGACGAGGCCATTGCCGCGATTACCCAACTGCGCGGGTTTGGCCGCTGGAGCGCGGAGATCTATCTGATGTTCTCGCTCCAGCGGCCCGATATTTTCCCCGCCGACGACCTCGCCTTAAGGGTAGCGCTAGGCCGCTTGAAGGGCATGGAAAACAAACCCACGCCGAAGCAGGCGCGCCAGATGGTAGAGCACTGGGCACCCTGGCGCAGCGTGGGGTCGCTGTTTTTATGGCACTACTATCGCGGCGAGCCGGTGTAGCGCGAGCGTTTAGAGCATTAGCGGGTCTTTAAAGGGTAAGCCCGCCAAACTTACCGTTCTGGTAATCCTCTACCGCCTGGACGATCTCATCGCGTGTTGTCATCACGAAGGGGCCGTGAGAATACACCGGCTCGTCGATGACGTCGCCATGGCCAAACAGCAGGCGCGCATCGCTCGCTGCTTCAATGCTCAGGCTTTCACCGTCACGGTCGACTTCGATCAAATGGTGCGCCTTGGCAGGCTCGCCACCCACCGTCACATCGCCACTCACTACGTACAGGAACACCTGCCGGCCAGGAGCCACGGGTAGCTGCTCACGCGCGCCCCCAGGCAGCGCTAGCGTCGACATGAACACGCCGGTCAGCGATTCAATTGGGCCTGTTTGCCCCTGCCACTCCCCGGCAATCAGGTTGAGCGTACCGCCGCCCGACAGCTCAACAGCGGGGATGCCCTCTTGCTGCAAGCCCACGTAGCGCGGCTCGCTCATCTTCAGCCGTGACGGCAGGTTGACCCACAGCTGCAAGATTTCCAGCGGGCCGCCCTCGCGCAGAAACTCCTCCGGCGAAATTTCCGCATGGACGATGCCGCTACCGGCGGTCATCCATTGCACACCGCCTGCGTGAATCACGCTCTGGTGCTTGGCGCTGTCGGCATGGGCCAGCGAGCCTTCTAAAATAAACGTCACCGTTTCAAACCCACGGTGCGGGTGCGGCCCAAAGGGCAGCCCGCGGTTGTTGGCCGGGTAAACCTGCGGGCCGTGATGATTCAAAAACAGAAACGGATCGAGCTGATCCAATCCCGGCCCCGGCAGCGGCCGGCGGGTAACCAAATCACCGATATCATCCCGATGGGCAGGATGCTGAGCGACCACGCGGCGAACGGGTGGAGTATTAGCTGATGACATAATGCTCTCCTTATCAATACGCCCAGCGTAAAACCTCAACTGACGGATGAGGAGCGAATAATTTGCCCCGGTTCATTGAAGGAAATGAATAGAACGCCTTAACGGCTGGGAACGCTCAGCCGTCCCACCACCGTGAAGCTATCCTCTTGCGGGCGCACGACCACCATTTCCCCGGAGCTAACGCCCCCACCGGTCAGCGCCGTGATATTCACCTGATGCGTCACCAGCAGCCCTCTTTTATCAGAATTCCGTGACGACGGTGACCCCCACGCCTTCAAACTTATCCATGTTGATCAACGCCTGCACCGACTCCTCTAGCGTGATCCGGCGGCCAATCAGCTTTTCCGGCGCCAGTTTGCCCGACTGAATCATCGCCAGCATGGCATCGTAGCGATGGGCCTGCATGCCATGACTGCCCAGAATTTCCAGCTCATTAGCAATCACCTTGCTCATCGGAATGGCAGGCGTGCTGTGATCTGCCAGCATCAACCCTACCTGGACATGCTTGCCGCGCTTTCGCAAATTGCTAATAGAGTTGAAGCAGGTGGTGGGGTGACCCAGCGCATCCAGCGAGACGTGCGCGCCCCCTTGAGTGATTTCCACCACCGCCTCGACCACATCGGCCACTTGATTGGCATTCACCGTGGCCACCGCGCCCAACTGGCGCGCCAAGGCGAGCGCCTGTTCAGAAATATCCACCGCCACCACGTTCGCGCCCGCCGCGCTGGCGATCATGATGGCCGACAGCCCCACACCGCCGCAGCCGTGTACGGCCACCCACTGCCCGGCGGACACGCGGCCCTGATCCACCACCGCACGAAAAGAGGTCACGAACCGGCAGCCCAGGCTGGCGGCAGTGTCGAACGCTAGGGTATCTGGCAGAGCGACTAGGTTCACATCGGCATAGTGAATGCCCACATACTCGGCAAACGAGCCCCAGTGGGTAAACCCTGGCTGGAACTGGCTATCGCATACCTGATGGTGGCCTGCGTTACACTCCGGGCAAGTGCCGCAGCCGCCCACGAACGCCACGGTCACACGATCCCCGACCCGCCACTTCGTCACATCCTTGCCCACCGCTTCCACCACGCCGGACAGCTCGTGCCCCGGCACATGGGGAAGCCGGATATCCGGGTCGTGGCCCATCCAGCCGTGCCAATCACTGCGGCATACGCCGTTAGCCATCACCTTGACCACGACGCCGTGAGGTTCGGGAGTCGGATCCGGCACCTGCTGAATAGTGGGCGGGGTGGAAAACTGCTCAAATACGACGGCTTTCATGGGCCACTCCTGAACGTTTAGGCTGCGGATTCGCTAACGCTACTATAGCGAGCCTGACCTGAAATGAGCTTTCCATATCGTGGACAACACTGACCAATGTGAAGCACTCTTTCTCTTTATAGTGTTGATAAGAAAGAGACTTGCAATATGAGCGCATTGGATAAAAAAGACGCCAAGTTAGCAGCGTTACTCCAGATTGATGGCAGAATGCCCAACGCGCGACTGGCCGAACAGCTGCACCTGAGCGAAGCCACCTGCTGGCGACGGCACAAACGCCTGGAAGAACTGGGGGTGATCAAGGGCTATCAAGCCATCTTCAATCGACGCAAAGTCGGCGCCAGCGTACTGGCCTTCGTGCAGATTACCTGTACCCAACACAGCGAAGCCGCGACGGCAGAGTTCGAGCGCATCATCCAGTCAAGCTCTCGGGTGCTGAGCTGCCACAACACCACCGGCGAGGCCGACTTTTTGCTGCAAGTGGTCGCCAAAGACCTGGACGACTACAGCCACTTCGTCGAAACGGTACTGCGCCAGCTGCCCGGCGTGTCGAGCATCCGCTCCAACCTCTCGCTGAGGGAAATGAAGGCGACCAGTCACTTGCCGGTTGAGGAGTTGTTGGGGCTGTGAGCGAGGCAGTTGGCTATATGCACTGTTGATATGATCGCCATCACCAACTCTTCCTATCGGCAAAATTTGATATTGTTAGGCCTCAGCCAGCTGACATTACTCTATAACGCCAGGGGTTAAGCCTATGACGGAGCAGAACCAAACCGCTTTTAGCCGCCTCGTTAGCGCAATTACTCAACAGATAGAGCAAGCACGCGGGCAGGTTCGCCAAGCCGTGAATACGGCCATGGTACAAAGCTACTGGGAAATAGGCCGTTTAATTGTCGAACACGAACAGCAAGGCAATCGTCGTGCTGAGTATGGTAAGCAGCAGCTAAAGCAGCTCTCACAACAGCTCACCGAGCGGCTGGGGAAAGGTTTTGATGTCACCAATTTACGCAATATGCGCCAGTTTTATCACGCCTTTCCAATTCGCGACGCAGTGCGTCTTGAATTGAGTTGGACTCACTATCGCACCCTTCTGCGAATAGAAAACGCCCAAGCCCGCGACTGGTATTTGCACGAAGCGATCAACCAAAGCTGGAGCGCCAGAGCTCTAGAACGCCAGATTAGCACTCTCTACTACGAGCGACTTCTGGCCAGCCAAGAAAAATCCTCGGTGGCAGCAGAAGCCCAGCAAAACACCCAGCCACTGGCAGAAAGCGCTAAAGACTATCTGCGTGATCCCTACATTCTGGATTTTCTTAATCTGCAGGATAAAACCTATCAGGAAAGCCAGCTAGAGCAGGCCATTATCAGCAACCTGCAGCAGTTTTTACTGGAATTAGGCAAAGGCTTTGCCTTTGTGGAGCGCCAGCAGCGCATTCGCTTTGACGACGAAGATTTCTACATCGACTTGGTATTCTACAACTTCAAACTGAAGTGCTTTTTGCTGGTGGATCTAAAACTCGGCAAGCTCAGGCATCAGGATATCGGCCAAATGGATACCTACGTGCGCTTATACGATGAGCAGCGCAAAGGCAGCGACGACAACCCCACTATTGGCTTGGTGCTGTGCAGCGAAAAAAGCGAAGCCGTGGTCAAGTACTCGGTACTGGCCGAGCAAAAACAGCTGTTTGCGGCGAAGTACCTGCCGTATCTGCCCTCTGAAGATGAGCTTAAACGCGAGCTAGAGCGCGAACGGGCTCAGGCCGTTGAACAGCTTCAGCAGCACGAACGGAGCGATGAGTGAACGATAGCTTCACGAACAATCTCAGCGGCTGAAGTTTTGATTTCTTGAAGCAGCTCCCTCTTTTAAGCTATTAACGTACTCCCGCCCGGTAGCTATTTGGCTCCAGCCAGAGCTGTTCGTGGAGATCACCTTTCAAGAAAAAAAGCTTCGGCCCCTTGCGGAAGTTGAACAGTCGGAACAAATGATAGTGTTCCGAATGGGCACGCGAGCATTCGAGCTCGTTGGGCGTAATAAAAAACGCACTCTCTTTGGCAAAGGCGGTGGTTTTGACTTCAATCAGCCGATCACTGCCGTCGGGCTCGAAGGAACGGATATCGAACCCCAGCCCGTCACCCTGAGTTACCGCAACGTGCTCGACCCTCTCCGCCAGCTTATCGTACCCAGCTTGGATCAGCCGGTGCTGCTCGAACCGAATCACTAGGTGCTCACCGGCTAGCCCAAGCTCGCGGTTGCGGGTTTCCCGGGCCAGGTAGTCCCGTTTTTGCGGCGGGCGCACTGAATAGTCGGCGCGGAATTCTCGAACGCCTTGTTGCGGCGGTGTCGTTCTAGGAGGTTCGACGATAATGCGCTCGTCTACGATGCCAGTGGTATCAATCACTGGAAGATCAGCGGCCAAACGCGCTGCGCGATCAACAAGCTCGCTTCGCAACAACAGCCCCTCGACAGCTTCAACTAGGCTTTGTTGATAGTTGCTACGCGGCTTATAGCCATCGACATAGGGGCAGTTGGCATCGCGTAACACTGCGCTGATATTGCAGTGCTTGAACTCTATGGCACTGGCCGAGCGGCCATCAAGCTGTATCATCAGCGCTCGATTAAGTGCGCGCTTGTTAGAACTTTGCCCGCTCAGTTCTGCTACTAGCATCTGCCGGTAGGTAGCAATGGTTGCCTCTACCTCGCCAGCACTCCAGGGTGTCGCTCGACTCATCTTCATCACTCAATATTTTGAATCTGCTCTCGCATCTGCTCAATCAGCACCTTCAGCTCTACCGCGCAGCGGGTGGTCTCTGCTACCACCGATTTCGATGAGAGCGTATTCGCTTCGCGGTTCAGCTCTTGCATCAGGAAGTCCAGGCGGCGGCCTTTGGGGCCTTTTTGGGCGAGCTGGTGGCGCACTTCTTCGATGTGCGCGGTGAGGCGGTCTAGCTCTTCGTCTACGTCGGCTTTTTGGGCTACCAGTACCAGCTCGGCTTCCAGGCGCTGGGGGTCGAGTTCGGTCTTGGCGACTTCTAAACGCTCCAGCAGCTGGGCCCGCTGGCGTTCCAGGATTTGCGGCAGCAGGCTGCGCACGGTGGCCACTTGCTCGCTGACGGCGTCCAGGCGGGTGGTGATCATCTCGGCCAGTTTTTCGCCTTCGCGGGCGCGGGCGTCGATCAGTTCATCCAGCGCTTGGTTGAAGAGCGTTTTGGCGGCGGCTTTAATGGCGTCTTGGTCGAGGTGCTGGGTTTCCATCACGCCGGGCTGGTTGAGTAGCGCTAGCGTGGTGGGCGGCACGGCGCTGGGCACCTGCTGCTGAATGGTGGCCAGGGCATCGGCAATTTCTTTTAGGCGCTGGGCGTTCACGGCCGGTGCTTGGGCGGTGTCGGCGGTGTCGGCGCTCTCGAACCGCACGCTGCACTCTACCTTGCCACGCGCCAGGCGCGTGCGCAGTGCTTCGCGCAGCAACGGCTCTAAATCCCGCAGGCTTTCGTGTAGGCGAAAGTGCGGCTCCAGGTAGCGCTGGTTCACCGAGCGAATCTCGACCTGCAGGGTGCCAAACGGGGCGGCCTGCTCGGTGCGGGCGAAAGCGGTCATGCTATGTACGTGGCGGGAAGCGGCCATAAGTGAGCATCCTATCTCTCAATGTTATTCCGGACAGTCTAACCGATAGGTCCATCCACGCACGCTCAGACGTGTACAATAGAGGGCTTTCCACTTTTAACATGATGTGAGGTGCTATGCGTCCTGATGTTGTTCGCCCCAGCGGTCGCGAGGCCGACCAGCTGCGTGAGATTCGTTTGACCCGCGACTTCACGCGCCATGCCGAAGGCTCTGTGCTGGTGGAGTTTGGCGATACCAAGGTGCTGTGCAACGCCAGCGTGGAAGCAGGCGTACCGCGCTGGCTGCGTGGCAAGAATCAGGGCTGGATTACGGCGGAGTACGGCATGCTGCCCCGCGCCACGCACTCCCGCAGCAACCGCGAAGCCACCCAAGGCAAACAGGGTGGCCGCACGCTGGAGATTCAGCGGCTGATTGGCCGTAGCCTGCGCGCGGCGGTGAATTTGAAGAAGCTGGGAGAGTTCACCATTACCGTGGATTGCGATGTCATCCAGGCCGATGGCGGCACGCGCACGGCGGCCATTACCGGCGGCTGCGTGGCGCTGGTGGATGCGCTTCGCTACCTGCAGCGGGAAAAGAAGATCAAGGGCGACCCCTTCAAGCAGTTGGTCAGCGCCATTTCCGTGGGTATTTACAAGGGCGTGCCGGTGCTGGACTTGGACTACCCGGAAGACAGCAAGGCCGATACCGACCTGAACGTGGTGATGACCGAAAACGCCGAGCTGATCGAGGTGCAGGGCACCGCTGAAGCGGGCGCGTTCAACCGCCAGGAACTGAACGCCATGCTGGACCTGGCCGAAAAAGCCGGTGAAGAGCTGCGCGAGAAGCAGCGTGAAGCGCTGGGCATTCGCGCTTAGAAGACAACTCAATTCGGCACTATTGCTGGCGTAAAAACACACCAGCAATAGTGTTATGCGATTATTTAACCGCCGTCACTACTAATTCTAAAAGTACATTCTCACCAAGATCCGCAACACCTAGTGTCGCTCGGGCAGGCAGATGATCTGCATCAAACCATTGAGTCCACACATCGTTCATCCCTTTCTTAAGGTTCAAGTCAGAAACATAGGCAGTTGCGGTAACGATCCGCTTATTATCCGTACCCGCTTCGGCTAGATAGTTTTCTAGTTTATCTAGCACTTGACGTGTTTGACCTGCCATATCTAGCGTAAGATCATCAGCAATTATTCCCCCGAAAAAAACAATGCCATTTGCTTCCACAGCGCGATGCATAATAGGTGTTTGGATATGACGTTTAATCATAGTACTCTCCTGTTTGCCTTAATTGGCGTTTGTAAACTCGCCCTATTCAGGACAAGGTGTTTGAAATCTTTGAATAGAAAAAGGAGTGATGGGTAGCTTGGGCTCTCGCTCCAAAGCAAGGTCGGCGACTATTTCTCCAGTAATGGGGCCTAACTGATATCCGTGAGCTGAGAAACCAAAAGCGTGAATAACATTGTCGTGCTGACTGCTGAGACCTATTACAGGAATGTGATCCTGCGTGACTGCTTCGACGCCTGCCCAGGTTCGCATGATGCGTGCCTCTTTCATGAACGGAAACAGGCTGACGACGGTATCGGCATTCTCCGCCAATCCATCCAAGCGGGTTTCGGCCACATGGCGAACAGTGTCCACGACACCGCGCACTCCTCCACCAATCAAAACAGTACCGTTCTCAAACTGCTTGAAAGATAATGGTCGCGATGTCGCGCCCACTACTGTTCCTAAAAATGGCGATAGTCGCTCAGTGATCATTAACATGGGAGCTTCAGCAGTGAGAGGAACCGGCTCTTCTAACCATTTGCAAAGCTCTCCTGCCCAAGCCCCAGCACAATTGACAAGCAAGTCAGCATCAAAATACTCGCCGCCGCCGCTCAGCCGCCAGCCGTTTCCCTTGGTCTCAATGGTGGTTATCTCGATACCTTCACGGAATCGGGCTCCCTGGCGCTCGGCCTCTCGACGCCAGGCAGTAACAGTACGATAAGGATTGGCAAAGCCATCGCCATCACACGCCAGCGCTCCCGGGCAGTGGTCGGCCAACGTCGGCAACCGACGGTGCAACTCGTCACGGCCGATCAGGACTTCATGGTGAAACCCCAAGTCACGTACCTGGCGCTCGCGGTCGGCAAGGATGGCCATGTCGTTATCGTTTTCGGCCACCTTGACCTGCCCAACAGGACGAAATCCGCAGTCGTCACCGACGATGTCGGTCATACACTGCCAGCGCTCCCAAGCTGCTACTGCCAACGGGATCTCTGCAGGGTGTCGGCCTAAACGCCTCACACCACCTGCATTGACACCCGAGGCGTGACGACCTGCATAGGCCTTATCAATGACAGTGACTTCGTACCCTTGGAGACTTAACCGCAGTGCGGCACTGCAGCCATGAAATCCTGCGCCCACAACTACTACACGACGAGACATCAGCCTTCCTCCGCCGCCTTTGCAAGCTGTCCGAGAGTAATCGGTTTAAAAGGTGGGCGCAGTCTGTAATAGCCGGTTTCTTCAACACTCTGCTGATTGGCATCTGCTAGCAGTTCGCTCACGGTAATACCGCACATACGGCCTTGACACGGTCCCATGCCACAGCGAGTGAACGACTTAGTTTGATTGGGGCCTCGGCAGCCCATGTCAGCCATGCGCCGGATTTCTCCGCCGGTTACCTCTTCGCACCGACAGGCTAGCGTATCGTCATCGGGTAAACGCCATTGTTTTGCAGGTCTATATAACACTTCGAGAAAAGGTCTAATCGCGGTGTCAAGCGCTAGTGCTTTACGAATTGGCTGGGCGCGTTGAGTACTGTTCTCCAAGGTTAATTTACCTAGTGCCAGGGCAGCCCCCAGCCCCGCTAATTGACCTTGCATGGCCGCGGCCTTGGCTCCTACGATACCGCCTCCATCACCCGCTACGGCAATACCTGGGATATCAGTGCCCAGCCACTCATCCAGACGTGGCCTCCAGGCTAATTGCTGCTCATCCCACTCATGGTGGCAATCCACCGCCCGAGTGATTTGGGTATTGGGGATAACGCCTTGATGAAGCAGCAAAGTAGGCGTTTCAAGTGTCTGCCAATTATCATCGCCCTGTTGCTTCCATAAAACGCGCTCCAACTGACCACTACCTTCGGCACGCAGAGCACTTACACCTCTAATGTGGCGAACACCAGCACGACGTAGTTCACGTAATAGTCCCACCCCTTTTAATAAGGTACTGACATTACGTAACGCACCGGGAACATGCTTGAGAGCGGCGCGATAGCGATCCCGTGGCGTTGTATCAAGAATGGCCGCTATCTCGACACCTGCGCGAAGATACTGAGTGGCCAGCAGCAATAATAAGGGGCCACAGCCGGCTAGAACGACGGATGTCTGGGGCACAGCCCCGGCACTCTTGAGTAATATTTGACCACTACCTGCCGTCATGACCCCAGGTAATGTCCAACCTGGGATTGGCATAGGCCGCTCCATGGCTCCTGTGGCAAGGATGATATGCCGCGCACCGATCATTTCTGCCTTGTCATCGTGCAATAGCCCGATTTCACGCTGCCGGGTCAGTTGCCAAACGGTAGTTGCAGGACGATAGTCAATTTGAGGGTCTTTAAGCCCCTTTATTAGAGACTCGCCAGACCAGTAATCCTCGCCAAGAATCTGCCGATCACGTACGGGGGTACGTTCCAATGCACGATAAATTTGACCACCAGCGGCAGTCTGCTCATCTATTACCACCGGCGTAATGCCATGTTCAAGGGCTGTAGTTGCTGCGGCCATACCTGCGGGGCCTGCACCAAGAATGACTAGGTCATGCGTAATCATGAAATTAATCTCCTGGCGCCCGGCTGTGTATGGACATGCATCCCATCGCTAACCTCGACCTGGCAGGCCTGGACATTGGGGTTGCCATCGATATCTACCAGGCACTCGAAACACACTCCCATCATGCAGTAAGGGGCACGTGGGGTATTGCTGACCGGCGTGGTTCGACAGATGCTGATACCCGAGGCCAGCAGCGCCGCCGCCACGGTATCACCAGGGCGAGCGGTTACGGTCTGCTCATCAAAGCGGAAAGTTACTACCGCTTCGTTGGTGGCTTCAGGCGGGGATAGGCGTTTGAACATGGAATCTCTCCGCGGTAAAAGGACTGATTTCGGCTGGTGGTTCAGCACCTGCGAACCAAGGCGCCAAACATTTCGCATGGGCGGCAGCCAGCGTCACGCCGCTATGGCAACAGGCGACAAAGGCCCCAGGGTGGCTTTCGGATGCGTGATAAAGCGGGTAGCCATCGGGCGTCATGACCCGTAACGCTCCCCAGCTACGAACCACACGGGTGTTAGCAAGCGCCGGCAATGCGCGTACGGCGCGTTGGGCGATTTGAGCCAACACCGGCGTTTCGGTGCCGTCATCGAAACCGACGTCTTCATGGGAGTCGCCCATCAGTATTGAGCCTTCGCCGGTCTGGCGAAGGTACGTGGTGGGTAGGTCAAGCAACGGTCGCATGCGTTCGGTGACCAAGATTTCGCCTCGATTGGGTACAAGCGGTGCATCAAGTCCGACCTGCGGGGCCAGCTCTCGATTGCCGAGCCCAGCTGCCAGGATGACCCGTCCAGCGATGAGGGTCTGGTGATCACGCTCGATCACAAAGCTATTTCCGTTGCACCGAATACGATGGACTTTCCTGCCGGGCACGAACCGCCCGCCGTAGTGACGAATCCCATCATGCAGGGCACGCAACAGATAGAGAGGGTTGGCGTGACCATCCCAATTTGACCATGAAGCACCGGTAACGCTTTCGCCGATCTCGGGGATCAATTCGCGTAGTTGGTCGTGATCCAGCATGTCGAATGTGAATTGTCGTCCGGTCGCCTGAGCTAGCGCGCCGAGTTCCACCTCGCGATTCTCCATCTCCGCCTGGCTGTAGCAGAGATGGACGCCACCAGGGTTGTGATGCTGTGTGGCGACACCCGTCAGCTCGAAGAGCTCCTGGGAAAGTGCCGTCCAAAGGGAAGCCGAGCGCATGCTCCAGCGCGAATAGAGAGGGATCTCCTGCCCCTTGCCTTGCACCCATACCAATCCGAAATTGCCTCGCGAGGCACGATAGGCCACATCGCCTTCATCCAGGACGCTGACCTGATGGCCTTGGCTGGCCAGCCCATAGGCGATTGCACTGCCTACTAGCCCTCCGCCGATCACGGCGAAATCACACTGCTGCATAGCTGGCTCCTTAGCCCTTGCCGATGAGAACTTTGTCGATTCCGTAAAGCCGGTCGAGCAGTACCATGAACAGCACCGTCAGCACGATCAGCACGGTAGAGACCGAGGCGATCAACGGATCGACGGTATGAGCGATATGGTTGTACATCTGCACAGGCAGCGTGGTCGTGCTGGGCGAGGCTACGAAAATGGTCATAGACAATTCATCGAAGCTAGTAGTGAATGCCAGTATCCAGCCCCCTGCGATGCCAGGAAGGATCATCGGCATGGTGATGCGTCGGAACGTCGTCCATTGCGAAGCACCCAGCGACAGGGCGGCCTTTTCAGCGCTACGATCCATGCCGAACACAGATGCCATAACCAGACGCATGGTATAGGGCATGACGATGATCACGTGGGCCACAATCAATGCCCAGAAACTACCGTAAATGCCTATCTGGGAGAAAAAGCTCAAAAACGCCACCCCGAGAACGACATGGGGGATCATCAGCGGCGACAAGAATAAGCCGACCAACGCGTCGCGGCCCCGAAATCGGTAACGAACAATGGCCAGCGCCGCGGGCACCGCCAGCAAGGCCGAAACACTGGCGGCAGCAATACCGAGATATAGGCTATTCCAGAAAGCGCGGATGAAGTCATGGTGCTCGAATATTGCCGTGAACCAGCGCAGCGAGAACCCGTCCGTGGGGTAGGAGAGATAGCCATGCGGTGTGAAGGCCACCAGCATTACCACCACCAGGGGAGCCAACAGGAAAATGACGAACAGCGTGTGAAACGTCAGGGCGAGTTTACTATTACGTAGCATCGTGATGACTCCTAGCCCAGGGTACGGCGGAAACGCCGCTCCATCATGCGGTTGTAGCTCATCACCACAACGACATTGGCCACCAACAGCACGATGGCGATCGCCGCCCCGAGAGGCCAATTCATGGTGCTGAGATATTCGTCGTAAGCAGCGGTGGCTGCCACCTTGAGACGCCGTCCACCGATAATGGCCGGCGTGGCGAAGGCGCTGGCGGACAAGGCAAAGACGATCAAGCTGCCGGAGAGGATGCCGGGCAGTACCTGGGGTATGACCACTCGACGAAAGACGGTGGCATGGCTGGCGCCCAACGAAAGGCCGGCATGTTCGACGGCAGGATCGAGCTTCTGCAGGGCGGCCCATACCGAAATCACCATCAGCGGTACCAGCACATGAACCAGCGCGAGAATCACTCCCGTGTGGGTATACATCAAGTTACCGGCACTGGACTCGGCAATACCGCTTCCTTCCAGAAACTTGCCAAGCAAGCCGTTGCCACCGATCAACAGGACCCAGCCAAGTGTTCTCACGACCACTGAAATCAATAGCGGCGCCAGGGTGATGACAAGAAACAGCGAGCGCCATGGACTGCGCATGCGCGAAAGAATGTAGGCCTCCGGTACGCCGATCAGGATACACAGCACCACTACCGCTATGCTGATGCCGTAGGTGCGCAGAAATATCTCGTGAAAATAACTGTCTTGCAGGACCTCAATATAGTTTTCGAGGCCGAATGACGAGACGATGCCGACCGAATAATCAAAGCTGTTGAAACTGAGTATCAGCGTCATGATCAGCGGCATGCCCAGCAGGGTGAGAAAGAAAACGGCGCCTGGGGCGCTCAACAACCACGGCACCGGATTAAGCGAGCGCCCCCGGGGTGACGAAGAGGGAAGATGGGAAACAAGCTCAGCCATTTGCTTGCTCCCCCAAGACACGTACCGCCCCGTCTTGCCAGCAAATACCGACATCATCGCCTACCGACGCCCCTTGGATGCCCAGGTTCGGCTGAGTGATCAACAGCTCGCCGGCACTACTGTCGACTTGGTACAGCCAGTGGTTGCCCAGGAACAGTCGTGTCCGCACACGCCCCTGTAGCTGACCGGCAGTGTGCTGAGTCAACTCCAGTTTTTCCGGGCGAATCGACAGTTGAACCTTGCTCCCCTTGATCTCATCGGGCACGGCGATCTCGAGCAGACAGTCGCCGAGCTTAACGTGGGCCTGCCTGCCTTCACGCTGGTCTATGTGGCAGTCAAACAGGTTGGTCTTGCCGACAAATGAAGAAACGAAGTTGTCTCTGGGGCTCTCATAGGCTGCAAAGGGCTCGTCCACCTGTACCACCTTGCCCTGATTCATCACTACGACACGATCACTGAGCGAAAGCGCTTCCGATTGATCATGGGTGACCATCAGGGTCGTGGTGCCGACCTGCTGCTGGATATTACGCAGCTCGATCTGCATGTTTTCTCTCAATTGCGCATCTAGGTTGGAAAGGGGCTCATCAAGCAGCAGCAACGGTGGCCGAATGACCAGTGCTCGGGCCAGAGCCACCCGCTGGCGTTGACCACCCGACAGTTCACGGGGGTAGCGATCTTCGAGATGATCAAGACGCACCAGTTCCAGTGCTTCACTGACTTGCTGACGGCTTTCACCGGCAGGGACCTTGCGCATTTCCAGGCCGAAACGAACGTTTTCCGCCACGGTCATGTGGGGAAACAGGGCATAGCTCTGGAACACGATGCCGATGCCCCGTTGATTAGGCTTGCAGGACGTAATGTCCTCACCCTTCATCAGGATACGTCCGCGAGTGGGCTCAACGAAGCCGGCAATCATTTGCAGGGTGGTCGTCTTACCGCAACCCGACGGACCGAGTAGCGAGACGAACTCGCCTTGGTCGATATCGAGGGTGATGTCTTGCACGGCAGTATTGCTGCCGAAGCGCTTGGTCAATGACTCTAAACGAAGAAAACTCATAGCAGGACTCCCCCACACCCTTGCACATCGAACGAGGCAAGGGTGTGGTATCTTTAGTGGATATCAACGAAGGAACGGGATTGACGCGTGTCTAGCGCTCAACCTGACGGTTCCAACGATTGGTCCACTCGAGACGGTTGGGATTGATGACATCCCAGTCCACGGCTACTAACTGGTCGACCTTTTCACCATAGGGAAGCACGCTTGCCAATTCGTCGGATAACTGGGCATGCCGCTGTGCGGGGCCCCAGCCCTGGGTGTCGGCCAGCAGTTCCTGAGATTCCGGTGCCAGCAGGTGTTCGATAAAGGCCTCGGCCAACTCGCGCTTCTCGCTGCCTTCGATGACACAGGCAGCCACCATCAAGGCGACGGCACCCTCTTCGGGGTAAGCGAAGGCGCCCGGAAAGCCTGTGCTGGCCAGCGCACGCAAGCGCCCACTGCCCCAGACCGACAGAGCGATTTCTTCATTCTGGAACAGCTCGGACATCTTGCCCGCCGAAGGCTCGAAAGAGAGGATGTTAGGCGCGACTTGTTCTTTCATGAATTCGAAACCGGGGTCGATATCGCTTTCGCTTCCCCCGTTGAGACGCGCCGCCATTACCAAGGCATGCACACCATAAGTGTTACTGATGGAAGGAACGACCAGCTTGCCGGCGAATTTCTCATCGGCCAGGTCTTTCCATGAGGAGGGCGTCTCCCAGCCATTACGCTCGAACATGTCGGCATTGTAGGCAAACCCAGAAGCGACTAGGCCAACTCCGACGGCCTTGTCATCGGGGAAACGTGCGATGTCGTAGACGTCATCCAGCATGGCGGTATCTTGCATCGGCGAGCAGAAACCCAGATTGACAGCTTGGTACATGGGGCCATCGTCCATAAGCACCACATCCAGCTCCTGGTTGCCACGCTGAGCTTGTAGCTTGGCCAGGGTATCAGTGGAGTTACCTGCCACGTAGATGATTTCCGCATCATGCTCTTCGAGAAATGCTGGAATGATCTCATCGCGCATGGCTTGCTCGGTAGAGCCCCCGTAGGAACCAACATAAAGCGGTTCAGCGAGAGCGGTATTCATGCCGAGAAACAGCAGTCCCGCCATAGCAGTCGTTTGGCTAGTCATTTTTTTCATGCTTGCAGTGTCCTGTCATTTTGATGTCGATGTTTTGCTTGTTGTTATCAATGGCCGCCACCGCTTCTGGTATTGCTAGAAAACGGTCAGAAGGCGTGGGCAGTGCGACCTGCAATTGAAGCTAGCATCGCTTTGGCCATCAGGGCTAATGCCGTTTGTTAGCCATCCTATTCGCTAATGTTATGGGTCAATGGCGTAGGCGATGTATCGAGCTGATCGGCAAGATGTCGTTTCAACTCCTCGAGAAACTCCAGTACCAATCGTGACGGGGGCCGGAAAGCGGGAAGCACTGCACTGTAATGAAAGGGAATTTCAGGAGTAAAGGGACGGGATACCAGGCCTTGCGAAAGGTAGCTATCCGCAGTGATAGGGTCGATCAACGACACTCCGGCTCCCGCCAGGACCAGTTCGCACGCCACACTCGACAATTGGGTCTCGATCCGCATTCGGCGCTTGATGCCCGCCTGCTGGAAGACCTGGTCGATAAGCGGCCTGACATCCTGGGTTTGTCCGAGAGAGACGAAAGGTTCTCCCTCGAGATCCTCGATGTTCACGACCGGCTGGCTGGCAAGGGAGTGGTCTGGCAGCATCACTAACCGCAACGCCCCACTGGCAATCGGACGAATGGTGACGGAGGGGTCGACCAGTTGCATGCCTATCAGGCCGGCATCGCACTGTTGTGTCGCCACCCACTCCAGCACCCGCTGGGAGCTATGCACCTGCAGGGAGATGGTGATGCCGGGATGTCGCTCGGAGAAAGCGTTGATCATCGTCGGCAGCGTATTCAACGCCAGGGCGGGCATACAGCTCAGCAGCAATCGACCGGTACGAAATTCACGAATTTCGCGGGCCGTATCGGTAATTTTATCCAGGCCGACGAAAGCTCGCTCCACGTCTTCATAGAGAGCTAATGCTTCCGGCGTGGGAATCAATCTCCCCTTGTGACGCTGGAAAAGTGCAAACCCCACATTGAATTCCAGATCCCCGACCAAACGACTGACGGCAGGCTGGGAAACGTGCAGTGTCTGAGCGGCACGCGTTACCGTCTTGTGAACCATCACCGCCCGAAAGGCTTCTATCTGGCGAAGATTAATCATCTTTCTGACGCTCCCATGGCAGTCGGGTGGCTTGCGAAAAGCGTTGGCGAAACACGCCGATAAACTCCTGTGCAAGCTGCGATACAGGCTGGTCACGTGGTGTCAACAAAGCAAAACCTTCTCCTAACAAGGGAGAAAAAGGACGTAATACCACGTTCATGTCGCTGAAGGCTCTAGCACTGATAGGATCAAGGACCGCAATGCCCACTCCTCGGCCGACTAGCCGGACCGCTTGCAAGGCCAGCGAGACTTCCAAGCGCCGTCTGGGGCGTAACTGTCTTGCTTCCATCAACCGCTCCAGATCGAGGCGTAAGGGATCCTGCGGCTCGAAGCAGATCAGGGTCTCATTGGCAAGATCCTCCACTTCCACCGTGTTACGTTCCGCAAGAGGGTGGCCAGAGGGTAGCGCGCATACGCTGTCGAGATGAAATACGTCGCTGTCCATGCGGTCATCGATGGCAGAAACAATAGCAAAGCCAAAGTCACAGCGTTGGGTGAGTACGTCTTCTACCACCTGGTCTGAGCGGAAAGTGGCCAGCTCGATCCTGGCATCGGGATGGTCAGACGCGAAGTCGGCCAATACATCGGGGAGGAAGGTCATTCCTAGCAAAGGCATGGCACTGATACGCAATCCTCCGACTTCACGTTCTCTGATCCGCCTTGCAGTGCTGCGCAAGTGCTCCATGCCGCTCCATACCTTCTGTACCTCGCGATGAAATAGGCGCGCCTCCGGTGTCGGCACCAGACGCCCCCGAACACGCTCGAATAGCGTGAACCCTACGTCATGTTCCAGTTGCTTGAGCAGGCGGGTGACACCCGGTTGTGCTATCAGCATACGCCTGGCGGCACCGGAAACTGTACCGATTTCCATGACATGCTTAAAAGCGAGGATCTGGCGGTCGCGCAAATGAAGAGAGGGCATAGCCATAACTTTTACGCATTAAGTGGACAATTATTGGTATTGGATTGTATAACCTATCCCTACCTATAGTCGAGCTTACTTAAACTAGATTGAGCTAGCGGCATGAAATTTGACTTCTTAATTATTGGTGGTGGCGTAGTAGGCATGGCTGTTGCCTATGGCCTACTACGCAGAGGTCAAAAAATTATCATGCTAGACGAAGGAGATGATGCTTTACGTGCATCACGAGGTAATGCCGGGCTAACGTGGGTACAAGGAAAAGGTATAGGCATGCCTCGCTATGCCGAGTTGAGTCTACAGTCGAGCGATGTATGGCCTTTTTTTGCTAGTGAGCTTAGCGAGCGCAGTGGTGTACCGCTTGAATACTCTCGCCAGGGCGGTATTGATATTTGCTTTGACGTTCAGGAGGCCGAAGCACGTGTGGCTAGCTATCGTAAACTTCAGGCTTCATCTCCCTATCTCGCAAGCTATTTTCAATGGGAATACTTAGATAGACCAGCCCTGATAACCCATCTCCCTGGCTTAGGTGAAAGCATTCACGGGGGCACTTGGTCTCCCCATGATGGCCATTGCAATCCGCTATTGCTTCTGCGTGCACTTTTAACAGCTAGCCTTAAGATGGGACTTAGCTATCATCCAAGCTGCTCGGTTCAGCGCCTCGAATCAAATATGGTTGGCTTCACTGCCAATACTCTAGGCGGTAACTTTTCAGCCGAGCGTATTATCGTCGCTGCAGGCCTAGGAGCGAAGCACCTCTCACCCATGTTGGGCCTGAGCGGGGAGGTGTTTCCCTTACGAGGGCAGATCCTCGTAACGGAAAAAATGCCTCTGATACCGCAACTTCCTACACCTCAGATAAGGCAAACCGGTAACGGTAGCTATTTGATCGGTGACACCCATGAACATGCAGGCCTAAACCGGGATGCGACTACCAGTATCATGGCGAAATTAGCAGCTCGTGGGGTGCGTATTTACCCGCACTTGAAGAACGCCAACATAGTGCGTGCTTGGAGTGCATTACGAGTAATGACACCTGATGGATTGCCACTGTATGAATCATCCAGAGTCTACCCAGGTGCCTATAATATCAATTGTCATAGCGGAATTAGTTTAGCTGCTTTCCACGCTGAGGAGCTGGCTCAGGCCTTGCTCCATGACCGATTGAGCCATGAATTTAGCGAATTCTCCAGTGCACGCTTTAGAAGAAAGATTAACTAACAAGAACGTTACACCGAGAGTACGACGCCTCACACAACCATCGATAAAACTAAGAGGAATGCGAAATGCGACAAGTCACCTGCTGTTTAGTTTTCACGACAGTATTAATCAGCTGCCTTGCTCATGCTGATAGTAAACCACTACGTATTGGAGTCGACGTTCCCTATGCGCCTTATCAATATAAAGAGCCTGATGGTACCATCACAGGGTTTGAAGTTGAATTAGTCAATGCTGCTTGTGAAAAAATGCAGCGTGAGTGCGAATGGGTAGAACAAGGTTGGGATGGAATTATTCCTGGGTTAATGGCGCGCAAATACGACCTGATAGCGTCAGCGATGAACATTACGGAAGAGCGTTCTAGGCAAGTTAGCTTCTCGGCTCCCTACTACCAAGTGCCATCCGTTTGGGTTCAAAACGTAAATAACGAGTACGATATAGAAGGTGATTTGGCAGATGTAGCAATCGGTGTGCAGCAAGCCACTATTCAAGATGAATATGTTACTACCTACTATCCTAATGCAGATATTCATCGGTATGGTGATTCAGGCTCAGTAGTTACCGATATGCATGCGGGGCGCCTTGACCTTGTTTTCACTGCCTATTCTCTTGCTCAAGAAACGATGCTCCAGGACGAGCGTTTTATACAAACGGGAGATTTAATTACCGGCCCTGAGTCGATTTATGGCCCCGGTATTGGTGCTGCTTTCCGCCCACGAGATGAAGCGCTGATAGAAGCTTTTGATAAGGCGATGCAAGAAATTAAAGAAGATGGAACATTCGACAAAATTTATAACGATTATTTTGAATAATCAGTAACTAATGATTATTTAGATTCTTTCTTAGGCATAAAGCAACAAGCCGACTCTTGGATCGGCTTGTTGCTTATTACCACTACTGACAGACGGCGACGCGGGAAGTAGCTAACGCTTAGAGCGCTAAATCATACTCAACGATCAGCGGTGCGAACTCGGAGAAGGTCGCATCGTAATCAATCCACGCGTCCACCACGTGACGACGGAAGTTGGGGCCGACCAGTTGGTAGTCGATCCGCCAGCCTTCTTGGCGATCACGGGGCACGTCTTGGTCAAGTTTTGGCCACCAGGTGTACTCGCCTGCATCGCGATTAATTTCGCGGAAGGTGTCGATAAAGCCGGTGGGGCCAAGCACCTGATCCATCCAGGCACGCTCTTCCGGGCGGAAGCCCGAGGTGAGCTGGTTGTCCGACCAGTTGGCCAAATCGATGGTTTTATGGGCAATGTGCCAAGTACCGCAGATGATGTATTCGCGTCGTTTGCGGGACATCTTCGTCAGGTACTCTTGGTACTGCTCCATAAACGCCTGTTTGGCTTTTTGGTCACTTCCATCAGGCATCAAGAACGTGGCGATGCTGAAGCGGTCATAATCCGCTTGCAGAAAGCGCCCTTCGTGATCGCACTGAGGGAATCCCAGGCCGTACATAATGGCTTTGGGGATTTTGCGGCAATAGAGTGCCACACCGGAGAAACCATCCTCCTCGGCATCCAGGAAGTAGCCTTCGTAGCCTTCCGGATAGAGGATGTGGTCACCCAATTCGAAACTTTTCGCCTTGATGTTCTGCACGCAGACCACGTCGGCATCCTGCTGAGCCAGCCAGTCCAGGAAGCCACGGTCGACGGCATCACGTATACCATTGACATTGATGCTGGCAATTTTCATAAATCGTCCCTTTTGCGTCGCTGCTGTATGATACCCGACGTTTAGACGTTTGGGTAAAGGCAGCGAGTAAAACTTGCCATTTACCCTACTTTTATTGTTGCTTTCGTGCCGATTGAAACCTACCGCTTAGTGAGGAATGCCGTGGCCACCACTCTACAACCCTACCAGCGCGATTTCATTGCTTTTGCCATTGAACAGGGCGTACTTAAGTTTGGCGAGTTTACGCTGAAATCTGGCCGCGTTAGCCCCTACTTTTTTAATGCTGGGCTGTTCCAAACCGGTCGGGCGCTGGCCAAGCTAGGCCGCTTTTACGCCCAGGCCATTGTAGATAGTGGCTTGAAAGCCGACGTGCTGTTTGGCCCGGCCTACAAAGGCATTCCGCTGGCGGCGGTCACCGCGGCGGCGCTGGCCGACCACCACGACCTGGATATGCCTTACTCCTTCAATCGCAAAGAAGCCAAAACCCACGGCGAAGGCGGCAACATTGTGGGCGCGCCGCTGTCTGGCGATATCTTGATCATCGATGACGTGATCACCGCAGGCACCGCGATCCGTGAAGTAATGGGCCTGATTGAGCAGAGCGGTGCCCGTGCCGGTGGGGTGATCATTGCCCTGGACCGCCAGGAGCGCGGCCAAGGCGAACAGAGCGCTATTCAAGAAGTACAGGCCCAATACGGCATGCCGGTGGTCAGCATCGTTACCCTTGAGCAAGTGCTCACGTATCTGGAAGAGCACGCGGGCGGCGAGATGCTCGCCTACGCCGATGCGGTACGCACTTACCGCGACCAGTACGGCATTGCCGGGTAAGTCTAGATCGCGAGGGCGCCGGCGTAATCCTGCTGGCGCCACGCTTCATAGCTCACCACCGCTACCGCGTTGGAGAGATTCAAACTACGGTTATTAGGCTGCATGGGGATGCGCAGTTTATGTTCCGCCGGAAGCATGGCGTGCACTTCTGGAGAGAGCCCGGCGGTTTCGGAGCCGAACAGCAGCACATCCCCCGGTGCGAAGTTGGCATCACTGTGGGCGCGGGTGCCCTTGGTGGTAATCGCCCAGATGGTGCGCCCCTGCATGGCGGTGTAAAACGCCGTAAAATCCGCGTAACGGGTCACGTTGGCAAGGTCGCGGTAGTCTAAACCAGCGCGGCGCAGCTTTTTCTCTTCGAGATCGAAGCCCAGCGGCTCGATCAAATGGAGACGGCAGCCGTTGTTCGCCACTAGGCGCATAATGTTGCCCGTATTGGGAGCCATGCGCGGCTCGAATAGCGCTACTTCAAACATCACCACCTGCCTATGAGTTACCTGCTGTATTTGCCTGCTGCGCCTTCGTCAGCGCCGCTGATTGTAATAGAAATTGCCCCGAAACACTTGTAGAGGTCACCCTTCGCCATGACGCCCCAACCGCCAAAGAGCATTCTTAGCCGTATCAAAGGGCTCAACCCACGCCAGCAAGAAGCGGTGCGCTACATCGACGGCCCCTGCCTGGTACTGGCGGGTGCGGGGTCGGGCAAGACCAGCGTGATCACCACCAAGATTGCCTACCTGGTGCAAGAGTGCGGCATGAGCGCCCGCCGGATCGCCGCGGTGACCTTTACCAACAAGGCCGCCCGAGAGATGAAAGAGCGGGTGGGCCAGATGCTGAAGGGCAAGGAGGGCCACGGGCTGACGGTTTCGACCTTCCACAACCTGGGGCTCAACATCATTCGCGGCGAGCTGAAGACCCTGGGCTACAAGCCGGGGTTTTCGCTGTTCGACCCGGAAGACGCCAAGGCGCTGCTGCGGGACTTGATGAATAAAGACGCTCAGGTCGATGCCGAGCAGATCAACGCCGTGCAGGCCAAGATATCCCAGTGGAAAAACGACCTGGTGCTGCCAGGGGATGCGCTTTCGTTCGCTGCCGATGACGACGAGCATTTCGCGGCACGGGTGTACGAAGCCTACGTTCGCCACCTGAAAGCCTACAACGCGGTGGATTTCGACGACCTGATTCTGCTGCCGGTGGTGCTCTTACAGCGCGACCCAGAGGCACTGGCCCGCTGGCGGCGAAAAATCCACTATATGCTGGTGGATGAGTACCAAGACACCAACGTCTCCCAGTACCTGCTGGTAAAGCTGCTGATGGCCGAACGCGCCACCTTTACCGTGGTGGGCGACGACGACCAGTCGATTTACGCCTGGCGGGGCGCACGGCCGGAAAACCTGGTCACCCTGGGGGAGGATTTCCCCCGTTTGAAAGTCATCAAGCTGGAGCAGAACTACCGCTCTACCGGCACCATCCTACGTGCCGCCAATACGCTGATTGCTAACAACCCCCACGTCTACGACAAAACCCTGTGGTCGGAGATGGGCGACGGCGCGCCGATTCGCGTGGTGGTGAACCGTCATGAGGAGGCCGAAGCTGAGCGGGTGGCTAGCGAGATGCTGACGCGTCGCATTAAAGAAAACGCCGAATGGCGCGATTTTGCGGTGCTTTACCGGGGCAACTTCCAGGCGCGGCTGCTGGAATTGAAGCTGCAGCACTATCAGATCCCTTACAAGCTCTCCGGCGGCACGTCGTTTTTCTCGCGTAACGAGATCAAGGACGCCATGGCGTATCTGCGCCTGCTGATCAACCCTGCCGATGACAACGCCTTTTTGCGCATCGTCAACGTGCCCCGGCGGGAAATTGGCCCCGGCACGCTGGAAAAGCTCGCCAACTATGCCACCGAGCGCTCGATCTCGCTGTTTGCTGCCTGCCATGAGCTAGGGCTTGAACAAACCCTGCCTACCCGCGCCGTGGAGCGCCTCTCGCGCTTTACCCACTTTATTGATGGTGTGCGCAAGCGGATGGATCAGGGCGATGCCATTGCCGCGATCCGCGATATGCTGCGGGATATGGATTACGAGGCGTGGCTCTACCAAAACGCCAGCGCCCCTACTATTGCCGAGCGGCGCATGGCCAACGTATGGATTTTGATTGATCAATTAGAGAAGTCGCTGAACCGCGATCCGGAAGACGCAGATGACTCTACCGCAACAGAAACCGACGGCGTAGAAGCGGCCATTTCACGCTTAGTGCTGCGGGATATTTTGGAGCAACAGGCCGAAGAGGATGACTCTGACCGGGTGCAGCTGCTCACCATGCACGCCTCGAAAGGGCTAGAGTTCCCCCACGTTTACTTGATGGGCCTGGAGGAGGATCTGCTGCCCCACCGTAACGCCATCGAGATGGGTACCGTGGAAGAAGAACGGCGTTTAGCCTACGTGGGCATTACCCGCGCCCGACGCACGCTAACGCTGACCCTGGCGCGCCAGCGCAAGGCCTATGGCGAGCTGATGGACTGCCAACCCAGCCGCTTTTTGGATGAGCTGCCCGCGGATGATTTGGAGTGGGAGGGCCGCGCTGATAAAGAGGACCCGGAGAAAAAGCAGGCACGCGGCAAGGATGCCATTGCTGGGCTGCGCTCGCTGCTGGGATAAGCGTGCTGAGCAAGCGCTATGTATCGCGCAAAAAAATATCCACAGAGGGTTTGGAGCACCCACCTGTGGATATTTTATAACGCCTGGCCTCCCCACCCCATGAGAGCGGGCTGCTAACGCTTACTGTACTTGCGAGACCATGTAATCAACCACGGCCATAATCTCTTCATCGGAAGCGCTGCTACCACCACGCGGCGGCATCACGCCTTTACCGTTGAAGACGCTTTGGTAGAGTGCATCGGTACCCTGCTCAATACGCGGGCCCCAAGCTTCAGCGTCGCCAATCTTCGGTGCACCCGCCACGCCAGCGGCGTGACACGCCACACAGCCCACACTGGCGTAAAGCGCTTCACCGTCTAAACCGCTACCACCGCTGGAAGCGTCTTCTTCACTGGCGACTACTTCATCTTCGCTGGCCACAGCATCTGCCGTCGCCATCTCGTCGCTACCACTCTCGTCAGTTGCTTCGGCAGCCGCGCCTTCATCACCGCCACCTAGCTCAGGAACTTCCATGACAGGCTCGACCATATACGCTGTCACCGCTTCCATTTCTTCGTCTGACAAGTTGGGGTTGCCGCCACGGGCAGGCATTGCGCCAATACCATTAATGGCGTGGTCTAGCAGCGTGGCAAAACCTTGCTCAGTACGCTCAGCCCAGGCCGCTTCGTCACCGCGCACCGGTGCTCCAGCGGCACCCGTTTCGTGGCACGCCATACAGACGTTGTTGTAAATACCGGCACCGTCAATTTCACCACCACCGCTACTGCTGGCCGCGGCCGGAGCTGCCGCCGTACCACAGTCTTGGCCTTGAAGGCAGAGTTGTCCTACCGGCGCTAGGCGCTCAGCGATTGCGTCACGCGCTGCATCTTGGGCATAAGCACCGGATGTGCCTGCCATGACGCCGAGGGCCGCCAGCCCGCTCATGATCAGCTTAGATTTCACTCTCACCACCTCTTAAGTTTTATGTAATAAACGCGTTGCGCTTCAAAACGAGTGCGTCCGTTTCTTGCTTATGCTGGATACCTAGCGCCTGGAGACACCGTTCTTGCCCTTGGGTGCGGCCATGCCACGCTCTATGGTGCTACCGCGGCCACCGAAACGCCAAGACATACGTATAGAGTTAGTATACCGAGAACATAAAGGGTAAGAAAATGCTACTAAGCGCGGCAATTCAACCTACAACGCCGATAAGCGGAGGATGACGCTACTGAACGGCCAGATTAATACCACCCTAACAAGCGCTCGCGCCCCAGTTGTATGAACCCCGCTTGGGCATAAACCCGCTGAGCAGGCGTATTCTGTTCATCCACCGTGAGAGTTAAGCACTGCGCCCCGGCCTGGGCAGCCAAGCTTTGGGCATGCTCAATAATAACGTGCCCCAGCCCCTGCCCGCGCCATTCCGGAACCAGCCCCATAAGTTGCAGGCTCCACTGCAAAGAGGGGGTGGCGAGCAACAATACTCCTACCGGCTCTTCTTGGTATTCCAGCCAATACCAGTGTTGTGGATAAGCCGAAGTCGCCTGAGATTGGAACCCAGCTAGCAGCGTGCTAACCGGCAGCGCATGGCGCAGCGCTGGGCAATCCAGAGAATCTTCACCTACCCGCGCCAGTAACGCCTGCTGTTCAGCCAGCGTTAACGCCTTGAAAGGGCGTAATCTCAGCGGCTGTTGAGGCGCTAGGGCTGCTCGGCATGGCCACGCACGATGCTCTAGGGTGGCCATCGCACGCATACCGCTTTTAATTAACGTGTCTTCCCACGCTGCCCACGGCTCAGTGAGCACCACATGGCAAAGGATGATCGGCTGCTGCTTCACCCACCCCGGCAGGGCACTCAACAGAGCCTGGGCGGCGGCATCGTTATGCCTGGGCAGCCATAGCTGCGCCGTTTGGTTTGCCAGCGGCTGTACCCAGGCAGTCGCGCGTATATATTCGCCTTCCATCGCCACCCACAAACCCTGCCAATCAGACTCAGTCGACGCCGTTAAGGCCTGCTGCAAGCCAGCCTGCAGGGAAGGAGTGTGGACAGCCGCTAAATGCAGCAGCGCTTCGCGTCGTCGATGTGCGGGACAGGGCACCACCTGATAGCGGCTAGCGTGGTGGCGCTGCGCGTCGGATGTCACAACGACTCTCCTTATTTAGTAACCCTAAGGCTTAATCACTTTAAGGCTTAATAAGCCTACGAAAGGATAATATGCCTTTTTACAAGGTTTAAGTTTTCGTTAAGTAATGTCAACGAGAGTATCGGGAAATACGATGGAGATTGCCCGATGGCTCATCTACGTTCACTGCCCTTAACGTCTTTGCGCTGGCAAGAAGCGCTTAACAGACATGATCAAACGCAGCTAAAACAGTTGATACAGGCGCGTTTCGCGCATCAACACAACGCCACGGTCCATCACTTTCTACCGCGCCTATTTGGCCTTTGGCGGCTAGGCAGGATAGCCAACCGCCTTAGAAAAGACTGGCGTTGATCAGCAGGTGTGCCACGATACTGGCTACGTAACCTAACAAAATAGCGGGCACCCAGCGCAAATGCACCGCAAACGTGTAGATACCACGGGCTTGCCCCATCAGCGCTACCCCGGCAGCCGATCCCATGGAGAGCAGGCTGCCCCCCACACCGGCCGTCAGAGTGATCAGCAGCCAGTTGCCTTCCGACATATCCGGCGCCATGGAGAGCACGGCGAACATCACTGGAATGTTATCCACCACCGCTGAGATCAGCCCCAGCACCACGTTGGCCCACACCGGGTCCCAGCCGCCGTAAAGCGTTTCCGAAAGCAGGCTGAGATAGCCCATGAACCCCAGGCCACCCACACACATCACCACCCCGTAGAAGAACAGCAGCGTGTCCCACTCGGAGCGGGCGATACGGCTGAAGATATCGAACGGCACCACGCTGCCTAGCTGCTCCAGCTTTTTCCAATCTCCGCGGCGGGAGTAACGCTCACGTTTGCGCTCCAGCGAACGGGGCAAACTGCGACGCAGGTAATAGCCAAAGAATTGCAGCAGGCCTAGACCAAACATCATGCCCATAGCGGGCGGCAGGTACAGAATCGAGTGGCACAGCACAGAGATCGCCACGGTGATCAAGAACAGTACGATGATGCGCCGGGCGCCCCGCTTCAACCATACGTTCTCGGTGAGCGCAGCGGGCTGACGATTGACGATGAAAAAGTTCATGATCACCGCAGGCACCATGAAATTCACGATGGCAGGTACCAACAGTGCAAAGAAGCCTTCGAAAGGCACCTGACCGGCTTGCCACACCATCAGTGTGGTGATATCGCCAAACGGGCTGAACGCACCACCGGCGTTGGAGGCCACCACCACGTTGACACAGCAGAGGCTGATAAACTTGTTATCCCCCTCGGCGACCTTTAGCACCACCGCACACATCAGCATGGCAGTCGTCATGTTGTTGGCGATGGACGAAATACCGAACGCCAAACAGCCGGTAATCCAGAATAGGCTCCGGTAGCTAAACCCCTTGCGCACCAGCCACGCACGCAGTGCATCGAACACACGACGCTCTTCCATGGCGTTGATGTACGTCATCGCCACCAGGAGGAACAGCAGCAGCTCGGTATACTCGAGCAGCGTCTCTTTGAAGGCGCTCTCTGCCTCATGGGGCATACCTGCTTGTACGTAGACCCACGCGACCATGGCCCAGATCAGGCCAGCAGCCACCAGAACCGGTTTGGATTTACGCATGTGGATGATTTCTTCACTCATGACCAGGGCATAGGCCAGAATGAAAATGGTCACGGAGACAATACCGGCAAGTGAGGTGGTGAGATCGAGGGGGCCAGCAGCAGCAAAAGCAAGAGAAGGAAAAGCGAAGAGGCAGAGTGCGGTCAACAACCAAGCAACGCGGCAAGCGGGATGCCGAGTTGCAAGGACGTTAGGTGGTTTCATAGCAGCGTGATCCTGGCAGGGTTAGAGAATACCGCCACGATAATAAGCACACTAACTATGTGCTGCAACGCAGCGATGGCGCATAAGATGCGACTATTTGCCGCATCTTGTAAAGCGCTTTATTCATCCAACTGCAATTAATTGTGACACGGCACTTATTCGACGGTCACACTCTTGGCAAGGTTACGCGGTTGATCCACATCGGTGCCTTTGAGCACCGCTACGTGATAGCTCAGCAGCTGCAACGGTAGAGTGTAGAGCAGTGGTGCCAGTGCTTCGTGTACTTCAGGAAGTTCCAACACACGGATATCATCTTGAGAGCTGATTCCTACCTTTTGATCGGCAAACACAAACAGCTGGCCGCCGCGGGCGCGCACTTCTTGAAGGTTGGATTTCAGCTTTTCCAACAGGTCATCATTCGGGGCTACTGAAATTACCGGCATCTCGCTATCCACCAGCGCCAGCGGGCCGTGCTTAAGCTCCCCGGCAGGATAGGCTTCCGCATGGATATAGGAAATCTCCTTGAGCTTCAGCGCGCCTTCTAAAGCAATGGGGTAGTGCGCCCCACGACCCAGGAAGAGCGCGTGATGCTTCTCTGCAAATGCCTGAGAAAGCACTTCGATCTGCCGATCGAGACCCAACACCTGCTGACAGAGCGCGGGCAGTGCCTGCAGGGCGCCAATGATCTCTGGCTGCTCTGGCTGGCCTTTCGCTTTACTGACCGATAGCGTCAACAGCATCAGCGCAATCAACTGAGTGGTAAAGGCTTTAGTCGAGGCCACACCAATTTCGGGGCCTGCGCGGGTCATCAGCGACATGTCCGACTCCCGCACCAGCGAGCTTCCGGGCACATTGCAGATCGCCAGCGAGCCGACATAGTTGAGCGTTTTAGCAAAGCGCAGCGCCGCCAGCGTATCGGCCGTTTCTCCAGACTGGGACAGCGTTACAAACAGCGTGCCTTCCGGCACCACCGGGTGGCGGTAGCGATATTCCGACGCCACTTCGACCTGTACCGGCACCCCAGCATAGCGCTCCAACCAGTAACGCGCGACCATGCCTGCATGGTAGCTGGTGCCACAGGCAATAATATGCACATGGCGCGTTTTCTGGAACAGCGCCAGCGCATCCGGCCCAAAACTCTCTACCAACACGCCGTGGCTACTTAAACGCCCTTCCAGCGCGGCACTAATAACGGCGGGCTGCTCAAAAATCTCTTTGAGCATGTAATGACGATATTCGCCTTTGCTAGCCGCACCGTCGCCATGTTCAAAGGTATGGATAGGGCGCTCAACGTCATTGCCTTGGCGATCAACAATGCGAATCACCCCATGCTCACGCAGCTCGACTAAATCGCCCTCTTCCAGATAGATAAAGCGGTCGGTCACTTGAAGCAGCGCCAGCGGATCAGAGGCTAAAAAGGCTTCATCAATACCAACACCTACCACCAAGGGGCTGCCTTGGCGTGCGCCCACGACCACGCCAGGCTCGGCCGCACTCATTACCCCCAGGGCGTAGGCACCGCCCAAGCCACTAACAATCTCTTGTGTCGCATCAAACAGCGTCTTGCCCGTAGCGAGTTTGTCCGCCAGCAAATGGGCAATCACCTCGGTATCGGTTTCCGAAGTGAACGTGTAACCGCTGCCTTGCAGCGTCTCTTTAATCTGCTCGTAGTTTTCGATAATGCCGTTATGCACCACGGCGACGTTATCGCTGCTGTGGTGCGGATGGGCATTGGCCTCGGAGGGTTTGCCGTGGGTGGCCCAGCGCGTGTGCGCGATACCGCTGTTGCCTGGCAGCGCGGCGGCGTCCAACTGTTCAGCGAGTGCCGCGACTTTGCCCAAAGCCCGGTGACGCGTTAACACACCGCTGTTAAGCACCGTCATGCCAGAAGAATCGTATCCGCGATACTCCAAGCGTTTCAGCCCTTCCAACAAGATTCCCTGCACATTACGCTGCGCAACCGCCGCGACGATGCCACACATAACTTGTTCTCCTAAGGCGCTCTCACGCCGTGTAATCCAACGTGCTAATACGTTTATTTAACCTTTTTAACCGGGCGCGGCCAGTCGGGCTTCTCTAGCTGCCGGCTGCGGGTGACCGCTAATGCATACTCAGTCACATCTTTTGCAATCGTGGAACCAGCGCCCACAGTGGCACCCTTACCTACCGTGACAGGTGCCACTAAGGCAGTGTTGGAGCCGATGAAGGCGTTATCGCCAATTTCGGTGCGATGTTTGTTCACGCCATCGTAGTTGCAGGTAATGGTGCCCGCGCCCACGTTCACATCGCGCCCCAGGCGCGCATCACCCACGTAGCTTAAATGGTTGATTTTACTACCTTCACCCACGTCGGCATTTTTGGTTTCGACAAAATTGCCCACCTTGGCTTTCACGGCTAAGCGCGTGCCAGGACGCAGCCGTGCGTAGGGGCCGACCTGGTTAAGACCCGCCGCCACGGCCGTGTCGATGACGCTGTGGCTGTGAATCTCACTCTCTGCGCCAATGGTGCTGTTTTTGATAATGCAGTAGGGGCCTACCCGCACGCCTTCGCCAAGTTCGACGTCCCCTTCAAAAACACAGCCTACGTCGATGAAGACGTCGTGGCCGCAGGTAAGCTTACCGCGCACATCAATTCTCGCTGGGTCAGCCAAGGCAACGCCTTGGGCCATGAGCGTCTCTGCCGTCTGCTGCTGGTAAGCGCGCTCCAAGCGGGCCATTTGCGAGCGGTTATTGACCCCCTCTACCTCGGTGGCGTTATGGGGCTGCGCCGTGGCGACCTTGACGCCTTCGCTGGCTGCCATGGCGATAACGTCCGTCAGGTAGTACTCGCCCTGGGCATTTTCCGCTGATAGCTGGGGCAACCAGCGCTTCAACTGGGCACTGGTCATGGCCATAATGCCGGTGTTGCACTCGGTAATTGCCAGCTGTTCGTTGTTGGCATCTTTCTGTTCCACAATCGCCACGGCGTGACCATCGCTGTCGCGCACAATACGGCCGTAGCCGCTGGGGTCATCTAACGTGACCGTTAACAGGCCCATATGTTGCTCATCCACCTGAGCCAGTAGATTAGCTAGCGTATCGCGGCGAATCAGCGGCACATCGCCATATAGTACCAGTACAATACCGCTGCCTAAGTGAGGTTGAGCTTGGGCAACCGCATGGCCGGTGCCCTTCTGCTCTTCCTGCAACGCAAACGAGACCTTGAACTCCGCCAGCGCCTCACGCAGCTGGTCGGCACCGTGACCAATCACCACGTGAGTACGGCTAGGGTTCAGACCACTGGCCGTTGCCAGTACGTGCTCTACCATGGGCTTACCCGCTAGCGTGTGCAGTACTTTGGGCAACTGAGAGCGCATCCGTGTGCCTTTACCTGCGGCTAAGATGACGATATCGAGGTCGTGCATGTCATTCACCTGTTTGCATTTGGCGATTCGCTGAGGAGGCCGTCCAGGGCTCGATGCCCAGTTCATCGATCAGCGCATCACCGAAATAGTTGACGAAGGCGGGGCTCGCCAAGCTACGCCAACGCTCCCCCTCACGTACTAACATCAAAATATTGAGGTTGTTTTCGACGGCCAGCTGCATACCCTGCTCGGTCCCCACGACGGTGAGCGCCGTGGCCCAAGCATCGGCCCAGGCATTGGAGGGGTGGAACACCGATACCGACGCTAGCCGATGCTTGATGGGCTGACCGGTTCGCGGATCCAGAAGATGCGAGAAACGCTCACCATCGACTTCAAAGTAGTTACGGTAATCACCGGAGGTAGCCACCGACATGCCCTCCAACACAATCACATGTTGCGCTTCCGGTACCCCGCTTTGCGGCACTTCAATGCCGACACGCCAAGGCGTTTGATCTTCGATGTCCCGGTAACCGCGGGCAATCAGCCCGCCACCGATATTAACCAGGTAATTATCGATGCCCTCCTGATCCAGATACGCCGCCACGCGATCGGTAGCGTGGCCTTTGGCGACGCCAGAGAGATCGGCAAATACATCCCGGAGGCGACGCGCCTGCATCCGCTGGGTATCCACCTCGACTGCATCGAACCCAATCGTGGCCATGCGCTCGCTTAACTCGGCCTCGCTAGGCACCTCTTCGGGACGTGCCTCGGGACCAAAGCTCCATAGATTCACCACATCGCCAATGGTGATATCAAACGCCCCTTTGCTTGCTTCCGACACCGAGCGGCTTATCGCCAGCACTTCGATCAGCTCGTTAGAGAGCGGCTGCCACTCGTTGAGCGGCGCGTCGTTAAAGGCGACTAGTTCTGAATCGTCACGGTAGGTCGACATCGCTTGGTCAACGTCTTCCATCTCGGCCAATATGCCCTCTTCCAAAGCATTGGCTTCGCCCTGCGTCAGCGGGTCGACCAGAGTAATTTGATAATAGGTGCCAAAAATACCGCCTTCAAAGCGCACTGGTGACTCCAGCGGCCGATCATTTTCTGAACAGCCCGCCAGCAAAACGCCCACCAGCGCCACGACGCCCAGTCGCTTACACGCAGTTTGATAGCCTTTCATCCGATGTCCTTCATTGAACGCGCGGGTTAGAAATGAAAAAACCAGAGTAGCCAGGCACCAAACAGCACGCGGTATACCACGAACGGCTGCATCCCCAGCTTTTTGATTACGACGAGAAAGTAGTGAATACACACGAAGGCGCTGATACCCGATAAAAGCACCCCTATTAGCATAGCGGGTACGTCGATCGAGTGAGGCGCTTTGACGAGATTCACCGCTTCGAGGCCACCGGCGAGCACGATGACGGGAATCGAGAGCAAAAACGAGAAGCGCGCGGCGCCTTCTCGATTCATGCCAACCATCAGCGCCGCGGTCATCGTGATCCCCGAGCGCGACGTACCGGGGATCAGCGCTAATACCTGAGCGCCGCCGATGATCAGTGCGTCTTTTAGCGTCAACTGATACTCGCTGCGGGTACCGCGCATTTTCCAGTCGGCGTAGCCTAGCAGTAAGCCGAACCCTATCAGGCTAAGGCCGATGATCAGCGTCGAGCGCATGTAGCCTGCGATCAGGTCATGGAGGAGAAAGCCGACGATGCACACCGGCAAGGTGGCCACGACTACCCAAAACGCTAGACGCGCATCCTCATTGACGCCGTTGCCTCTTACCGCCGTGAGGCTGCTGGCGATCATTTGCCAAATTTCCTGGCGAAAATAGAGGACGACGGCGCTCAAGCTACCCAAGTGGAGTGCCACATCGAACGCGAGACCTTGATCTTCCCAGGTGGTGAGCACCGGCACCAAAATCAGATGAGCGGAGCTGGAAATCGGAAGAAATTCTGTGAGCCCCTGCACCACCGCCAATACTACCACTTGGAGCCAATCCATAGGTCGTCCTGTCTATGTTCTGTGTTGCGTTATGAAATGAGGTCGTCTCACCTGCAGCGGCGCTTAGGATACACATCCCAACTTTCATTGTCCGCACCGGTAACGCCTGAGAATGCACAAGAGGGTATAGAGCTTGCCCGGCGGTAAGCTACAATGGGCATCTAATGGAAGTATGCGTCCCTGCAGGTACCTCATGACTCAGACCGTAGAAACGCCAGTGGTTCCCAATCGCGAGTTAGATAGCCAAGAGGCTAAGCGCGTAACCTATATCGGCGCTTGGCTGGACGGTTTGCTGAGTATTATCAAAGTCGCCGTTGGTTTTTTTGTCGGCTCTGCTGCGCTGATTGCCGATGGTATTCACTCGCTCTCTGATCTTGTCACCGATGGTTTTGTACTGGCTGCTATCCACTAT